>Ga0315271_10002608_pt1 | contig 11303 bp, 11 predicted proteins | sample C3_top_MG_FD_204664 | JGI IMG/M metagenome (GOLD analysis project Ga0315271, IMG submission 204664) | Sediment microbial communities from Yellowstone Lake, YNP, Wyoming, USA - C3_top | ecosystem: Environmental > Aquatic > Freshwater > Lake > Sediment | place: USA: Wyoming | collected 2017-08-01
ACACGCTGACCGTGGCAAAGACCGGCCAGGACTGCTTGGTGGATCAGACCTGCAGCATCCAGGGCGCGAGGACGCACAATCACACCCTGTCGTTGACCGTCACGCGACTGGGAACACTCAAGGCGGACACTGCGGCGACCGGGACCGCGTCGACGACCGAGTTTCATTCACATGCCGTCACGGTCGGCTGCGTCTAGCACTGGCCCCTGCGTGCTGTATCGAGGATTGAAAGGAACCATTCATGAAGCGCACTGCTAGAGGTTGGGCCGCGGCTTTGATCTTGTGTTCCGGGGCAGCAATTGGCGACGGGGGCGGCGGGGGCGGAGACGCGCAGGCAGTCAATGTCGACCCTGACTTTAGCGCGGGCGTCACTGCGATCGCAGCCAAGAACTGGCAGCAGGTCATCGCCAGCATGGGTACAGTGATCCAGCGCGATCCGAAGAACGCCGACGCCTGGAACTACATGGGCTATGCCTTCCGCCAGATGGGCGAGATGGACAAGTCGTTCAAGCAATACGAGACGGCACTGCAGCTCGACCCAAAGCACCGGGGCGCGCATGAGTACCTGGGTGAGGCCTACCTACAAGTTGGCAAGCTCGCGAAGGCCGAAGAGCAGTTGAAAGTCCTCGACAAGCTCTGCTTCCTCCCGTGTGAGGAGTACAGCGACCTGAAGAAACACATCGCGAAGTACAAGCAGGAGCACCGGGCAAGCGCTTCGCAGTAAACCCGGCGCCACGGCATCCGCGGAACTGGCGATCCGCTCAGAGAATTTCAAGTCCACCGCCCAGTGCCAATGCGTGAATGCCACGTGCCCCTTCGCTTTTGCGGCGTGAGCGGCGATTTCGACTGGTGGAACACAGAACAAGCCCGGGGTGGCAGGTCCTATCGGGCAACCGAGGACGATCTTTGAAGCTCTCCGGCACCGTGGGCACTTACCTGGGTGCTGCCTTTGCGCTTGCGCTAGCAGGGGCGCAACCTGCACCCGCAGCAACCCTCGCCGCCGACGCAGAACACAGCGTCGGCACCATCGACGTCCAAGCGAGCGCGGTGCTCAATGTCGATGCCGCCGCTGCGTGGCGTGTGCTGACTGACTACGACCACCACCTCGTCTTCGTTCCGGATCTGCGCCTTAGTCATGTTCTTGCGCATCGCGGCGCCAGGAGCAAGTCCATGCTCCTACCCAATCAAGGAGGCTCCATATGAACCCCGAGTTCGTCGCAACTTGGACACCCCGCGCGCTAGCTGCGCTGCGCATCGTCACGGCCTACTTGTTCCTGCAGCACGGCACGGCCAAGCTGCTCCACATCCCGCATCTGGCCATGTTCGATGGATTACAGCTGCTGTCGCTGTATGGCGTCGCGGGCATGCTCGAAATCGCCGGCGGGATCCTGGTGCTCATCGGCTGGTTCACGCGACCGGCCGCGTTCGTGCTGTCCGGGGAAATGGCCGTCGCGTACTTTATCGACCATGCGCCGCACGGCAAGTTTCTGTCGCCGCTGATGAACGACGGCGAGTCGGCCGTGCTGTTTTGCTTCATCTTCCTGCTCCTGTCGGTCGCCGGCGCCGGCACTTGGAGCCTGGACAAGACGCGTTCATGAGCGCAATGCAAGGTTCACACAACCGTGTCCGCAAGGGTGTCGGCGCATGCCGGCCATTGACCAGCAAGGCAAGCTTCTGGCCGCTTGCTGCCCCATAGCGTCGAGGACGCTCGGTTGGCTGAGCGCCAAGCCGCCGCCGCGCGAGTCGCTCGAACCAACCGTTCCCGATGGGTCTCGTGCAGATCGTCGTCGCTATAGTGCGGCCAGCAACTCGTAGGACCGCAGCCGGGCCGCGTGATCGTGGATCGCCCCGGCGACGATCAGCTCGTCGGCCTGCGTTCGCTCGACGATTGCGTCGAGTTGCCGGCGCACAGAGTCCGGCGCGCCAACCGCGCTGGCCGCCAGCATGCGCTGCACGCCCGCCTTCTCCTGCACGGTCCACATCGACTCGAGTTCGTTCGGGGTGATCGGCCTGGGCAGCGGCCCGCGGCGCCCGCGCTGCATGCCCAGAAAGCGCTGCTGGATCGACGTGAACAGGGACGCGGCCTGGTCGTCGCTGTCGGCAGCGACCACGTTCACGCCGACCATCGCGTGCGGCTCGGGCCACTCGGCCGACGGCCGGTAGCCGCCGCGGTAGACGTCGAGCGCCTGCAGCAGCAGGTCGGGCGCGAAGTGCGAGGCGAAGGCGAAGGGCAGGCCGAGGTAAGCCGCCAGTTGCGCGCTGTACAGGCTCGAGCCGAGCAGCCAGATCGGCACACGGGTGCCGATGCCGGGGATCGCGCGCACGGGCTGATCGGGGCCGCCGTCGCTCAGGTAGCCCTGCAGCTCGACCACGTCGCGCGGGAAGCCCTCTTCTTCATCGCTGCTGGCCAGGTGCCGGCGCAGCGCGCGCATCGTCAGCCGGTCGGTGCCCGGCGCGCGGCCCAGGCCGAGGTCGATGCGACCCGGGTACAAGGTGGCCAGGGTGCCAAACTGCTCGGCGATCACCAGCGGCGCGTGATTGGGCAGCATGACGCCACCGGAGCCGACGCGAATCGTCTTCGTGCCGCCGGCGATGTGGCCGACCAATACAGCCGTGGCCGAGCTGGCCACGCCGTCCATGTTGTGGTGCTCGGCAACCCAGTAGCGCCGGTAGCCCCAGGCTTCGGCGTGCCGGGCCAGGTCCAGGCTATTGCGCAGTGCTTGTGCGGCGTCACCACCTTGGACGATGGGCGCGAGGTCGAGGATCGACAGGGGAGTCTGCATGGCCCGCATCATGCCCGCACCGAGGCCCGGCACGCGCCGGCCGCGGCTGTCACACTCGCGCATGCCCCGACCCCGACTCCAAAGCGCCGACCTGCGCGGCGCCGCGCGCCTGGCCACCGATGCCACCGCCGGTCTGACCCATCTGGTCGAAGCGATGCACGAGCGCATCGCGCGCATTCCAGGCCTGGGCGCCAAGGCGCTCGATGGCCGCACCCGCGGCATCACCGGCCTGGTCTACAAGACCATCCGCGGCGCGACGCGCGTGGTCGGCGGCAGCCTGGACGCCCTGCTCGCGCTGCTGGCGCCGGCGCTTTCGCCTGCCGTCGACGACGACGCACCGAGCGCGGAGCGCGAAGCGATCGTCGCTGCACTCAACGGCGTGCTCGGAGATTACCTCGTGGCCACTGGCAACCCGCTGGCCGTTTCGATGGCGTTTTGCCGCGACGGCAAGCCGCTCGCGCTCGAGCGCGCGGCGCTCGCGCAGCGCATGCCCGCTGCCGGGCCGCGCCTGCTGGTGCTGCTGCACGGCCTGTGCATGAACGACCTGCAATGGCTTCGCGCCGGCCACGACCACGGCGCGGCACTGGCGCGTGAATGCGGCTACACGCCGGTGTACCTGCGCTACAACAGCGGCCTGCATGTCTCGATCAATGGCCACGCACTGGCGCTGCAACTCGAAAGCCTGCTGCAAGCCTGGCCGGTGCCCGTAGAGCGCCTGGTGCTGCTCGGCCACAGCATGGGTGGCCTGCTCGCGCGCAGCGCGCTGCACTACGGCGCGCAGGCCGGCCTGCGCTGGCCCTCGCGCGTGGACGACCTGGTGTGCCTGGGCACGCCGCACCACGGCGCACCGCTCGAGCGTGCCGGCCATTGGGTCGACCTGGCGCTCGGCGCCACCCCCTACGCCGCACCCTTTGCACGCCTGGGCAAACTGCGCAGCGCCGGCATCACCGACCTGCGCCACGGCAACCTGGTGGATGAAGACTGGGTCGGCCGCGACCGCTTCGCGCGCGGCGCCGACCGGCGCCAGCACCTGCCACTGCCCGATGGCGTGCGCTGCTATGCGGTGGCCGCCACCACCGGACAGGAAAGCGGCGACCTCAAGGACCGCCTGCTCGGCGACGGCCTGGTGCCGCTGGACAGCGCCCTGGGCCGGCATAAGAATCCGGCACGTTCGCTGGCTTTCGCTGAGGACCGGCAGTTGACCTGTCAGCGCATGAACCACCTCGACCTGCTCAATCGACCCGAGGTGTTTTCGCGCCTGCAGCAGTGGCTGAGGTGAGCCGGACGCCGACAATGGTTTCGTGCAAGGGGTACCCATGCGTCGACCGTACAAAGGCATTTTTCCGGTGGTGCCCACCACCTTCACCGAATCCGGCGAGCTCGACCTCGAAAGCCAGACGCGTTGCGTCGACTTCCTGATCGACGCCGGCTCGAACGGGTTGGCGATCCTGGCCAACTTCTCCGAGCAGTTCGCGCTCTCTGACGCCGAGCGCGAGCTGTTGACGAAAGTGATCCTCGAACATGTCGCCGGTCGCGTGCCGGTGATCGTGACGACCACGCATTTCAGCACCCAGGTCTGCGCCGAGCGCAGCCGCCGCGCGCAGGACCTGGGCGCGGCGATGGTGATGATCATGCCGCCGTACCACGGCGCGACGGTCCGCGTCGGCGAGGCAACGATCCGCGATTTCTGCGCTCGCGTGTCCGACGCAATCGGCATTCCGATCATGATCCAGGACGCGCCGGTTGCCGGCACGCCACTGTCGGCGACCTTGCTGGCCCGCATGGCGCGCGAGATCGAGAACGTGGCCTATTTCAAGATCGAAACCGCGGGTGCGGCGAGCAAGCTGCGCGAGTTGATCGCACTCGGCGCCAGCGCGGTCGAGGGCCCCTGGGACGGCGAGGAAGGCATCACGCTGCTGCCCGACCTGGACGCCGGCGCGACCGGTTCGATGACCGGCGGCGGCTATCCCGACGGCATGCGCCGCATCGTCGATGCCTACGCCGCCGGGCGGCGCGATGAGGCCAGCGCCGAGTACGCGCGCTGGCTGCCGCTGATCAACTATGAAAACCGCCAGGGCGGCCTGCTGAGCGCCAAGGCGCTGATGAAGGCCGGCGGCGTGATTGCGTGCGAGGCGCCGCGTGATCCGTTCCCGGCCATGCAGCCAGCGGTGCGGGCCGGCCTGCTGGAGGTCGCGCGCCGGCTCGACCCGCTGGTGCTGCGCTGGGGGCGCTGAGCCGGCGTTTGCCCTGCGCCAATGGTTGCGTTCGTCCTGGGCCTGTCCAAGGAAGGGCTCCCTTGGACAGGCTCAGGATGATCGGGGACGATAGCCCAGCCCGAACGCAATTGCGTGGCATCACGCCGCGGCGCCGAGCAGACCGCGGCGAGCCAGGTTGTCCATCAGCGCGCGCAGGCCGAAGCGCCAAGGTGCGGCGCTTTCGCTGTGCGTGACCCGGTTGCGCAACTCGCCCAAGCGCGCGCTGCGAATGCTGACCACGTCGCCCAGCTTGTGCGTGAAGCCGCCGCCGGGCTGGTCACGGTCTTCGATCGGCGCGAACAATGTGCCCAGAAAGAGCATGAAACCATCGGGATACTGGTGCGCCGCGACCGTCTGCGCCACCAGGTCGGCCGGGTCGCGGCTGATGCGGGCCATCGAGTTGATTCCGCGCAGCTGATAGCCCTCGGGCCCCTGCACGTGCAGGTGCAGGGTTTCCTGCCGCACCTCGGGCAGGCCGAAGGTGGCATCGAACAGGCGGATGAACGGCCCGATCGCACACGAGGCGTTGTTGTCCTTGGCCTTGCTCAACAAGAGGGCGCTGCGGCCCTCGATGTCGCGCAGATTGACATCGTTGCCCAGCGTGGCGCCGACGATCCGGCCGCGGCTCGAGACCGCGAGAACGACCTCGGGCTCGGGGTTGTTCCAGACCGACGCGGCCAGGATGCCGATGTCTTCGCCGCTGCCCACGGCCGACAACACGGGCGCTTTGGTGAAGACCTCGGCATCCGGCCCGATACCGACCTCGAGGTACTGCGACCACAGCCCGCGCTGCTGCAGCATCTGCTTCAAGGCCGCGGCCTGCGCCGAACCCGGTTTGAGCGTGGCCAGCTCGTCGCCGATCACGGCCAGCACTTCGGCCCGCGCCGCAGCGGCACGCGAGGCATCGCCACCGGCATGCTCCTCGATCACGCGCTCGAGCAGGCTGGTGGCGAATGTCACGCCCGCGGCCTTGAGCACCTGCAGATCGCACGGCGCGAGCAAGTGCGCGCTCGCCGCATCGCGCGTGGCCGCGACGCTGTTGGCCAGCAGCTCGTCCAGGCTCGCGACACGCCGCCCGACCGCAGACCGCGCCTGCGCGGCGGGGTCGGCCTCGTCGAGCAGCGTACTCATGGTCGGGAACCGCGCCGACAGGTCGAATACACCAGCGTCGCGGATCGCCGCAACCGATGGGCCTGCGACCGTGCCGGGGCTCCAGATGCGCGCCACCAGCGTGCCGGCGCAGCCGTCGTCGGGCAAGAATTGTTGGCGTGCCAGTTGCATGGTCTTTCCCCGGCTGACAAGGCTTATTGAGGCGGCAGGTATGGACTTGAAAGCCCGTCCGGGCTGAGCTTGTCAAAGCCCTGCCTCGGACAAGCTCAGGGCGAAGGGTTCAATTTCGATCGTGCCAGGTCAATACTACGTGGCGCAACCGCCCGCCAGGTCGAACACCGCACCGCTGGCAGAGCTGCAATCCGCCGAGCATAACCAAGCCCCGCGGGCCACATCGACGACGCCACGAGCCGCATCGACACGGCCGAAAAACGGGCGCGCGGCGACAGCGCGCCGTTCCGGCGCTGGATCGTGCGGCTCGAGGGCGGCGCAGACCTGCCGCTGGTGCCCGCGGCGTCGGCGCTGCGCAGCACGCTGACCCCCGGCGCCGCGAGTGGGCGTCGACGCCTATCGCCACCCGTCGATCGAAGCCAGGGTGACGAGGCCCTCGACGCTGCGCGCGAGTTCCGCGTCCTGGGTGATGAACGCATCCGCCTGCAGCTGAGTCAGCGCTATGTACTCGGCGTTGTAGGTCGAGGCCCATCCCATCCGATCCGCCAATTCCCAGGCCCGACGCCTGAGCACGGCATCGCCGAGGAGGCGGATCGGCAGTCCCCCGATCCATGTCAGGCGATCGCGCGCGATGTCGGCCGGCACTTCGCCGCGCTGAACCGCCTCGTGCAGCGCCGACAGCAGTTGCGAGCGAAGGAGCGTGGGCGCGAGCAACTTGTGGCGCGCGGGGACCTCGATCCCCATGCTGGCCAAGCGAAGCACGGTGCCGGCATCGACGACGAACCTGGTCATGCGCTGGCGCCGGGTCAATACCGATTCATCGCTGCGCTTCGGCCACCCGCTTGAGCGCAGCCAATTCCTGGCCCAGATAGCGCTTTGTGAGCGAGCCAAACAGGCGGCCCATGACGGCCCCGAGCGGACCGGCGAACTCCCAAGCGCAGCCTCACATGGCACGCGTCGCGTGAATGCGCCTCGATCGTGTGCGAGGCCGTCATCAGCAGACCCGCCGGGCTCGCTTGCCGGACGAAGCGGCGTGGCGGCTCGAGCTGCGTGAGGACCCAGCTCGCCGGGCGCGGCCTGGGTTGGCGGATCCTGTACCCGAAGCCCATCTGCAACGGCTCGCCATCCAGCGCCTCCCCACTGCTGACAGTGGGCAGACGTTCCGGCCACGCGACGACGGCTGCGAACACGCGCCAAACCCTTTCACGGGGTGCAGCGATGGACTGAGACGCTTCGCAAGATGGCATGCGCGGGCGGTGTTTGACTTTGAGCGTTGGTTCTGCGCCGCAACCATGGCGCCGCACACTTTCGTACTCTGCCCGGGGTTCGGGCCGCCTGCAAGGGCAGCGACGACGGCCGTCGTCGCAAAGCGGACCCACAATAGCTTGCATAACGCATGTTCAGCCTGACCCGCCTCATCATCCGCCGCGCCAGGCAGGAACGCCTGCCCCAGGCGGCCGGCAGCCTGACGTTCACGAGCCTGCTGTCGATGGTGCCACTGCTCGCGCTGAGTCTTGCGCTGTTCACGCACTTTCCGTTGTTCAGCCGCTTCGAGGCCGCGCTCGAACAGCACCTGTTGCAGAGCCTGCTGCCGGCACAGATTGCGCGCACGGTCATGGCCACCCTGCACCAGTTCGCTGCCAATGCCGGCAACCTGACCTGGGCGGGTTCGATGTTCCTGCTGGCAACGGCGATCGCGATGCTGCTGACCGTGGAGAACACGCTCAACCAGATCTGGAACGTGAAGAAGAGTCGCCCGCTGCACAAGCGCGTGGGTCTGTACCTGTTGATCCTCGCCTTGGCGCCGCCGATCCTGGGTGTCAGCCTGTGGGCCACGTCGTACGTGCTCGGCGTGTCGATGGGTTGGCTCGGGCCGCTGCCGCCCTCGGCCCGCTTCGTGCTGGACCTGGGGCCGGCGGCGCTGGCCTGGGCCGGCTTGGCGTGCCTGTTCTATTACGTGCCGAACACGCAGGTGCGGCGGCGCGATGCGATCGCCGGCGGCTTGATCGCCAGCGTCGCGCTCGAGCTGGGCAAGCGCGGCTTCGCGACCTACCTGCTGAAGATCCCGACCTACGAGGCCGTGTACGGCGCCTTCGCGGTATTCCCCGTCTTCCTGCTGTGGGTCTACTTCTCGTGGCTGGTGACGCTCGCGGCGGCGCTGGTCGCCGCCAACCTGGCGCGCAAGGGCTGAGCAGGCAATGGCGATGGACAAACCCAAACTGATCCTCGACCACGTGTTCGACCACGAGGCCGCGCAGCCCGAGCGTGTGTTCCTGACGCAGCCCGTCGGTGGCGGCGAGGTCATCGACTACACGTGGCATGAATCGCTCGACCAGGCGCGGCGCATGGCTGCGCACCTGAGGGGCCTCGGCCTTCCGCCCGGCGCGCGCATCGCGCTGCTGACCAAGAACTGCGCCCACTTCTTCATCGCCGAACTGGCGATCTGGATGGCCGGCGGCACCACCGTCGCGATCTTCCCGACCGAGACCGCCGCCACCGTGCGCTACGTGCTCGAGCACAGCGAGGCCAGCCTGCTCTTCGTTGGCAAGCTCGACAACTGGGCGCAGCAGGCGGCGGGCGTTCCGGCCGGCCTGCCATGCATCGCGCTGCCGCTGGCGCCGCCCGCGGCGGAGCTGCCCGGCGTGCAACGCTGGGAACACGTCGTCGGGCGCACCGCGCCGCTGCCCGGCCGGCCGCGGCGCACGACCGACGACCTGGCGATGCTGGTCTACACCTCGGGCTCCACCGGCGAGCCCAAGGGCGTGATGCACAGCTTCGGCCGCATCACACGCACTGTCGAATGCATGCTCGCCGACCCCGAGCGAAGCCTTCCCGACGGAGTGCCGTGGCGCACCGTGTCGTACCTGCCGCTGGCGCACATCTACGAGCGTGCGGTGGTCGAGTGCCGCAGCCTGATGGCCGGCAACGTGCGTGTGTTCTTCAGCGAATCGCTGGCCACCTTCATCGACGACGTGAAGCGCGCGCGGCCCACGGTGTTCGTCTCGGTGCCCCGGCTGTGGCTGAAGTTCCAGCAGGGGGTGTTGCAGACGCTGCCGGCCGATAAGCTCGACGCATTGCTGGCCGACCCGGCCACCGCCGCCGCCGCCGGACGGCGCGTGCTCGCCAGCCTGGGCCTGGACGAGGTGCGGCTGGCCTCCTGCGGCGCGGCGCCCGCGCCGCCTTCGCTGCTGGCCTGGTACCGGCGCCTGGGGCTGTACCTGGTCGAAGGCTACGGCATGACCGAAGACTTTGCCTACTCGCACCGCACCACGCGCGAGCTCTACGCCGCGGGTCATGTCGGTGTGGTCTGCCCCGGCGTGCAGGTGCGCGTCGCCGACGACGGCGAAGTGCTGATCAAGTCACCGGGGCAGATGGTCGGCTACTACAAGCAGCCGGCGCTGAATGCAGCCTGCTTCACCGAGGACGGTTACTTTCGCACCGGCGACCGCGGCGAGCTGGCGCCCGACGGCCAGTTGAAACTCACCGGCCGCGTGAAGGAGCTGTTCAAGACCAGCAAGGGCAAGTACGTGGCGCCGGCGCCGATCGAAACCAAGCTCAATGCCCACCCGATGGTCGAGCAGGCGATCGTCTCTGGCGTCGGCCAGCCGCAACCCTATGCGCTCGTCGTGTTGGCGGAAAGCCTGCGGCCCCGACTCGGCGATGCCGCGGTGCGTGCGCGCGTCGAGGTCGAACTGACGCAGTTGTTCGACGCCGTCAACCAGGGCTTGGCGCCGCACGAGCGGCTCGACCGGCTGGTGGTGTTGCACGAGCCCTGGTCGATTGAGAACGGTTGCCTGACGCCGACGATGAAGGTCAGGCGCAGCCGCATCGAGGCGGCGGTGGCGCCACAGGTCGACAGGTGGTACGCCCACCCGGGGCCGGTGCTGTGGGCCTGAGCGGGCGCGAGTCCACGCTGGATCGACCGGGGCCACGGAGACTGGCAATACCAGCGTCAGGAGTTGGTTCCCAAGCGGACGGATGTCTCTGCGTTACCTACGGCTGAACTCGGCCATGAGCCGTCTTACGCGACCGCCCGCTTGCGGGACCGGCTACGAGTTCAAGTCACTGTGGCTTCGGCTGGACCTCAGTGGTAATCCTCTTCGCGCTGGTGGCGGGCGCCGAGCACTAGGACTAGCTCCGGGGTTCGGATGTCGAAGCGAAGGACATAGCCTGTCGAGCCGAATGGGACGATGAGTTCGCGCAATGTTGGGCGTGCGCCCACCTTGCGATAGCTGTAGGGCGTGGTCGAGAGGTGGCTGTTGGCCACCGTGCGAATTACCTCGACGGCCTCGTCGGCATGCCTGGCCTCCTCGACCGTCTGGGCTCGCTCAAGCAGGAAGTCGAACAAACGATCCAGATCGGCATCTGCTTCAGGGGTGAACTCGACCCTGAATGTCATTTGCGCAGTTGTTTCACCCGTGCCGCGACCTTTGCCTCCAACTTCGACAGCACAACGTCCGAGGGAATGGAAATCCCGGTGCGCTCGAATTCGGCCAGCGAGGCGTCGCAACGTGCGGCGAAGTCGGTTTGCACACGTCTAAATTCGACTGCGTTGCGCACAGATGCCTCGACAAAGTCGGTCAGGGTCTCACCAGGCAACAGCACGGAATCGAGATCAGCGCGCAACTCCGGTTCCACGCGAACTTGAGGGATGACGGCGGTTTTCATCCCGCAAATGTAGTGCGAACGCACTACATTGTCAATCGTTAGTTCGCCGGCCGGCGACACTGAGGCAATTCGGTGGATGCTGAGCGTGTCGAACTTCGGCCGCTCTGCCATCTCGTATCGGCGCCAAAGCGCCAGATCGAGAGGTCACACTTGATGTCAGAACGTCAAGTTTCGGGCGGTCAATCTGGTGCGGCGTGTCTCTGTTGTGGGTCGCTATGCAGAGCTCTCCATAGCGACCCCTATGCACAGGTCGCCACCATGCGCAGAAGAGGAGCGCTCCGGCGCTGTGATCGAGGAATTGCGCGGCTCTGGCTCA
>Ga0315271_10002609_pt1 | contig 11302 bp, 8 predicted proteins | sample C3_top_MG_FD_204664 | JGI IMG/M metagenome (GOLD analysis project Ga0315271, IMG submission 204664) | Sediment microbial communities from Yellowstone Lake, YNP, Wyoming, USA - C3_top | ecosystem: Environmental > Aquatic > Freshwater > Lake > Sediment | place: USA: Wyoming | collected 2017-08-01
AACGCGTCTTGCGTCCGCCGCCGCTCTTCTTCCCGCCCTTGTTCCCGTACTTCTCGGCGTACGCGGCCTCGGCCGCCTGCTGGTCGGCGTTCCCCGAGGCGCCGGTGTCGACGTGGACCTCGCCCCCCTCCCAGGAGACGGCCTGGTCGATCTTCATCTCCTTCATGAGGTCGAGGATCGGGTCCAAGGCGCGGACGTCCTTCGCGTCGCCGACGGCGTCGAGCGCCCAGCGCACGACGCTGTGGTCGGCATGGCGCAGCAGCTTGACCAGCGTGGGGAGCGCCCCGCGCCAGCGGACGCCGTTCACCGTGTCGATGACGTCGGTCACGTACTGCCAGTCGGTGGACTTGACGTCGACGGTGACCACGAGCGGGGCCCCGACCACGGCGGGCAGCGCGCGCTGGCGGGCGAGGTTCTGGAACCCCGCGGCGCGGATCTCCGCCTCCTTGTGCCGCACCAGCTTCAGGAGCTCCGCGATCACGTCGGGGTGCTGGACCTTGCCGAGCCCGTCGACCGCATCCGCCTTCGAGGCCACGTCGCGTGCCTTGAACGCCTCCCGGAACGAGGCGATCGCGGCCTTCGCCTCGGCGTTCGTGGCGAGCGGCGGGAGCGGCTTGCCGTCGGGCCCGAGCGCAGGCGGCTTCGCCGCGGGAACCGGGGCGGGCATGGGGCTGGGAGCCGGCGGCGGGGCGTCTTCCGCGCGGGCGGCCGGGACGGCGGAGGACGGCCCCCGCCCGAACAGGACGACGGCGAGCGCAGGGACCACGAGAGCGATCGAGGGACGGCGCACGGCGACCTCCCGGACTCGGGGAACGCAGCCCGAGCGTAGCAAGAGCCGCTGATTCCGGCACCGGACCGTGCCGGGTCCGGGGACCGAGCCCCCCGGTCGGGCGCGGAGCCCGGCACGGTCGCTCAGTTGGTCAGGTTCACGTACCGGCCGCCGGTCTTCTTGGCGATCCCCTCGGCGAGCGTGAAGGGATGGTTGCCGATGCCGATCGTGGAGACCGAGACCATCCGGAGGCGGGCTCGGAGCGCGATGGCGGCCGTGATGGCGTCCGGGTCCTTCACGTCGCTCGCGGTGGCCATGTTGTTCGTCACGAGGAAGACCTGGTCGGGACCGGCCTTCCACGCCGCCGCGGCGTCGGCTCCGCCGACGTCGAGCGCCGCGAGCAGCGCCTCGTACAGGTTGATGCCGTCGTCCACCTCGAGCTTCGCGAGCGCCTCGTCGAGGGTCTTTCGCGCGGCCGCGCCCGCGGACGCCCACTTCTTGCCGAACACGCCCTCGACGTCCGCCGCGAAGAGCACGACCTCGAACTTCGCGCCGCTGGGCAGGCCGTCCACGGCGTGGCGCAGCTGCGCCGAGGTGAGCTGCAGCTTGGTCTTGAGCGTGCGCCACGGGATGCGCTCGCCGTCCTTCGGAGAGCAGAGCGCCTCGAGGCGGTCCCGCTGCTCGGGCCCGACGAAGGGGTGCGGGTCCTTCATTTTCAAGCTGCGATCGATCACGAAGACCACCCGCTCGCCCGTGACGGGCACGCCGAAGAAGGTCGGGGCGAGCGCGGGCTTCTCGTCCACCGCGGCGGGGTCGGTCCCCGCGGCGACCGCGGCCCACCTCCCGGGGCTGTCGCCGAGCGGCTGCCCGGTGATCGCCTCGAGGGCGGCGACGTCCTCCGCGCGGGCCCGGCCCTTCTCGGTCTTGAGGCGCTCGACGAGCGACTTCGTCGCGGCGCGGTCGCGGAGCGCACCGAGCGCGCGCGCGGCGCCGACCCGCACCTGCCACGCCTCGCTCGACAGCGCCAGGACGAGCGGCGCCGACGCGGCGGCGCGTCCCGGCTGCCCCAGCGCAAGGGCGGCCTGCGCCGCGAGCGGCGCCGGCCCCGTCCCGAGGACGGCCAGGAGGGCCGCGTCGACGTCGCCGCCGGGGATCCCGACGAGCGCGCCCGCGGCCAGGAGCCGCTCGGTCGGCTTCCCCTTCTGGAGCGAGGTCACGATGGCCTGCCGCGCACCCGCGGAACGCAGGCGCGACAGCGCGTCGACGCCGCCGGCCACGACCGCGGGATGGGTCTCGACCGCCAGCGCCTGGAGCATCAGCGTCGCGGCGGGGGCTCCGTCGAAGTCGAGGAGCACCGCGTACGCCCCCCGCCGGTCCTTCCAGTCGGCCGCATGCACGTGCTCCTGGAAGTACTTCTTCGACGCCTCGAAGTCGGCCTGCGCGGACCGCGTCCCGACGACGCCGAGCAGCGTCCAGACGACGAGGGCCAGGGGACGGGCGACACCTCGGGGCACCTCCCGAGCGTACCGCGAGGAGCGCCGCGCGTCAGACCAGGGCCGCCGCGGCGTTCGACGGCCGGAGCCATTGCACGACGCTCGTGGGATCGCCCGGGAGCGCCGCGGTCAGGTCGATCTCCCGCTGATGCTCGAGGCTCAGGAGCTCGCGGTCCTTCTCGAGCAGGACGACCTTCGGCCTGCGGAGGTCCGCCGTCTGCCGCGCGACGCGGGCCAGGCTCCCGTCCTCGAGGCGGACGTTGGTGCCGAGCGGGTAGATGCCGATCGTCCGGACGAAGTGACCGAGCAGGACCGGATCGAAGTGGCCCTTCATCGAGAACATCGTCTCGTAGGCCTTCAAAGGGGACATCGCCGGCTTGTAGGGGCGCACCGCCGTCAGGGCCTCGTAGCAATCGCAGATCTTGACGAGCCTCGTGACGGTCTGGGCGTGGAACTCGTCGCACGTCCAGGGGTGCCCGGTGCCGCCGCACGTGCAATGGTGGCCGTACGCCGCGGCGACCGCCAGCTCGTCGCTCTCCCGGTTCTGGAGCAGCACGGCGGCGCCCTTCACCGCGTGCTTCTGCATCTCCTTCCGCTCGGCGTCGTCCAGCTTGCCCTTCTTGTGCAGGATCTCCCAGGGCACCAGCTGCTTGCCGATGTCGTGCAGCAGGGCCGCCGTGCCCAGGCGGCGGAGCGTGTCCATGTCGTGGCGGAGGGTGCGGCCGACCTCGAGCGAGAGCAGGGCGACGCGCATGACGTGGCCGAACGTGAAGAAGTCGTAGTCCTCATAGTGCGACAACGAGTGCAGGAAGCCCGCGCCGTGGTGCAGGCCCGCGATCAGGGCGTCGACGGTCGCGCCGACCTCCCCGAGATCGATCTCGCGCCCCTGGCAGACCGCCAGGGCGTGGCTCTGGAGCAGGTCGACGGTCGCCTGGTGCAGGGCGAAGATCGGCGCGTCGACGTCGGCATGGGTCGCCAGGACGCCCCCCGCCCCGCCGCCCCCCCCGCCGCCTCCCCCGCCGGCGTAGGGCGCCACGAAGCGCAGGTTCGACACGCCGAGGCTCGCGAGCGCCGCGTTGGCGACCTCGTGGTCGGTCTCGGGCGCGCGCGTCGCGAGGACCTGGAGGAGCGCGAGGATGTCCTGTGCGGTGGCCGTCGAGAGGAACTCGACGCCGCCGGCGCCCCTCTCCTGGATGCGCACGAGGAGCCGCCGCGCGGAGAGGCTCGCACCGAGCACCGGCCGGCCCTCGAGGATCACCAGGTTGGCGACCGCCCCGAGGAGCACGGAGGGCGCCCCCTTCTCGCGGCAGTGCTCCCCGAGGCAGGCGGCCGCCCGCTCGGCGCCTTCGCGCACGCGCGCGTTGTCGGTGCCGTAGAGCTGGGCGTTGACGAGGCTGAAGAGCAGGCGCTCGACGAACTCGCCCACGAAGGACGCGTCGCTCATCGGGAGCCCTCCACCGGCCGGACCGACCGCTTCTGCTTGAAGGGAGCCGGCGCCTTCGGGAATCTCGAGAGGATCAGGCGCGCGGCACGGCGGACCTCGCGAGGCTGGGTCGGGAGGAAGAACCGGCGCGCGAGACAGGAACGGAGCACGGCCTCGGTGAGCTCACGGGGGAACGCCGCGAGCGAGGCGGTCGCGTACGCCCTCGTGCGGACGTCCTGGTGGGCGCTCCGGTCCGTGACGGCGCTCGTGATCCCCTCGACCGCCTCGACGTCGAAGCGGTGGGAGTCGGCCCGCGCGAACCCGTCCTCGCAGACGCCCCTCAGCATCTGCTCCGAGACGCGGTCGTCCGGGACGATGCGCAACGCGCAGGCCGCGGCGACGGGCATGTCCACCCGACGCAGCGCGGACAGCACGGACGCGCGGCGGATCGGGTCCCTGGTCGTGACGAGGACCTCGGCGAAGGGGAGCATGTCGCACGAGCGCTCGCTCAGGATGCGCTCGACCGTGGCGGAGTCCTCGAGAGGCCCACCGGGGCCGAGCAGGGCGGGCGCGGCGCCGAGCACGGCGTCCCGGCCGAGCTGGCGGGCGACGAGGCCGGCGCTGCCGCCCCCGCGCATGAAGGCGCGCAGGAGCCGCGGGAAGACGGCGACGATCGCCTCCAGCGGCAGCCAGCCCTCGGCGGCGGGCATGCCGTCGATCCCCGCCTCCTCGGCGATCCCGGCGAGCAGGCGGATGCAGTCGACGTCTCGCTGGGCGGGCGGCTTCGCGCACTCTTCGCGCAGGTGGTCGATCAGGCACGGCGGAAGTCCGATGGCGGGGCGCGCCCGCAGCGCCTCGACGAGCCGGGTGCGCAGGAACTTCCTCCGCCCGGGCTCCTCGTCGATGAGCAGGGCATGCGTGAGGACACCGCACATGTCCATGATCCCGGTGTCGGGGTCGAGCGTGGGCACGCCGTCCGGAGGCTCGGGCGGGACCTGGGAGAGCACGTCCTCGGGTCGGAGTGCCTGGTCCTCGGGTGCGACGACCACGTCCTCGGGTGCCAGGGTGACGTCGGGCAGCGGGAAGCCCTTCGCGCCGTCCCTGCGATGCGGGAACACGGCCATCACCGACCGTAGGAGCATCGCCCGACGACGATGGTCGTCATTGGCGTCGTCGTCCCCCTGGCCCTCGGAGCGCGCGAGCTCCTTGAGGAAGTTGGTCAGGATCCGCCTCGTGGCCTTGAGGCCCTTGGCCGGGTCGAGGCGAGCCTCGAGGGGAAGGAGCGTCAGGACGTGCTCCAGCACGTCCGCAGCGCCGTCGTCCCCGACTCGAGCGGGATGCGCGTGCTTCCCGCCAGCGAGCGCGCGCTGCACGCTGTCGAGGGTCTCGAGCACCTCGGCGTCCTGGAGGGCGAGATCGCGGACGTCCTTCGCGACCGTGTACACCACGCCATGACCCTGGCCGGAGCCGGAGAGGAGGCCGCTCCCGGGACCCGCGCTGGGCGCGGAGCCGGGCCGACTCGCGGCTCCGGAGGTGGGCGACGGCTCCGCCTGGTCGCCCCCCTCCTGCGGGAGCGCCCCGCTCGCGCCCGTCACGCTCGGCGGTACCGCGGCGTGCTTGGGGCCGCCGGAGGCGACCCCTTCGCTTGCGATCGCATCGCGGCCCCTGCCGGTGCCACCGCCGGCACCGCTGCCGCTGCCACCGCCCGTGCCGCTGCCCGTACCACCGCCGGATCCGCCGCCCGTTCCGCCGCCGCTGCCGCCACCCGCGCCGGAGAGTCCGCGCGCGGGCCCCGCGCCTCGGCCGCGAAGGCTCCGCGGCGCGGGAGCGGCGCCTTCGGGAAGCTCCCCTTCGACCTCGTCGAACGACTCCCGACTGAACCGCATCTCCTCGAGCTCGATGCCCGAGATCGGTGACATCCAGAGGTCGGAGAACGTCAGCTTGCCCGACTGGCACAGACGGGCGTTGCGCTGCAGCGCACGGGCGAAGCTCACATAGGACGCCGCGGCGGCGTCCGCCTGGAACCGCACGGAGGAGATGCCGGTGGCGGCGAGCGCGTCGCGGAACTGCTTCGCGCCCGGCGCCAGGGGCACCACGTCGCGCTCCCCGACGCGCAGCCCGGTGTCGGTGACCACGACCTCGGTCGCGGCGCCGTTGCGCTGCAGCACGCCCTGCAGGCGCTCGGTCACCAGCAGGACGCGGTTGTGGCCGTCCGGGTAGAGCGGGATCGTCCGCAGGAACAAGACGACGACCTCGAGGAACTCCGTGCCTCCCACGCCGGCGACGGGGTCGCCGGGTGCCACCGCGGGCAGCGGGGAGGAGGGGGTGTCGCTCACGGTCGCCGAAGTCTCCGAGCGGAGGCGCTGTCCCCTGGGACGGCATACCTTCCGCCGTCGTCCCTATCGCCGTCCGCGCACACGCGACTTGAGCCCAGAACCCCCGGGGTGGCGCACGGTCCCGTCGCTACAGCGCACGCCCCCGGGAGAGCAGAGGGAGGCCCGCCCGGCGCACGCGGCGGAAGGCCCGTCCGACCGGGGTGGCCCGATCGAGCAGGCAGGCGGGGTCGGCCAGGGCGCCGTCCGAGACCTCGGCGAGCATGTTCGGCAGTTGATCGGCCTCCGCCGCCGCATGCAGGGCCCCGAGCGCCAGGGGAACGGACGCCGCAAGGGCCCTGGAGAGCGCCTCGGACGGCGCCTTCGTCCGCGCCGCGAGCCACGCGACGGCACGGGGGCCCGCGTCGCCGAGGAGCCCGCCGAGGCGGGCATCTAGGCGCGGGTCGGCGAGGTGCGCGCGCACGGCGAGCGCCGCGGCGTCGAGGTCGGCAGGACGCCCGTACTTCTCGACGACGGCACGCGCGGCGGCGCGGTCGTCGGGCCGACGCCGCTGGTGGCGCGCGAGGCCCGCGAGCGTCAGCGCGCACGCCGTCGCGAACGCGGCCGAGGCCGCCGCCCGATCGAGTCCCGTCTCCTCGACGAGCGCGGGAACGGCGGTCTTCGCGGCGCGGGCCAGGCGAGCGGCGTAGCGCGTGAGGGGTCCCGACATCGCGGGCAGCGTACCGCGCTTCGCGGGGCGCGCCGGGCGTCCCCGCGCCCGCGCGGCCTCACTTCGCGGTGGCGGCGGGCTCCACGCGGAAGTCATCGAACAGCGTCACGCTGTCGGCCTTCGTCCACAGGCCGCACCACCCGGACGCGAACGTCGCGTCGGTCGCCTCGATCGCGTCCTTGCCGTCGATCGTGGCACGCATCTTCGGGCCGGTGAACGCGACCTCGAGCACGTGCCACGCCTTCGCGCTCGGCGGGACCACCTTCAGGTCGGCGAGCGTCGTGCGCACGCCGTCCTTGACCACGTAGAGACGGAAGTTGTCCTCGATCGAGTTGGAGCGCACGACGTAGTAGTTCTTGGCGTCCTGCGCCCGGAAGACGATCCCGCCCGACTGGTCGGCGATCCCCGAGAGCGCCATCCACCGCACCGTCGCCTTGGCGTCGGCGTACGCGCGGCCCTTGCCCGCGACGAGCAGCACGGCCCACGGGAGCGTCGGGAGATCCTGCCGCAGCACCGCGCTCGCCGCGGGGTCGGGACCCGCCACCACCCGCCAGCGGCCCTCGAACCCGAAGCACCCGTCCGGCAGCATCCCGCCGGCGGGCAGCCCCTCGAAGTCGGCGAGCAGCGCGCTCGGCGCGCCGGCGGAGGCGAGCGCGGGCAGCGCCGGGTCGGTGCCGCCCTGCACGCGGTGCATCTCGGCCATCGTGATCGGGACGAGCGTGAGGGACTTCGCGACGCCGGCGCGCTCGACCAGGACCTCGACCTTCACGCCGGCGTCCAGCGCCTCCAGCCGCTTGCGCAGGGCCGCGTGCCAGGCCCGGCGCGCGTCCTCGTCGCCGGCCCCCGTGGGCGTGAAGTCCGGCACGGGCTGACCCGCGAGCCCCTTCAGCAGGTCGCCTGGCTTCAACCCCGCGACGTCCGCCGGCCCGCCCGTGACGACGACGCTGACGACGGATCCCCTCTCGACCTTCACGCCGAGCTCGACGCGATGGGCCGGCTCGAGCTGCTGCACCGGCTCGGCGTAGAAGCCGACCCAACCCGGCTCCACGTCGCCGGCACCGGCGTTGCCCGCGGACGAGATCCCTGCGACGAGGAGCGCCATCGAGAAGACCCCCGCGAGTACCCGGACCAGGGCGGGATGGGACATGAGCGAGCATCCTCCACGGGAACGACGATGCGCGACGAACCGACTCGATCCGGCAGGAACGTTCGCAAAGCGCATTCCTACGATCCGTTCCGCGGCTCGCGAGACGGGACATGATGCGAGTCGCTCGCAGCTTGGTGTGCGACGGCGCCGCAACGCACTCCCTCGCCTTCCCGGACTCCACGCGCCCCTGCGATGGGAATCCGTACCGGACTCGTCTCCTGAGTCCAGCGCGACACACCCGGCGCGGTGCGCCGTCACCGGACGCACTCGTCGCCGGGGTCGGTCGTGGCGGGAGGGATACACGGAAGGCCCCGCTACGCGGATCCACGCCTGGTGCGCTTGTTGCGGTCCCCCTCGCGTGCCGCTCTCGTCTTCGCTCACCCTGGAACCGCCGCCGGAGGCCCCGGACGTGCCCGCGCTCGCGGAGACGGAGGGGCTTGTCGCGGGCCTCCACCTCGTGCGTACGCCCCCGGCCGCCGCCCGTGCCGGCCGCCACTGGGTTCCCCTCGCCGCGAGCGTACTGCTCCATGTCGGCGTGTTCGCGGCGCTGTGGGGCGCGGCCTCCTCGGGTCCGGCGCTCGGCGGGCTGCGGGGATCGATCGGCGTGGGCCGTGTCTCCGAGGACCTCGCGCTCGCCGACGTGCCCCCGCAGGAAGAGCCGCCGACGACCGACGTCCCCCCGCCGCTCGATGCGGCCCCACCCCTCGAGGCGGCGCTGCCCCTCGAGGACGAGGAGCCCGTGCTCGAGGTCCCGCCCGACGCATCGGAGGACCTCGCGAGCCCCGGCGACTCGCTCCCGCTCCTGCGCGCGGTGCCCGTCGGCGTCCGCACGTCGCGCGCGCCTCCTCCCGACGCCACTCCCGTGACGGCCTCAGCCCCTGCGAGCCACGTCCCCGCGCCCGTCTCTGTCGCCGCGCCGGCCGCCCCCGCGCCCACGACCGCAGCCGCCCCTCGCCCCGGCTCGGGTGGAGGCGTCGTGCGCCCCACCGGCGACCCCGCCAATCGGGCCCCGGCCTATCCGCCCGACGCCGCGGCGCGCGGCGAGCGGGGCAGCGTCACGCTGCGCCTCACGATCTCGCGCGACGGCACGGTCACCGACGTCGCGGTCGACCGTTCGAGCGGCTACCCCTCGCTCGATCGCGCCGCCGTCGAGGCCGCGTGGGCCTGGCACTTCCGCCCCGCGCTGCGCGACGGGTTCCCGATCACGTCCGCCGTCCGCCAGACCGTCCACTTCTCGTAGGCGGACGCGGCCGGCGGGCATCACGGGCTCGCTCCCGCCGGCCGGTGAGATCGGTACGCGCCTCCCATCTACGATGGCCCCATGCCCAGAGAGTTCAAGCCTCGCTGCGTCGCGCTTCCGGAAGGGCTCCGGTACCCCAAGGTCGTGGTGCGCCGTATCGCCCACCACGAGCAAGTCCTGGAGATCGACCTCCAGGGCGATGGGTTCAGCTTCGCACGACTCACGTTCGAGGATGTCCTTGGCTTCCGAGTGCTCGACGAGCGAGAGCTCTGCGAGTTTTGGAACACCTACAGCACGCCGAGTGGCTGGCTGTACGAGGTTCTGGAGGGAGGCTTCCTCGAGCTCGAGCGCACGCGCGCGAAGTTCGACGTCATGGAGATTCCGGGTCTGCGAGAGTTCATGATCATGGACTACGCCTGCGTGAACGTGCTATGCGTCCACCCGCCTCGACTCGAACAACTGGGCACCGATCCGTCGCGGACCGAGGGCGAGGCTCCTTCACGTTCGCGTTGCGACCGGCCCGACCAGGCCGCCTCGTCGACGGCTCCGGCGCGCGCACGGACTCGTCGGCTTCCGGATCGCGGCCCTTGACAGGGGGAGCCTCCACGGGCTCGACGCGTCCGGCACGCGCGGACCTCGGTCGCGAGCACGGACGAGCACCCCGCGCTGCGCGATCGGATCCCCTCCGGGCCGGTGTCGGCGGCTTCCCAACGAACGGTGGGCCCGACCTCTACGCTCGTCGCCGCAGGGGGGCGTCGTGTCGAGCCGCCTGATGCGCTCCTGGTGGACGCTGGCTACGTCCCCACGACCGCCCGGTCGAATCGCCGTGCTCGTCACGGCGTGGCCGCACCACGCCGAGCGTTCCGGCTACCGGCCGGTGGCCGAGAACTTGGGGTTGGCCCTTCCGGACGAGCGCCTCCGATTCGTCCCCGCGTGGCCGTCTCAGCGACCAATCGATGGGCCTCGGGAGAGGGCTCGGCAGCTCGCATGGGCGCTGAGGGTCACCGGTCGGGATCACCTCTTGGTGATCAACGGCGACTTTCGGTCGGAGCTCATCCAGGAGCTGAGACAAGTCTCTTCCGCACGAATCACCGCGGTCTTCCACCAGGGCCCCGAGTTCTTGGAATCGCCGTCCTTTCGACTCGCTCCCGGCACCCTCGACGGCATCGTCTGCGTCGCTCGATGCCAGCTGGCGTCCGTGCAGGCCCTGGCCCCCCCGGGGCGCACCCACTTCATCCCTCACGGCGTCGACACGGCGTACTTCGACCCCGGGCCCCCTAGCTCGTCCCGCCCCGTCGTGCTCTGCGTCGGGTCCCACGCTCGCGACTTCGACACGTTGCGAAGTTCGGCCGAGATCGTCCAGCGAGCCGTTCCCGGCGCGTCGGTACGACTCATCGCCCCCCCCACGCTCCTGCCGACCGGTCTCGACCTCGGGCCGGTGGAGCGGCTCAGCGGGCTCGACGACGACGCACTTCGGAGCGCGTACCGGGACGCGACGGTCGTCCTGCTCCCCCTGATGCGAGCCACGGCGAACAACTCCCTGCTCGAGGCCATGGCCTGTGGAAAGCCGGTGGTCGTGACCGACGTCGGCGGGGTCCGCGACTACGCACGGCCCGAGATCGGGGCGCTCTGCCCGAGGGGCGATGCCTCTGCGCACGCGTCGGCCGTGCTGGACCTTCTCGGAGACCCCGAGCGGAGGGAACGCGCGGGCCGCGCAGCACGGGCTACGGCGGAGCAGCTTGCCTGGCCCAAAGTCCGAGCCCAGGTACGCCAGGCCCTGCTCGCGCCTCCGGCCGGGCCCACGCAGGAGCACGGAGCCCGCTGACTCCGCGACCCGGGCCCAGATGTCGAAGGACGTCCGGTCCTACGAAGGTAGGGGACACCCAGTCTTACGAAGATGGAGCGGCCGAAGGGATTGGGATCCTCGACCTTCAGCGTGGGAAGCAGGCGAATTCGGAAGTCTGCCACGGCGCAGCCAACGTGTGGCATGGCCCGCCCCTCGATCTCGACGAAACTTCGTGATGCGGCGACGAAGATCCGTCGATTTCGCGTGCTCTGTGCTCCTGCGTGAAATCACCGCGCGACCCTAAGTGCCGGTGGACTGACCCTTTGCAATGGAGTCCTGTCATTGGCTCGGCACGTGCAGATGTCGGCTCGAGGCTGTCGATCGACGGTTTGGTCGGCGGCA
>Ga0315271_10002610_pt1 | contig 11299 bp, 11 predicted proteins | sample C3_top_MG_FD_204664 | JGI IMG/M metagenome (GOLD analysis project Ga0315271, IMG submission 204664) | Sediment microbial communities from Yellowstone Lake, YNP, Wyoming, USA - C3_top | ecosystem: Environmental > Aquatic > Freshwater > Lake > Sediment | place: USA: Wyoming | collected 2017-08-01
CATCGTAACGAAGCTCGACACCGCGAACATGATCGACGGCCAACGCGTCGGCCTCTGCACGATGATCGACGACTATACCTGGATCGGAGTCGCCAAGGAGGGCGGCGTCAAACGCATCCGCTTTGCCCAAGGCACCGCCACTTCCGGCCCCGGCGCATTCACCGATGGTCCCGAACTCAAACAAGACGCCATTTGGTTGAAGCTCGAACACCGTCACTACAAAGGCACCATGCTCTACAGCCTCGACGGCGAACACTTCGAGCCACTCGGTGATCGCGACTATCCCTATCGAACCGCATGGTATGAGGGCACCAAGGTCGGCCTGTTTTCCTACAACCCGTCATCGGCAGCAGAAGGTGGCCACGCAGACTTCGATTTCTTCCACCAGCGGCACGATGGGCCAAAAACAGCCCGCAAAGAATGACGTTGAGCGTTCTCCGATCATCTCAACGATGCAATAGACGTTTGCCGTGAAACCCGCCCTTCCAGCCGCAGCAGCAGACACGAAAAAGAAGACCGTCTGGGGCATCGCCGAGCTTTGGCAGTGGCTCTATGAGAAGCAGCAGACCAGCGGTCACGATTCGGCAGACTGCCTGCAAGCTCATCTCGATTGCGGCATCCGCCATGTCATGTGGGCGCTCGGGCGCAGCACGCTCGACTACCACAGCGCACTGCCCACCTCCACGATCTATGCCGGCGATACACGGCCGGAGACAAAGGTGATCGGCGATTCATTCCGCCAGGAATGCTCGCTGCGTGCCGCTTTGTCCTTCGCCGAGAAAAACGACATGGTCATCTACGGTCGGCTCGGCATGAACCGTCACTATGGCGACGCACTCGGCGGTGGTTTGCGCTCCAAATACATCGCCACTCATCCCGAATGGATGGAGCGGCATCGCGGTGGACAGGTGGATGGCACCAAGGTCAGCTTTGCCATTCCCGAGTATCGCGCCGAACGCATCGCCGTGCTGCTGGAGGTCGCGCAAATCGGTGCGCATGGCCTGTGCCTCGACTTCTGCCGCCAGCCGCCCATCGCACGCTATCATCCGCAAATCCTCGATCCCTGGCTGAAGGCAGGCCGCGATGATCCACGCAAGATGACAGTCGGCTCGCCCGAGTTTCTCGCCTGGGCGCAGCATCGCTGTGAGTTTGTGAATCTCTTCATGCGCGATCTCCGCGCCAAGCTCCGCGAACTGGAGCAAACAACGAAGCGCAAGGTGCCCGTGATGGTCCGCATCCCCGAGGCAACGCTCGATTTGAATTTGATGGAAGGCCTCGATCTCCGCACCTGGCTCAAAGAAGGCTGGGTGGATGAAATCGCCCTCAATCCGCTCTGGATCTGGGACTTCGATTATCCCGACACCGCCCGGCCCTATGTCGAGCTGGCGCGTGCTCATGGCGTGAAGCTTCACGGCGGTGCCAACACCGTCACCGGTAAAGGTGTCACGGCGAACGCACGCGCCTTTCTCGAAAGGATCGCCCGAAATTATGACGACGGCGTGGATGGCATCGCCCTCTTCCAGACTGACGCGGCGGTCCTCGACCCTGCGCTCAGAACCCTGCTCGGCCCCTTGTTTCCACTTCTCGCCGATGCCGCCGCCGTCTCCGAACTGCTCTCCGCTGCACGAAAAACACAGCCGCAGATGAGCGAGAGCGAGCGCCACTTCGGCCTCGACAATCACAGCCTGCTTCCACAACTCGGCAGAGCCCCCCGCATCAGCCTCGACACCCTTTGATGCAACCCCACACTTACACCGCATAGGGGTGATCAATCCGCCCATCGGCAAAATGCGCTCAATTGGTCCTTCAATTTTTAATCACATGAAACCAATCAACCTCGCACTCGCCGCACTTCTGCTCTCATCGCTGGCACCTGTTCACGCCGCCGACACCTTTCTGGTTAAGGACGGCCAGCCGCGCGCGGAGATCGTCATCGCGGAAAAACCAGCGCGCATGACGAAGCTGGAGGCGAAGGAGTTGCAGACATATTTGGAGAAGATCAGCGGCGCGAAGTTTGAGATCGTCACGCAGCCGCACGCGGGCGGGCGTCGGGGAGTGAGGGGGTCTGTCTTGTCATCAAATTCGGGCTGCTGCCACTTCGGGACTTCCTCGCCGATGCTCTTCCAATGCTCGCCGGTAGCGAGCGTGATCTGCTTCCCGTCGCCAAGCTGCGCGACGAGCTTCACGATCAGCGCACCGGGGCCGGGCACGGTGTTGACCGCCTCGACCGCAACGACGTTGCGCCCCAGCGCGAGCATCGCGGCGACATCGAACCGTTTGGGCTGTGCCCACGCGTTGGGATTGGCGTGGCCTTCACCGGCGAGTTTGCCGTTGATGAAGAAGCTGTAGAGGTTATCGGCGGTGATGATGAGCTCGGCCGACTTCACCTGCGTGTCCGCCGGCAGCGTCAGCGCGGCACGGAAGTAGTGGACGCCGGCGGGAAAACTTTGCGAGAGCGGCATCGGCTCGCGGGAATACCAGATCCACTTCGCTCCTTGGAAGGTGGGCGAGGGCGTTTCGCTGAACGCCGACAGACACGAAGCCAGCGCACCCATCGTCACAGCCACGGCTCGTATTGCACTCATCATTGCAGAATTAGACAACATTTCATCCCCCGATTTCAATGCACGAAATGACCTTCAGCTTGCAGTTTCTGACCGCAACGGCGCCGTCGCCGGGCGGTCCGCGTCCAACAGCTTCCAGCAATACCACAACATCCGCGGCAAATGAAAGGGTCCTTTCCACAGGTTGCCCTTGAGCCGCGACGACACGCTGCCGTCGCGGTGCAGATAGCCATACCACTCGCCAAGCTCCGGGTCGGGGAAATGCTGGAAGCTCCAGTCGTGCACCATCTGGTGCCAGCGGGCGTATTTCGCGTCGCCGGTAAGCTGCCACGCGAGCAGCGTGGCGATGATCGCCTCGTTATGCGGCCACCAGAACTTCATGTCGTGCCAATACTCCTGCACCGGCAGCCCGCGCAGGTCGCGGAAGTAGTAGATGCCGCCGCATTCCTCGTCCCAGCCACGCGCCCACATCCAGTCGAGGATCGTCAGGCCGATGCGCACGAGCCGTTCGTCGCCGCGGAGTTTGCCCTCGTGCATGATGAACCACGCCGCCTCGATGGCGTGGCCGGGATTCAGCGTCCGTCCGTCGAAATGGTCAATGACGCCGCCATCCGGCGCGACGACCTCCATCAACGCCACGTGCTCCGGCTTTAGAAAATCGCGCTCTATCTCCGCGATGAACACATCCACCCACTCGTTGCAAGTCCGCCCGCTCACTCGCACGTCGCCCAGATTCGCGCGGATTTCCTGCGCTGTGGCGATGCCGATCATCAGCGGGCCAATGCCCTTCATTGGACGCGTTGGCTCGTATTTTGAAGGCATCACGCCTGGGTCGAAGCTGAAGCGAAGATAGGTGGCAAATGCCGCCAGCGCATCCTCCGCTGCCCTTGCCTCACCCGTCGCCTTCGCAAAGGCCGCGTAAGAAATCGCAGCGAAACTTTCGCTGAAAACATACCGCCGCATCCGTAGCGGACACCCCTCGCGCGTGACGGTGAAATACATTTTTCCCTCTGGCGAATGGCAGTGCCGCCGCGAAAACTCCACGCAAGACCGTGCGGCCTCCAGCCATTCCGCGCGGGGCTCCAGTGTATTGAAAAGCGTCGCGAACATCCAGCCCGCCCGCCCCTGAACCCAAACGCTCTTGTCCGAGTCCAGCAACGAGCCATCCCGATCGAGCGCAGAGAAAATGCCACCCCGCTCACGATCCAGCCCATTTCGCAGCCAGAAGGGCATCACGTCATTCAGCAGTGTGCCTCGGTAAAGCGCGGCGAGCTGCGCTCGACTGGAGGAGTCTGTAAGGATTGCGGTAACTTGAGACATGTTCGTCTTGGTAGGTTCGGGTTTCTGAGAATCGACTAGTAACCCCAGTTCGGGCCATAGCGGCCGTCCATCTTCAGCCCTCCAAGCTTCTGAAATCGAAAGATGACAGGAGCAGGAGGGAGGGGGTCGGCGGATTGCCGAAGCTCTTCCACGTGGCCCATGCGTGAGATGACCGACCAGCGATCCGTGTGATCGGCGATACTGTTTCCGTCCCAGGCGGTGATTCCGTTAGCGCCAGAGTCGTAGAGGTCTAGGGCCTGCTTCTTGAGGGTATTCAAATCCGTCGGTTTCCAGGCAATGAAGGTCGGGCGCACACGCACGTTCTTGGGGCGGCATACCTCGGCGAAGAACTTCATGTCATACCGGGATGCTTTGTGTGCGCGGCCAGCATGCAGATAGGGAAAGATTTCGTCCACAAGCCCTTGAGCGACCCAATCACGCAGATTGAAACCGAAACTTATGTTGTCCGCCTCATCCGCCATGAGGAAGGCGCTCAGACTAAGATGCTTGCCATCTGACCGGCGTTGTCCCTCGTCATCAAGCATGGCGCGGACTTCATGCATGAAAGTGGTGACCAGTTCCGCCCGCAGTTGAAGAATGCGTTTCTCATCCTCGGGCAAAGATAGCGGATCAATGTCATGTCGCTGTCTGAATAGGTCGCAAAAGGGCTTCTCGAAGAGCACGACCGGGACGTCGCGGTTATAGAGAATGCTGGCACCGTCGGCACCCAAACGGACGGCCTCACGGAGCACCTCGACGAGATGAAGCCGCACCTGTGGGACAGCCAGACTCATGCGGGCGACAGGCGTGCCGTCGCGATCCGTGCAGCGCCACTCAGGATGCTCCTGGTAGAAGCGGCTGTTGTAGAAGTCCGAGAAGGGAGCGGTGTGCGTCCACGCACCCATGCGTATGCCGACATGGACTTTCAGCCCGGCGCTTTGGGCTCCCTCGATGAGGACTTTCGTGGGGTTGATGCTTTTGGCAGCCAGCTCGCCAATGGCCTCGGCGTAAAAGCGATCTCCGCGGCGGGGAAAAACCGTGAGACCCTGCCCCATCATATTACCCACCTTTGACGGGTAGTTGACCAAATCGGCTCCACCCACCTGAAGGATGAGGGTGTCGAAATCCGAGTGGCGGTAACTCTCGACTTCCGGGAGCAATGCCTCGACAGAGGTTGGGCGGCGATGATAGAGGAAACTAAACCCGTCGATGGTTGTCGCCAGTTTGCGGCATGATGTGTCCTCCCTGTCGGCCTTGACTGTGGCCACCTCCTCCGGCGTCAGGGAAACCAACTTGACGTAGGCAATGCCGCACCCCTGTCCCATACCGCCGGACTCCTGTGCGATATGGAGCGATTGACCATTTAAGTCAGCCACTTTGAAAAACACCTCCTCGATCTGACCAGATGTCGCAGTCAGAGTGCGCGGAACATAGGACGGATCGTTTGTGAGGCGAAGCAACGCGTGACTCCCTTGATGGACATATGGGTCGGCGAGGCCGACATAGATAGCATGCCAGCCATTGGCTTTTAGCGAAAGGCTTAGTGGTGGTGCTCCAGCTTCTTCGGAAGCCCAGGCCATCTTGCCCTTCATCCCGCCTGCCTCATAATCAATGAGCTGCCAGCGTCCCATTGCTTCCTTGTCCGACAGGAGATGATTCGGAGTGCAAAGTCTCATATCCGTGATGACGGTGGGACGGTCTCCATTGCACCACTCGGTGGTGAACGCGCCGCTCCGCAATGGCGGGGCTGCGAGTGAAAGGTCGTCGAAGTCGAATGAACCTCCGCTCAATCGTGTGACAACGCTGACGCGAACCTTTTCAATAGCCCACTGAGTTTTGGGAACGAGACGAACCGTTATCAGCCTCCAGTCATATGTGCCGGGCGGGATGTCCGCAAAGACATGCGTTGCATCCGAATAAGGCCGATCTTTGTAAAGAATGTGGCAGTAAAAACGGGCGGATTCCTTTGACGCGTCGGCGGGGTTGATCTGGAGCTTATTGGCGCGGAACCATCCTGAGGCGATGTAGCTACGCGTGGGCAAGTCTGCCACTTCCTGTCGCCACGAGACGCTCTGGCCATCGCCCACCACATGCACGGCAGTCTTCCCACCGTGGGGCGACTGGTCCGTTAAAGACATCCCTGGGCGACCACCAATGCGTTCCCATCCTATTGGTATGCTGGCTGTGTCCATTTCCTCGAAGCCGGGATTTTGCAGCAGGTTCTTCGGAGATTGCATCCCCACTGCGGTTTCGGACATTGCAGCGGAAATTGCTAAGCAAGAAATGGCAGCGGTAACCAAGAAAGGGCAGCCAACAGCAAGCCTCTTTTGGAACACTATTGGGAGTTGAGTTTCGTTTGTTCGTATCTTGGCAGTCATAGCATCTCCTTGGATGGACGTTGGGTGCAGGGGTCAGTTTGAGGTCTGAGGTTCACCCACGCCAGGCTGGATCAGCAGGACGACGATGAGCCATGCGAGGCGCTTTGAGGGAGCGGGAGAAGCCACGGTCAGGAGAGAACTGGTTTGTCAGGGGAGGCTGGTTTCACCCACTCAAAGAACCCCATCTGCTCCAGATCAGAGCGGAGGGACTTCACTTGAGCAGCAGCAAGGTTTGCATTCGGCAAACGCGTCGGGCCGACATCGACGCCTAGCATCTTCATCACTGCCTTCGCCGAGGCCATGTAGCCATCCGCAGCGATGCGGGCGATCATATGCACCGAGCGCATCTGCTCCGCGCGAGCGGTGGCGAAATCATTGGCCTCAAAGGCCCGGATGACTCGCTGATAAATCGGCGCTGCGAAATTGTAGCTGCTGCCCACCGCACCACGGGCACCGAGCGCGATCCCTGCAAGCAGGCTTTCATCCGGCCCCCACAGGATGTCGAACGCGCCACCGTCGTGATGCAGGCATTGCTGAAACATCATCCCGTCGAGATTGGTGTATTTGATCCCCGCCAGCGTAGGGATGCGGTCGGTGGCCTGCCGCAAAAAATCCGGCAGCGAGAGCGACACGCCGGTGAAGGCCGGGATGTCGTAATAGTAGAATGGCAGCTCAGGAGCTGCCTCCGCGATCTCCGCGCAGCAGTCCACCAGCGCCTTGACATTGCGCGGCTTGAAGTAACTCGACGCAAGCGCACTGATCGCCTCCGCGCCCAGTTCCTGCGCCTGCGCCGCGAGTGAGCGCACATCACCCAGGCAGTTCGCCCCTACATGCACGATGAACCTGAGCCCCGTGCCCCTGGCCGCCTCCGACCAGCGTGTTGCCAGCGCTTTGCGCTCCTCAAGGCTCAGCGAATGGCCCTCTCCAGTCGTGCCACCGATGAAAACCCGAGTGACACCGGTGGAAAGCAGGTGCGACGCCTGTTTTTCAACAACGGCAAGTTTCAAGGAGCCATCCGCGTGGAAGGGCGTGTGAGTGGCGGCAACAAGGCCGTGGATGCGATGCGTCTTCATTCGTGACGCCGATCATGACCCAATTCGTCCGTGGAGCATACTAGGGACAAGCTGTTCCTTTATGGCACAGGTGCGGACGCCAGCGTCGCCCCGGCAATACCGGACGGCATGATGAAAAACTGACTCTGCTTCGGCTTCATGCCCTTGCCGCATTGTTCCACCAGCGAGGCGAGCTTGGTGGCAAAGGACTTTGCGCTGCGGCGGTAACGGGTGGGTTCGGGACAGAGCAGACCGAGATAAGCCTCATCCTCAAGACAGATCAGCGACATCTGTCCTGGCACGGCGATGCCATGGCTTTGCAATAAGGTCAGCGCCGTGACGCAGTGCTCGGGATGCAGAACATAGATGCCTGTGGGCGCAGCGGATGAGCGCAACAATCTGCGCAAAGCCGCGACTACGTCCGACGGCCTGCCATGATGGCGCACCTCGGTGACATCCGCCGCCCCGGCCCCTGCGCGAAAGGCAGCCACACATTCATCATAGCCTGCCAGCGCAACTTCAGGCCGCAACACTGCCAACCTGCGATGCCCTCGTGCTAGAAACCGCCCCGCGGCATGACGCGAGGCCGCACGCAGGTCCGTCTCCGCTTGCGGCAAGTTGATGCCCTCATGCCGTGAACCCGCCAGCACCACGCGGCTTTCATTCGCCTGGAACCAGCGTTGCATCTGCGACGTGGAGCGGTGCAGCACCCACACGGCACCGGGCCTGGCCTGCGTCAACGTTTTCAGCAAAGCTGACGGTGAACCACGATACGCCAACGGCTCCACCAGCGTTTGGAACTGCCAGCCCTGGCCCTCCAGGCGCATACGCGCCGCAGCGATCCACTGCGCCGTGGAAGGCGGAAACTCATGCACCGGCCGGGCCATGATGAGCATCGCCCGGCGGACAGTCTTTCTTCCGCAGGGCCGCTTCAGCACCACCTCCCGGCGGTTGCCATTCGTCGTCTTCAGCAGCCCCTCCGCCTCGAGAATGACGAGCGCCGCGCGCACCGTGTTGCGCGCCACCTGCAGCAGCCCAGCCAGCTCGATCTCCCCCGGCAGATGCGCGCTCCATTCCCCCTGCGCCAGTCGTTCTCGCAACACCGTCGCCGTCTGATCGATCAAGGAGATGCGCTTGGGGAGATGAGCGGGTTTCAATTTTCGGCCGTCCATCTTGCATCTTACTGCTTGGAATTTCTTTTTCAACCCTTTCGCCTCCATCGCCCCGGAGCACGCATCCCGTAGGCTTTGGAGGTCATGGGGCCGAGACCCAGCTTGAGGTAGAACGCAGCGAGGGCCGCGCGACTTTGAGCGTCGGTGAGGTCGGTGGCCATGATCGTTAACGCGGCAGCTTTCGATCGTGGAGTGGTTCGCCTTCAGGCCGGAGCACCGGCATCTGCAACGCGCCGGATTTCTCCAACTCGTCGAAGAGCTGCTTCTTCAGCTTCGCGTCGGTCTTCGCGAGGGTGGTCAGCTCGCCAAACTCGAAGGGTTCCCACAGCATCTTGTAAAGCCCCTCTCGCGTGTTGCTCGCCTTGGTGAGGCGTTTGGCGCTCTCGGTTTCGAGTTTCGAGTCATCCGACTCCAGAGTTTTCCAGCGCGCTGGGGCAGTGAACGAAATACTCACTGAAGGAGCAGACTGATCACCTTGATGCTGATGAGTAGCGTAAACACCAAATGATGAACCGATGGAACCGAATTCAAAAAACACGGCACGAATCTACTTCACGGACTTCTTCGATGTGTGCCCTCAGACACTTGCCGCATATGGCGCATTCAATGTGTCACCGATTGTGGACCTTCCGCTCTTCATTGATCCCTTTCTCCTTTTTACGAGCACTAAACCTGAATATCAGGAGCTCCACAATCACATCATTCGTTACCTTCGTTCAGTCCCGACTAATGGAAAGCAGATGCCTGGCAAATAGTGCGTGGCAAATAGTGCGTTTTAAAGATGCCTTCGTTATCGGACAACCACGAAGCCCACGACAACGCCGAGCGCATCCGCGAACGGTTGCCGAGACGATTGCAAGAGTTGCGGGAACGCTGCGGACTGAGCAAGTATGGGCTGGCTCGTTGGCGTGGGCTGAGTCGGGAATACATCGGCAAGCTGGAACGCGGCGCGACTAATCCCACGCTGCCTGTCACGGCACAGCTCAGCCTCGGCATGGACTTTGACGCCGAAGAATAGGTGCGAGAGGAATGAATGGAGTTATTCTCCTGTGCCCATTCCTTTGTCTCAAAAACCGTCTCAACCATGAAGCATCTCATCCTCTCCCTGCTCCTGCTCGCCAGCATCGCCCACAGTCATGAACCCGCAGCGCCCGCGCCCAAAGGCAGTGGCATGAAGGTGCTGGTCTATTCCAATACTGGCTACTATCGCCATCCCGAAACGCCGAAGATCAATCGCTGGCTCGTTCTGCTCGGTCACGAGAACGGCTTTGAGGTGGACGTGACGGAGCATTGGAAAGACATGCGTGCGGAGGAGCTAAGCCGCTACGACGTGCTCGTGCTCAACAACGCCAACGAACTCGACAAGGTGCTGCCCGAGGAGCAGCGCAAGTCGGTGGAGGAATGGTTCACCAAGGGCGGTAAAGGCATCGTCGGCCTGCATGCCGCGCTGGTGCATCAGACGAAGTGGCCGTGGCTGAATGCGCTCGGCGGATGCGATTTCAATAGCGACTCCGACTTCAGCAAAGCCAAGGTCACCATTGATCCTGCCGCGAAAGATCATCCCTCCGTCAAAGGTCAGCCTGTGGAGTTCTGGATCGAAGCCGACTGGACCAATCATGATCACCCCGTCACCGGCCAGCCCGGCTTCAACGTGCTCATGCGTGTGGATGAGACCACCTACACGCCCGTGCGTGAGTATTTCCAAACCCGCAACGGCAAGCCCATGGGCGCGGACCATCCCATCGCCTGGACGCACGAACCCGCGACCGGCGGCCGCTTCTTCTACACCGAGTTCGGCCACGACCTGCGCTCCCTCAGCACGCCGTTCGCGCGGCAGCATGTGCTCGAAGCCATCAAGTGGGCTGCAAAGATGACGGTGATCCCTGCGAGTCAGAAGTAGCAGATGGAACGATGAAACAACTCGTCGCCCTCCTCGCCGCCCTGCTGCTCGCGCCGCTGGCCTCGCTTTACGCCGCAGATGCACCGATGCAGAGCCGTAGCGTAGTAAAGACAGCCGGAGGCAAGCCCAACATCGTCTTCATCCTCGCCGATGACCTCGGGTATGCGGACCTCTCTTGCTATGGCGCGCAGAAAATCAAGACGCCGCATCTCGACCATCTGGCGACGGAAGGGATGAAGTTCACCGATTTTTACGCCACCGCCAACGTCTGCACGCCGACCCGCGCCTCGTTGCTGACCGGCTGCTATCCGAAGCGTGTCGGCCTGCATGTGGGCGTGCTAAGTCCGGGCTGCGGTCAGGGATTGAATCCCGCGGAGACCACCATCGCCGGGGTGCTGCGTGATCGCGGTTATGCCACGGCCTGCATCGGCAAGTGGCACCTCGGCGAAGAACCGGAGGTGATGCCCACTCGTCACGGTTTCGATTCCTACTTTGGCATGATCGGGCCGAACCACGGAAAGTCGGACCTCTATCGCGACGCCACGTTGATCGAGAAAAGCGCCGAGGTGGACAAAAGCCAGCTCACGAAGCGCTACACCGAGGAGGCGGTGAAGTTCATCCGCACGTCGAAGGACCGCCCATTTTTTCTCTATCTCGCGCACAGCGCCGTCCACATTCCGCTCTTTGCCTCGGAGGAATTTCGCGGCAAGTCCGCCGCCGGATTGTATGGTGACATGACGCAGGAACTCGACTGGAGCGTCGGCCGAGTCTTGGAGACGCTGAAGGAACTGCACTTGGAAAAGAGCACGCTGGTCGTCTTCACGTCGGACAACGGTCAGTCCGGCGTGGCCGCGCCTCCGCTGCATGGCGGCAAAGGCTCGACTTGGGAAGCCGGTCATCGCGTGCCGTGCAT
>Ga0315271_10002611_pt1 | contig 11299 bp, 9 predicted proteins | sample C3_top_MG_FD_204664 | JGI IMG/M metagenome (GOLD analysis project Ga0315271, IMG submission 204664) | Sediment microbial communities from Yellowstone Lake, YNP, Wyoming, USA - C3_top | ecosystem: Environmental > Aquatic > Freshwater > Lake > Sediment | place: USA: Wyoming | collected 2017-08-01
CCTGCTGTAATTTGCTGCCCGCGGCCGATCCTTTGTCATACCCCTGGGTCGCGCAACCCGCAAGCAGCGCCATCGCCAGCGCGCAAGCCGCCAGATTCACCGTTCGTTTCGTTTCTGTTTTCGTCGCATGTTTCATGATTTGTTGTTCCTCTCGATGCGCGCGCAAAGCCCTCGCACCTAGCCAGTATATTACGCGCACAAGGACCCCGAGTCAAAACGCCGTTCTGTGTCCAGCATGAGGAAATTCCTGAGAATGCCGGATTGCCGCGGGGAGGAAATGACCGGCTTGCTGCCGTCGCGGGACCTTACTTCCGGCTCCGCACCTGGCACGCGAGTCACTGCCCTGACACTTTTGGCAACTACCAGACGCCGCAGCCGCAAATTACGCGGCGACCTTTTTCGCGATGGTGGCGACATGTTTGCCCTGAAACCTGGCTTGAGCGAGTTCTTTCGCGCTGGGCGTTCGTGATCCGTCCGGGCCGGCGATGGTAGCCGCGCCCCAGGGCGAGCCGCCCTTCACTTCGCTCACGTCCGCCAATTCGGGGCACGCGTAAGGCAGCCCGACATAAATCATGCCGTGATGCATCAAGGTGGGGAGGAAGCTGATGATCGTGCTTTCATTTCCGCCACCGGTGCCAGTGCTGGTGAACACGCTGGCCACCTTGCCGACAAGAGCGCCTTTGGCCCACAGGCCGCCCGTCTGATCAAAGAAATTGCGCATCTGAGCGGCCATGTTGCCAAAGCGCGTGGGCGTACCAAAGATGATGGCGTCGTAATGGCCCAACTCCTTCGGATCGGCGATCGGGGCGGCCTGGTCGAGTTTGGCGCCGTACTTGGCGGCGACTTCAGGCGACATCAATTCGGGAACACGTTTGATGGTCACCTCGATCCCATCGACCTGCCCTGCGCCCCCGGCAATGGCCTGGGCGAGAGTTTCAACGTGTCCGTACATCGAGTAATAGAGAACCAGCAGTTTTGGCATATATATTATATTGTGTTTGATCGTTTCTGTCTCAAGACCTTAAACCGGGTCCGGGCCGGCGCCCAATGCTTTGTTGCTTCGCTTAGGATGCTTTCAGGTTATCGCACCGCAATTCGCTCTATCACCCGTTTGGACTTTAGCCATTTTGTGGGGTAGGTTTTTACACTATGGAGACGTCCGCACAACAAGTCATCACGACAGAACGGAAAGCGGCGCCAGCGGATCGTTATCAGGGAGAAGTGGTCTACATCTATGCCTTTGACGTGGCGTATGATATGAAACGGCAGCCGGTTCGGGAACTTCTGGGGCAGCCGGTGGCCCAATTCTCTGTCGATGCCAGCAAGCGGAGCCCAAAGCAACTCTTCTTTTATCGGCCTCAAATGGTCCGGTTGCCCCCGCTCGAACGAATTGGCCCCGCCGGGCCGGTGCGAGTCGAACGCGCTATCAAGCTGCTGCCGGCGGGAGCCATCAGCATCACCGTTCGGGTGCCGTTCAACGTGGGGAATATCGAAGAACTCGTCGCCTACCACGACCTGGAATTCAGCAATGGATCGCTCCACGAGGAAGTGCGGCGTTTGGCGGAGGAAGTGCGCACGGAACTGGCCTCGTTTTACGTGCGGCCGGTTCAGCATTTGACCGAAGAGGAAGCCTACACCGTCTTTTGTTTCGATTCCCCATTCCTGGGGTCGGATGGCTCGGCGGCGCGCGCGGAGAACTGGCTGAAAACCAATCGCCGGTCGGTGGCCGCGTTATTGACCCAGGAAACCGAGATGGCTCTCCTCTCAAAACAGGAAGCCGACGAATCCACCGGACGATTTCTCAGCTATTACGTGCATGATCTTGTGGTAGTGGACTGGGACGCCGCTTTGATCATGGACAAGCCCGAGAACTTCGACGAAACGCTCTACGTGATGGAATTGGCGAACCTGCAACTGGCGGAATTGGAGGCGTATGACCGGTTGCTGGATGACTCATTGGACCGGGCCTACCGCGATCTTGGGGAGCGGCACGCGCATCGACCCGCGATGTTGAAAGAATTGCGCGAGATCCGCATAGACCTTGCCCGGTTCAGTGATGAGCTTTCCAATATCACCAAATTCTTCGGCGATTGGCATCTCGCGCGAGTTTACGAGGTCGTCTCGGCACGGTTTCACCTGGCTGACTGGCATCGCACGATCGATGACAAGCTCCGCACGCTGGACAATCTGTATCAACTCCTGCACCACGACCAAACCAACCGCTGGATGCTGATACTGGAGGTGACGATCGTGCTGCTGTTCATCATCGACCTGGTGGTGCTCATCCTGGGATTGAAATAGGCAGTCGTCGTCCAGATCAGAAATTGAATCGCGCCTGCACGTAGCACCAATTGGCATCCACCGCGCCGCCATTGGCAGGCACACTGTCCACCGATTGTTTGATGTAGTCCCCCACGAAGTAATGGCCGTATCCCAATTGCAGGTCGCCGAGCTTCTTCACGGTGTAGGTTGCGACGATGTCGATTTCCGATCCGACGAACGGATCGAATCCGGGATGCCGGCCATAGCCGTTTTGAGTACGCCCCGGACCAGCCTCGGGGTAGAGGTAATCCTGCGTGTCGGCCATCCAAAACAGCAGATATTCCGAAGCAATGGTCAAATTCTTGATCGGCGTGAAGGAAGCGCAGAGCCGCGGGATGTGCATGTTGCGTTGGGAGAACAAATCCATCGCGCCATAAAAGCGGTGGTTCGTGCCGAAGAGATTCTCGAAAGTCTGGTTCTTGCCGTCGTTGGGATTGCTGTCCCCGGTGCCGAACTCGTAGCCCAGGCCCAGGCGCGGGCTGCTCCAAACCTTTTTCCAGGTATAACCACCGCTGGCGAACACGGCGAAGGACTCCTGGTTGCGACGGACGTTCGCTTGATTGACGCTGCCAAACTGGCCAGCCGTTTCCAGCGTGTAGTCCCATCCGCCCAGTTTGCCCGGCAGTGACGCCCAGCGCGTGCCGATAGTATAAATATCGCGCGGTGTGGTGGGCGTGCCGGGAACGCCGGGCGCGATGGCGTTGGGTGCGCCGGCACTCACGTTGCGCGAGAGAAAATAAAGCTGGGTGTCCTGCCAGGGAACGAGCTTCGCGGTCGAACCGTAAATCCCCGAGAACAGGTCGTAATCGTTGTCCCTCGCCAAGTGCCCGTCATACGGAATCACCACCCGTCCGGAAAATGCGTCGACCCAGAAATCGCTGGTTTCATAGCGAAGCTTGGCGGCATCGAAGGTGCGACCCACGTTGCTCCAGTCAGCATTGCCCACAAACCGTTGGTCGCCATAGACCAGTTCCTGCCGGCCAACCTTCGCCATTAAGGGAAACTGTTTGGAATCGCCGAAAGACAGGTAAGCCTGGCGCAGATTGAAGCTGTCGAAATCCGGCAAGTTCAACCGCTTGTCCCATTGCTCAAACGCGCTCTGGCCTTCCACATAGGCGGTGAACCACGAGGCGGGTGTGTAGCCCAGGTGGTAGCGCAACCGTTCCAGCAGGTAGTCATTGTCGTTGTCCTGGTTGCTGATGAAGTCACGATTCGGGAAGGAGCCCGCGTTGTCCTTGACTTCATAACGCAGGCGGAACTGCCCACCCACATCCCACGGTTTCCATCCGTCCGATGCCCCGCGCAGCCAGTCATTCACCAGGCCGGCGGAGGGGGCCGCGGGCGGGGCTGGCGCCGCAAGGTTGACCGACTCGGCGGCCGATGCCGTTACCATGCTCCTGCAGAAGAGGATTAGCACCATGCCGAGTGTGATTTTCGTTCCGAGTGTTTTCATGGTCAGTGAACCGCTTTTGGACTTTGCCAAACCAATCGCCGAATGTTGAGCTTCTATGCTTCCGTCGGATCCCGCCCATCATCTTCCCTGGATTCAAATAGTCAATTCCCGTACGCGTGCAAGGAGCGCGTCCAGCCGCTTTGCGGAGACGGGAACGGCAGTTCCAAGTTCCTGGGCGAACACCGACACTTTGTATTCCTCGAGAAGCCAGCGGAATTCCTCGACCAGCGGCGCGGCATCCGGCGCTTTGGCGACTTGCGCCTGCAATTGATCGAGGGTGGTACGGTAGGGCTGCACCAACCGAACCCGTTCCTGGTCTTTGACGGGGTTGAGAGCCGCCCGCTCCGCGCGGGTTGCCAGCGCCTTCAAGTAGCGCGGGAAATGCTGCAACCGGTCGAAGGAAACGCGACGGAGAAAATCACCCGGCATTAGCGCCGCCAGTTCGGCGGAAATTGAGCCGGACAGTGACGCCTTCGGCACTGGCGCTGGAGTTGCACCGAGCTGACGCAAATCCTTCAGCGGACCGGGCTTGGCCGGACCCGGCGAAGCGGTCGAGGCCGAGCCAAAACGGCGGATGATTTCGGCGCGCGGTTTCAAAACGGTTTCCAGGAGATCAACGAAGCGGCTTGCCAAACCGGGGAGTCGCTCCCGGGCTTGTTGAACGGCGGCGCGGAACTGGTCTTCCTTCAATTCATTGAGACCGGCTCCGGAAGCCAGGTAGTGCTTGAGATTCTCCAGCGCCGTTTCCCGCAGCGCGTCGATTTCAACAAACCCGGCGCACAACGGCGCCAGCCGAACGATTGACCGCAGATCCTTTTCCAGCCATGCGAGATCTTTTTGGAGTTCACGATGCAGGAGTTGCCGGCAGGCGTTTCGGCTCGAGCGCCGGGCTTGGTCAGGATTCCGAAAAAGGCGCACATGGAGATGCTGGTCCTCCATCTGCAAACCGAGCCAGGCTTCCACGGAGCCTTCGCGCACCGATACCGGCAAATCGCCGAAGGTCCAGCCAGCCAGGCTGAACTTTTCCCAGCGGGCGACCAACCGGCCCCACTCGGGCGGATCACCGCTGGGTTGGACTTTCTTTTCCTCCAGTTGCTCGCGGATAACCTTCAGATCGCGGCTGGACGTCACGGTTTTCCGGTCGTGGCCGAGTACTTCGATCCGGGGACGCAGGTGCGCGGGCAGAGCGTCGGGCGGCCAAGCGGAGACCGGCACCTCAATGCCGTAGTTTTTCAGGATGTAACGGGACAGGTCCTGGAGGAGCGAATCGCTGGAAGGCTGGAGGTTCTTCGTGAGATCCGCGATCTTCGGCGGCAACGGCATCAATTCCCGGCGGAAGCTCTTGGGCAGCGCTCGCAGCAACTCGGCAATTTGCGCCTCGCGCAGGCCGGGGACCGCCCATTCGATGGCGGCGGCGGACACGCTTTGGGCCAGCGCGGAGTTCAACTGCACGGTTACACCGTCGTTGTCGTCGCCTGGCTCATAGGCATAGGCCAGGGGCACGGACTGGCCACCCAGGCGGATGGCGTCCGGGAACGCCTCGCTGTCGAACGCCAGATCCTGTTTGCCGACGAGATCGTTTTCACTCGCGAACAAAAACCGGGCGTTGCCGCTCTCGCGCAGGACGCGATCCAGGTCGTGGATGGACGAAACATTCTCCAGGTGTTGCGAGTAGAAATCGAACAACGCGTGATCGAGATCGGCCAGGTCATGCCGCCGGGCGCGGGTCTGCCACGTCTCAATCTTGTGTCGCACCTTGAGATTGTGCTCAAGGAACGGATAACGCACACGGCCGCCAGCGGGCTTGCCAGCGAGCACGAGGAGTTGGCTGGCGGTCGCCGTCAACGGGTTCAGCTCGCGGCTTTCGGTTTCTTCCGGGAACAGGGCGTTCTCGACCAGGGCGGAGCGAACGAAGATTTCGGTGGCTTCCCGCGGGTTGATGTTGCCGTAGGCGACGTTGCGGCGGCGAAGCTCAAAATTGTTGAAGGTGGTCACCTCCTCCGCCAGCACCTGGCCCGCGTCGGCGCTCCAGAGCGGGTTGCGATGCGCCACCTGGCAAAGATGCGGCGCCAGTTCCAGAATCCACTGCGGATCGATCCCCGCCAGGGTGCGGGCGAACAACTGAGAGGTTTCGACGATTTCGCCGGCGACAATCCACTCGGGCTGCCGCTTGGGCAGGACCTTCTGATGCGGTTTGGAATGGCGTTCCGGTGCGGCCTTGGCCGTCTTTTGCGGGCGATCGTAAAGGCTCGATCCCGGAAAGACCGTGAGCTGGCGATTGCCGGGCGCCGTATAGATGTTGCGCTCCTTGCGGCGGGCCACGTGTCCCAGCAGGCCGGCGAGGATGGATTTATGGATCGCCTCGTAGGCGGCATTGCTGTCATTCAGGCGCACGGTGCGGAGGTCCTCCAGCGCGCCGTGCAACTGCCCGTGCAAATCCTGCCATTCGCGCATCCGCAGGTAGGAAAGGAAGTTGGTTTTGCAAAATTTCCGGCGCTGATTTTGCGTGCGCAACGTTTCCCATTGGTCATGGACGGCGTTCCAGAGGTTCAGCAACGTCAGGAAGTCCGACTGCGGATCGGCAAAGCGATTGTGGGCGGCGTTGGCGGTGTCCTTTTGTTCCAAGGGCCGTTCCCGCGGATCCTGGATGCTGAGGCCGGAGGCGATGATGAGCAGCTCGCGCGTGGCGTGTTCCTTCTGGGATTGGAGCAGCATGCGCCCGAGCGAGGGATCGATCGGCAGCCGGGCCAGATCGCGGCCCAGAGGCGTCAGCTCGCGCCCCTCGTCCAGTGCCCCCAATTCCTGCAGCAGTTTGTAGCCCCCCTGGATCGCGGCGGGCGCCGGAGGATTCAGGAAGGGAAACGTCTCGATATCCCCCAACCGGAAAGCTTTCATGCGCAGGATGACTTCCGCGAGGTTCGCGCGCTGAATCTCCGGCTGGGTGAAGGGCGGCCGGGCGGCGAAGTCTTCCTCGGAATACAGCCGGATGCAGACGCCATTGCGCACGCGGCCGCTGCGGCCTTTCCGCTGGTTGGCGCTGCTCTGGGCGATCGGTTCGACCGGCAGCCGGCGGATGCGGGTGCGCGGGTTGTAACGGCTCATCCGCGCCAGACCCGAATCGATCACGTAGCGGATGTTGGGGATGGTGAGAGAAGTCTCCGCGATATTCGTCGCGATCACCACTTTCCGCCGGGCCGAAGGCGCGAAGACGCGCTGCTGATCCCCGGCGCTGAGCCGCCCGAAAAGTGGAATGATCTCGGCCTGCTCCCCGATGCGGTTCCGCAGGGCGTCGCCGGTCTCGCGAATGTCCCGTTCTCCCGGCATAAAGATCAGGATATCCCCGTCACCCGGGGAACAAAGCGCGTCCTCGGTGGCGCGCACCGCGGCGTCGATAAACGTGATATCCCCGGTTTCTTCACGCTCGTGGTCGAACGGCGCATAGACGACGTCAACCGGATAGACGCGGCCGGAGACTTCGATAATGGGAGCGTCGTTATAAGCCTTGGAAAAGGCCTCGGTGTTGATGGTCGCGGAGGTGATGACCAGTTTCAGGTCAGGCCGTTTCGCCAACAGCCCCTTGAGGTAGCCCAGCAGGAAATCGATGTTCAGGCTCCGTTCGTGCGCTTCGTCGATGATCAAGGCGTTGTATTCCGATAACAAAGGGTCGCCCTGCGTCTCGGCCAGCAGGATGCCGTCCGTCATCAGCTTGATGTAGGTGTCCGGGCTCGAGCGATCGTCAAACCGGATCTTGCACCCCACGTCCCGGCTCCATTCGGAGTTCAATTCCTCGGCGATGCGCTGCGAAATGGAAAGTGCGGCGACACGTCGCGGCTGCGTGCAACCGACCTTGGCTTCGATGCCCAGTCCTGCCTCCAGGCACATTTTGGGTATCTGGGTAGTCTTACCGGAACCGGTCTCCCCGGCGATCACCACCACCTGGTTCTTCCGGATCGCTTCGACAATTTCATCCTTGCGCGGTGTGATCGGCAGTTCGGCTGGATAGCTGAGCCGGGGCAGTCCTTCCCGGCGGCGCTCCCGCAGCGCCACAGAATTGCGGGCCTGCGTCAGCAACCGGTCCACGATGGCATCGTGCGTCGCGGCGTGGTGCTGGTCGCGCAGCAAACGGACCAGCCGCGACCCGAGCCGCACCCAATCCTGGAGCATGGCCCGGGGCAGCAACGACTGAATTTCCTGGATCCGCGCATCTGCCATCGTAAGCGGAGACTATAAACCGAAAGGCGGTGCGGAGGGGAGGTTGAAATATGCAACTCGCGAGCGCGCCGTGTCCTAATCTTACTCCTACTCCTAATCCGCCGGCGACCCAGTGCATTTACGAACTCCGATGGATGTGAAGCAACTTCTTCACTACCAGCCCTTTCGTTCTCTCAGTTTTCGATTCAATTTTAATGGCGACACCGCTCCTCACAAATCCTCCGGTAGAACCCAGCTTGTGGGTGGGGTCAGCATACCTGAAAGGTTGCTTGCCTCGTCGAGTGAGGCGGGAACCCGCGAACGAACGCGAATCAAGCGCGTGTAGCGATGGCGGAGGGAGGATCCGCGGTGAAAAAACGCCCGCGCTCAGCGAATCCCGCAATATTTGGCTTTGCACGTTGTCATAGCCGTTCCCGCCAATGTCGGTCGTGACGGGCTGCATGGATAACGGCAAATACGACGATCGCGTCCTCCCGAACGATGAAGAAGATGCGATAGGGAAAACGGCGGACCAGCACGCGCCGGACTTCGGGGCGTCGGCGCAGCCGCAAATAAAGCGGTGGGTTTTCGAACGCGCGCAGGATGGCTGCGCGAATCTCAAGGGTAAGTTCCAAACCCAGTCCCGCCTCCCGTTCATCATACCACAGCGCGGCCTCGGTGACGTCCGCCTCGGCTTCCGCTCGGACGATGAGGCGGCGGGTCATGCCTTGAGCCGGGCGCGAATGCGGGCTTCCACTTCCTCCCACGAACTGCCGCCGTCGGGGTCTTTCTCATACGCTGCCAAGCGCGCGTCGAGCAGCGCCTTTTCCACGTCGGTCAAGGGATCGCCCGCGTCGAGCCAATCTTCCCCATCGAGACGGGCAAGTTTCAAACGGACTTCCTGACGCTCTGCCGGCGTCAATTTGGGCAGCTCCGCCAAAATGTCAGCTTTGCTCATGGGGAAACATTACTCCTTTTACTCGAGGGTGTCAGCCCGAAATCTGCCAGGATCTCAGCTCACCTCCTCCTATCCCTGGCCGCGACCAAGAGGGTGTTCGATCGGCCACGCCAAACCCGGGCAGAGGCGGACTTTTTGACTGACGCGGTGAGATAAGCGGAGTGAGTGGCAACACTAGCCGTTTGACATCCGTGACCCGGTTTGGCAGCGTCGGATTATGACGCGTGGGAACAAAAACCAATTCTCCCTCACCCGCGTAGTGTTCAGTAAAGGCGGCGCGCAAAAAGCAAATTTCTGCTATCAACTCCTTTTGCTTTGTGCCTGGGCGTCGTCGTTGCTCGCGGCGGAGCCAAGCAAGAGCTGGCAGCTCGGAACACCTATTGTTTCGTATTGGGCCGGTCCGCCGATGTCGGACAGTGCCGCAAAGCAAATGGCGGAGGGCGGTTGGAATGTGGTCTGGTGCGGGGAAAAGGACTTGGACGTGGCGGGTCGGCACGGGCTGCGCGGACAACTCCAGGATCCGCTGATCGCCCCGGGCACAGTCGAAGATCCCGCTCAACGGGAGAAGCTGGACGGGCTGATCGCGAGAGTGCAAAAGCATCCCGCGCTTTACTCCTATTTCATCACCGATGAGCCGAACGCGACGAACTTTTCCTCCTTGGGCAAACTAGTGGACTACCTGCGGGAGAGAGATCCTGCGCATCTCGCCTACATTAACTTGTTTCCAACCTATGCCAGCAACGAACAACTTGGAAACAAAGGGGACAAAGTAGCCGCTTACGCGGAACACTTGCGACAGTTTGTTGAGACGGTAAAGCCCGACCTGGTGAGCTATGACCATTACCAGTTCAGCGTCAAAGGAGATTCACCGGACTATTTTCTCAATCTGGGACTCATCCGACGAGCCGCGCAGGCCGCCGCGCTCCCCTTTCTGAATATCGTTCAGGCTGCCACTTGGACCCCCTCCATGCGCGTGCCCGGCCCTGACGAAATGCGCTACCTGGTTTACACGACGCTCGCCTATGGCGCGCAGGGTATCTCCTATTACGTCTATTGTTGTCCGGGCCACACCGGGGGCATCGCCAATCCTGATGGAAGCCCAACGCCGCTTTACGGCGCGCTCAAAACGTTGAATCGCGATTTCGCAGCCATTGCGCGGGAACTGCAGCCGCTCGATTCCTTAAGCATCTATCACGCTGGCATGCTGCCGCCAGGATCAGAGCCCCTCCCCGAAAAGGCCGCTTTCACATTCGATCCTCCCGTGGCTGCGCTGACATACAGCCCTCCGGACCCGGTGCGCGGTGTGATGCTGGGAGTATTTGGCGCGCCTGCCAGGATGAAAAAACCCGCCAAACCGACGCACGCCTTGGTGGTGAATCTTGATTACGGAGCCGGGCAGAGGGTCGGAATTCGAGGGCCGGGCCGACTGGAAGTCTTCGACCCGGCGAACGGGAAGTGGACGCGCCTCAAAGGCAAAGGACCCGCATTGGACCTCCCACCGGGGGGCGGCAAATTGGTGCGGGTTGAACGTTAGAGCATTTCCATAAATAATGTAGCTTTCTATTGGATGAGGGTTGCGGTAGGTTGGCGGCATGAAAGCCATCCCTGTCGCGGTGCGGGAACGCATTCTCAAACTTTACGACTATGGCCAGAGCACCGGGGAGATCGCGGCCAGCTTCGGCTACTGCGTCGCCGCCGTGCGCCGCGTGCGCCAGCACTTCAAAGCCCGCGGCACCCTGGAGCCACAAACCCACCGCTGTGGCCGCAAAAGCCTCCTGACTGAACCTCGCCAAGAGCGCCTGCTCCGGCTGCTGGCACGGCAGCCGGATGCCACGCTGGCGGAACTGGGCGCGCAGTTGGAGCGGCCCACCTCCACCATTGACCTGTGGCTGAACCGGCTGGGCTGGAGCGGTAAAAAAAACGCTGCCCGCCGCCGAGCGATCGCGGCCCGACGTGGCGGAGCAAAGAAAGCAATGGCCGCAGCGGCTGGCGGGCGTGGTCGCCACCCGGTTGGTGTTGGTGGATGAAAGCGGGGCCAACACGCAGATGACCCGCCGCCATGGCCGCAGTCCGCTGGGGCAGCGTCTGGCCTGTCCCGTGCCGCACGGACATTATCAAACCACCACGATGATCGCCGCTGTGCGGCTGAAGGGACCGCCGGCTCCGTGGTTGTTTGGCGGCGCAATGGACGGGGAGTTGTTTTTGGCCTGGGTGAAGCAGGGGCTGGTGCCCTGCCTGCAACGCGAAGAGGTGGTGATCCTGGACAATCTGGCTACCCACAAGGTGGCAGGGGTGCGGGAAGCGATCGAGGCGGTCGGAGCGCGGTTGGAGTATCTGCCGCCGTATTCGCCACACTTCAACCCGATCGAGAATCT
>Ga0315271_10002612_pt1 | contig 11297 bp, 7 predicted proteins | sample C3_top_MG_FD_204664 | JGI IMG/M metagenome (GOLD analysis project Ga0315271, IMG submission 204664) | Sediment microbial communities from Yellowstone Lake, YNP, Wyoming, USA - C3_top | ecosystem: Environmental > Aquatic > Freshwater > Lake > Sediment | place: USA: Wyoming | collected 2017-08-01
GAGAGTTGCGCGGGCTCCGTCTCGCGGATCAGCTCCTTCTGCCGGTCCACCTCGAAGTAGGAGAAGACGTCCGCCTTTCTCTTCCCCACCAGCCGGAAGAGGATGTTGAATTCGTCGCCCTCGAACTGACCGAGGAGTTCGGCGATGTCGGCGGAATGCAGGTCCGCGATCTCGCGACGCAGGGCATGCCAGTCCCGCTCGTCGATCCGCGAGGCGGTGCGCGTCTTGAAGTCGGGGTCGATGGGAGTCACGGTCGGCGGCTTTCCTCAAAGCGTGCGCGGGACGCCTCGGGTTCAGCTTCGCAGGATACCGGCTCGACGCGCGATCTCGAACATCACGACCGCGCCGGCTATGGCCACGTTCAGGCTCTCCACACTCCGGGCGCTCGGAATCCGGATGCGGTTCGACGCGGCGCCCTCGATCCTCGGATCGAGCCCCGAGCCTTCCGACCCGAGAGCGAGAGCGAGGGGCAGCGACAGCTCTGCCGCGTCGAACACGGACGAAGCGCCCGGCCCCGCGACCGCGGCCGCGAGCCTGACGCCTCTCGGCAGCTTCCCCAGCAGTTCGTCGACGGAAAGATCGAGGAGGTGGGGGAGGCGGAAGGCGGAACCCGCGGACGCCCGCAGGGCCTTGGGCGAAAGCGGATCCGCGCAGCCGCGAGTGAGCAGCACGCCGGTGACCCCGGCGGCCTCGGCCGTCCGGAAGAGCGTGCCCACGTTGCCGGGGTCCTGAAGGCCGTCGAGCACCAGGATGAAGGCGTCCTCGTGATCCAGCCAGGCATCGGTGAAGCGGGGACGTTCGACCAGCGCGATCGAGCCCTTATGGGTCTCCACGTCGGAGAGGCTCTTCATGAGCGGAGCGGAGAAGCGAAGAAACACGGCGCCCGGGTTGCCGGAGATCCCGACCGCCGACTCCTCCAGCGCGACGGCGCGGACGTGGAGCTTCGACCGGGTCGCCTCGCCGAGGAGCTTGGGACCCTCGACCAGGATCAGTTCCCGGTTCTTCCGGGCGCGCACGGCGAGAAACCGCTTGAACTCCGGGTTGTCGCGTCCGGAAATCCGCTTCGGCGTTGAAATCGACATGGGCGACGGGGTTTCCCTGGGGAAGAGACGAAGAGGAGAACCGGCCCGCGATGCTAACATCGGCGTTTCTTGGAGCCTTGGGGCCATCAAGATAGGGCCCCCTGAAGCCGTCGGCCAGGCTTTCGTGGGATGCTCGTCGAAAGCGCCCCGGCAAGGTACCAAAAGAGACCAGAAGCGATGGCCGAAGAATCGCGCTCCGGTCCAGCCGAAGCCCATCAACCTACGGAAGAGAAGTCGAATCCATGATCGAAGCGAAAAAGAAACTCGAGGAAGACATCCGAGCGGCCGAGCATGAGCTCAAGGTTGAACTTCCAAAAGAGATTCAGCGCGCGCGTGAGTGGGGCGACCTTCGGGAGAACGCCGAGTACAAGGCGGCGAAGGAGCGGCAGACCTTCCTCCAGGCGCGCATCGCCCAGCTCCAGGGCCGCCTCGCCGGCCTGTCGATGATGAACCTCGACAACATCCCAAAGGACAAGGTCGGGCTTGGGTCCACGGTGTTCGTGCGCGACGAGGACACCGGCGAAGAGAACACCTACGACATCGTGACCAGCGAGGAGAGCGACCCCGAGAAGGGCAGGATCTCCCCCTCATCGCCCATCGGCCGCTGCCTCCTCAACAAGAAGGTGGGCGAGGTGGCCGAGGTGCGCGTCCCCAAGGGAACGCGCTACGTGGAAGTTCTGAAGCTCCTCACCATCCACGACGCCCGTTAAGCCCGATCCGGCAGACCGGCCGGCCTCAAATGCAGGATAATGGTCTGCAATGAAGGACCATCTCCTGGGGCATCGCACGGCGGTTGTGTTCGCCGGCAGCGGCGCCTCGGGCGCCTACCACGCGGGAGTCCTGAAAGCGCTCGATGAAGCGGGTGTCCGGATCGACCTGATGGTCGGCTCGGGTGTGGGAGTCCTCGCCGCCGCGTTCGGCGCGGCCGCTTCGGGTTCGGTCCTGTACGGGGAGAAGGGGCTCTGGCGGGAGATTTCCGCGCGTCGCGTCTTCAGGCTGCGATCCGGCTTCCGCTTCCTTCGCTCCCTCGGCCTCGTGGCTCTCTCAGCCTTCATGGTCCCCGCCATCCTGGCCCTGCTCCTCGGCCTTCTGCTCCCCGCTTTCCTGGCCGTGGATTTCGCCCGGCCGGGCTTCATGGCGGACCTGTCGCGAACTCTCGCGGCCCTCGCTCCCGGGCTTCGCCTCTTCTTCGTCTTCGCCCTGGCCGCGCCCACCTTCTTCGGCTTTCTCTTCCTGCTCTTCCGAGGCGCCTCCATCCTGAAGAGTTCGAAGCGACGGTTCGGGGAGGCCCTGGAAAGCGCTTTCGACCTCTCCGGCATCGAGAACGAGCTCGCCCGGCGTCTGTGGGAAGTGGCCCGCGGGCCGGCCCTCAACGAGAACGCGCCCGAAACCTCCGAAGTCGGACGACAGTACGCGGCGCTCATCGCGGAGAACGCCGGCCAGCCCGGATTCCGTGGCCTGGTTTTGCGCGCGGCGAATCTGGATGCCCGGAGGCCGCTGGTCCTGAAGCTCGTTTCCGACGACCGCAAGACCGTCTCCCGGGGAGTGGAGGGAGACGATCTCCTCGACCTGAAAGACGCGGCCGTGGCGCCTCTCCTGTACGACGCGGTCGCCTCCGCGTTCACGGTGACGCCACTGGCCGCCCCGCGAAGGGTCCGCCTGCCCAAGCAGGGCGCCTTCGGCGGCGAGGTCCATCGAATCGCCGAGGCCTCCGCGATCTCCGGGTCGGGCCTCTCCGAAGCCATCGCCCTCGGTGCCGACCAGATCGTCCTCGTCACCGCGACGGCCAAGGACCCGGGCCCCCTCGCGGAGCGACGGGGCCTCAAGGCCCTCGCCTCCGCCTTCCTGGCCCTTCAGGAGCGAACCGCGATCGAGAGCGACCTGCGCCAGGCCGAGCGGTTGAACCGCATCGTGGAAACCGTGGGACACCAGAAGAGCACGGGCGAGCGCGAGTGGCAGGACCCGGTGACCGGCAGGCGCTTCCGATCCGTGACCATTCATGTCGTGCGGCCGCGGCGATCGCTGCTCCGGCCGCTCGACCTCGATGGCGCCATCGATCCCTCGAACGAGGTGGAGACATCGCTTCTGGACTGGCTGGAGGAGGGGCATCGCGACGCGCATCGCTGCTTCCTCGACGCGGCTCTCGGTGAAGAGAGGCATAAGGACGAAGGGGCGCCGCACGCCGCCCCCGCGGGGCTTTCACTCTGATCCAGGAGGGGCGATGGTGGCCGAATCAGGAAATCGTCGAGCGGTTTCAGCGACGGGTGGTGTGGTCGCCTGCGTCGAGTGTCAGTCTCAGCACGTTCGGCCGTCGGGAAGTTCCTATCCGATGGACAAGGAGAAGAACTTCGAGGGGAAGGCGAGCTTCTGGCGGTGCAGCAACTGCGGGGCGCGCTTCATGGGACCGCTGGTTCCCGAGAGGAAGCACCGTCATCACCGATCGCACTCCAGGGATCCGCTGGGCGAAAGAGTCACCCTTTCACGACTGGTCAAACGCTGGGCCTTCCCGATGATCGTCATCCTGATCACCATCATTGCCGTGGCCTTCGTGCTCGACCGGCGCAACCAGGACACCAGACCCCGGCTCGTGATCACGCCTCCGCGCTGACCGGCTTCAGGGTCATGGTCTGCTGCTCCAGCATCGAGGCGTAGCGGCCGCCGAGTCTCAACAGATCGGCGTAGGTGCCCCGCTCGATCACTTCGCCGTGGTCCATGACCAGGATCTGGTGGCACGAGCGCACGGTCGAGAGACGATGCGCGATCACGAAGGTGGTGCGCCCGGGAAGGAGGGATCCGAGGCCCTCTTGAATGAGGGCTTCCGACTCGCTGTCCAGGTTCGACGTCGCCTCGTCGAGCAGGAGGACCCGGGGATTCGCGAGGAAGGCCCGGGCTATCGCCACCCGCTGCTTCTGGCCGCCCGAGAGCATGACGCCCCGCTCGCCCACGATGGTCTCGTATCCGAGATTGAAACGCGACGCGAACTCCTCGACGTGGGCGGAGAGGCAGGCCTGCCTGAACTCCGCGTCGGTCGCGTCCGGGCGCGCGAAGAGAACGTTTTCGCGCAGGGTGGCGTCGAACAGGAACGTGTCCTGGAAGACCACGCCAAGATTGGCCCGATACTCTGAAAGCGGAAGCGAGGCGATGTCGTGCCCGTCCAGCACGATCCGGCCCCCCTGCGGCCGGTAGAACGCGGCGAGCAGTCCCATGATCGTCGACTTGCCCGCACCTGACGGCCCCACGAGTGCGGTGGCCGTGCCCGGGGGTGCTATGAAGCTGACCTTCCGGAGCACGGGTTCGCCCGGCCGATACTCGAACGAGACGTCGTCGAACCCGACGTGGCCCTTCACGTCTTCGACCCTGAGCGGCGAGGTAGACGGCGTGCCGGCGGCGGCCAACGCCTCGCCCGGCTCGGACAGGATGGCCTGAAGCCTCTCGATCGACACCAGCGCGTCCGCGAACTGTCCGGCGAGTGCCACCACCATGTAGACCGGCCCGTTCAGAAATCCAAGGAGCAGCGAAAAAGTGGTGAGGCCGCCGAGGGTGAGCCGGCCCTCACGGATTTCAGCGAGCGCCATGGTCATGAGCCCGAGTCCCAGCGCGCCCACGAGGGTGGTGCTCCAGAAGGAGAAGATCCGGTTGTTGCTCGCCATCTCGATGGCGTTGTCGCGCATGGCCGCGATCGCGCTGGCCATGGCCGCGCTCTCGCGCTCCTCCGCCCGGTACGCCTTGATCACGCGGATCCCGGAGAGCGCCTCGCTCAACCGGCCGCTCGTCTCGGAAAGGAGCTTCGCGCGTTCTCCGTAGGTTCCCGCGACGCCCCAGAACGCCCACACCAGCAGGGCCACGAAAGCGATCAGCCCGGAGAGGGCGACGAGGGTGAGCCGCGGTGAAATGGTCCACATGTACACCCCCGAGAGCGCCGCGAAGAAAACGCCGCCCGCGAAATCGATGAAGCCCGACCCGATCAGGATCCTCAGGGCCTCGATGTCGTGAAGCACGCGCGGCAGCAGCGCGCCGGTCCGGTTCTTGTCGAAGAAGGGGACGGCGAGCCGGATGAGATGGGCGATGCCGCGGGTGCGCAGGTCGGCGACGAGCTCGATGGTGCGGACGGTGAGGACGCGGAAGAGGAAGTACGAGCACACCGCCTGCACGAGGGCGGCCGCGAAGACCGCGACGAAGACGTAGCGCATCTTCTCCGGCTTCGCCCCGGTCACCACTTCGTCGATGAAGACGCGCGCGGTGGCGGGAAGCACCAGCCCGGCGGACCTCGAGACGAGGATGAGCAGCAGCCCGAGCCCAAGCGAGGGCAGGCGCGGCCGCACCACGGTCCAGGCGAGAGGCAGGACCTCCTTCAGCCGCTGGATTTTGCCCCTCTTCGGCCGGTTCGGATCCTCGGGCTCGTCGCGCGCGTGGCGCCTTCGCATCGGTCTCATTCGGAGGAGGTCACTCTAACGGCTGTCCGCGATTCTTTTGCCACTCGAGATTGGCGGCAGGTCACGGCCGCGCCTCTTCTGGAAGTGCGCACCGAGCTAGAAGGGGAAACCGATCGAGAACCAAGGCACCGTGCTGCCATCGCGAGTGAGTCCCTGCCCCACGCCGCCCTGGAGCATCACCGGGATCCGGTGGCCGATGAACAGGTCCGCCCCGAGGCCGAGCGACGCTCCCACTCGGGCGGAGCTAAGGTCCAGCGTTCCCTGCGAAACCACCGCGGCGTCGATCGACGCGGTGAGGTGCAGGTGCTGAAGGAAGAACGGCAGGGCGCGAATGCCGCGTTGCGGGTGACCGAGAGGGATCCGCCAGTCGAGATTTCCGAAGGCGAGGTTTTTGCCGTATCGCGTCGGGTCGGCGCCGGGATCGTCGTAGCCGCGAAGCACCGCGGGCTGGTCGCCCACGGGGTCGAGGAACGCCGGACTCGCGAGGCCTCCCACGGCGAAGGCGGTCCGGGGCACGCGCGGCCCGAACGTCCAGCCTCCGCCGAGCCGCGAGACCAGCACCGTGCGCCCCAGTCGCGTGTAAGCCCTCAAGTCGACGATGGCCTTGCCGAAATCGAGATCGCTGCCGAGGGCCTCGAGCTCGCGGGTCACCGCCGCGCGCAGGCGGAAACCGTCCTGCGGCGAGATCGACAAGGGATACGTCCGGGTCGAATCGAGCTGCCAGCCGAAGGCGAGGACGCCGGTGTCCAGCCAGCCCGAAGACAGCTCTTCGCGTCTGCGGCGGACGGCGAGGCTCAACGTCTGCGCGCGAAGAGCGGCCCGCTCGAGCGGAAAGTCCGCGGACATCTGCGCCTCCCTGAGATCCCTGGGGCCGAGAACCGAGGGCGAGGATTCAGCCCGGGCGAGGAAGTTGAACGTGGGCTTGAACCGGTCGTAGCGGAGATACGCGAGGACATTCGGTTTGTGAACGGTGGTTCCCCAGGTTCCCGCGACACCGTAGGTGGTGCGCAGCAGCGGGTCGACGGACGCGGTGACGAGCCCGATCCGCCACTCGTCCGAGACCACTTCGACGTAGGGCGACACGAACCGGGGGCGAAGCGCCTTCAGGGGCTTGTACGCTTTCGCCTCTCCATCGAACGGGGGCGGCTCCTCCACCGCGGCGGGAAAGGCGTCCACGTAGGGCCCCGGCGCGGCGCCCCCCGCGAATGGGGCCCGCGCGAGGTCATATCCCTTCGACGAATAGTGCGCGTAGAAGACTACGCCGGAACGCGCATCGACCTCGGGAACGAAGGCGTTCTCCGGGGAGCTCTCGACTCTGCGCAGTCCCGAGCCGTCGCGGTCGACCAGGTACAGGCGGAACGACTCCGCTTCTCGATCCGAGCGAAACACGATGGTGCGATCGTCCACCCAGGCGGGTTCGACATCCACCGCCCGGTCCCGGGTCAGCTCGCTCATGGCGCCGGTCGAAGCATCGACGAGGACGAGATCCAGGAAGCCGTCCGCCAGCCGCGACGCGACGATGGCATCACCCCGGGACGAGAACCGCGGATGGGACCACTCGGTGCCCGGCGCGGAGGCCGTGAGCGCGCGCGCCGCGCCCGCTTCGGTCCACACGGACAGCTCGGACCGATCCGCGAGGCGCTGCACGAAGACGATGGGAGATCCCAGAGTACCCGCGGGCCCGACATCGGGATCGCTCGCCCGCAGTCCCGTGGTGAGCCGGCGGCGGCGACCGGTCGCGACCTCCACCCGGTGAAGATCCGAGCGCGACTCGAACTTCCTCACCTGATTCGTCTCGTCGAACACGATGAACTTCCCGTCTCGCGACCAGGAGAGATTCGATCCCGAGATCCGCGAAGCGAGCCGCCGGTCCTTCGACCCGTCCTTGTCCATGAGCCGGATCTCGCCCAACCGCTCGAGCCCACGGCTGGTGTAGGCGAGGGTCGAGCCATCGGGCGAGAGTCGCGGGGAGGTTTGAAGGACGCCGCGGGTGGTCAGCAGGGTGGGCGAGGCGAGCGGCCGCAGATCCAGCGCGCGCTTCGCCGCGAACTCGCGCCAGAGCGGGGTCAGGCTCTGCTTCACCACGTCCCGGAACGTGCGCTCGTCGAGAAAAGGGTGGAACGAGCGGCCGTGGGCGAGGGCGATGTCCCGGGTCGAGCCCTCTCCGTATTTCTGCTCGACGTAGTTCAGAAACTCCTCGCCGAAGAGATAGGGCGCGTTGCCGAGCGGCCAGAGGTCGAGGCCGAGCGTCGCCTCATCGATCCGCTCGAGTTGGCCGCCGCGCGCCGCCTCGTCGACCAGCATTTTCGTGTAGGTATGCCGGCCGCGACCGAAGGCCGTCCCCTTCGTCTCCTCCCGCACCGCAAGGCCCTCGATGAAGAAGGCGGGCTGAAGCGCGTCCGGGAAGAGGAACGGCGCCCGTCCGAAGAGACGGCGGCCGAAACCCCAGAGGCCCCCGGCCTGCTCGATGTGGACGATGTGGGTCAGCTCGTGGGTCACCACCATGCGCAGCCACGACTCGGTGGGTCCGGACTCCGCGCCGTCGAAAGACGCGGTGCGGATCTCCACGAACGGGTATGGAAAGGACGTGGCGAGGCCGTTCGGCGAATCGCTGGCGTCGTGCACCACCACGTCGAGGCTCGGGACCCTGATCCGATAACGCTCTTCGAGACGAGGCAGGATCTCGAGAACCAGGGCCAGGGTCCTCCGGGCAGGCTTCTCGACCTCGGCGTGAAAATGCACCTTGATCCGGCCGGCCTGCAGGGTCTTGAACCGGTACCGCGGGGGCAGGGAGGCCGGGAACGCCGCCGCCGCCATCAGGACGAGGAAGGCGACCGCTCCCGCGATCCGCGATTGTCTGACCCGCCTGGAATCCATTCAGGGGTAGATTAGGCTGCTTTCCCACCCTCGGGAGTCCTCATGTCTTCGACCGCGCCGAACCGTGCCTGAGAGAACACCACCGCCCGTCTGGAAGGGCCCGAGCGGCCCCATTCCCACGCGTGCGGAGCTTGGGCTCGACCGCCGCGACCCTGCTCCGGGAACCCCGACCGGGCTCCTCTCGTCCATCCTCAACTCCACCGCCGACGGCCTGCTCGTGATCGATCGGGAAGGGAAGATCCTAGCCTGGAACGACATGTTCGTGTCGATGTGGAACCTGCCCCTCGGAGTGATGGAAAGCCGGCACGACGACAAAGCCATCGCCGCCGTGCTGGGCCAGGTGGTGGACGCGGACGGCTTCCTGAGCCGGATCCGCGAGTTGTACGCCCGCCCGGAAGAGGAGAGCTTCGAGACCATCAATCTCAAGGATGGCCGGATCTTCGAGAGGCTCTCGCGGCCGCTCGGCCCGAAGGCCGACATCCAGGGCCGGGTCTGGAGCTTCCGCGACGCCACGGTTCGAAGACAGGCCGAGCGATCGCTCCGCGAAAGCGAGATGCGGTTCCGAGCCTTCGCGGAAGGCGCCGCCTGCGCCCTCCTCATCTACCGGGGCGACGAGATCGTCTTCGCCAACCGCTGGGCCATCGATGTGTTCGGCGACATCCTGGGCAAGTCGTTCTGGACCCACGTGCATCCGGATGACGTGGAGATCGCGAAGGCCCGCGGACGGGCGAGGTCCAGGCGACATTCGGTGGACGGGCATTACGACGTGCGTCTGATCGACCGTGAGGGAGCGTTGCGCTGGTTCGAAGTGACGGGCTCCGCCATCGAGCTCGACGGCCAGCCCGCCGTGCTCACCACCGCCTACGACATCACCAAGCGCAAGGAAGCCGAGGATCACACCCGGCACGTGGCCTTCCACGACACCCTCACCGATCTTCCCAACCGGGCCCTCTTCATCGATCGCGCGGACGCGGCCCTGGGCCTGGCCCGCCGCGAGGCGGGGCAGGTGGGCGTGATCCTGCTCGACATCGACCGCTTCAAGAACGTGAACGACTCGCTCGGCCACGACGCGGGCGACGAGCTGATCAAGCGGAGCGCCGACCGGCTGCGCGAGGCGCTGCGGGGATCGGACACCGTGGCCCGTCTCGGAGGCGACGAGTTCGCCATCCTGCTTCCCGGCCTCAAGTCCGACGAAACCGTGCGCGTGGCCAGGAAGGTCCTGGAGGCGATGCGCCAGCCCTTCCTGGTGGCCGGACGCGAACTGAGGGTCAGCGTGAGTCTCGGCCTCGCCATCGGTCCCCAGGACGGCGAAGACGTCCAGACCCTTCTCAAGAGTTCGGACACCGCGATGTATCGGGCCAAGGACGCGGGCCGCGACCGGCTCCAGCTCTTCGACGCGACCATGAATCGCGCGGCCATCCGGCTGCTCGAGCTCGAGAACGAGCTCCACGAGGGCCTCGCCCACAACGAGTTCGTCCTCTTCTACCAACCGATCGTGCGGGCCATCACCGGCGAACTGTGCGGCCTGGAGGCGCTCATCCGCTGGCGGAGGCCCGATGGCACGGTGCGCGAGCCGGACGAATTCATCCCCGTGGCCGAGGCCACCGGCCTCATCCAGCCGCTGGGCCTGTTCGTCCTGCAGACCGCCTGCCACGACATAGCGCTCGTGCGCGAGGCCGTCGGCTCTCCGGTGCGCGTCTCCGTGAACATCTCGGCCGCCCAGATCCGCGAGCCGAACATCGTCTCCATCGTGGCGAACGCCCTGCGCGCGGCCAGCCTCGACGCCTCTGCACTCGAGCTCGAGATCACCGAGTCCTCGGCCCTGCAGGGTCAGGACCGGACGCTCGAGGCCCTGCGCGAGATCGTGGCCACGGGCGTCGCCATAAGCCTCGACGACTTCGGCACCGGCTACGCCTCGCTCGACCTCCTCCGCCGCCTCCCCATCAAACGGATCAAGATCGACCGCACGTTCGTCCAGGACGTGGGCTCCGATCGCGTGGACGAGGCCATCGCCTCCGCCACCATCGCTCTCGCCCACCAGCTCAGCCTCGAAGTGGTCGGCGAGGGCGTCGAAACGGAGTTCCAGAAGAATTTCCTCGAATCGCACGGCTGCGACCTCCTGCAGGGTCACCTCCTGGGCCGGCCCATGCCGCGGGACGAAATCACCCGCATGCTGCAGGATCAACGAAGATCAGAAGGAGCCGCATAGTGAACGCTTCAAGGGCGAAGAAGAAGATCCGCATCATCGGCGCGCCGCTCGACCTCGGCGCCGGCCATCGCGGCGTCGACATGGGTCCCTCCGCGTTCCGGGTGGCCGGAATCCATCAGGCGGTGCGCCACCTCGGCATCGCGGTGGAAGACTTCGGAGACATCGAGGCGGAGGTGGCCGAAACCCGCGATCCCGGCAATCCCCATCTCAAATACCTGAAGGAGATCCGCGCCACCTGCATCACCCTGCGGAACGTGGTCACGCGCACCATGGACGAGGGCGTCATCCCCGTGGTCCTGGGAGGCGATCACTCCATCGCCATGGGCACCATCGCCGGGGTCTCGCGACATTTCCGGCGGAAGCGGGAGAAGCCGGGACTGGTGTGGTTCGATGCTCACGCGGACGCCAACACCGAGCACACCTCGCCCACCGGAAACATCCACGGGATGCCGATGGCGGTGTGCCTGGGCCTCGGCGCCAAGGATCTGCTTTCGATCTACGACGCCAAGGGTCCGATGATCGAGGGCGAGCGGGCCGCCATCATCGGCCTGCGCTCGGTGGACCTCAAGGAACGGGCGAACGTCGCCCGGGTCGGCATCGGCGCTTTCACCATGCGGCACATCGACGAGCGCGGCATGCGCTCGGTAATGGAGGCCGCCATCGTGCGCGCGCTCAATGGCACGGCCGGCATCCACG
>Ga0315271_10002615_pt1 | contig 11294 bp, 11 predicted proteins | sample C3_top_MG_FD_204664 | JGI IMG/M metagenome (GOLD analysis project Ga0315271, IMG submission 204664) | Sediment microbial communities from Yellowstone Lake, YNP, Wyoming, USA - C3_top | ecosystem: Environmental > Aquatic > Freshwater > Lake > Sediment | place: USA: Wyoming | collected 2017-08-01
CGGTGTAGTCGTCCGAGTCCACCTCGCCCACGGCCGCGAACGCCAGCACCCCCTCGGGTGCGCCCTCGATGAGCTGGATCATGCGTGACCTCCTGCCCGGCGGGCGCGGACGCGCCCGATCGTCTGGGGCGACGGTACCACGGCCGCATGCAGACTCGTGCCCGACGGCTCGTCCCGCCGACGCCCCTCCGCGGCCCGACGGCTCGTCCCGCCGACGCCCCTGCTCGGCCCGACGCCCCTCCTCGGCCGGGCCGGACAGACGTTCCCGCGCGCGGTCACCGGTCAGAGGTTCCTTTCCGGCCTCACCCAGCCTCCCCGCCCGCCGCCGCCTCCCGACCGCCCGCCACGCCGGGGGGAGGGGGTATGTCTATTTGACCCATGGTGCCTTCGACGGAGCCTTGGATGGCACCATCGGGGGTGCCATCCATGGCGCCATCGAAGGCTCAGACCCCCAAACGACATACCCCCCACCCCCAGCCCCGCGCAGGCAGCCCCGCGCAGGCAGCCCCGCGCAGAGCCCCGCGCAGAGCCCCGCGCAGGCAGCCCCGCGCAGGCGAACTGGGTCGGGGGGCGCCTCGGCGTGCGGGAGGTGGACTTTCTCGCGCCGAGGCGCGCGTCCTCGCGTTCAAGGACTCGTTCTCCTCGCGCTTCGGGGCCTTCTCCCCGCGCTTCGAGGCGCGCCTCAGGCGCGTGGTGCTCTCAAGCTCTCGAGCTCAAGCGGCCTTGCGCTTCTGGTCCTGCTCGGAGCTCTGCCGTCCCGCGACCTCCTGACGGTCGCGTATCGCCTGCCACTCGTCGCCGGCGACCTGGTCCGGGACCGCCGCCAGACGACTGCGGGACTGCCGGTCCAGCATCCACGCCACGCCGCCGACAACGACGATGATGGCCGCGCCGGCGACCAGCATGCCCACGGTCGCTCCCGTGCCCCCGGTGTTCTGCGGCTGGAAGTGGACTGCGCCCTTACTGCCGAGCACCATCAGCCGCCCGTTCACCAGCATCGTGGGCGCCGCTAGAGCTGCCGCCGCGTTCACGGCCAGCAGCGTGAGCACCGCTACTCCGGCCGCGATGCCGGCGATGACGCGGCGCCATACCTTGCCTGTCATGACTTCACCTCCAGGCGCGGGCGGTCTGATCATGTGCGTCCGCGTCCTCACTGCGCCGCGGCGTTTCTGACCGCGAGCAAAAAGAGTGTTCCCCGCCGGGCGCGACAGCAGCCGAACGACGCTGCATCGTCACACATCGCAACGCGAGCGCAACACTCCCGGTCTTCCGGCGCCGGGGGCCGGCGCAACTGCCACAAGGAGACCCTGGAGAACCTCAGGCACGACCCGCGCGTGGCGATCGGCGTGCACGACTACGCCGGCAAGGTCGCCATGCAGATCCACGGCCGCGCCGAGATCCTGGACCAGGGTGATCTGGTCGAGGAGATGCGGCAGAAGCTGCGGCGGTGAGCGAGAAGTGGAAGCTGCCGGCGAGGAAGAGGTGCTGGTCGGCGGCGTCGGCGACTGGACCTACGACCGACCGGCGCGGACGGCGACTCTGCTCAGAGAGGGATCAGCACGGCGTCCAGCGTCGCGTGGCCGCGCGGGCCGTCGTCGCACAGGTCGGGCTCGGCGCGCTTGGCGGCGAGCCGGGGAGTCGCGGCCAGCTCGGCCGGCTCGTCGTAGCCCTCCGGGTCGACGGTCGCCTTCAGGTCCGCGGCGAGGCCGGTCTGCGCCTCGGCGAACACACCGGCCTCGTCGCGGCGGCTGACGGCGTCGAGCGTCGGGCGATAGGCGGCGGACTCGGGCTCCGCGGGAGCAGCCTCCGCCGCGCTCACGATCCCGAGTTCCACGGCGGCCGGAGCCACGGCCTGGAGCAGAGACCGGGCCGCCGCCTGCTCCTGTCTGGCGGCCTCCTGCTGCGCCTGACGGGCCGCCGCCTCCTCCGCCGCCGCCCGAGCGGCGGCCTGCGCGGCGGCCTCGGCCGCCGCGGCCGCCTCGCGGATCGGCGGCGCCATCTCGCAGAGGCCCTTGGTGACACGGTCGCTCAGGAGTTTCGCAGCGGCCGGCGTGAAGACGCAGTCGTCCGCGCCGGCTCTCCACACCTCGCCCGCCGACTCGCGGTGAGCCGGGGGGGTCAGCACGATGATCCAGCTGTCGTGATGCTGATGGAAGTCCCGTACCAGACGGCACATCTCCGGCGCCTCGATGCCGGGGAGGTCCCAGTCCACCAGGGCCACCTCGGGCGGGTCGTCGGCGAGCAGCAGATCCAGAGCGTCTGGCCCGTTGTCCGCAACCAGGATGTCGAGAGGGAGCCGGCGGCCGCGAGTCACGGTGTCGGCCAGCTTGCTGCGAGACGCTGCGTTGGCGTGGGCGATCAGGACTCTCATCGCTGCTCCCGGGTCGGAGCCCCTCCCCCGAGGGACTCATGGCTGGCTCCACTGCTCGGGTCGTCAGCGCTCTGAGTGCCTCGCATAGTACGTTCGTTTAGCCGTGCGTGAGACTCCGTGCCCGGCGCTGACAACGCCGCAAGAGAGCGTCCCGGCCGCCGCGACTACCATTCGACGTCGCCCTCGTCCCGACGCTTGAGGATGGGTCTGACCTGCTCGCCCTCCTCCATGAGGAACGCCGCCAGCTGCGCATCGACCGCCAAACCGTGCTTCGTCAGGAACTTCGTCCGCGGAGGCAGGGGGCCGAACACCGCCAGAGGGCCTTCCAGAGGGCTGGCGGCAGGAGTCCAGGAGTCCTCCGCGTCAGCGGCCCCGCGCTCCGCTCCGGCCTCCCCGCGCGCGGCCGCCCCCTTCTCTGCCGCCCCCTTCTCAGCCGCGCGGAGCAGACGGTCGTACAGCCGCCGCGGCAGCAGCACTGCGGCCACGTACGCGTGCTGGGTCACAAAGACCGGGTAGTCGGATCTCTCCGCCTGCTTCACGACCGCGGCGGTCTCGCGGTGGAGTCGGCTGATGTTCACGATGACGGGAGGCAGCATGCTGGATGTCGCTCGGAGCCGGACGGGACATGACGGGCGGCAGGATATCCGCAGCGGCCTTGGGTTCCAAGGGTGCCGATCGGCGCACCGGGGGGACATTGGTGTCCGGGGGTGTGAGCCCTGGATGGTGCCGCGCATGGCGCCATCCGTGGTGCCATCCGTGGTGCCATCCGTGGTGCGATCAAAGGTGCCATCCGTGGTGCGATCAAAGGTGCCATCCGCGGGGCCACACGGAGCGCCAACGAAGGCTCCGTCCAGGGCTCCGACCCCCAGACGACATACCTCCTCCCCTCTCCCGCCGGCCCGAAGCGCCGCCGCCATCCTCGCGACGCCGGTATCATCACCTCATGGACCTGAGGACGATAGCGCGGCTGACATGTGCGGCCTTCCTCGCGACCGGGCTGCTCGCCGGGTCGGCCGCCTGCGGAGGCGCGACGGGCGGCTCGAGCGGAGCGGGGGCGAGCGGAGCGGCGGCGAGCAGGGCGGCGTCACCGGGCGTGACGAGCGCGTACCCGGGCGGGCCGGCGGCGAGCGCCGTCTACAAGAACATCGCCTACGCGCAGGACTCGCCGGCACAGAGGCTCGACCTCTACCTGCCGGCGACCGGCGAGCCGCCGTACCCCGTGCTGGTCGCCATTCACGGCGGCGGATTCATCAGCGGAGACAAAGAGGACGGGCAGATCCTGCCGGTGCTGCAGGGCCTCACGCGCGGCTACGCCGTCGTCGGCCTGGACTACCGGCTCAGCCCCGAGGCGCACTTCCCGGCGGCCGTCAGCGACGTCAAGGCCGCCGTCCGCTGGGTGCGGGCCCACGCGGGCGAGTACGGGCTCGACGGCTCCCGCGTCGCCCTCTGGGGCGACTCCGCGGGCGGCAACCTGGCGGCGCTCGCCGGCACCTCCGGCGACTCGGCCGCCCTCCGCGGCCCGGACCCCGCCAACGCGGACCAGCCGGACGCGGTCCAGGCCGTGGTCGACTGGTTCGGCCCCATCTCGTTCCTGCGCACCGACCGGGACTTCCGCGTGTCGGGCTTCGGTGACCGGGCGAGTGTCGAGGGCGCCAACTCGTTCCTCTCCCAGTACCTCGGGGCGCCGCTGAACGAGGTCCGGGACAAGGTCAAGGCGGCCGACCCCATCACCTATCTCACCCCGGACGACCCGCCGATCCTCATCAAGCACGGCACGGCGGACGGCACGGTGCCGTGGCCGCAGTCGAAGCGGCTGGCCAAGGCCTATGCGGCGGCGACGGGCGGCGACAACGTCACGCTGCACCTCATCAAGGGCGCCGGCCACGTGGACCGTCTGTTCTACAAGCAGGCGCACGTGGACGGCGTGCTCGACTGGCTGGACGCGCAGTTGAGATAGGGGCTGCGGCGCAAGCGGCCGCTGCTGAGACGGCCGTCGCCAGGGAGAGCTTGGTCGACGATCGGCTCGCTGGCGGTGAGACCCGCTCGCTGGCCCGCCGCCTACACCTTGCCGCCGAGCGCGAGGACACCCTGCAGCCGGTTGACGCCGACGAGACCCGGGGCGGCGGAGAGCCACGCCCGGTCCGGCGCAAAGGCGGCCGCGGAGACCGACCCTGCCGGCGGCAGGCTGAAGACGACGCCCACGTTGTCCGTCGGGTCCTCGGGGTCGACCTGGCCGGCGCAGTACACGCCGGTCGCCGGCTTCATCGGCACGGACACCTTCCAGTATCAGGCGGTGAGCGCCACGTGGACCTCCCTGCCGGCCACGGCGGAGCGCGCGACGGCGCGCCGGACGTCGCCGAGCGCGTCGTCCCGGTCTCGCAACGAGACGCCGCTCACCTGGATCTGTCGTGCTGGCCCGACAGGGCGCGGCATGCGGCGGCCCCGCGACCTCCGCTCGCCTCTCTCTGGCTCCATGCTGGCATTGTCGACCGGTTCGGCCGATTCCTGCACCGTCTTGTACAGATCGTTTTCGCAACGCTCCCCGCGGGACACCCGTTTGCCCGCGGGAACACAAGGGGCATGGCTCTGGTCACCCCACAGAAGACCGCCCTGCGAGAGACCGCCCTGCGAGAGACCGCCGCACCCGGGTGCAGACCACGTTCGCCGGACCGGCGCCGGCGCCACCGGCTGGCCATCGAGGAGCGGCGCTCCGGCTTCGACCGGCGCCGCAACGTCTGCCGCTCGCCGGTGGCCGCCGCCCTGGAGGCGCCGGTGCGGCGCCTCCGCGACGACCCGCGGATGCTGGCGGAGCTGCTCGTCCTGATCAACGTCCTGAGCGCCCTCGACCTCTTCATCACCCTGATGGTCCTGCGCATGGGCGCCGTCGAGCTGAACCCGCTGATGGCGTATCTCCTGCAGCTGGGACCGGTGCCGGCGGCGTTCGCGAAGCTGGGGCTGGTGGCCTCCGCGACCGTCGGTCTCTGGATGCTGCGCCGGCACCGCGCGGCGCTCGCGACCGCGCTGGGCCTGGCCGTGACCTACGGCGCGCTCATCTCGTTCGAGCTCGTCGGGCTGCTACGGATGGCGACGTAGGCGGCGGGCCGGCGGCCGCGGAAGCGCGGGGGCCGCCGGCCGCTACTTCTCGGCCTTGTCCAGGTCCGCGCCGGTGTCGCGGCGGAAGTCCCAGGTGAGATAGTCCAGGCCCATCGGCAGGCCGAGCTCCAGGGTGGAGATGAAGGTGACGCAGGCGAAGGGCGAGGCGACCGGCTCCGTCACCTCGCGCACCACGCCGGTGCCGGCGATCTGGTACACGCGGCCGTCCAGCACGACCATCTCGCCGTCGAGGTCGTCGAAGGTGCCGATGCCGAAGTCGCCGTGCTCGAGGATCTTCGCCAGCGGGACGCGCTCGCGGTAGATGCCCTCCACCAGCGCGTTCAGCGGCGCGCACTGGTAGATCGGCGGCCGCCGCAACGTTTTACCGGAGGAGATACTGGCAACCACTCATTGTGAGGTAAGCTCAGTATCCTCATCACTCCCGCCTCGAGGAGCGGCCATGACCGCCGACCAGACCCCACCGGCAGACTCCGCCGGCCCGCAGCCCGAGCTCCCCAGCCTCACGCCGCAGCTCAGCGAGGCGCTCACGCGCGCCTCGTGGCGCCTGCGGCGCGCCGCCGTCAAGGAGCTCGCTCCGCTCGGCCTCACCTTTGCCCAGTCGCGCGTGCTGCGCATCCTCGCGCGCGCCGGCGAGCCCAGGCGCATGAGCGACATCGCGGCGCGCTTCGAGGTCGCTCCCCGTTCGGCGACGTCCATGATCGACTCGCTCGAGGCCGCCGGTCTCGTCGAGCGCGGCGCCGACCCCGCGGACCGCCGCTCCGTCCTCGTCTCGCTCGCGCCGCGGGGTCGCGCCCTCGTGGACCGCATGAGCACCCTGCGGCGCGAGAGCGCCAGCGTGCTCTTCGGCCGGCTCTCCGAGGACCAGCAGGTGCAACTCCACGATCTCCTCACGCTCCTGAACGAGCCCGAGGGAGAGTGCGACGACGGCGCGCTGGCCGCCGGAGGCGAGACCTGATGCTCGAGGCCGCACGGCCCTCCCGCACGCCGGAAGCCGGCCCATGATGGGGCCCAACGCCTTCACCGCGGCGCGTTCGCTGCGCCGCGACCAGTCGGTCACCTCGGCCAAGATCGCCAAGGGCACGGCGCGGCGCATCCTCACCTACGTGCGCCCGTATCGGAAGCTGCTGATCCTCTTCCTCGTGCTGGTCGTCGTCGACGCGGTCGTCAGCGCCGCCAACCCGCTGCTGTACCGCGCCATCATCGACAAGGGCATCATGGGCAAGGACGCAGCCCTGATCGTGTGGCTCGCCGTCCTCGTGGCCGTGCTGGCGCTCGGCGACGCCGCCCTCACCATCGCCGAGCGCTACATCAGCTCGCTGGTCGGCGAAGGCCTCGTCTACGACCTGCGCACCCAGGTGTTCGACCACGTGCAGCGCATGCCGCTGGCGTTCTTCACGCGCACGCAGACCGGCGCGCTCGTGAGCCGCCTCAACAACGACGTGACCGGCGCGCAGGAAGCCTTCACAGACGTGCTCTCCACGGTGATCGGCAACCTCATCAGCGTCGCCATCGTGCTGGTGATCATGTTCTTCCTCTCTTGGCAACTCACGCTCGTCTCGCTGATCCTGCTGCCGGTGTTCCTGTTGCCGGCGCGCTGGCTGGGACGCAAGCTGCAGGCCATCACGCGCGAGCGCTACGAGCTCCTGGGAGACATGAACACGACCATGGTGGAGCGCTTCAACGTGTCGGGAGCGCTCCTCGTCAAGCTGTTCGGGCACCCCAAGGCGGAGGACGCCGAGTTCCGCGCGCACGCCGGCCGCGTGCGCGACATCGGCGTCACCCAATCCCTGTACGCCCGGTTCTTCTTCATCGCGCTGTTCCTCACGGCCGCCATCGCCACCGCCCTCGTCTACGGCTGGGGCGGCGTGCTCGTCGTGCACGGCGCGCTCGCCCTGGGCACCGTCGTCGCCCTCACCGCGTACCTCAACCGCCTCTACGGGCCGCTCACCGCCCTCTCCAACATCAACGTCGACATCATGACCGCGCTGGTCTCGTTCGAGCGCGTCTTCGAGGTGCTGGACCTGCCGCCGATGGTGGCGGAGAAGGACGACGCCAGGGCGCTGCCGCGCGGGATGGCACGCGTGGAGTTCGACCACGTGAGCTTCACCTACCCCACGAGCGGCGAGGTCGCCCTGGCCTCGCTCGAGTCGGTGGCCGTGAAGGCGGAGGCGCCCACCGGCGAGGTACTGCGCAACGTGAGCTTCAGCGCCGAGCCCGGCCAGCTGGTGGCCCTCGTCGGGCCCTCGGGCGCCGGCAAGACGACCATGAGCCAGCTGGTGCCGCGCCTCTACGACGTCACCTCGGGCGCGGTGCGCATCAACGGGCTGGACGTGCGCGACGCCACCCTGGACTCGCTGCGCGACGTGATCGGCGTGGTCACGCAGGACGCGCACATGTTCCACGACACGCTGCGCGCCAACCTGCTGTACGCCAAGCCGGACGCTCCGGAGGACGACCTGCGCGAGGCGCTGCGCAGCGCGCAGGTCCTGCCGCTGATCGAGGCGCTGCCGGAGGGCCTCGACACCGTGGTCGGCGACCGCGGCTACCGGCTCTCGGGCGGCGAGAAACAGCGCGTGGCCATCGCCCGCCTGCTGCTCAAGGCGCCGGACGTCGTGGTGCTCGACGAGGCGACGGCGCACCTCGACTCTGAATCCGAGCGCGCCGTCCAGCTGGCTCTCAAGACGGCGCTCGCCGGCCGCACCTCCCTGGTGATCGCGCACCGGCTCTCGACGGTGCGCGACGCCGACCAGATCCTCGTGCTCCGCGACGGGCGGATCGCGGAGCGCGGCCGCCACGAGGAACTGCTTACCCGTGGCGGCCTGTACGCCGAGCTCTACCGCACGCAGTTCCGGCAGCAGGACGCACCGGCCGGCGACGACGATCCGCTCGTCGCACAGGCAAGCTGACCGCGCCATCCCGGCCAGAGGCAGAGAGACACATGCAACACGTGCAGTACAAGTGGATCGCCCTCTCCAACACGACACTGGGCATCCTGATGGCGATGGTCAACGCCTCGAGCCTGCTCATCGCCCTCCCCGCCATCTTCCGCGGCATCCACCTGAACCCCCTCGACCCCGGCAACTTCGTCTACCTGCTCTGGATCCTGCTCGGGTACGGGCTCGTCTCCGCGGTGCTGATCGTCCTCTTCGGCCGCCTCGGCGACATGTTCGGGCGCGTGCGCATCTACAACGCCGGCTTCGTGGTGTTCACGCTCGCGGCGGTCGCGCTCTCGCTGACACCCGGCTCCGGAGCCTCGGCCGCGCTGTTCATCATCATCTTCCGCATGGTGCAGGCCGTGGGCGGGGCGATGCTGATGGCGAACTCGACGGCGATCCTGACCGACGCCTTCCCCGCCGACGAGCGCGGCATGGCGCTCGGCATCAACATCGTCGCCGGGCTCTCGGGGTCGTTCATCGGCCTCATCCTCGGTGGCGTGCTCGCCGCCGTCGACTGGCGCATGGTCTTCCTCATCAACGTGCCGTTCGGCATCATCGGCACCGTGTGGGCCTACCTGATGCTGCGCGAGACCGGGATCCGGCAGAAGGCCCGGATCGACTGGCTCGGCAACATCACCTTCGCCGCGGGCCTGTTGCTGCTCCTCGTCGGGATCACCTACGGCATCAAGCCCTACGGCTCGTCCAACATGGGCTGGGCCAGCCCCTTCGTGATCGGCGCGATCGCCGCCGGCATCGCCGCCCTCGCGGCGTTCGTGGTCATCGAACTGCGCGTCAAGGACCCGATGTTCGAGCTGCGGCTGTTCAAGATCCGCGCGTTCGCCGCCGGCAACCTGGCCGTGCTGCTCTCGTCCATCGCCAACGGCGGCCTGCAGTTCATGCTCATCATGTGGCTGCAGGGCATCTGGCTGCCGCTGCACGGCTACAACTACGTGGACACGCCGCTCTGGGCCGGCATCTACATGCTGCCGCTGACGGTCGGCTTCCTGGTGTCCGGCCCCTTCTTCGGACGCCTGTCGGACCGCTACGGCGCCCGGCCCTTCGCCACCGCCGGCATGCTGCTGGCGGCGCTGAGCTTCCTGCTGCTCATGGCGCTGCCGGCGGACTTCTTCTACCCCTGGTTCGCCGCCGTCCTCTTCCTCAACGGCCTCAGCTTCGGCATGTTCGCGGCGCCCAACACAGCGGCGATCATGAACAGCGTGCCGGCGCGCAACCGCGGGATCGCCTCCGGCATGCGCGGCACCATGCAGTCGATCGGCCTGCCGCTCTCCATCGGCATCTTCTTCTCGCTGATGGTGGTCGGGCTGACGGCCGCCGTGCCCCGGGCCATGTTCGGCGGCCTGACCAGCCACCACGTCCCGGCGCAGCTGGCCACCGGCCTCTCGCACCTGCCGCCGACCGGGTACCTGTTCGCGGCGTTCCTCGGCTACAACCCCCTGCAGTCGCTCCTGGGGACGAAGGTGCTCGCGGCCCTGCCCCACGCGGACGCCCTCGCACTGATCGGCAAGAAGTTCTTCCCGGCGCTGATCTCGGCGCCGTTCCGGCACGGGCTGGTCGATGTGCTCGTCTTCGCCGCCGTCATGTGCCTGGGCGCCGCGCTGGCGTCGTGGCTGCGCGGCGGCAGGTTCGTGCACGAAGAGGCTCACCGGCACGCCGGGCAGCACGATGCGGAGGTCGCCGCCGCGGCTCAGGCCGGGAGCGGCGGCGGACCGCACGCCGCCGTGCCAAGGCCCGGTGCGAGCCGAGCCAGGACGCCGCGCCCGGAGGACCCGCCGGGCTCCGGCGGCTGAACCGGGCTCCGCGACACGAACACGCGTTCCCTTCCGTCCGGGCCGGCTGCTAGCCTGCGGCCGGCCCACGGAGGAGGACTCCTCATGCTCGTCGAGCTCAACCCCGAGCAGCTCGCCGCCGCGCAGCACAGCGATGGCCCGTTGCTCATCGTCGCCGGAGCCGGCACCGGCAAGACGGCGACGCTCGTGCACCGCGTCGCGCACCTCATCGAGCGCGGCGCCGACCCGCGGCGCGTTCTGCTGCTCACGTTCACGCGCCGCGCGGCCGCCGAGATGCTGCGCAGGGTCGAGGCCGTGCTCGCGGCACGCGGCCACGGCACCGGCGGCGCCTCCGGCCGCGTCTGGGGCGGCACCTTCCACGCCACGGCCGCGCGCCTGCTGCGCGTGCACGCGCGCGACATCGGCATGCAGCCCGACTTCACGATCGTGGACCGCGGCGACAGCGAGGACCTGCTGCACGTCGCGCGCACGCGCCTCGGCCTGGGGCGCGGCGGCTCGCGGTTCCCGCAGAAGTCCACGAGCCTCGACGTCTACTCGCGCTGCGTCAACGCCCAGCTGCCGCTGCACGAGGTGCTGCACACGGCCTTCCCCTGGTGCCTCACGGCGGAGGAAGGCCTGGCCCAGCTGTTCGCCGCGTACACCGACGCCAAGGAGGAGCAGCAGGTGCTCGACTACGACGACCTGCTGCTGTTCTGGCGCGGCCTGCTGGCGGACCCCGCCGGCGGCGCCCGGGTCCGCGCGCGCTTCGACCACGTCCTCGTCGACGAGTACCAGGACACCAACGCCCTGCAGGCCGACATCGTCAGCCTGCTGCGGCCGGACGGCACCGGCGTCACCTGCGTCGGCGACGACGCCCAGGCCATCTACGCCTTCCGCGCCGCCACCGTGCGCAACATCCTCGACTTCGAGCAGCGCTTTCCCGGCGCGGAGGTCGTCACGCTCACGCGGAACTACCGCAGCACCGCGCCCATCCTCGCCGCCACCAACGCGCTGATCGCCGAGGCCGCCGAGCGGCGCGACAAGGAGCTCTGGACGGACCGGGCCGGCGGCGGCCGCCCGGTCCTC
>Ga0315271_10002616_pt1 | contig 11292 bp, 9 predicted proteins | sample C3_top_MG_FD_204664 | JGI IMG/M metagenome (GOLD analysis project Ga0315271, IMG submission 204664) | Sediment microbial communities from Yellowstone Lake, YNP, Wyoming, USA - C3_top | ecosystem: Environmental > Aquatic > Freshwater > Lake > Sediment | place: USA: Wyoming | collected 2017-08-01
CACCGGGCTGACAGGTGCCGCGCGCCACCAGCAACGTTGCCGGCTGGCGCAACGCCTCGATCGGCGGAAGCAGTAACGCCTGACTGTAGGGCACGACATCCGTGCCGGCCGGACGCACCGCAAGGGGATGCGCATGCGGGGCGAGCATCTCGACACCCATCTCGACATGCTTTGTGTCTGCGCTTTTCACCCAACGCACCGCTCCGATTCGCCACTGGTTGAGCACCGGGTTCTGGATACCGATAACGTCCCCCACCCGCACCGGAATGCCGGCATCGCCGCTGCGTGCCAGCGACAGACCACCGGCACTCTCGTCACGCACCTGCCAGCGACTGTCAATACGAAACAGTTCCGGCAGCGGTGCCGTCACCGGCCGTTCATCGTGCGACTCCGCTTCCAGGGCAAAACGGTCAGGCGGTTCCGCGGCCCGCTCCGGGATGGCTACGGGCGCATGTGGCGGCGTGAACGGCCGCTGCCCGTCGCAGAAAAAATGCACGGCATTGATGCCCACGCACAACGACAATGGCTGAAGCGAACGATGACGGGAAAACTGGCGCCGGCCGGCAAGCCCCCAGAAACGCAACATCCGTTTCAGGCTATCCACACAGGCGGCACCCACACATTCGAAACCAAGCCCGAGAACACGCGGAGATTCACCCTTCTGCAGCCGCTTGCTGAAGTCGTGCGCGACGCGCGCCAGCTCAATCGCATTCAGGGCGCGCAGCGTCGGCGCAGGTTGCAACGACACATCGCGCGGGAAGGGCGCGGCCGGATGATCAGCATCGAAATCGATGAGGAAGTGTCCGACCGGATCGACGGTTTGAATCGCGGAGATGATTTTGGCCTTCTGCCCCCAGCGCGCGAGAAAGGCGTTCACCTGATGGCATTCATTCTGCGGCAACTGATACGGCCCGCACAGACCAAGCAGGAGCGCCTGCAGATAGGCACCTGTCACCGTCGTGCCCTCCTCGAGACCGTCGATGACCAGGAGACGATGCTCCTGACTGTGCTGCTCGGCATACCGGTAGAAGCCGTGAATCTCCTTCCACACGCCCGGCGGAGCTGGCATGTACACCTGATAGGAGCGGAGCAACACCTCGCCGAGATAGCGGATGGCGCGCTCCAAGGCGAGCAGAAAGGCGTCGCTCTCCCACGGTTTGCGCTCATCCAGCGCGGCCTTGAGCACATGCTTATAGCCGTGCGCCATTTCCATATGCAACTGGCAGAGAAAGTCGGCCAGTTGCTTCAGACGCGGCCTGAGAGGCAGGGAAAGACGCGCAAAATGCGGCTGCAGTCCAGCGGCGACCGCCGCCACCGGCTTGCGGTACAGCTCCATGAGCACCAACCGGTCATCCGCTTCCAGCTGCATGCGGTTCAGGGTAAACAAGGCCTGATAAATCTGCTGTGCCGACTGAACACTGTCCGCCAGAGGCAATGCCGCCAGCCAAGCGGCGGCCTCGGTCGGCTCGGTTTCCACCACCCAGGCGGATGTCTGCCATGGCGGCAACACGAAGGCCGGAAGCACGGAGCCCTCTGGCTTCGGGAGGAAATCAGGCTTACTCATGAAAAGATTAAAGTGTCTTTCAGCATGCCCACATGCTGGTCGAGGCCACGCACGACGTCAAGTGGAATTAGCTTTACGCACAGCATGTTATCGCGGCATACCGTTCCCGACGTTGCGCCGGACCTGACTGTGCTCCCGTTAGCGCGCCCCGGAGAAACCTGCTCTGAGTCAATTTAATTTGGCCGGGCCAGCGTGTATTATCGCGCCTCGCCATTTTGTCGCCGGAGAGAAGCAATGACCTACGTGGTCACCGAAAACTGCATTAAATGCAAATATACCGACTGCGTGGAAGTCTGCCCCGTGGACTGCTTCCACATGGGCCCGAACATGTTGGTGATTGATCCGGACGAGTGCATTGACTGCACCCTGTGCGTTCCGGAGTGTCCGGCGAATGCCATTTACGCAGAAGATGATGTCCCAGCCGGGCAGGAACAGTTCCTGGCGCTGAATGCCGAACTGGCCAAAAAATGGCCGGTGCTCACTGAACGCCAGGCAGCGCCGGCGGATGCAGCGGATTGGGACGGCAAACCGGACAAACTGAAACTCTTGCAGCGTTAATGAACGGCCCTGGTACTAAAGCAGCGGGGCCAGGGCTACCTGCCGCATCGAAGTCAGACAGTCGATTCAGCGTTCAGGATGTAAGCGGATCAACGGCCGGAGACGGCGTAGCGCCGTTACCTGAACGGTCAGCGGCCACCACGCAATTACGTCCGCGCGCCTTGGCGGCATACAAGGCTTGGTCTGCCTGACGCAGCAGCCACAAACCCGGATCCTCCAGCGTTGCGCGTTGGCTTCCTGCAAGGCTTGCCAAACCGAAAGAGGCCGATACCCGTAAGCTCGTGCCCTGCGCTGGCGCAAGGTCGAGTGCAGCGACGGCGGCGCGCAGGCGCTCGGCAATCTCTGCGGCACGCTCGCTTCCCGCTGCTGGCAACAGCAAGACAAACTCCTCGCCGCCATAACGCGCCAGTACATCGCTGGTACGCAGCCCTTTGCTCAGCGTACGTGCAACTTCCTGCAGGACAAGATCTCCTGCCTGATGACCATGCTGATCGTTGATCTGCTTGAAGCGATCAAGGTCAACCAACAAGCAGGAAAGGTCGCCACCCCGGCGCAGCCACTGACTGACCTCTTCACGCAACCGGCGGTCAAAGAACCGGCGGTTCGCTACTTGGGTGAGCACGTCTGTGAGCCCGTCACGCCGCAGGCGCGCGCGATTCACGGCATTATCAATGCAGATCGCGGCAACGGCCGCGAGATGCTCGAGCAAGTCGGTCGCGGCGTCCGGCGCGAAGTGGCGCGGGTCCGCACTGCCCTGATTGAGACTGCCAACCCGCTCCCCACGCAGTACGAACGGCGTGATTGCCATCGACTGCAGACGATGTATGGCGTGCGGAAACAACTTCTGCTGACGGACGGGATCGGCTGCGCCGAGCAGCGGACCATCCGGAGGAATTAGCCCTGGTGCTGGCACGCGCAGCGCGACAAAGGCATTGCTTGGCACTATCCCGCCTTCCTGCTCCAACAGGTGGCTGAGTTCGTAGTCCGGGTCGAGCCAGGCGACTGAAACGGCATGCACGCCGGGGAAAAACACCGGCAAGTCCCGCGACAAAACTCCGATCACCGCGTGCAGCGTTTCCGCTGTCAGCATGCGCAGCTCAATTTCCCGGAATCCCGCCCAGATACGCTCGTTTCCACGCAGCCGGGATTCCATCCAGGCGCCGTTAATGTCCATTGCGCCAATAACGGCGTCTGGATTGGCGCAATGGACTTTGTCGGAATCGAGCGCAGTGCGATGCGCTTCCGAAGCGTCCGTGTTCGCTCCCTGTCGCGGCGCCGTCTGGAAACGGGACAGTATCCTTCGTAAGAAACCTTGTTCAGCGGGCCGGTGTGGTCTTTTTTCCATCCTGAAGTCCAAGGGCAGCAAGCAACTCGGCGGCTGGGGCATAGCCCGGCAACACGCGACCGTCATCCATCACAATAGTCGGTGTTCCTTCCACGCCGACCTCCTGACCGAGACGCACATGCTCATCCACCGGGTTGGCACAGGTCTTCATCTCCAGCTTTCCGCCGCTCTTGGCGATACCAATCGCTTTCACTCGGTCCTTGGAACACCACACCGCCACCGAACGCCGGTAGGTTTCCGAATCCTTACCCGCACGCGGGTACAGCAGGTAGCGCACCTTGACCCCGGCCTGCGTGAGCTTGGGCACCTCACTATGCAAGCGTGCGCAATAGGGACAGTCCACATCCGTGAACACGGTGAGCGTGCGCTTGGGATTTGCCGGCCCCAGCACGATCATGTTGGCTTCGCCCAGGGCATCGATCGACTTCAGCACCAAGCCGCCACGACGCATTGCTGTCAGATTGCGACGGCCATCGAGATCGATGAGATCACCCATTAGCATGTACCGCCCGTCTGCGGACACATATGCCACACGCGTGCCGAACACCATTTCATACAGACCCGGAATCGGTGCTGGTTTGAGGTCAGTGATGGCAATCTCAGACAAACGTTTTTGCAAAATCTGTTTGAGTTTTTCAGTGCCGTCCTCGGCCTGTACGGAATGGCTAAGAAGCAGGACGCACAAGGCGCCCAAGGTTGCACGCAACAAAATGTTCAAGGTGGGTTTCTCAAAGGTTAGGGGATCGAATGCCGACATGGTGTTAGACGGCATGATACCGCCGCGTCGCTCCAGCACCAAGACGAGCGTGTATTAACTGATTTAGCGTCTGGAAGCTTCCGTTTCGCTTTCTGTACCGTTTGATCCATAAGAATATTTGGTGGAAAGAAAATCGAAATAGGCCTGAGCAGTGATCGCAAACCCGTTCGGCACACGTACGCCGTGCGCACCCAGACGGCGCGCACTCTCTAGCCGAGCGAGGTACTTGCTACCGACTAGCGCCACGTCAACGTTACCCAGTGCATTTAACGAACAGATGAATTTCATGTCGTCATCAGGCCAGAAATGATTAATCGGGGTAAGGGCTCAGACACCACCGAGTGCCTGCTTCGCCCGGACACTAACCTGATACTCATTTATTTCCATTACTATACAAAGAGTTACTAGTATCCAATATCCCGGGTTCAGCCACATATCCGTCTTGCGACTGCTATATTTACTTAAATAATCAAAAACGATATTGCAGACAACCTCTGGTGTGACTATTCCTGACCCAATAATACCGGTGGAGCACGCACAGAGAGGATCGCGTCTCGGCATCTGGCTGTCACACCACCTCGGATTCGACAGCATCCGGGGCCGCTATCTGTTGGTGGCCGGGTTTTTTGTGGCCTTCATGCTGGCCGCTGGTTGGGCCGCCCAGAAGATCGTCGACCAGACTGCTCGGCAAAGCTCGGTCAATGTTACCGAGCGCGAACAGGTCAGCCGCCTGCTCAACGACCTGAGCAACGACATCTGGCTGACCGAGACCGCACTGCAGGGCTTCTTGTTGTCGCCTGAAAAGCAGCAGCGTACGACGACACTTGCCACGATCGATCAACTCATCGCCGACACCAGGAAATTATCCGTCACCGATTGGACACAACGCTCTCCTTCTCGACACGATAGGTTACAGCGCTTTTCGGCGGACATTCAGGAGCTGCGCCGGCAAAGTGATCGCCTGATGGAACTCCGGGCAAACGCGGAAATGCTGTTTCCCGCCATGCGCCATATGCTCGACAAGATGTTGCCAAACAACATCCGCTTCCTGACCTACGCCACGCTCGCCATGGACGAAGCACGTGAGCGGCGCGGTGCGCCTTCCCAGGAGGAAATTAGTGGTCTGTTCGCGGAAGCCCGCTACGCCTGGTCGATCATGATCGGTAACTTCCGTGTGTTTGTTGCAAACCGTTTCGGTGTCTTTCCCGGCGACTCGGAAGCCGGCATGAAGAACCAGCACCAGCAGATCGAGTTCTATCACGAGATGGTCGAGCGCCACCTTGCGGCACTTGCCCGATTTGAGGCAAAGAACAGCCTTGAGTTCCAGCAGGGCGAGTCGTTGACAAACATGCGCAGAATCAGCCAGGAATGGCACGATGCCTATCTGGAAGCCGCGGCCATCTACAGTTCGGAACGCTGGCGTGCGGACGTGCCGCTGCTGCGTGACTCCATTAGTCCGCTGTTTTCCCGTCTGTGGGTTGATCTGAATGTACTACGTGGCGAACTCGAGAGCGCTTCGGTCACCGACATGACTTCTGTCACGGGTATCGCCAACCAGTTGTCCGGGGCTTTGTGGCTGATTTCACTCATCACCATCGTCTTGACCGCCGCCGGCTACCTGTTCTTCGAATACACCGTACGCCGTCCGATCGCCAACGTCGTTTCCGCCCTCAAATCCGCGGCGCAGGGTCAGAAGGCGTCTCACATGCCTCGCACCACGACCACGGAAACCCGGGACCTCATCGAGGCCTTCGACCACATGCACAGCCAGGTGCATTCCCGTCAGGAGCGTCTGCAAACCATACTCGACAATACCGCCGAAGGTATTATTACCTTTAATGCGCACGGCCGTATTGAAGGATACAACCAGGCCGCCAATCGGCTGTTCGGCTGGGCAGAGCATGAGGTTCTCGGCCAAAATATCAGTGTACTGATCCAGCGTGATATTCAGGCTGAACCAAGCTCCTACCTAACCCGCCTCCTGAACAACGAGCTGGACGGTCTGGTCGGAGAGGAAGGTGAGATCAACGGTCAGCGCAAAGGCGGCGTCATGTTTCCCATGACCATCAAGATCAGCGGCATGTGGCTGGAGGGACAACGGTTATACACCGCGCTGGTCGCCGACAACAGCGAGCGTAAGGCTATGTTCGAACACCTGCGCGCCAAGACCGAACACGACGATCTGACAGGCATTCACAATCGCAGCTACTTTTTGGCAGAGCTTGAACGTGTCGTGGAGCGCGCGCGCCGCACCCATCATGTCAGCATCCTGCTCTACATCGATCTCGACAACTTCAAGTACGTCAATGACACGCTCGGCCATCTCGCTGGTGACCGCCTGCTGATCGAGGTCAGCCAGCTGCTCCGCAAGCGCACGCGCCGCAGCGACCTGATTGCCCGCCTGGGTGGTGACGAGTTCAGCATGCTGCTTTATGACACGCGCGCCGAAGAAGCGTTGGCCATCGCTGAATCTTTCCGCAAGGCGTTGGCTGCCTACCGTTTTCGTCAGGCCAGCGAACAGGTGGACGTGGGCTGCTCGATCGGAGCGGCGATGATCAACGCCGAGACGCGCTCTGCCGAGGAGGTGATGTCGCGCGCCGATTTTGCCTGCCACTTGGCCAAGCGTGCCGGGCGCAACCGTGTGCACATTTTTGACGTGAAGGATGAGGCGAATGTCACAGCGCTTTCCCTGGACATGGGCTGGTCACGGCGCATCAAGGACGCTATCGAGCAGAACCGGTTCGTACTGGCCGGCCAGCCGATCGTGGACACCCGCAACCGGCAGACATCCGCCCACGAAATTCTGCTACGTCTGCGCGGCGAACAGGGAGCTCTGATCATGCCGAATGGCTTCCTGCCGGCCGCCGAACGCTTTGGTCTGAGCGCGGACATCGACCGCTGGGTGATCGTCAATGCCATCCGCATGCTCGTCGAGCAACGTCGTGAATCACCCGACCTGCGTTACAGCATCAATCTTTCCGGTCAGACCCTGTCGGAACCCGCAGTCTGCGATCTGGTCATCCACGAACTCCGGCGCACCAACCTGGACCCTTCTGCACTGACCTTCGAAGTCACGGAAACTGTGGCCATCGCCAACATGGCGCTAGCTGAAACCTTTCTCGCCAAACTTCAGGTGATCGGCTGCAGCACCGCCCTCGACGACTTTGGTGCCGGCATGTCATCGTTCGCCTACCTGCGCGAATTGCCGGTCGACTATGTAAAAATCGACGGCCGGTTCGTGCGCAATCTGGCGGTCAACGCCACCGACCAGGCGATGGTGCGCGCCATGAATGACATAGCCCATGCCTTGGGGAAAAAGACCATTGCCGAATTCGTGGAAGACGAGGACTGTTTCCAGCTCCTGCGCGAGTACGGTGTGGATTATGCGCAAGGCTTCCATCTCGGCCGGCCCGAAGTCATACCGGCATCTGCCGACAGCCGCATCGGCACAGACGCCGAGCAACGGGTTGTTAACCTAAAACCGCGCTGATCCAGGGAGCGGTTTGTTCGCTGGTCATATCCGTTCTCAGTCACCATTCGTTCTCTATGTCGAACGGACAGGTACCTGCCGGACTATGGCATAATATCATCATGAAACCCCGCGACAGCTTGCAACGTTTTGTCTTTGAGCATGCCGCAATCCGCGGCGAGATCGTGCACCTCGACAGCGCCTGGCGCGCCGTCCTCGAACGTCACGAGTACCCTCCTGCCGTGCGCAACCTGCTCGGCGAACTCATGGCCGCGGCTGTGCTGCTCTCCGCGATGCTCAAGTTCAATGGCTCCATGATCCTGCAAATCCAGGGCAACGGACCGGTCAACCTGTTGGTCGTGGAATCCACCAGTGAACGCACCCTGCGCGGCATGGCACAATGGAGTGGCGAACTGGCGTCGATGCCATTTGCGGAACTTGTCGGACAGGGAAAATTTGTCATCACCATTGACCCAAAGGAAGAAGGGCAACGTTACCAGGGCATCGTCAGCATCGAGGGCGAAACCGTATCCGAGGCACTGGAAAACTATCTGGCGCGCTCCGAGCAGATCGACAGCCGCTTGTGGCTGGCAGCCGATACCGAGCAGGCGGCTGGCATGCTGCTGCAAAAAATGCCTGCTGGCCAGGATGAGGATATCGACCTGTGGCAGCGCACCTCGCACCTCGGCGCCACCATCACCCGCGACGAACTTCTGGAATTACCGGCGCGCGACATACTCCACCGGCTTTATCACGAGGAAGATGTGCGCCTGTTCGAGGGCGAAGCCGTGCGCTTCCACTGCAGTTGTTCGCGCGAGCGTGTCGTGAATGTGCTGCGCATGCTCGGTTACGACGAGGTCCACTCCATCATCAAAGAACGCGGCGCAGTGGATGTCGACTGCGAGTTCTGTAATCAGCACTACCGCTTCGACAGCGTCGACGTGGAGCAGGTCTTTGCCGCCACCGCGCCCGCATCGATTTCACCAACCCGGCACTGATACGCTTTCCAACCTGAATTCACTCACCACCGCCCATACCGCCATGCCCTACTTCGTTTACAGGATTTCGCCGGAACGGAAACTGACGCTGATCGAAACCTTCGCCAAGTTCAAAGAGGCCAAGGACTTTGCGCGCTCCTTGCGCGCCCAGCAGGCGACTGATGATCGGAACATTGTCCGTATGATTTTCGCGGAGGACCCAAAAAAGGCACAGCTGCTGCTCACCGACTTGCGCACACCTAAAACTGAAGGCGATGATTGAATCCTGGAACTTGCGTCGAGGATTGGCGCTGGCAAAGAACAGTTTTCTGGATCAGCAATAAGGGTCCCATGTGGGCCCTTGAGATTGATTGGTGCGCCCGGCGAGATTACTCAGGCCCGCAGCCTTCGCCCTTCGGGTCCGCATCGCCGGCTTGTCAAACAGGTTATTACTTCGTCGGGAGTTCGAAACTCATCAGTAGTATCGCATCAATCAAAAGGGCCCCATGCAGGGGCCCTTTTGATTGATTGGTGCGCCCGGAGAGATTCGAACTCCCGACCGCTCGGTTCGTAGCCGAGTACTCTATCCAGCTGAGCTACGGGCGCGTGCTTGGAATGGCAAGGCCGCGCATTATGCGAAGCGGGCCCTCGCCCTGTCAAGAACAACTCATGGAATATGGCGGAGAGAGAGGGATTCGAACCCTCGATACAGGTTTAAGCCCGTATACTCCCTTAGCAGGGGAGCGCCTTCGACCAGCTCGGCCATCTCTCCATGTATGCGGCTGCAAGCATACATGGGAGGCCGGATGGCGTAAAGAAAGGATCAGCCTTCTGCAACGTCTCGATGTGCGGCGTTGCCGTTAACACCGGTGATGCCGGCTGCTTTTTCCTTCTGGATACGCTGATAGATTTCCTCGCGGTGCACCGGAACATCCTTGGGCGCGTTCACACCGATACGCACCTGGTTACCTTTCACCCCGAGCACCGTTACCTGTACATTGTCCCCGATATTCAGCGTCTCGCCGATACGGCGCGTTAAAATTAGCATCGCACTCTCCTGTTCTGAATCTCTCGCAATCCCTGACCCCTGCGCACAAGCGCGTCACAATCAACCATCCCGGTCGATCCTGCAGCTATTTTTTTATTATTGTGTGAAACCTGACCCGGTATCCGATGTGCCACCGAGTGTCAGGCATGGGCAAAGTGACTCACTGTCCGGCGGTCTGCGCCGGTGCGAGGAAGCTGCACCACCCGTCCCTGCTCCCGGATTATGCAGCTTCCGTGCCAGTAGCGGCGATTCAGCGCGCCGGTGTGGCCGGCTTGTCCAGGCCGAAAGAGCTGTGCAGTGTGCGTACCGCCAATTCTAGGTACTTTTCCTCTACAACTACCGATATTTTGATCTCGGATGTCGAAATCATCTGGATGTTGATGCCCTCGTCCGCCAGGGTCTTGAACATCTGGCTGGCGATGCCGGCATGCGAGCGCATGCCCACCCCGACGACCGAAATTTTGGCAATCTTGTCGTCCCCCGTCACTTCACGTGCCGCTAATTGTCCGGCGGTATTCCGGAGTGTTTCGAGTGCTTTCTTGTAATCGCCGCGATGGACGGTGAAGGTAAAATCGGTGCTGCCGTCGGCGCCGACGTTCTGGACAATCATGTCCACATTGACATTGGCGGTGGCGATGTCGCCGAGAATGCGGTAGGCAATGCCCGGCTTGTCCGGCACGCCGCGAACCGTGAGCTTGGCCTCGTCACGGTTGAACGCAATACCGGAAATGAGTGGCGCTTCCATTTCGTTTTCCTCGTAGGTAATGAGCGTGCCCGGTCCTTCCGCAAAGGAGGACAGCACGCGCAACGGAACCTTGTACTTGCCGGCGAACTCGACCGAACGGATCTGCAACACCTTGGAGCCGAGACTGGCCATCTCCAGCATCTCTTCGAAGGTGATGCGGTCCAGACGCCGCGCCTGCGGCACGACACGCGGATCGGTGGTGTAGACGCCGTCCACGTCGGTGTAGATCTGGCATTCATCTGCCTTGAGCGCCGCGGCCAGGGCAACGCCCGTGGTGTCCGAACCACCGCGCCCGAGGGTGGTGATGTTGCCATCCTCGTCCACACCCTGAAAGCCGGCCACTACGACCACGCGGCCCAGCTTCAGATCGCTGCGTACGCGCGACTCGTCGATATCGAGAATGCGCGCCTTGCCGAAGACGTTGTCGGTGCGGATGTGCACCTGGTAGCCGGTGTAAGAGCGCGCCGGACAGCCAAGCTTCTCGAGCATCATGGCGAGCAGCGCGATCGTGACCTGCTCACCGGTGGCGAGCAGCACGTCCATCTCGCGTGCCGGCGGCTCGGGATTGACGCCCTTGGCGAGCTTGATGAGACGGTCGGTCTCGCCGCTCATGGCCGAGACGACGACCACGATATCGTCGCCCTGGTCACGGAAACGCTTAACACGCTCGGCAACCGCCTGGATGCGCTCCGGGCTGCCGACCGAGGTGCCACCGTACTTCTGGACGATCAGTGCCATAGGGCTGGGCTTCAAAAAAAGCGCGAATTTAACCCGCTTTATTCGCGGGAGTAAACAGAATCCGATTCGGTTCTGATGATAGGCGTATCAG
>Ga0315271_10002617_pt1 | contig 11292 bp, 11 predicted proteins | sample C3_top_MG_FD_204664 | JGI IMG/M metagenome (GOLD analysis project Ga0315271, IMG submission 204664) | Sediment microbial communities from Yellowstone Lake, YNP, Wyoming, USA - C3_top | ecosystem: Environmental > Aquatic > Freshwater > Lake > Sediment | place: USA: Wyoming | collected 2017-08-01
CGTGATCAGGCTGGCGGCCCCGAAGGTGTTGACCTCGACCTGGCTGAATGTCTCCACCTTGCGGAAGATGCCGGTGCGCAGGTCACGCCCGAAGCCCATGGCGATCCGGGCGCTCCAGTAGACGCCGATGATCGCCGTGATCATGAGCAGGAACGTCACCACCAGCATGAACCCGCCCGTGCGCAGGATGTAGGGGACGTCCCCCTTGGCGACGCCGTTGTTGATGATGTCGGCATTGAGCTCGGGGAGGTAGAGGTTCGCGATCGCCTGGATCAGCAGCAGGAACATGACGAAGGCGATCTGCCACCTGTAGGGGCGCAGGTAGCGGCGCAGGATCGGGATCAACGGCCGGCCTCCGGGTTCGGGGTGGAGAGGTCCTGGTGGAAGCGCTCGCGGGCGCGATGCAGGGCGCGTGCGCCCGTGAGAAAGCCTTCGAGCTCGTCGTCGGCCAGGTGGTCCAGCATCATCGCGAGGTGCTCGCGGCGCTCCGTCGCCATGCCGGCGATCAGGTTGCGGCCCTGGTCTGTCAACGCCACGCGGACGACCCGGCGGTCCTCGTCGCCGCGGCGGCGCTCCACCAGCCCGCGCTGCTCCATCCGGTCCACGATGCCAGTAGCGCTCGCCTGGGAAACGTCCAGCATCTCGGCGAGGCCGCTCATCGGGAGCGGGCCGTCCAGGTCAAGGACGGCCAGCACATTGAGGTGGATGAGGCTGAGGGCGCCACCCGGCCAGTGGCGCATGTGGCGCATGGCGGCGGCGGGACTGTGCGCGGCGAGCTCATCGAGGAGCTCGTTGAGGACGGCCTGGCGGTTCACGGCTTGGGCATTGCCCTTAGCGGAAGATAGATGATCAAGGTGGCATGAAGCATATTCCGGGGAGCGCCGCTTGTCCAGCGCCATCCCGCTTCTCGCCTGTCCGCTACCCCGTGATCGCCTTCCGGAACCGCCAGGTGGCCAGCCCCAGCAGCACGACCGCGAACCCGGCCAGCACCACCAGGTTGGTGGCCACCGTGTCGATCCCTCCGCCTTCGCGCACCAGCGAGCTGAGCCCCGTGATCGCCCACGAGTGGGGGATCGCCTTCGCGAGGGTCTGCATCGCCTCGGGCATCAAGACGAGCGGCACCATGCACCCGCCCAGGGCCCCGAGCGCGAGGCCCACGAAGACGCCGATCGAGGACGCCTGGTCCGCGTTCCGGGCACCGGCCCCCACCAGCATGGCCGCCCCCGCTGAGACCAGGCAGAACAGCAGGATGATCGCCGCCGCCGCGATCGGGTCGCCCCACGAGACGTTGAACACCGTGGCCGTGAGCACGACGACGAACATCGCCTGCAGCAGTGCGACGAGGAACCGGCCCAGCGTCTCGCCCAGGATGATGGTTGTCATGGCCGTCGGAGTGGACACCATGCGTCGCGAGACGCCGAGCCGCTTCGTCAGCACGAGCTGCCCGGCGGCGGTCATCGAGGTCAGGAAGGTGAACAGGAGTAGCTGCGTCTGGGCGCCGAAGGTGAACTGGGTGTAGCCCTGGAACATGAAGTCGGCCCCGACCAGCTGCACCGTGACGGCGACTCCGGCAACGTCCGGGCGCCGGGCCTGGGCGACGGCGTACGCCTCTGCGAACGTGCCCGCGCCCAGGCCTGCCGCAGTCCGTGCCGCTGCCACCAGGGCCTGCTGCTCCGCGACGGCCGCCTCGATCGCGGTCCGGTAGCCGGTGGTGACGGTCTCCGACGTGCCCAGGTAGCGGAGCTCGACGACGTCCGAGCCGGCGAGGCGGGCCGCATAGTCACCGGGCAGCACGAGGCCGGCCTCGACCGTCCCGCGCTCCACCGCGGTCTGCAGCGCAGCCTCGTCGGGGAACTCGACGATCCTGAAGACGTGCGAGTCCTCGCGGATGCGGACGAGAAGCGCGTCGGCCGCGACGTCGCCGGCCGGTGCGATGACGCCCAGCCGCGCGTAGGACGACCCGCCGAACGAGAGGCCCAGCGCGACGATGATGATCGTCGGCAGGATGAAGATGAAGAACAGGTTCCCGCGGTCGCGGACCTGGCGCAACAAGTTCGTCCGGCCGATCATGAGGACCTTGTCGAGGCCGCCACCGATCATCGCGGCGCCACCAGCCGGCGCGCCCGGGCGAAGCCGATCGCCCCGGTCACCAGCCCCACGGCAAGCAGTACGCCGACGGAGGGCAGGGCGTCCGCGATGGTGCCGCCACCCTGCATCTCCGCGAGGCCGCGCAGGAACCACGCGTGCGGCGTCATGAGGCTGAGGGTCTGCATCGCCTCAGGTGCCTGGGCCGTGGGCGAGAACGTCCCGCCCAGGATCCCGAGCGTCATGGCCACGGCGGCGTTCGCGGCCGACGCCCCGTCGTACGTCTTCATGAAGGACGTGACCAGCGTGGAAATCCCGATCGCGCTGACCACCGCGGCCACCACGACCAGCGCCACGCCTGGCAGGGGACCCCATGACGCGCCCATCAACAGCGTCGTAGCCACGATCAGGACGGCGAACGACATCACCCCCGTGACGAAGCTGCCGAGCGCCTTGCCCGCCAGTATGGTCTCGGCCCGGATCGGCCCCGCCAGCATGCGCGCGAGCGTCCCCTGCCTTCGCTCCTCGAACAGGCTGAGCATCCCGGACTGGACAGCGAAGAACAGGAACAGGATCGCCATCGCGGACGCGAAGTAGGTCACCCAGGACAGCTGCCGGAGCTGCGCCGCGGTGTCCACGAGCGTGATGGCCGGCTTCTGGGCGGCGGTCACGATCGCGGCGAGGTCGGCCCCGGACGGGCGCGCGCCCCGCAGGTCCCCGACGGTGAGCATCGCGAGCTGGACGCTGGTGACGCCGTCCGCGAACCTGGTCGCGACGGCCTGGGCGACCTCGGTGCCGAGGCCGGCATCCTTGGCCCCCAGGATCAGGATGGACGTGGGCTGGCCGGCGGCGATCGCCTGCGAGAAGCCCACCGGGATGACGAAGGCGGCGTCCGCCTTCCAGCCCTCGGCGTTCGCGGCCTCGACGGCCTGCCGCGCATCGGCCTCGGTTGCGCGTGTCTGGATCGTCGCGACGCCCGCGTCCTGGAGACCCCCGAGGACCTTGCCGGTGAAGGTGGTCGCCAGCGAGCCGCCGTCGAGGTCCGTGACCACGTAGTCGGCGTGGAAGGTCGTCGCCCCGCGCAGCAGCATGCTGAAGATGAATGCGAGCCCCAGCGGGGCGAGGACCGCGAACATGATGATGGAGCGGTCCCGCAGCCGTTGCCGCAGGTCCTTGGCCGCGATGAGGATCACCGTCCGCATCGGACGCCCCGGCTACTCGGCCGTGTCCCGGAGGGCACGACCGGTGAGGTGGAGGAAGACCGCCTCGAGGTCCGGCTCCACGACGTCGACGCCCTTGACGTCGGCCCTGGCCTCCGCCGCGATGATGAGTCGCGGCAGCGCCAGCCGTGCGTTCGACACGAGGATCTCGACCGTGTTGTCCGTCGCGTCGGCACGCACCACGCCGGGTACGCCAGCAACGTCGAGGGCCGCGCCGCGGACGTCGCCGGTCACGGTGAGGCGGACGATGTCCTGCTGGCCGACGAGCGCCACGAGTTCCTGCTGCGTCCCCTCGGCGCAGATGAGGCCGCCGTCGATGATCCCGATTCGGTCGCAGAGGCGCTCGGCCTCCTCCATGTAGTGCGTGGTGTAGAGGATCGCCATCCCGCGTCGCCCCAGCGCGGCGATGGACTCCAGGATCGCGTTCCGGCTCTGCGGGTCCACGCCCACGGTCGGCTCGTCGAGGAGCAGCAGCCGAGGCTGGTGGAGCAGCCCGATACCGATGTTGAGCCGCCGCTGCATCCCGCCGCTGTACTTGTCGGTCCGGTCGTTTGCACGCTCGGTGAGGCCCGTGAGAGCGAGCACCTCTGTCACGCGGGACTTCAGGGGCGCGCCGCGAAGGCCGTAGAGGCGGCCGAAGAACTCGAGGTTCTCCTTCGCCGTCAGGTCCGGGTAGATGGCGAGCTCCTGGGGCACGTACCCGATGCCGGCCTTGGCCGCCACCGCGCCGACGTCGATCGGGGTGCCGTCCAGGGTGACCTCGCCACCGTCGCGGGCCAGCAGCCCGCAGATCATCGAGATCGTCGTGGTCTTGCCGGCGCCGTTGGGGCCGAGCAGCCCGTACGTCTCGCCTTCGTGGATCTGGAGGCTGACGCCCCGGACAGCCTCGATGGCGCCGTAGCTCTTGCGCAGGTCACGCGCCGCAAGGACGACGGGCGCGGAAACGACGGGCGCGGAGGCGACAGGCACCTGGGCTTCCTCGGACATGCGGTCCTCCCGGAGCGCGGACGGCGATACGTGCGGCATGGTGACCGCGCGCACCACCGTGTTGCAAGGTCGAAAGGGCCTGTCGTTCGGCACACGTGGTCCTCTCCGCTCGCTGTCCGGAACCTCACAGCCGGGTCACAGGACCGTGGGCGACGATCGCTTCGTCCCGGAGAGGCCGGGACGAGACAGGAGGACCGCACATGCACAGGACCTTTGCCCGACGAGGGCTCGTCGCCGTGTCGCTGCTGGCGGCACTGGTGCTGCCGACGACCGTGCTGGCGGCGCCGCCGCCGGCGACGGACGGACCGGACACGATCACGGGGACCGCCGGCGCGGACACGATCCACGGCCTTGGCGGCAACGACGTGATCAAGGGGCTCGCCGGCGCGGACGTGCTCTTCGGGGACGCCGGGGCCGACGTCATCCGCGGCGGCACGGGTGCCGATCGCATCTACGGTGGCAATGGGCCGGACCGGCTGTACGGCGAGGACGGCGCGGACGTCATCCGGGGCGGCGACGGGAACGACGTGATCCGCGGCGGCGGCGGCAGGGATCTCGTCTACGGCGGGTTCGGCAACGACGTCATCATCGTCGGGTATGACAAGGCTGCCGACGCGGTGGACTGCGGACCCGGCTGGGACGTGGTGACCTACGGCCCCGGCGACATCGTGGGCGCCAGCTGCGAGCGCAGGATCAGGGTCTCCGAGTAGGTCCAGCGCCTGGGGGCGGGGCGGGCTGGGACGCTCGCCCCGGCCCGCGCCCAAGGACCCTGGCCCGCGCCCAAGGACCCTGGCCCGCGCCCTAGCCCAGGCCCAGGTGCTTCGTCCGCGCCGCGACCAGGACCGAGACCGACCGCTCGTCAACCGGGCGCAGGTCCACCTGGACGTGGCCCACGCCGAGGTCGCGCCACGCGTCCAGCGCCCTCGTCACCGTGTCCACATCGGCTGGGAGCGCGTCCGGGGCACCGGGCCGTCCGCCCGCGCCGAGCTGGCTGTCGATGGTGAGCCCAACGGTCACCTCGAGGGTGGCCGGGTCACGCTGCTCCACCTCGCAGGCGGCGACCAGGTCCGCGCGACGCTGCGTGAAGCGCTCGTTCGGGAACCCGAACCACGCGGCGTTCCAGGCGTCGGCATGCCGGGCCGTTAGCCGCAACACGCGCTCGCCCTTGGCGGCGATGAGGACCGGCATCCGTCCGGGGATCCGGGCGGGACGCAGCGGGGATGGGATCAGCACCGCGTCCTCGACGTCGTGCCAGCGTCCGTGGAACGTGACGCGCTCGCCGCGGATCAATGGGCCGATGATCGCCAGCGCCTCTTCGAACCGCCCGGCACGGTGGTCGAAGGGATAGCCGAACGCGTCGTACTCCGGCTCGTGCCAGCCCGTGCCGAGGCCCAGGATCAGCCGACCGTCCGAGACCTCGTCCAGGGTCGCGGCCATCTTGGCCATGAGGGCCGGCGGCCGAAAGCCCGTCCCCAGGACGATCGTGCCCAGCTCCACCCTGTGCGTGACGGCGGCCGTGGCCGTCAGCAGCGTCCAGGCTTCGTGGATCCCGTCCTCGGGCTCGTCCGGCAGCCTGAAGATGAAGTGGTCGTAGACCCAGAGGCTGTCGAGCCCGCCCTCCTCGGCGAGGAGCGCGAGGGTCCGGACCCGCGGCCAGCCGGACGCGCCGGGGCCGTCGGAGTCGTTCATCGGGAGCAGCATGCCGATCTTCATCGCCGCATGGTATCGGCCGCAGCCGGGCCCGACGTCGCCGCGGGCTCCCATCCCCGACAATGGCCCGCGTGACGACCGCCGCCCCCAGTCCCGCTCGCCCCGAGCGCCCTGCTCGCCCCGCACGCTCCGGATCCGGTGTCCGTTGGCGCTACGTGGCCGGGATCGTCATCGCCGTCGCCTTCTGGGCACTGACCATCGCCATGTCGGACCCGACCATCAACGTCAGCGAGCCGGGCGCCGGATGGGTGACGGCGCAGGATGCACGCTCCTACTTCGGCCTGAACTTCGCAGACCTGTATGCCGGTCGCTCCGACTGGAACTCGATCGGCGCGTACCCGTACTCGCCGGCCTTTGCGCAGCTCGTCTATCCGCTCGACCTGCTGCCGTGGCCTGTCTTCGTCGCCGCCTGGACGGCCCTCCTCATCGGCGCGGTGTACCTCCTGTCGGGTCCCGAGTTGTTCCTGGTGGGTCTCGTCGTGGGCGCAATGGAGATCGCCGGCGGGAATATCTCGCTCCTGCTGACGCTGGCGATCGTGGCGGGCTTCCGCAGGCCGTGGACGTGGGCGTTCGTGCTCCTGACGAAGATCACGCCCGGGATCGGCCTCCTCTGGTTCGTGCTCCGGCGCGAGTGGCGGAACCTCGCGATCGCACTCGGCGCGACGGCCGGCGTGGTGGCGATCTCGTTCCTGGTGGCGCCCGACGCGTGGCGCGACTGGATCGACCTGCTCAGGGCGAACACCGGCAAGGGCGGGACCTGGGCGGCTGTGCCGATCCCGCTGCTGATCCGCGGGCCGATCGGCGTCGCGCTGATCACGTGGGGCGCGCTGCGGAACCAGCGCTGGACGGTTCCCGTGGGCACGATGCTCTGCCTGCCCGCACTCTGGTACGGGTCGCTGTCGATGCTGCTGGGAGTGATCCCGCTGACGACGCCCGAGGAGCGGTCCCGGGCCTGGGCGAGGGTGACCGGACCGCTTCGACGGCTGGCCGTGCGGCCGTAGGTCCGCGCCCCCGCGCCCCCTGGCGCCGCCGACTCCGGTGGGAGTCCCGGGACGGGTCATCGTGCAGGGGTCCGCCTCGGGACCCTGGCAGCAGGCATCGAGCTCTGAGCGCATGGTGCCCGCCTGACACAAGGCTGACTCCGGCACGCAGTCTTGCTCAGATGTGCGTACGTCAGGCTCGATTGGGCCTGCCCTTGCGCTCCCGCCGGTCTCGGCCCACCATCGGGATGCCCTTCCGTCGCCTGAGGCCACCGACCGTGCCCGACCCGTTCGATGCCCCGATCCTTGACTTTGACGCGACCCGTGACGCCGTCATCGAGCCGATCCTCACGATCCGCCCGTTCGACTTGCCCGAGCACGTGGTGCTGTGCTTCTTCCAGGATGAGATCGCTGCGTTCGTCGCGGAGCACGGCGGCCGCGAAATTGGCCGGCTCGTGTCGGAGATTGGGTCGTACCCGGTCTTCGAGGTGGATCTCGACGGCCACCGGCTGGCAATCGCCCAGGCGGGTGTCGGAGCGCCGCTCGCGGCAGGCTGGCTCGAAGAACTGATTGCGCTGGGCGGCCGCGCATTCGTGGCCGCTGGCGGAGCCGGCGTCCTGGTTCCGGGCCTCGTCATGGGTCACGTGGTGGTACCAACCGCCGCTATCCGTGATGAGGGGACGAGTTATCACTACCTGCCGGCCTCCCGGGAGGTCGAGCCGACCAACGATGCGCTCGCCGCTATCACGGCCACCCTCGATCGGCGCGGCGTTCCGCACATCGTCGGCAAGACGTGGACGACGGACGCGATCTACCGCGAGACCCGCGACAAGGTCCGCCGGCGTGTGGCTGAGGGGTGCCTCACGGTCGAGATGGAAGCGGCCGCCTTTTTCGCGGTCGCGCGGTTTCGGGGCGTGTCCTTCGGCCAGATCCTGTACGCGGGGGACGACCTGTCGGGCGAGGCGTGGGATCGGCGCGGCTGGCCGCACCACGACACAGGCCGGAGCCTACTGCTTCGACTTGCCGTGGACGCGGTCCTGGCCATCGAGACGGGCCTCGTGTCATCCTGACCCGGCCGGTCATCCACATCAAGCACGCCGCGCGCCGGACTCCCACAAGGCTGAGTCACAACGGCGGGGGAGTGTGTCCGGTCCCGCACGCTCGGAGCCAAGACCCGCCCCCGTGACTCCGATCCGTGCGCGACAAGCAGCCAGGGACCTGCGAACCTTGACAGTAGCTCGCGGTGCGCCACCGGCCTTCAAGCCCGCGCCGGCCGCGGCGAACGGGCCGGCGAACGTAGGCCGCTCCCGGCACCCCACGGCGCCCCACGGCCCCTACGACGTGGCGATCACCGACGCGAGCGCATCTGCGAACGGTTCCAGGTTGGCCGAGGTGAAGCCGGCCACATTGATCCGGCCCTTGCCCACGACGTAGACGCCATGCTCGTCACGAAGGCGCGCCACCTGCTGCACGGAGAGCCCGAGGAGCGCGAACATCCCGCGCTGCGTCGCGATGCCGCCCCAGTCGCCCGGGATGGCACGCGCGTCGAGGGCCGCCACCAGCGCCCGCCGGTTGTCCTTGATCCGGTTGCGCATCGCTGCGAGCTCAAGTTCCCAGCGGGGCCGGAGCTCCGTGTCGGCGAGGATCGTCCGCACGATGTCAGCGCCGTGCGCGGGCGGGTTCGAGTAGTTGACCCGGATCGCGATCTTGACGTGGCTCTGGATCGCGGCGGCGTCGGCGGCCGAGCGCGCGATGACCAGCATCGCGCCCACACGCTCCGAGTAGAGGGAGAAGGTCTTGCTGAACGAGGTGGACACGAGCAGCTCGGCGCCCGGCCGGACCAGCTCCTTCAGGCCCGCCGCATCCTCGAGCAGCCCGTCGCCGAACCCCTGGTAGGCGAGGTCCACGAGGGGCAGCAGGCGCCGCTCTTCGACCAGGTCGCCGACCTTCCCCCAGAGCTCGGGGGACGGATCCACGCCGGTCGGGTTGTGGCAGGCGCCGTGGAGCAGGACGATGTCGCCCGGCGATGCCTGGCCAAGCGCCTCCAGCATCGCGGCTTCGTCGATCTTCCGGCCCGTCGCATCGGTGTACGGGTAGGTCCGGATCTTGAAACCTGCCGCGAGGAACATCTGCGGATGGTTTGGCCAGGTGGGCTCGCTCATCCAGAGCGTCTCGCCGGAGCCTGTCTGGCGGAGCAGGTCCGCCGCGACTCGCAGGCCGCCGGTGCCTCCCGGGGTCTGGGTCGCCAGCGCGCGCCCCGAGGTGACGGCCTCGTGATCGGCGCCCAGCACCAGGTTCCTGACGAGGTCTCGGTACACCTGGTCGCCGTCGATGGGCCGGTAGAGCTTGGTCCCGGCGGCCGCCGCGAGGCGACCCTCCGCCTCGATGACCGTGCCGAGCACGGGGGTCTTGCCGGTCTCGTCCACGAAGACGCCCGAGGAGAGGTTGATCTTGCCCTCGCGGGTGTCGTTCCGGAACGTCTCGGCCAGGCCGAGGATCGGATCGGGCGGGGCGGGGATGCGGGCGAGCGACGGCAGCGACACGGGACAGGACCTCGTCGATAGGCGATGTGGGGCGCCACGCCGACTCTACACGGCCGTGGGGGTTGCGGGCCGGTACCGGCGGACACCGGGGTACAGCAAGGGGCGTGTCATGGAGCCGCGGCATGGACGAGGGACCTGTCCGAAGATGGGCCCATGCCCGATCCCGCCGCCCTGCCCATCGTTGACCGGATCACCGTCTACGGCGCCGACTGGTGTGGCGACTGCCGCCGGACGAAGCGATACCTCGAGCGGACCGGGACGTCGTTTGCCTGGGTGGACACCGCGGCCGACAAGCAGGCGAAGGCGATGCTGAATGCGGCCGGCCACCTCGCGATCCCGGTCGTTCTGCTCCCGGGCGGGACCGTGCTTGTGGAACCGTCGGACGCCGAGCTCGCCGAGGCGATCGCTGCGTCCAACGCTACGGCAAACGCCGCGGCCCTCGGCGCCCCCGCCTGAGGCCTACTCGGTCTCTTCGGCGTCCAGGAGGAGCAGGATCTCGTAGGCCTCGTCGCCGAGGAAGTTGCGGGCCGCTGCCTCCGTGTCGGCCACGGCGGCCTCCTCGTCGCCTTCGTCTCCGTCCTCGAGCTCCGCGTCGCCGCCGGCGAGCACGCTCAGGACCCTCGACGGCGTGGGCTCGACGATCCACTCCTCACCCGTGTCCGGATCGACGTCGAAGAACGAGACGGACTCGATCTCGTGGGTGGCGCCGTCCGGCCGCGTCAGGGTGCACGCCCACGCCTCGTCCTCGTCCTCGATCGCCCGCACGGTGAGGGACAGTCCGAGCGAACGGAACAGCTCGGCGAGGGTGGTCGGCGCTTCGGACATGGGGCGTACCTCGGGTCTGGGTGGTCGCGACAACCCTACCCCCGGTGATGGCTTCGCGCCGCACGCCGCCGCCACTGCGCGTTGAGCAGTCGTCGCGGCGCCTGCAACGGCGCGCCGGGGACCCTCGGGTCCGCGTACGATCCGGAGATGAGCAAGCACGCATCGATCTCCTGGTGGCTCGAGACCTCCGGCGATGACCTGACCCCCCGAACCGGGATTGACGGCACGATCGATGCCGATGTGGCGATCCTGGGCGCGGGCCTGACCGGCCTCTGGACGGCGTTCTACCTCCGTCGCCGGGATCCGTCTCTGAAGATCGTGATCGTGGAGCGGGAGATCGCAGGGTTCGGGGCGTCCGGCCGGAACGGCGCCTGGTGCGCCCCGGACCTGAACATCTCGATGACCCGCCTGGCGAAGCTGCACGGGACCGAAGCCGCGACCCGAACCCAGCAGGCGACCTACGACGCCGTGGACGAGGTCGGGAGCGTCTGCGCCGAGGTCGGGATCGACGCCGGCTTCCACAAGGGCGGCGAGCTGATCCTGGCGCGCGGGCCGCAGGGCATCCCGTCGCTGGAGTCGTCGCTCCGCGAGTACGAGGCGTTCGGCTTCGGCGACCGCTACCGCCTCCTGGACGCCGCGCAGCTCTCGGAGCGGATCCGGGTCGCGGGCGCCGTGCGGGCTCTCGCGTCGGACGATGCGGCCGTCGTCCACCCGGGGCGTCTCGTCCGCGGGCTCGCGCGACAGGTCGAGCGGGACGGCGTGCGGATCGCCGAGGGGACGCCTGTAACGGACTTCCGGCCCAAGGACGCGAGCGGCCGTGCCACCCTGGTGACGCCGCGAGGCGAGGTCCGGGCGCCGGTGATCGTCCTGGCGGGGGAGGCCCATCTCTCCGAGCTGCCGCGCCTCCATCGCCAGCTGGTGCCGCTCTGGTCCTTGATCGTC
>Ga0315271_10002618_pt1 | contig 11288 bp, 10 predicted proteins | sample C3_top_MG_FD_204664 | JGI IMG/M metagenome (GOLD analysis project Ga0315271, IMG submission 204664) | Sediment microbial communities from Yellowstone Lake, YNP, Wyoming, USA - C3_top | ecosystem: Environmental > Aquatic > Freshwater > Lake > Sediment | place: USA: Wyoming | collected 2017-08-01
GCCGGGAGGTCGTCCGTCCAGGCAGGCGTGCAGTGGACCACGGACATCGAGTGGCCCAGGAGCCCCTGCTCCTCCATCTGGTCGAGCATGCCGAGGTACGCGGTGACCAGCCGGTCGATGATCCGGTGCAGGTGCGCCGGGCGGTCGGCCAGGTCGAGCAGCACGGCGTCCACGCCGCGCCAGAAGGCGATCGTGTCCCAGAAGTTGGCGCCGCCCGCGAGCAGCTCATCCGGCCAGTCGTGCACGAGCGAGCGCGTCTCGGGCTGCGACTCGAGCCCCGGCCACTGAATGTTGGTGGGGACCCAGCCCTGCATCCGGATGGGCAGCACCCCGTCGAACAGGTCGTGGGCGCGCTCCTCGACCTGCGCCGTGGCCTCGGCGTCGAGCCAGACGTTGGGGGTGCGGATCTTGTCCGCGTCCTCCTCGTTGGCGAGCTGGTCGAAGAAGTGGTGGGAGACGACGTTGTTGGCCTTGTCGAGCGACTCGGTCTCCTCGCTCATCTGGATGCCGAAGCCGTCGAGACGGAGCACCTTGGGGATCAGGAACTCGGGCTCGACCGCCATGTCCGCCCGTATGTGCTCCCAGCGGTAGAGGGTGCGGCGCAGCTCGATCTCCAGGCCGCGGTTGAACGGGTCAACGCAGCCGCTCAAGTGGTCGGCCGACTCCCAGGGCTACACCGGCGATGAGGGCGGCGGCCTCTGGGGCGTCTCGAGCCACATCAAGGGCAAGCAGCTCGAGAACACGCTGACCTTCGCAAAATTCGTCACCAGCGACCCGCGCTGGCAGGTCGATCTGTCGACCGGCCTCCCGGCCTACACCGCTCCCCAGCAGGCCTGGCTCGACAAGGGCGCCAAGGACGGCTACTTCGCCGACTACCCGACCACGTCGAAGGCGTTCATCGCGGCCGGCAACGCCGTCCGTCCGAACCACGCCTACATGCTCTACAACACCGGCGGCATCTGGAGCAAGACCGTCACGCCGGTGCTCACCGCCGGCAAGGACCTGAGCGCCGCATGGGATGCGTTCAGCTCTGAGCTGACGAACGAGGCCAAGACGTTCGGCTACACGGTCGTCGACACCGGCAACTAACGGGAGGCTGCACACGCAGTCAACCGCCACCATCGGCGATCACTAGAGTTGTGGGGGGCAACCCGCGAGGGTCCCCCCACAACTCACTCCGCGATCACCGGCACGATCACCGCTTCCCAATCACCCTCGCCTCCGATGGCGAGACCACCGCAGGTCGCATGAGCATCTCGACCCTCGGCCAGACCGCAGCCGCCCCCCGCCGCCGCTCACACCGACCGGGGCTGCCTGGAGCGGAGACGCGCGGCGCGGCCATCCTGACCCTCCCGTTCGTCGCGCTGCTGCTCGTCGCAGGCATCATCCCGACGATCTACGCGATCGAGAAGAGCCTCCAAGTCGTCGAGGACTCGTCGTACGGCCTCGGCAACTTCGTGACCATCGTCAGCGACTTCCGGTTCGTGGACACCTTCGTCCACATCGGGATCACGCTCCTGGTGTGGATGCCGATCATGATGGTCGGCGTGGTGGGTCTGGCCCTCATGGTCCACGCGAGCCGCGGCCGGTTCGGCTCGATCATGCGCTTCATCTACTACATCCCGGGAGCGCTCGCCGGCGTCGCCAACTTCATGCTCTGGCTGTTCATCCTGAACCCAGGTCAGAGCCCCGTTGACTTCCTGTGGAACGGCTTCGGCTTCACCACGCTCAACCAGGTGGCCCAGCCCGGTCACCTCCCCGTCATCCTCGCGGCAATGCTGTTCTTCCAGGGCGCGGGCACGTGGCTCGTGATCATCAACGGCGGCCTGAACGGCATCCCGGACGAGGTCCTCGAGGCCGCCGTCGTGGACGGCGCGGGAGCGTGGGCCATAGCCTGGAGGGTGATGCTGCCCATCATCCGGCCGTGGATCGGCTACATGCTGCTGCTCAACATCGCCTACGGGTTCCAGCTGTTCATCGAGCCCCAGGTGATGAGCCAGGTCACGCACGGCCAGATCTCCCCGCAGTGGAGCCCCAACCAGCTCAGCTACACCTATGCGTACCAGATCCTCGACACGGGGGCCGCCGCGGCGATGTCCGTGATCCTGCTGGTGATCTCGCTGGGGCTGGGCCTGTGGATCGTCCTGCGCAGCGGCCTGTTCGCAGATGAGCGCTGAGGGAGGCGGGTCGTGACGAGCGCAGCAAGCTCCGGTTCCCGCCGCGCGGCGAGCTCGCGCTGGACCCCGTCGCGGGCCGGGCGCGTCGGCACCCTGTCGGTCGCGGCCGTCATCTTCGCCGTTCCGATGATCGCGTTCTTCCTCATGAGCTTCCGCCAGGAGGACGGGGTCGGGCAGGTGCCGGGCGGCGTCTTCGCGCTGACGGGCTTGTCCCTCGAGAACGCCAAGCGCAACCTCGACGTCGTGATGTCGTTCAACAGTGGCATCTTCGCGAAGTGGATGACCAACTCGCTGATCGTGGCGGTCGGCGGCACGGTGCTCGCCGTGGTGACCGGGCTGCCGGCCGGCTTCGCCCTCGCGAAGCTCCGCTTCCGCGGCCGCTCGACGCTGCGGTTCATCACGCTCCTCACGATGGTGATGCCCAACACCGTGCTCGTGATCCCGCTGTTCCTCGAGGTCAGCGCGTTCGGCGCCATCGGGCAGCTCTGGCCTGTCGTCGTGATCATGGGCTTCTACCCGTTCGGCGTGTACCTCGCATACATCCACTTCCTCACCACGATGCCCAGAGAGCTCGTGGAGGCCGCCCGGCTCGACGGCCTGTCCGAAGTCATGGTGTTCCTGCGGATCGCACTGCCCATCTCCAAGCAGGCCGTCGCCCTCGTCATCTTCTTCAGCTTCGTGGCCAACTGGACCAACTACTTCCTGCCCCTGGTGCTGCTGCCGCTCTCCGAGCAGGGAACCGTCACGCTTGGCCTGCAGCAGCTGATCGGGTCGAGCCCGCTCGTGGACCCGACCGAGGCCGCCGGCCTCGCGACCAAGCTCTACATGCCGCAGCTCGCCTTCGCCACGACCGTCATGGTCGTGCCCGTGCTGGCCGTGTTCATCGGAGCGCAGCGGTTCCTCATGCGAGGCGCGGTCGTCGGGGCGGTCAAGGGCTGATCCCGGCGATCTGCAAGCGCGATCCCGCGACCGGCTCCGAGCCCGGCTAGAGTACGGGTGTCCCGCGGGCTCCGAGCCCGGCCCGCGAGGCTGATGGCCTGCTGTCGGACGCGCGCCCTCGCGCAGAACCAGCCGGGTCGGCCGTCGGGCTGAACCGGTCCCACCACGAGTCGGAGCCCCAGCCTTCCCCATGCCTCCTGCATCGCGCCGTGATACCTCGGCCGTGCGAGCGCGCGTCACGCTCTCGGACGTTGCGCGGCATGTCGGGGTGTCCGTGTCGGTCGTGTCCCGCGAGCTCAACGGCGACCCGGCGCTCCGGGCGCGCCCCGAGACGCGACGCCGCATCCATGCCGCGGCAGAGGCGCTCGGCTATGCGCCCAACCACGCAGCGCGGTCGCTCCGGCTGTCGCGGGCGTTCGCGATCGGGGTCATCGTCCCCGAGCTCACGAATGCCATCTACGACGGCCTCATCCGCGGGATCGAGGACGCAGCGGACGAGCTCGGCTACCAGGTCCTCATGGGCCGCACCGAGCGCATCGCCCCCGGCGCCGACTTCCTGCACCGCCTCGTGGGCGAGGGCCGCGTCGACGGGTTCCTTGTCCAGCGCAAGGACGACACGGACTTCCACGACTTCGCCCACCTAATCGAGGCGACCGCCCCCGTCGTCCTCATCAACTCGCGCGGCTCACGTCGCGGGTCGGTCGTGCTCGACGACGCGGCGGGCGCGCGTGTCGCGGCAGAGCACCTGCTCGAGCTCGGGCACCGCGACGTCGCGCTCATCGGCGGCGACATCCACAGCTACACCGGCCGGGCCCGCGAGCGGGGGTTCGTCGAGGCGATCAACGCGGCCGGAATGCGCCGGCGGTCGGCATGGATCCTCCACTCGGGGTACAGCCCCGATGCGGGCAGGCTCGCGGTCCACCAGTTGTGCGCAGCCGGTGGCCGCCGTCCGACGGGGATCGTCGTCGCGAACATGAACGCAGCCATGGGCGCCCTCCTCGGCGCCCGGGAGATCGGCCTCCGGGTCCCTGAGCAGCTCTCGGTCGTGGCGATCCATGATGCGTGGATCGCGGACTACGCATGGCCGCCGCTGACGACCGTGCGCATGCCCCAGTACCAGCTCGCGCACGAGGCCATGCGGCAGCTCCACATGCGCCTCACGGGGGAGCGCCCGCTGGACGTGACCATCACCGACCCCGCTCCTCTGCTTGTCCAGCGTGAGTCCACGGCACCGCCGCCCAAGCGGCTGGCCCGCGGACGGGGACCGCTGGAGGGCTCGGACGAGGCGAAGCCGGGCGCCATGGGTCGGGGCGCCCCGCCAGGGGCCTGAGTTCCCGGTGCTGAGTCCGCGGTCCAGCGGCCTCGGCCCCGCCAGCGCCCCCGGTCCTGAGCCCAGGGCCGCGAGCGAGCGAAGGCGGCGATCAGGCGGTGAGGCCCTGCTGCTCCGGGACGAGGCGACCCTCGTCGCGCAGGCGCGTGAACAGGTCGATCGTGCGGCCGATCCCCACCTCGATGGGGGTCACCGGCACGGTCCCGATCGCGGCGAGCGCGTCCGCGGCGATCTCCTCGGGGAACGGCAGCGGAACGCCCTCGACCGTGATGAGCTCGGCGGCGCCGGGGATGCGCGCGTCGATCGCCGCCACGAAGTCCCGCAGGTCCACGAGGTTCCCGCCGAGGTTGAACTGGTGCGCCCCGCGCAGCTCGCTCCGGCTGGCCAGGACCAGCGTCCGGGCGACGTCGTCCGCGTACTGGAACAGCGTGCGCCTCGAGAAGCCGATCGTCGCCGTCCGTCCGAGCACCGCCGCCACGATGGCTTTGGTGGGCGAGCTCGTGAGGCCCTGGTCGCGCCCGGGGCCGTACACCGTCATCGGCCGCAGGCCGATGCTCGACACCCCGTTCTCGGCCCAGTAGACCCGCGCGGTGCCCTCGTTCGCCTGCTTGTACACGCCGTAGTGGTTACCGGGATGCGCGGTCGCGTCGTTCTCGAGCCGGTTCGTGCCCGGGTCCGCATCGGCGGCGTCGAACATGCCGACCGAGCCCGTGTAGACGACCTTGCCGACTTGCTCGGGGCGACGGCGAGCGGCCTCGAAGATGTTCACCGTGCCGACGACGTTGACGCGGGCGCCGAGCGACGGGTCGGCCCGGCAGAACGGGACCTGGAGCGCGGCGAGATGGATGATGTTGGTGATCCCGTGCTCGTCGAGCGCCCGCTCGACGGACGAGAGCTCGGTGATGTCGCCGGACTCGAAGACGATCCGGCCGAATTCCTCGTCCGTGGAGATCTGCCGCACGCGGCGGGGATCGGTCGCCTGGTCGAACGTGACGACGTGGGCTCCCTCGGCCGCGAGGTTGCGCACGGTCCAGGCCCCGATGCAGCCGAGCGCGCCCGTGACCAGGAACCGCTCATCGCGTCCATCCGTGACTGCCGCTGTTCGCTCCATCGGGTCAGGCCTCCGTCGCCGGTCGTGTCCGGCAGGTGTTCACGAGCTCGCCGAGGCCCCCGATGGCAACGGTGACGACATCGCCGTCGCCCAGGAGGCGAGGCGGCTTGCGGAAGATGCCCACGCCACCCGGGGTCCCGGTTGCGATCACGTCGCCGGGCTCCAGGGTGAACGCCGCCGAGCAGTGGCTGATGATCTCGCGGACACCGTAGAACATGGACGAGGTCCGGTCGTGCTGGAGCACCTCGCCGTTCACCAGGCAAGAGATCTCGAGGTCGCCCGGGTCGCCGAGCTCGTCGCCGGTCACGAGCGCGGGGCCCATGGGGCAGAACGTGTCGAGCGACTTGCCGCGGACCCACTGGCCGTCGCCGAACTGGAGATCGCGGGCGCTGACGTCGTTGAGGCACGTGTAGCCGAGGACGTAGTCCAGCGCGTCCTGCGCCGAGACCCGACGGGCGCGCCGACCGATCACCACCGCGAGCTCGGCCTCGTAGTCGACCTGCTCGGTCAGCGCGGGGTCCCACTCGATGTCAGCGCCCGGGCCGACCACGGAGCTCGGGAACTTGGCGAAGATCAGCGGTGAGGGCGGGGGGACCGCCCCGTCCTCGGTGACGTGGTCGGCGTAGTTGCGCCCGATCGCGATGACCTTGCCCGGGCGCGGGACCGGCGCGAGCAGGCTTGCCTCCGCGAGCGCGAAGCCCTCCTCGGCGACCCTGCCGGAGCCCGCTGCCGCACGCAGCACGGGGAGCCAGCGGCCCGCGTCGCGCAGCAGCTCCTCCATGGTGTCCGGGCCCCCCGGGACGAGCGACGACGCGGCGAGCGCCCGGCCGCCGACCGCAATGCCGAGCTGCTCGCCGCCACCGACGGCGCGATAGGTGATGAGGCGCACGGCGTCAGTCCTCCGGGGGCGCGGCGGCCGCCGCAGGAGCCGCGGCGCCATCGGTGGGCGTGACCGCGTCAGGGTGGAGCAGGCCCTCGGCCTTGAGGTCGCCCCACAGCGCCGGCGGGATCGCGAGGCGCATGAGGCCGGGGTAGTCGTCGAGCTGGGCGGAGGTCCGGACGCCCGCGAGCATCGAGGTCACCGCCGGATGGGCCAGGGCGAACTGGATGGCCGCGGCCCGCAGCGGGACGCCGTGGCGCTCGCACGCGAGCCGGAGGCGATGGACCCGGCCCAGCACAGCGTCATCTGCCGGCAGGTAGCCGAACCGGCTCCCCGGGCGCGGGTCGGCGAGCACCCCGCTGTTGAACACGCCGCCCAGGACAACAGCGATCCCGCGCGCCTCGCAGATGGGGAAGAGCTCGGCGCTCGCCTCCTGGTCGAGGAGCGTGTAGCGGTTGGCCGCGAGGATGACGTCAACGTCGGTCTCGCGGGCGAATCGCGTGAGCATGGCCACCTGGTTCATGCCCACGCCGATCGCGCGGACGACACCCTCGTCCCGCAGGCGCGCCATCGCCGGGTAGGCGCCGCTGATCGCCTGCTCCCAGTGGTGGTCCGGGTCGTGGAGGTAGAGGATGTCGATCCGGTCGAGGCCGAGGCGCCCGAGGCTCGCCTCGACCGAGCGGCGGATCCCGTCCCCGGTGTAGTCGAACACGGGCCGGACGCCCGGGTTCGAGCGGTAGTAGTAGTCGTCCTGGTCGTCGATCCGCTGGGGGTCCACGTCCATGTCCGGCGTGATCTGGTCGCGGGCCACGATCAGGCGGCCGACCTTGGTGGACAGGACGAACGAGTCGCGCGGGACCGAGGCCAGGGCAGTGCCGACGCGGCGCTCCGCGGCCCCGTACCCGTAGAGGGGCGCTGTGTCGAAGTAGCGGACGCCGACGCGCTCGGCGTGCTGGACCGTGGCCACCGCATCTGCCTCGGGCACGTCTCGGAACAGGCCCCCGATGGTCGCGCTCCCGAACCCGAGGCGTGTCACCGCAAGGCCTGTGCGCCCGAGCGGCACCGCCTCGAACGGTTCGAACGTTACCTTCGGCTCCCCTGGGTCTGGTGTGGACGTCTGGCGGCTGCGGCGAACGGGCTCGAGCGCGGTCGCACGCGAAGAATAAACGATTGCTCATGATGGCGACAAGAGACTTGTGCGACGATATGGCACGAAACGCCGTCCGTGCCCAAGGTACGTTGTTCAGCGATATGGCGTTGGTATCGGTATCAGTGGCGAAGTAAGATGCATGAACCGTCGATCCATCATCCGCACGAGGCCGACCACATGACGCTGATCGAGCGGGTCGAGGTCTTCCATGTCGACCTGCCGCCCAAGGTCGTCCGCACGGACGCGATCCAGTCCTTCGCCAAGCAGGAGACGCCAATCGTCCGGATCACCTGCGCCGACGGGGCGCAGGGCGTCGGCTACGCCTACACCATCGGGACCGGCGGCTCGTCCGTGGTGGCCCTGCTGCGCGACCATCTCGTCCCGCGGCTGATCGGCCGTGACTCGCGTGAGGTCGAGCGCATCTGGCGAGACCTGTCCTTCGCAACGCACGCGACGACCGTGGGCGCGATCACGAGCCTCGCGCTCGCGGCGATCGACACGGCGCTCTGGGACCTGCGGTGTCGTCGTGCTGGCCTCTCGCTCGCCCATGCCGCCGGTGGCGCCCAGGGGCGGATCCCGGTCTACACGACCGAGGGCGGCTGGCTCCACCTGACGACCGGGGAGCTGGTCGGGGAGGCCGTGGCGGCGAAGGCGGCCGGCTTCCGGGGCGCGAAGGTGAAGGTCGGGCGGCCCGGGATCGCCGACGATGTGGCGAGGCTCGCCGCCGTGCGCGACGCCGTGGGCCCCGAGTTCGAGATCATGGTCGACGCGAATCAGGCGTGGACCGTCGCCGAGGCGATCCGTCGGGCGCACGCGTTCGAGCCATTCGGGCTCGCCTGGCTCGAGGAGCCGCTGCCGGCCGACGATCTGGGCGGTCACGCGGAGCTCGCCGCACGGGCGCCCATGCCGATCGCCATCGGCGAGTCGATCTACTCGGTGGCGCACTTCCGGGAATACCTCGAGCGGGACGCCTGCTCGATCGTGCAGGTGGACTGCGCGCGGATCGGTGGGATCACCCCATGGCTCAAGGTCGCCCACCTCGCCGAGGCCTTCAACGCCCCGGTGTGCCCGCACTTCCTGATGGAGCTGCACGCCTCGCTTGCAGGCGCGGTGCCGAACGCGTCGTGGATCGAGCACATCCCCCAGCTCGACGCCATCACGACGTCGCGGCTGGCCATCGAGGACGGCTACGCGGTCGTGCCCACCGCGCCCGGCCTGGGCATCGACTGGGACTTCGCGGCGATCGAGCGGCTGGCACTGACCAAGGTGGCCATCACCGCGTGACGGCCGAAGCGCCGACGATGCCGCGGGCGGTCTGCTCGCGGAGGGGCGGTCAGCGCGCCAGCGCGGCGACGGCGTCCCCGACTGGGCCTCCGCTGGAGCGCCGAACGACCAGCCGCGTGGGCAGGATGCGATCGCGCGTTGGCCCGTCCGGGTTGGCGAGCCGATCGAGCAGCAATGCCACGCTCTCCCGGCCGATCTCGAACGCGGGCTGGGCGACGACCGTCAGGAACGGGAAGGTGACCATGGCCTCGGGCAGGTCGTCGAAGCCCACCACCGCAACGTCCTCGGGCACCCCGACGCCCAGCTCGGCGAGCGCGTGCAGGGTGCCGATCGCGACGAAGTTGTTGGCGGCGAAGATCGCCGTCGGGCGCGGGGTCGCGGCCATCGCCGCCATCGCCATCTCGCGGCCGCTGTCGATGGTGAATGCGCCGTAGAGGACCAGCGGTTCCGGGAGGCCCGCTTCGTCCACCACCGCGCGCCGGAAGCCCGCGACCCGGTCGGCGGCCGTCGGGACCGACGCCGGGCCAGCCAGCGCGGCCGTGACACGGTGCCCAAGCTCGACCACGAGCCGACCCAGGCTGTACGCGCCCGCCTCGGAGTCCGTCCGCACGACGTCCGCCTCGACGCCCTCCGGCCGGCGGTCGACCGCCACGAACGGGACCTCGTGCTCGCGGCAGAGACGGAAGGTCTCCGCTCCCGTCCCGGCGGGGACGACGAGGATCCCGTCGACCTGCCGCTGGAGGAGCATCTGGGCGAGGCGGACCTCCTCGTCCTCCCGCTCGTCGCTGTTGGCGAGGATCATCGTGAGTCCGGCCTCGCGCGCCGCTGTCTCGACGCCGTGCGCGAGCGTCGTGAAGAACGGGTTCGTCATGTCCGGCAGGAGGAGGGCAATCGTGTCGGTCCGCCGCGCCCGGAGGCTGCGGGCGAGCTTGTTGGGCATGTAGCCCGTCTCGGCGAGCGCCTGCTCGACGCGCTCACGCAGCTTGGCGCTGACGGCATCGGAGCCGTTGACGACCCGCGACACGGTCATCGGCGAGACGCCTGCCCGCTTGGCGACGTCATGCAGGGTCGACATGCTGGGTTGGTGCCACCTTCAGGCGTGCTGGAAATGGTAACGCTAGCAACGCACGAGGTCGATGTCCAGCATTGGGCGCCAAACGGCGCTGCGACCCTAGAAACCCCGCAGTGACGTGCTCGATCGCGCGGGCAGGCCGGCGTGCGGCAGGCGCTCCAGCACCACGTACTCGATGCCGTGCTCCCGGCAGAACTCCCGCTTCTCGGGCTGGTCGCCGTCCTCGTTCACGACGTAGTGCGTGGGCCGGATCCAGGCGATCTCGGGCTCGGCGTCCATCCAGCCGCTCCCCGACGACACGAGGCAGCGGTGGACGCTCTTGACCGCCCCTACCATGTAGCGCCGCTCCTCCTCGCGTTGGAGCGGGTGCCCGGGGCCCTTGAGCAGGCCGACGTTGCGGTCGCTGCCCACGACGGCATAGACAGCACCGTAGGCGGCGGCGTCCATGAAGAATCGGATGTGGCCGGAGTGGAGCCAGTCGTAGCAGCCGGTGATCACGACCCGTGGGGCGCCGGACGGCGGGTCAGGCGGATCGGGAACCGGGAAACCGGCGCGGGCGGCGGGCGTCACCACGGTGAGTGCGATGCCGCAGGCCGCGGCCGCAGCGCCCAAGTCGGGGTCGGCGTCCTCCTCGCGCACCGCGAGCGACGCGCCCTCGGCCGCGAGCTCCGCCAGCGCCTCGGCGACCGGGACGTCCACGACCTCCGCGCGCTCGACGAACCGCAGGGACTCGGCAAGGAACAGCCGCTCGGCGGCCGGAAACATCGGCGCGGCCCCGGTCTGCGCCGTCAGGAGCGCGTCAGACGGGACGCGAACGCGCAGCGGGCCGAGGGCCGACGCCTCCTCGAGGAACCGCACGTCGTCGGACTTGAGGTTGTCGAGCGTCGCCTCGACCACGACGGGGCCCGAGGCGTCAGCCCTCACGCGCGCACCACCACCCGGAACGACCCCGGCGGCGGCGTCTCGGACGCCACGATCACATACCCGCCGCCGCAGCCCGACATCATGGCGCCGGCAGCATCCGCGGCATGCGCGGCGAGCAGGCCCCTGAGGTCCATGCTGATCGTGGGGTGCACGAACACCTGGGGCAGGATCGCGTCCCAAGCGCGTGAGCACTCGTTGAACGACTCGCCGAGCGCCCCGAGGTCCATCCCGACGATGGCGTCGTAACAGGCCCGACCGCTCGCGGAGAGCCGGGCGATCCAGCCGGGATCGAGGCGCTTGATCCCGAGCGGGCCATACCCCGGCGGCCGCTGCATGACCGGGACCAGGTGGAGCACCCGCTCAAGCCAGGCCACGACCTCGGGATCCGAGGTGGAGGTAACGGTTGCCGGGAACCAGCCCC
>Ga0315271_10002619_pt1 | contig 11288 bp, 8 predicted proteins | sample C3_top_MG_FD_204664 | JGI IMG/M metagenome (GOLD analysis project Ga0315271, IMG submission 204664) | Sediment microbial communities from Yellowstone Lake, YNP, Wyoming, USA - C3_top | ecosystem: Environmental > Aquatic > Freshwater > Lake > Sediment | place: USA: Wyoming | collected 2017-08-01
AGTCCCTCGCTCTATCCCCTGAGCTACGGGGGCGCTGGCGCACGATCGCACGCGCCGCGACACGTGCGAGGTGATGGTACCCGGCCCGGGCGTCCCGGCCCCACCGGGGGGCCGGGGGCGCGGCGACCAAGCCGCAAGCGCCCCGATGCTGCCTAGCGCATCGCCAGGACGGGGCCGATGCGGTCCATCGCCCAGTCGACGTCTTCCCTCGTGATGACCAGCGGCGGGGCGAACCGGATCGTGTCGACGTGGGTCTCCTTGGCCAGGATCCCGCCGCCCTGCAGCGCCTCGCAGAAGCGACGGGCGCCGCCCGCCTCCGGCCGGAGCTCGACGCCGATCAGCAGCCCTCGACCACGTACTTCGAGGACGTGCGGGCTGTCGACCTCCGCCAGGCGGGCCATGAAATAGTCGCCCATCGCGGCGGAGTTGCCGATCATGTCCTCGTCGACCAGGACGCGCAGCGCCTCCCGCGCGACCGCGCACGCGAGGGGGCTGCCGCCGAACGTGCTGCCGTGCGTGCCGGGCCCGAACACGCCCAGGATCCGGGCGCTCGAGAGCGCCGCCGAGACCGGGTAGAAGCCGCCCGACAGCGCCTTGCCGATGGTCACGATGTCGGGACGCACGTCCTCGTGGTCGCACGCGAACATCCTGCCCGTGCGCCCGAGGCCCGTCTGGATCTCGTCGGCGATGAGCAGGACGTTGTTCCTGGTGCACAGCTCGCGCACCCGGCGCAGGTACCCATCGGGCGGGATGATCACGCCGCCCTCGCCCTGGATCGGCTCGACGATGAACGCCGCGGTGTTCGGCGTGATGGCCGCCTCCAGCGCATCGGCATCGCCATACGGCACCAGCGTGAAGCCCGGGGTGAACGGGCCGAACCCGGCACGGTAGAGGGGCTCGGAGCTGAAGCTGATGATCGAGATCGTGCGGCCGGCGAAGTTGCCGTCGCAGGCGATGATCTCCGCCGCGCCGTCTGGCACGCCCTTCACGTCGTAGGCCCACTTCCGCGCGGCCTTGAGCGCCGTCTCGACCGCCTCGGCGCCGGTGTTCATCGGGACGACCATCTCGAAGCCGGTCAGGTCGCACAGCTCGCGGTAGTACGGTCCGAGCTGGTCGTTGCGGAAGGCGCGGCTCGTGAGGGGCAGCCGGCCCGCCTGCTCGACGAGCGCCTGCAGGATGCGCGGGTGGGCGTGACCCTGGTTGACCGCGCTGTAGGCGCTGAGGCAATCCATGTACCGGTTGCCCTCGACGTCCCAGACCCAGACGCCCTCGCCACGGCTCAGGACGACGTCGAGGGGGTGGTAGTTATGGGCGCCGTATCGGTCTTCCAGGTCGATCAGCTCGCGCGACGACGAACGCTCCGTAACGGACATTGGGGGCCCCGTGTGTGGCGCGGCTGCTCGTTTGGTCCTCGGGAACAGCCCGTACCGAAGGCACGGCAACTATAGCGTCGGCGTGCCGTTCGCTGGCGCCCCGATGCTATGCTCCGCGCCCGCGCGGCCCGTGAGCCGCGCCAGCGGACCGAGGAGGCGCGCCGTGGTCGACCGGGTCGAGACGCTCGAGCCCGCCGCCACGCTCGCGTTCGATGCAGCGCTCGCCGTGGCCGCGACGACCAAGCCCGCCATCCATGTTGTCGGCGGCGAACCCCCGACGCGCCTCCGCCGAGCCCGGCCCGTTCCCGGCCAGCTGCCCCTCCCGCTCGCCCCCCTCCCGCCCCTCGCCCTGGAGACCGACTGGAAGACCCAGCCGCGGCTGTGGGGCCACGCGTATCACCCGATGTGCTCGTACCTCGCCAGCTTCCCGGCGGCCCTCGCGCACGCCTTCATTGCGCGCTACACCCGGCCGGGCGACGTCGTCCTGGACCCCTTCTCCGGGCGCGGCACGACGGCCCTCCAGGCCTGCGCGGAGGGGCGGATCGGGGTGGGCAACGACCTCAACCCGCTGGCCCACGTCCTGACGGCGGCCAAGGTCCAGCCCCCGACGGGCTGCGAGCTCGAGGCGCGGCTGGCGGGCCTGCGGATCGAGTGGTCGCTCGAAGCCCCCGGCTGGCTGGGCCTGGCATCCCGCGTGGCCGCCGGGGCGCCCCAAGCGGGGCCCGCGCTCGTTCCGGTCGCGGGTTCGGCCGCGTCAGCTGGGTCTGGGCCACCCTCCGTGCCCGCGGCGGGCTCCGGCGGCGGTCCCGATGACGGCAGCGAGCCCGTCCCCGCCGAGGTGGCCCTCGCGTTCCACCCAGCGACCCTCGCCCAGGTGCTCTTCGCCCGCACGCGCCTTGAGCTCAACGACCCGACCGACCGCTTCCTGGCCGCCGCCCTCGTGGGGATCCTCCACGGCAAGCGGCCCGGCTACCTCTCCGAGCTGATGCCGAACGCCTTCAGCATGGCCCCGCGGTACGCGCGCGACTACGCGGCGCGCACGAGCTTCGCGGCGCCCGACCGCGACCTCTTCGTCCTCCTCGCGGCCAAGCTGCGCCGCCTCGCTCGCGACGGCCGCCCGGGAACGCCCGGGATCGCGCTGCTGGGGGACGCACGCGACGCGGGCATCCGGACGCGGGCCGCACTTCGGGAACGGGCGCTACCCGATCGGGCGCGCCTGGTCCTCACGTCCCCGCCCTACCTGCGCGTCCTCAAGTACGGCTACTACAACTGGCTCCGGGCCTGGTTCCTCGGGTTCTCCGCGGGCGAGATCGACGCGACCCTCGACGACGCCCATCGCCGCAAGCCGTACGTCGCGTTCCTGCGCGAGGTGCTCGCCGGGCTGCGGCCGGCGCTGGCCGACGACGCGGTGGTCGCCCTGGTCCTGGGTGACGTCGAAGCCGAGCGGGGCAGGCCGGCGGCCGACGGGCTGGCGGTCGGCCTCGCCGACGAGGCATGGCAGGGCGCCGCCCGGCCCGAGGGCTACCTGCTGGCGGGCGTCGTGGGCGATGAGGTGGACGCCTCCCGCAAGATGACAAAGCTCTGGGGCGACGAGGCGGGGCGGGCGACCCGGCTCGACCGGATCCTCGTCCTCGCGCCGACGGAGGCCGGGCGCAGGCGGGCCGTCGCCGGCGCGACGCTCCCCGTCGACTGGAGGTGGCCTCCCCGAGCCTGACCGTCCGGGACGCGCGTTCCGGCGCGGCCGGCTCGGTGGCGCGTCTGACTCGCCCGTCCGGGACGCCACGCGCCCATCCGGGGCCCGCGGGCTCCGCTACACTCCGGGCCATGAAGCCGATCTACCACCCGGACGACGTCGCGGCGATGGATCCCCTGGTCCTCATGAAGAACCTGGACCACGTGCGCATGACGAGCCGCCGGTTGAGCTACATCCTCCAGCAGCAGGTCCACCTGTACACGCCGCAGGCGAACCAGCTCCGCGAGCAGATCGACACCTACGTGGAGGCCGAGCGCCAGATCGAGGGCGAGATGGCGCGCCGCCAGGTCCGCGTCTAGGCGCCGAGCCTCAGCGGGACGCCGCCATCGGCCTCACGGAGGCGCCGCCACCAGAGCGGGACGCCGCCGCCGGCCTCAGCGGGGCGCCGCGACCGCCGATCCGCGTCGCGCGCGAAGACCACGGTCCGGGATGCCGGCCGCCCGCTCCTCCTCGATCACCGCCGCGGCCATCGCCGCGAGGTGCGGCGTGCCGTACAGGCTGAACCCGATCCCGCGCTCCTCGAGCTCGCCGAAGCTGTAGCCGCGGAAGAGGTTCCGGCTGGCCACCGCCCACATCTCGTCGTAGAGCTCCGGCCAGCCAACACGGCGACGGGCCCGGCAGAAGCGGACGAACTCGACCGCTTCCGGGTCGGCCGCGACCGGCACGAGGGCGCGCGGATCCATCGATATCCTCTCCTCCCCGCGCACGGCGCGGCACGAACCACGGACTGACCTGGAGCCTGCGGTCCCCGCGAATTCGGGCGGTCCGACCACAGTGCCGGGGCTCGATCTCGGTGCCCCGGGCCGTCGCCCCCGCACTCCCCGGCGGTGACAACTGCAGCATCGTACGCGGTCCGGGCGGAGGTCCGGAAGGGCCTTGTCCACGAACCTTCCCACCGACTTGTCCACAGGAGCGGGGCGTCCGGTGGACGGCCCCCGGACGGACCGGCACATCCGTGGACAGGCCGGGATCGCCGCCTCTTGACACGCCCCGCAAGGCCGCCGAATTCCGGTCAGAGCCGGGCGGCGACTCCCAGACCCGGTGCGTCGGACAGGCGCCACCGGCAGTCGTCGCCGAGCTCGAGGCCCTCGAACGGGTCGTCGGCGAGCAGGAGGCAGCCGTCGAGGTCGACCCACTCCGCGAGCGAGGCGACCGCGGCCGAGGCCGCAATCCCGACGCTCGTCTCCTCCATGCAGCCGAGGAACGTCCGGAAGCCGAGCTCCCGGGCCCGGGCCAGCATCCGCGCCGCCGGACCGACCCCGCCGCACTTGGCGAGCTTGACGTTGACGCCGTCGACGATCCCGACCAGCGCGTCGAGGTCCTCGATGGCAACAGCGCTCTCGTCGGCGACGATCGGGATCGGCGAGGCCGACTGGAGGTCCAGGAGCCAGTCGTAGCGGCGGGCCGGGAACGGCTGCTCGATCAGCTCCACGCCGAGCCGCACGAGCTCGGGGATGAGCGGCGCCGCGATCTCCGGCGTCCAGCCAGTGTTCGCGTCGACGCGGATCGGGCCGCCGTAGACGGACCGCACGGCCTCGAGCGTCGCGAGGTCGGCAGGCCCGCCCAGTTTGATCTTGAGGGCCGGGAACCGGCCCGCCCGGCGGGCGCGCTCGGCGACGACGGCGGGCTCGTCGAGGCCCAGTGTGAAGTCGGTTGGCGGGATCAACGCAGAGAGCCCCAAAAGCCGATGGACGGGCGCGCCCGTGGCCTTGCCGGCGAGGTCGTGAAGCGCAATGTCGAGGGCGCACTTCGCGGCGCCGTGGCCGCGGATCGCCCGGTCGAACGCCGCGCCGATCGCCTCCAGCGCGGCGCCCGCCGCCTCGACGGCGGTCGTGTCCAGGTCCGCCGGTCCGACCGCCCCGAGGAGGTGGTCCATGACGACGGGCATCGTGGCCAGCGTCTCGCCGTAGTAGGCGTCGGGATAGCCCTCGCCGAGGCCGACGAGGCCCGGCAGGAGGTCCGAGCGGAGCTCGACGATCATCGTCGACATCGTGCCCCCGGCGCCGTGCGAGTCGCGGGCGATCCGGAAGGGGTCGCGATACGGGATCTCGAGAACGCGGATCTGCAGGTTCCAGCCGGGGTTCATCGGTCGCCTCCTACCCACGGCAGCGCGTCGACCGCCGCCTTGATCTCACTCCAGAATGCCGTCGCTCCGAACCGGACGGGGTCTGCGACCGGGAGTCCGGTCTCCGCGGCGACCGCCGCGATCGCCAGCCGGGCGTCGTCGTCGTCGGCGCAGAGCGACGTGTTCACGGCGACCGCCACGACCCGGGACGGCGCCACGGTCGCCGCGATCCGCTCGTGAAGGTCGATGAACGGCCGCAGCGGCGCGATCGGGAACGAGCGCTCCGGGAGGTGGTCGAAATCGTGCGCCGCCAGGCCGGCCTTGTGCACCAGCACGAGGGCATGCGGCGTGGCGCCGTGGATCAGCCCGAGCGTGACGGCGCTGTAGGCGGGGTGGTCGAGACTCCCCTGCCCCTCCACGATGACCCAGTCGCCCAGCCGCTCGCCCTCCTCGACGAGCCACTCCACGGTGCCGTTGATGAAGTCGCTGATCACCCGGTCCACCGCGACGCCCCAGCCGTCGATCATCATGCCGGTCTGGCCGGTGGGGACGAACGCGACGGAATCGCCCGCGGCGCGGGCCGCGTTGCGCAGCTCCAGGGCGACCGACATCTTGCCGATGGCGCAATCGGTGCCGACCGTCAGGATGACCCGGGCGTCCGGACCGTGGCGCCGCCCGACCGCGGTCTCAAACCGCTCCGGCGGGCGCCGGTAGTCGATGATGTGGACGCCGGCGATCGCCGCGGCCGCCGAGAGTTCCGGGTCATCGCCCAGGAAGGTGTGGAGGCCCGAGTGGAGCTCCAGGCCGGCGTCGATCGCCGCGTGGAGGATCGGGCGCCATGCGTCGGGAAGCCGGCCGCCGGTCGGGGCAATCCCAATGAGCAGGGTGTCGGGGCGGGGCCGCCCGGGCATCGCGAGGGCCTCCGCGAGGGTCGCGACGATCGGGACGTCGGACCCGGGGATCCACTCCCCGGTGGAGCGGCCCGCCAGCGTCGAATCCAGGACCGCGATCACGTCGTCGCGGCCGTAGCGGAGCACGCCGAACGCGGTCTTGCCCGAGTGGGGACCGAACTGGCCCTCGGTGAGGATCACCAGCCGGCGCAGCGCCTGGGGTCGCATCGCTCCTCCTGCCGCGCGCCGCCCGCCTGGACCGGCGGGAACGGCCGGACCAGAAAAGGGAACGCCCCCGGGGCGCGGACCGGGGGCGTCGGATCATTCGGCTTGGTACCGCATACCGGATTCGAACCGGTGATCTCCGCCTTGAGAGGGCGGCGTCCTGGGCCTCTAGACGAATGCGGCACGTGATCGCGGCCGTGGCCCTCGACCCGCGAGAGGATACCAGAGGCTCGCGAACAGCGGCAAACGATGTCGAACGACGATCAGGCCGGCAGAGCCGGACCGCACCGGCACGTGCCGCTACAGGCGATGCGTCTCCAGGAAGACCCGCACCCTGTCGGCCACCTGGCGGTGCCCCTCCTCGGAGAGCACCAGGCCGTAGTGCGACGCGGCACCGAACTGCTCGTGCTCGGCGCCGAGCCACTCGGCAAGCTGCTCCGCGGTAAGCGAGGCGGGAGCCCCTTCGACTCCGGAGCCGACGACGAGCGTCGGCACGCCGTCGAGGAGGTGTGGTCGCACCGGCACGCCGGCCAGCATCGACGCCCGGGCCCGGCCTGACTCCCTCGGCTTCTGGCCGAGCAAGTGCTGGATCCGCAGGACCTCGTCGAGCGAGAGGTCGCGGTTCTCCCGCTGCAGCTTCTCGGGAAGGGTCTCCCAGCCGAGCGCCGCCCGCCCGTAGACCAGCGGGACGTCCCGCGGCACGTGGAGCTTGGCGGGCGGCCGGATCGCCGCGGGCGCCTCAGCGTCGAGCAGCACCAGGCCCGCCACGCGGACCCGTTCGGCCGCCGCCTTCAGCACCAGGAGGCCGCCCAGCCCGTGGCCGACCGCCACCGCGTTGGGGCCGACGCGCTCGAGCCCGGCCGTCACGTCGTCGAGGTAGGTCTCGAAGGAAAGGCCCTGGGGATCGGCCGTCCGGCTCCAGAAGTGGTTGCCGAGGTTGAGCGCGTGGCCCTCCCAGCCGCGGCCGGCGAAATAGCGGAGCCAGCGCTCCCAGAGCCACGACCCGGCCAGCTCCCCGTGCACGTAGAAGAGCGGACGGCGGCGCGAGCGCCGCTCCGGGAGCCAGCTCTCGATGTAGATGCCGCGCTCCTCGATCTCGATCTCGTCCTTGCGGACGGGCCGATTGCCGGGCGGCGGGCCTCCCGACCCCGACAGGGGGCGCGGGTAGTCGCGATCGAGCGGGTCGTCGTTCATATCACCACTCGAGAGGGTTGAGGACGAAGCCGGTGACCGGCTTCGGATAGAAGTACGTGCTCTTCTGGGGCATCAGGTCCCCGTCGCGAGCCACCGCCGTGACGTCGGCGACCGGTGTCGCCTCCAGGAGGAACGCCGCATCGGCTGCGTCGACTCGACCGTCGACCCACTCGATCGCCTCGCCGACGTCCTTCGTGTAGCCGACCCGGCCCCCCGTGGTCGTCGCGGCCCGGTCGATCCCGCAGAGCCGCTCGAGGGCGGCCGAGACAAGGGTGACGTCCAGCCGGCGCAGGGCGTCGCCGCCGGACGGCAGGATCGGCGCGAACGCGTCGCGGCGCGCGGTCAGGACGGCGCCGCCGGCCCGGGTCCAGAGCCCGATTCGCCCACGACCACCGGGTGCCTGCGCCTCGGGGCCGAAGGCCGCGCGGAGCGCCGCTCGGTCGGCCGGCTCCACGGTGAAGAGGCCCGACGCCGCGGCCGCATCGACGAGCGCGTCGGCGACGCTCACGCCGCGCGCCACCCGGTGCGTGGGCAGGGCCAGGAGCCGCTCGGCCGACGTGTCCATGAAGAGGGCGAGCAGGAAATCGAAGGGCGGGTCCTCGTCGCCCGACCGAGTCATGCGGCGCTCGTCGCGGTAGCGAAGCGCCGTCTCGTAGCGGTGGTGGCCGTCGGCGATCGTCACGGGCTCGCGCCCGGCCGCCTCGCGCAGCCCGGCCGCGAGCGCCACCGTCGGCCCTTCGTCGGGGACCATCCACAGGCGGTGCCGGACGCCGTCGTCGTCGGTCACGTCGGACACGGCGGCGGCCTCCGTCGCCTCGGCGAGCAGGCGGTGCGCTTCCGCGGTTGCGTCGCCGTAGAGGACCACCACGGCCGAGAAGTTGGCGCCCGTCGCGCGCATGAGCTTGTAGCGGTCTTCCTTGGGGCCGGCAAGGGTCCGCTCGTGCGGGAGCACGCCGCTGCCCGGCCCGAACGCCTCCAGGCGCAGGCGCCCGTAGAAGCCCCGCTGCACTCGGCGGACCGACGTGCCGGGGACCGTGAACTCCTGCTCGTAGACGTAGAAGGACGGCTGGCGGTCCTTCCGCAGCGTCCCGTCCGACCGCCACGCGGCGAACGTGCGCGCGGCCTGGCGGTACTTCTCGTCCGGGTCCGCCGCGCCGGCATCCACCGGCAGGTCGATCGCGACGACGTTGCGCGGGTCCCGCGCCGCAAGCTCCATCCGCCGCGCAGGCGAGATCACGTCGTACGGTGGCGCGACCACTCGACCGAGATCGGGCACCGTCTCGGCGTCGTAGCGCAGCGCACGGAACGCGCGGATCTCGGGCACGCAACCTCCATGGGCACCGGGCCGCGGTCCGGCAAGCCTGCGCCACGCGGCGCGCGGCTGGATGGCCCAGAGTGTACCGCGCCGGAGCCGACGATCCCCGGAGGACGCAACTTTCGGGGCGGGCCCGGCGTCTGGATGGCAGGCCGCCCGCGGGGCGGCCCCAGAGAGGGGTGCCGTGCGCCACGCCCGGAGCTCCCGCGTCCGGATCCGGCGCGTTGCCGTGCCGTTCGCTGCCGTCCTCGTGATGCTCGCCGCCGTCCCGTGGGTCGCGCGGGCGGCCGGTCCCACCCCCACGCCCATCACCCCGCCGGGCATGGCGATGGAGGCCCGGGCCCTGGTCCAGGGCCACGCCCGGACCGGCTCGTGGATGGCGATCCGGGTCGACCTCGCCAACGACGGCCCGGCGTTCACCGGAGAGCTTCGCCTCGTGGGGGGCACCCAGGGGCGCACGCGCTTTGCCGTGCCGGTGGACCTCCCCACGACGTCGCGGAAGGCGTACACCCTCCACGCGCAGGCGCCGGCGTTCGGCAGCTCGCTCGAGATCGCGCTCGTCACCGGGGAGACGGTGGTCGCCCGCCGGCCCGTCGCCTTCGCGCTCCATGATCCCGGGCAGCTCGTGGTCGGCGTCGTCGCCGAGCGACCGGGACCGCTCGTGGCCGCGCTCGCGCGGCTCCGCGACCCGGCCGGTCCCCAGCCGGCGGTCGTGCAGCTGACCGTCGCGGACCTTCCGGAGCGCCCGGAGGCCTGGTCCGCGCTCGACCGCCTGGTCTGGCAGGACATCGACGCGGGCCAGCTCTCGGCCGAGCAGCTCGCGGCCCTCCGCACGTGGCTCGCGGGCGGCGGACGCCTCACGATCGTCGGCGGGAGCGGCGGCCTCGGCTTGCTCGCCGGATTCCCCGACGAGCTGCTGCCCTTCCGCCCCACAGTGACGCTCGACGCGGATCCCGAGTCGATCCGGGGCCTGGTCGGGGGCATCCTGCCGCGCGGCGCTGCTGCGCTCCCCGCCCTCGCGGGAGAGGCGGCCGCCGGCGCGCGCTCACTCGCCACCGACGGCGACCGGGCGATCGCGGCCGATCGACCCCTCGGCAGCGGGGCCGTGACGCTCGTCGGCTTCGATCCGTCCACGCCGTGGCTGGCCGAGAGCACCTCGGTCGACGTCCTGTGGGCGACGCTCGTCCCGGCGCGGGGCGCATCACGCACGCCCCTCGTCGTGGGCGACGACGGGATCCTCGTCTCGCTCCTGGGCACGCTGCCGGCCCTGGCGCTCCCGTCGATCGAGGGCCTCCTGCTCCTCCTGCTGGGTTACATCCTGCTGATCGGCCCCGTGAACTATCTCGTCCTGCGCCGCCTGGATCGTCGGGACTGGGCGTGGGTCACGATGCCGCTCCTCGTCGTCGGCTTCACCCTGGCGGCGTACTCCATCGGCTTCGTCCTGCGGGGAACGGAAGTGATCGTCAACCAGGTCGCGCTCGTGCGGGCCGCCCCGGGCACGGACGCGGCCCAGGCGCAGGTCTACCTCGGCATCTTCTCGCCGACCCGGGGGAGCTACGAGGTCGGGGTCCCGGGCGGCGCACTCCTCTCGGCGCCGTACAGCGGCGAGGGGTTCGGCCAGGTCGGCCAGGGGCTCGACGTCGTCCAGGGCGACCCGGCCCGTCTGCGCCAGCTCGCCGTCGGGTACGGGACGCTCCGCGCGGTGCGCGCGGAGGCGCCGGTCCTGGCCCCGCGGGTCGAGGCCGACCTGCGCCTCGAGCGTGATCGCGTCCGGGGGACCATCCGAAACGCATCCGCGCAGACGCTGACGAAGCCCACCGTCATCCTGGGAACGGCGGTCGTGGTCCTCCCGGACATGGCGCCGGGCGCCAGCGCGACGGTGGACCTGCGGGCCCAGCCGGACGCCTTCGGGCGGGCTCTCTCCGAACGGATCTTCGGCCAGCAGCAATTCTCATCGGACGGGCGCCCGACCGGCGACTTCCTCCGCGACCAGGTCCGGCGCCAGCTCATCGACGCCCTGACGTACGACCCCTTCTTCGGCCCCAGCGGCACGCTCCCCTCGGACAGCCCGGTCCTCCTGGCATGGGGCAAGCCGGGCCTCTTCGAAGTGACCGTGGCCGGCAAGGAGCCGAGGATCGCCGGGGAGACGCTCTACTACCTCCCGCTGGGCCTGGCAGCATCGGGACCCGTGACGTTCGCCCCGGACCTCATGCGGTCGTCGCTGGTCGAGGTGAAGGCGCAGTTCTTCAACAAGGACCCGTTCAACCTCACGATCGGCGGTGGCTCCGTGACCCTCGCCTACCGGCCGATCCCGGTCTCCGGCCGACTCGTGCCCACGCGCCTGGCCATCGGGGTGAACATGGGGGTCACGGGTCCGCTCGCCGGCGGCGCCAACCCGGGCGACGGCGTGGAGCCGGCGCCCCCGACAAGCGAGCCTGCGGCCACCACGGCGCCCTCCGGCGCGCCAGCGAGC
>Ga0315271_10002620_pt1 | contig 11286 bp, 14 predicted proteins | sample C3_top_MG_FD_204664 | JGI IMG/M metagenome (GOLD analysis project Ga0315271, IMG submission 204664) | Sediment microbial communities from Yellowstone Lake, YNP, Wyoming, USA - C3_top | ecosystem: Environmental > Aquatic > Freshwater > Lake > Sediment | place: USA: Wyoming | collected 2017-08-01
GAGGTGTAGAGCTCAATCACCGGCGTGAGCCGCTCGCCCGAGACAACTTCACAGGCGGGATCAGCCGCCAGCGTGACCAAAGGCAGCAGAAACAAACCGTGCGATGCCCGCTTGAGCATCGAGCCCATGAACTTGGCACGCCTGTTTGAACGGAAAAATTGCATGGCAGGGACTCCAGGGTAACGCGATGTAATTTGGTCGTCTGCGTGCTAGGTTTTCTTACCCCCGGGCTACGACTGCCGCGCAGGGACTTCTGTTGACGATCAATAGCGCTATGCTCGATATAGCTGCTTACGTAATCAATCAGAGGGCTAGAGACTGATTTTGTTGTCAATTTTTGGCGATATGACTCAAATGCAGTGCCATGGCGCGTTGGGTGTGTGTGGCCTGCGGGGGCAGCGTCTGACTGAGGGTCAATTGGACTGGGTTTATCGCATAACGGGTGGGTATGGCTATACCTGCTTCAGACCCGTTGCTGCCGGCCATGACAGTCAGCTTACGCGTGGTCCAATCAAGGTCCCGTATCAAGCCGTCCATGGCGGACTTCAACGTGCCCTGAAGGGACACATGACGCATTTATCGCTATTGGTGTCTAAGCCAACGAAGACTTGCAGTTCGAGATTCTGGAGTGGCGGTCCATCCGGGATGGGCGTGAATCAAACGCACTCCGATGTGGCCGCCGTCCATTCGCGACAGATGCGAACAGTTTGCTCGGTGGCGAGCGGTTCGTGCGTGAGTCCGCAGCGCGCGCCGCCTTCCTCGGTCAGAAAGTGAGCACACTGGCTACATAGGCCGAAGGCACGCCGCCCGTTAGCCCGCTGCATGGTCGAGAGCAGCTTGCGAAGCGTGCTCTCAAAGGCCGACGCTTCAACAGGCATTTCGCAGAGCATCTGCTCAACACGCTCGCACCAACTCCCGCTTAAGACGGACACGCCTGCGGGGGTCAGTTTCAAGTGCAGGCGCTTGCCATGTTGGGCATCTGGCTCTTTCGTCAGCAATCCTTTGCGTTCCAGCACAGCCAGCGTCTGCGACACCGTCCCGCGGGTGATGCCGAAATACTCCGCAATGGCGATGGGCAAGTCGCTGTACCGATTGGCCCGCATCAGATAGTGCAGTACCTGGATGTGGATAGGAAGCAGCCCGTGCCGCGCCGCGTCGTCGCGAACGGCCTGTTGAATGAGTGCCCCCAGACGTTCGAGCAGAAGAGAAGTTTGGTTCATGGTTGAAATGTATCGCCTCGATGCACCCCTTGACAAGCGTGATGTAGCGACTCTAAACTTACTTGTGCATCGAGTCGATGCATATTAACGTCAATTTTAAGGAGTCCATCATGAGTGAAGCCCTATTTTTCCATGCCGGTTGCCCGGTGTGCATCTCCGCCGAGCAGCAGTTTGTTCAGGCACTCGATCCAACAAAATATTCTGTCGAAGTGGTCCATCTGGGCGAGCAAAAGGACCGTATCGCCCAGGCCGAGCGTTATGGCGTGAAGTCGGTACCCGCGCTGGTCATCGAGGGGCAACCCTTTCACATCAACTTTGGCGCTGCGCTGGCCGATCTGAAATAGGAGACATCCATCATGAAACGCATCCTGACTGTTCTAAGTTCGTTGGCACTGGCTCTGCCAGCCATTGCGGCTGACCCCGTAGTGCCATATCCAGCGGGCTATCGCAACTGGCATCACGTCAAGAGCATGGTCATCGACAAAGGCCACCCCCTGCACGAGGCCTTCGGCGGCATCCATCACCTCTACGCGAACCCGAAAGCCGTGGCGGGCTACAAGTCCGGGAAATTCCCGGATGGTGCGATCATCGTCTTCGATCTTCTGGAGGCGCAGTCGGCCGATAACGCCGTCTCCGAGGGTGCGCGAAAGGTCGTCGGCGTGATGCACAAGGACGCGAAGAAATATGTGGCGACCGGAGGCTGGGGCTTCGAGGGTTTCGGTGCTGGCGACAGGATGAATCGCGTTGTGCGGGACAACGCGGCCAGCGCCTGTTTTGCTTGCCATGAGCCGCAGAAGGGCCACGACTATGTATTCAGTCGCTTGCGGGATTGACCTGTCGTGTCGAAGGTAGCGCCGATGGCGCCTGAATGGCAGGTTGAGGTCTGGTTGAACACTTCTGCGCCGTTGGCACTGTCGCAGCTGCGGGGGCGGGTGGTTCTGCTGCACGCCTTCCAGATGCTGTGTCCGCGTTGTGTCAGCCACGCCGTGCCGCAGGCGGAACGCGTGCATCGGGAATATGCCGAACTCGGTGTGTCAGTTGTTGGCTTGCATACTGTTTTCGAGCACCACGCGGCGATGATGCCCGTGGCGCTCGAAGCTTTTTTGCATGAATACCGTGTGACCCATCCGGTGGGTGTGGATGCCAGGGTGGCCGATGCTCCGATTCCAGCAACGATGCAACGTTACGCGATGAGGGGAACGCCCACGCTGATCCTGATAGACCGCAATGGAAAGCTCCGTCTGCAAGAATTCGGGGGTCTGGATGATCTGAGATTGGGGTTGATGCTCGGTCAGCTGCTCGCAGAGTCCAGCAATTCAGATGACCTATAGATCAGGGTTCAGTTGAGTTGCCAGCCTTTGGAAGGGCACCCAATTCTTGCGGGCGAATGGCTCTTCCCGGTCAATGGCCGGTGCACCTCTGGTTGCGCGTGTGACCGCACTGCTGTCGCCGCACTACTGAAAGCAATGCCCGCTATCTGGCGGTCAATTTGGACTTCTGTATTACCGGTTACGCTGCTAACGCCCATGTTCAACAAGGACACCCCGAAGCATGAAACATGGGCTGCCTGCGTAGGGCGGGTTTCAACCCGCCATGGCCGACTGAAGTCGGCCCTACGAGCATCCATTTCAGTCGCGCATGGCCGTTGTTTCACGTTAACCTAACTTCGACCGTCCCCTGAATTGGGCTTCCAAGTTCGCGCTCAAACAAAGCTGGTTCTAATTCAATAGCTGTTTGCGCATACAGAACGCGGGCTACAGGCCGATTTGGCTCATAAACTCACCTTCCCGAATCCTTCGCACTCACCCCCGCAATGCCCCAGTTCTTCTTGGGCAAGTCGTGAATCCAGGCGCGCACATTGGCGATTGGGATGCCAGCTTTTACTAACGCGGCACTGACTTTTCGATGACGGTGCGTTTCTGTTAGCTCCAGCGGCGTGGGATGCAGTTCGTCCACCCTCTCGTCACCCTTTATTGCTATGCTAAATATAGCTGCTTACGCAATCAATCAGAGGGCTAGAAGCCCATTTGTTCAATATTTATGCATCACCCCGCGCAGCAACTCAGCTGCTTCACATCCTTGAAAAACGTCTGCGCACAGAGCTTCAGGCCTTCGACCATCGTCAGGTAGGGGAACAGCTGGTCGGCCAGCTCCTGCACCGTCATCTGCGAGCGCATGGCCAGCGCCGCGCTCTGGATGATCTCGCCGGCTTGCGCTGCCACCACTTGCGCGCCAAGCAAACGCCCACTGCCCGCTTCGGCCACCAGTTTGATGAAGCCCTGTGTCTCAAAATTGACCAGCGCTCGGGGCACGTTGTCCAGACTCAAGGTTCGGCTCTGCACCTGCAGCCCGTGGGCTTTTGCCTGTGCCGCGGTCAAACCCACGGTGGCAATCGCCGGGTCGGTGAACACCACGGCGGGCATGGCGGTCAGGTCCAACCGAGCGTCACCGCCTGTCATGTTGATGGCGGCGCGTGTGCCCGCAGCAGCGGCCACATAGACAAACTGCGGCTGGTCGGTGCAGTCGCCGGCGGCAAAAATGTGCGCCGCAGTGGTGCGCATGGCCGCATCGATCTGGATCGCCCCCTGCGCGTTGCTGGCAACACCTGCGGCGGGCAAATTCAGGCCGGCGGTGTTGTGGCTGCGCCCTGTGGCCACCAGCAACTGGTCAGCATGCAACGCTGCCTGCGGGGTAAAGAGCACAAATTCGCCGTTGGCAAACGCTACCTGGCTGGCCTGGGTGTGATCCAGCACCTCAATGCCCTCAAGCCGAAAGGCGGCGGTGATGGCTGCGCCAATGGCGGGGTCATCCCGGTAAAACAGGGTGTGACGCGCCAGCAGCGTCACCTGGCTGCCCAGCCGGGCAAAGGCTTGCGCCAACTCCAGCGCCACCACCGACGAGCCGATGACCGCCAGCCGCTTCGGGATGGCGTCACACACCAGCGCTTCGGTGGAGGTCCAGAACGGCGTGTCCTTTAAACCGGCTATTGGCGGCACGGCTGCGCTGGCACCCGTGGCGACCAGGCAGTGGTCATATGCCACCGTGCGCTCACCACCCTCGTTGAGTTGCACCCTCAGGCTCTGGCTGTCATGGAAGTGCGCCGTGCCCCGCAATACGGTGATGGCTGCATTGCCTTGCAGGATGCCTTCGTATTTGGCGTGGCGCAGTTCATCCACGCGCGCCTGCTGCTGTGCCAGCAAGGCTGGTCGATTGATGTGGGGCGCACTTGGGGAGACACCAGCATCAAACGCGCTGCCCCGGCGCAGATGCGCCACATGCGCGGCGCGGATGAAGATTTTGGATGGCACGCAGCCGACGTTGACGCAGGTGCCGCCGAGGGTGCCGCGCTCGATCAGCGTGACGCGTGCGCCGCGTTCCACGGCTTTGAGCGCCGCCGCCATGGCCGCACCACCGCTGCCGATGATGGCGATGTGCAGGCCGTGGTCAGGGGTACAGGTGCTGCAGGCGCTTGGGGTAGATGTGTTCATGCTTGGCTTTCAAGGGTGACTCTTTGCCGGCGGCAGTTCACAGCCATCGGGGCCGCAGCGCCGGTGGGTGGGCCACACCAAGTCCCAGACGGACACCGCCAGCATCAGCCCCAGGCCAACATACAGCAGCACGGTCGGCCAGCCTTCGCCACCAAGCCAGCCCAGCGCGCCCAGCACCAGCGTTGGCCCCACCATGCCGAGCGCACTTCGCTGCCATTGCCGGTGGCTGAACCAGCCCAGCGCATTGGCGATGAGCGCAATGGCAGCAAACAGCGGCATCAAGCGGCTGATGAACAACCCCTCGTATTCCTGCAAAAAACCCAGTCCAAGAGCAGCACCGATGCTGGCAATGGCCGGAAAGCAGGCCGCGCAGCCAAAGGCCGAGACGATGCTGCCAAGGGTGCCGGTTTTGTCGGCGATGCGGGTCATCAGTGTCATGAAGTGTCTCCGTTTGATGCGTTGGTAATCACAGACGGCGTAAGATAAGTCTGTAGTCAGGTACGGAGTCAAGCACTTTGTAAAAAATAATTTTTGAGCACCCTGCATGCGGCTTGTCGCGCAGCCTGAGCATCGGCGCTTTTGTCTCCAGTCCGCCGGGTTGAATGTGAAGTCCCTCGGCTTTTGCCAACGCAAAGAGCTGCTGCTGGAACCTGACAAGCCGTTGGGTAGCATTCGCCGCTATGGCAATAACGTGATCGTGCGGGTGCGGTTCGTCAAGTCAGCGCAGCAATTGGGTTTCAGTCTGCTTGACCTGACGCGCGTTGAATCAGTATTGAAACGCCTGGTGGACCAATGCAATACCAGCAGTGGCGAGGTCAATTGCCCACGGATCGCGGCGTTGAGCACTTGATGGATGCCGCCCCCAAGTCGTGTCTCGCACTCAACGCACGTGCATGAAACGGTCAGCGTATCCGCTCCACCAACACGTTCATGACCGGATTGTCAAAGCGGTGCTTGGCTTTCAGTGCAGAGGTCAACAGGCCGTCATCGGCGCTGATGACACCTGCGTGCACACGAACCGCATTGAGTGCGTCGCTGCGAGCCGTGTTAAAGCCTTCACCACCACCGGCTGGCCCTGGAATGGTGCCTGCCGTTTCATCATTGGCCTCTGTGCCAGCATCCCAGGCTACCAGCTGCTGTCTGATCTGATCGCCCACGGCCATGGCACCCACAGGCAGCGCAGTCACGCCGGCAAAAGCATCATTGGTATTGACCAGCATGGTGGCTAATGTCAGCCGTGCGGCTGCATTGGGCGCAAAGCTCACTTCGTGGCTTTCTACTGCACCTGGCCCCAGGGCCGCCGTGCCATTGACAGCAGCCATGCCACCGGCCGCTGAGAGACTGGCGGCCAACGCTGATGAATCCCCGCTCTCAGCCAATTTCTCCAGCGCTGTTGAAGCTGCAGCCCCAGCCGACCACGCCGGCGCACCGGTGTGCAGCGCCACCAAAACAGGGCTCATGGGTTGACCCGCGGTCAGATTGGTGACGGTAACCCGAAGGGTTTGTTGGGGCTCAGGCGTGTTTGAACCACCACATGCCACCAGCGTGCTGACGGCCAGCATGCCAAGCCCATAACTGAACAGTGTGCTCATGGTGCGCCTCATTTCACGACAACAGTGATGCGGGCAACCGGGTTGAGCCAGCGGTGCGAACGGCTGTCCAAGTCACTTGTGCCGCCACTGGCATTGGTGTCACCCAACACACCACGGTGAATATGCACAACATGGGGCTCCGCATCATTGGGGGCGGCTGGAACCACGCCAGTTCCGCCACTTCCTGCTTTGCCACTGGGGTCAGCCGGAATGCCAGACACACCAGGCGCGCCACCAGCGCCAGGATTCATGAGCTCGGTGTTGGCCTCGGTGCCCGCGTCGTAGGCATTCAAGTCAACCGTATAGGTGCCAGGCGCCGTGGGTATCACCCAGCCATCCAGGCCAACAAAGCCATCATTGGTTGGTAGCAGCATGGCAGTCAGCGAAAGCCGTGTGTTTGCTGCGGTCGTGCTCAGTATGGCTTGTGCGCTTTGGGCTGGTGCAAGCAGGCCATTTGCCGGGTTGGCCAACGTTTGACCGCCCGCAGCCTCGACCGCCGTCTTCAAACCTGCAATGTCGCCGCCTTCAGCCATGGCCTGCAATGCCCCACTGGCTCCCTGACCTATTTGGAACAAGTGTGATGCGGCCGGATGCGCTGCAACCAGCAGCGGCGTGAAGTAAATGCCAGCGGTCAGGTTGGAGACGGATATCTCCAGATCAGCAGCTTGCGAGCTCAATGGTGCCAGCGCTGCGAGCAGCGTTGTCAAAATCAGTTTGTGTTTCATGTGTGAATCTCCGTTGGTTGATGGGAGATTCCATGGTAAGAACGATGCGGCTGATCAGTCCTCCACCGCAGCTAACGAATTGATCACAAATGCGTCACAACCGCCCGGCTTCGGATAACTCTGTCTTTCAACGTCGCGAACACGGTGTCGCAGGTGATATGCTAGCCATGCCACCGATGAGTCGATCACCACCTGCCGATTCCACCGTTTGACGCGTTGGCGACGACCGGCAGCGTAAGATAAGTCCGTAGTCAACTACGGAGTCATTCACTCTATGCAAAATGGATTTGAGCGCCTCAAGAGTAACCTCACCATTGGCGTGTTTGCCCAGGCCGCAGGGGTTAATGTGGAGACCATCCGCTTCTACCAGCGCAAGGGCTTGCTGTGCGAACCCGACAGACCCCTGGGCAGCATTCGCCGCTATGGCGAACGCGATGTGGCGCGGGTGCGCTTTGTCAAATCTGCCCAGCAACTGGGTTTCAGTCTGGACGAGATTCTTGAGTTGCTGCGGCTGCAAGACGGCACCCAGTGCAACGAGGCGCGTTTATTGGCCGAGAGCAAACTGGTCAATGTGCGCCAGAAATTGGCCAATTTGACGCGCATGGAAGTGGCTCTGAACGGTTTGATCGAACAATGTTGTGCCAGCAGCGGCCAGGTCGCCTGTCCGCTCATCGCCGCTTTGCACCGCTGACAAGCCAGTCGCCAGGTCGGTTGAGCGTGCGTGAACACGCCACAAAAAAACCGACTGTAAGGAATAGACAAATTTTGCAGACTAACGCAGCAGTGCTGCCGGTGCTCGTGCCGGTGTCCAGCAGGACAACATACACCAGGAGATTTTCATGATTCAGGCCCTCTGGCAAAACACCGTCATCGCCCAAACCGATACCTTTGAAACCGTGGAAGGCAACCGCTACTTTCCCGCCGCTGCGCTGGACATGCGTTATTTCAAACCGAGCCAGACGGTCAGCAACTGCCCCTGGAAAGGCCAGGCCAGCTACTACCACGTGGTGGTGGGCGACCAGGTCAACAAGGACGCGGCCTGGTTCTACCCAAGCCCCAAAAGCGCTGCCGCCAACATTGCCGGGCACGTGGCGTTTTGGCGTGGCGTAGAGGTGCGTGAAGTTGCTTCTACCGCGAAGTAGCGCGGAGCCTTTTCAATCTCAGTTCAAGCATCCTGCGCCAGCCGGATGCCGCTGAACTGCCAGCAGGCGCTGGCCGGAAAAAAGTTGCGGTAGTTGGCCCGGCTGTGGTCCGCAGGTGTGGCCACCGAGCCGCCGCGCAGCACGTACTTGTTGACCATGAACTTGCCGTTGTATTCACCCACCGCACCCGGTGCGGCGCGAAAGCCGGGGTAGGGTGCGTAGCTTGAAGAGGTCCATTGCCAGGCGGTGTCAAACAGTTGGTTCAACCCCATGCCAGTGTCACAAGGGTTGGTCGCTGCATGTTCCCACTCGAACTCCGTGGGCAAGCGCGCATTGGCCCAGCGTGCATAGGCATCCGCTTCAAAGTAGGACACATGCTGCAGCGTTTGATGCACATCCAGCGGTTGCAGGCCACCCAGTGTGAACTCTTGCCAATGCGCGCCCTCACGATACCAATACATCGGGTGTTCGCGATGCTGCGCCACGCGCCAGTCCCAGCCCTCGGCCAGCCAGTACACCGGGTCAGCGTAGCCACCGGCGGCAATGAATTCGGCGTATTCAGCGTTGCTCACCAAGCGCTTGGCCAAGCGGTAGGGCTGAAGATAGACCCGATGCCTTGGCGTTTCGATGTCAAAGCAAAAGCCGTGGCCAGGGTGGCCGATCTCCAACACACCGCCAACAAACGCTTGCCAGCTCAGGGCGACAACTGGGCGGGCGGCTGGCGCTGGCGCAGCGTAGGCCGGATGCAACGGGTTGCGTGAGAACAAATGCAGGATGTCGGTCAGCAGCAGCTCCTGATGTTGTTGTTCGTGCTGTTGGCCGAGTTCGACCAGCTTGAGTAATTCGATGTTTGTCGTCTGCTGTTGCAGCAGTGCTTGCAGACGTTGATCGACATGCGCGCGGTACGCCAGCACCACGTCCAGCCCCGGGCGGGTGAGTAGACCGCGGTGTAGGCGAGGGTGCTTGTCGCCCACCGCGTTGTAGTAGGAATTGAACAGCGCGCGAAACGTGGTATCAAATGGCTTGAAGCCTGTCACCCAGCGCTCCAGCACAAAGGTTTCGAAAAACCAGGTGGTGTGCGCCAAGTGCCACTTGACTGGGCTGGCATCTGGCATCGACTGCACGCAGCAGTCTTCAGCGCTCAGCGGCGCGGCCAGGGACAGGGTGTGGGCGCGTATCGCGCGGTGACGTTCTGCCAAAGGGTCCATACGCATCTTTGAGGGCTCCAACGGTTGACTCAGGGCCGCGCCAAAACAACAGCGAACCAGTTTTTTGTGTCTGTCCAGACCTGCGTCTGTGACAAGCCTGCTCGGCTAAGCAGTTCAACGAAATCGTCCACCCGGTATTTGTAGCTGTTTTCCGTGTGGATGCGCTCACCGCGGGCAAAGTGGCGCTCGCCACCAGGCCAGCGCACCACAGTGTCCGTCGTCGCCTGCAGGTGCATTTCGATGCGCGACTGCCCAGCGTTGAAAAAAGCCACGTGCCGCCACTGGCGGGGTTCAAAGTCATTGCCAATGATACGGTTGACATGGCTCAGCACATTGCGGTTGAAGGCAGCGGTGATGCCCTGTGCGTCGTCATACGCGGCATTGAGCACCGCCTCATCCTTGACCAAATCAACCCCAATGAGCAGTGCCCCGTCGTCTTGCAGCAAGTCGCGCATGCGTGCGAGCAAGGTCAGCGCCTGTGGCGGGTCAAAGTTGCCAATGGACGAGCCGGGGTAGAACACCAGTCGGCGATCTTGGGGCAAGTCAGTGGGTAAGTCCACCGGTTTGGTCAGATCGGCTGCCACGGCAAGCACGTCGACACCGGGTAAGGCCACACGCAGGCCGGCGGCGGCCTGGTGCAAAAAATCTTCAGAAATATCTACTGCCACAAAGCACTTGGGGTCAATTTGCTGACGCAGGGCCAGCGCTTTCTCACAATTGCCAGCGCCCAGTTCTATCACCGTGCGGCCAGTTCCAATCTGGCGTGCCATGGATGTGCCGTGCTCAGCCATGATCTGGCGCTCAAGGCGTGTCGGGTAGTACTCGGGCAGTTGGGTGATTTGTTCAAACAGCGCAGAGCCTGTGGCATCGTAAAAATACTTGGGTGAAATGCTGGCGTAGGGGCACGTCAAACCCTCAATGATTTCTGATTGCGGGGTCATGTCGCGTTCAATTCTTTCGGGTTCGGGTGATTTTTTCTTTCAAGGTCACAAACTCCTCGGCCGACGTGGGGTGCAGCGCCACGGTGGCATCGAAGTCGGCTTTGGTGGCGCCCATGCGGATGGCAATGGCAATGCTTTGAATAATTTCAGCGGCATCGTCACCGACCATGTGGGCACCCAACACGCGCTGGCTGGCACTATCGACAATCAGCTTGACCAGTGTGCGCTCCTTGCCACCAGCCAGACCACGACCCAGTGCGCGGAAGTTGGCGCGGTAGATGTCGATCTGATCAACTTTTTGAAGCGCCTGCGCCTCCGTCAGACCGACGGTGCCAATCTGCGGCTGGCTGAAGACAGCCGACGGCACGGTGGTCAGGTCGGCAGCAGTGGGTGCAGCGCCAAACAGGGTGTTGGCCAGTGCCGCACCTTCGCGAATGGCCACCGGCGTGAGCGCAATGCGGTTGGTGACATCGCCCACGGCATGGATGCTGGGCACGTTGCTGTGGCCGAAGTCGTCCACCACCACGCCGCCGGTTCTGTCCAGCGTGACACCCGCCTGCGCCAGCCCCAGACCCTGCGTGTTGGGCACGCGCCCGGTGGCATACAGCACGGCATCAAACACCTCCGTGCGCGTCGAAGCATCTGCCGCATGTGCTGCATCGGTTGCACCACTGTGCAAGCCTACCTGCAGGCTGCCATCTGCCTGTTTCTCAATGCCGGTCACGTCAGCGTGCAGTTGGATGTGAATGCCCTTTTGCGCCATTTCGTCGTGCAAATGCTTGCGCAGATCGTCATCAAAACCGCGCAGTATTTGCTCGCCCCGGTAAGCCAGCGTCACTTCTGAGCCCAGCCCGTGGAAGATGCCGGCAAACTCCACTGCAATGTAGCCGCCGCCCACAATCAGCACGCGTTTGGGTTGCGTCGGCAGGTTGAACACCTCGTTGGAGGTGATAGCGTGTTCGATGCCGGG
>Ga0315271_10002621_pt1 | contig 11285 bp, 9 predicted proteins | sample C3_top_MG_FD_204664 | JGI IMG/M metagenome (GOLD analysis project Ga0315271, IMG submission 204664) | Sediment microbial communities from Yellowstone Lake, YNP, Wyoming, USA - C3_top | ecosystem: Environmental > Aquatic > Freshwater > Lake > Sediment | place: USA: Wyoming | collected 2017-08-01
CCCGGCTCGATGCCCAGCTTGGCCTTGACGAGCTCCGGGTTGACCTCCTTGCACCCCTCGATCCTGACAAAGGACACGACCGGTTTCGGCGGCTGGAAAGAGCGACGTTTCTCCAGGAATACCTTGTACTCCTCCTCGGAGACCGAATACTTGCGGATCTGCGCCACCATGTCGCGCGCGGTGCGCTCGCCGATGGCCATCGCGTCGAATACGCGCGCGAAGCTCCCCGAGCCGATGTCGCCGAGCTCCGGGCGGATCAGCAGGTCCTTGTCGGTGATCGAGGCCTTGGCCTTGCGGACGTTGTCCTCGGTGACCACGCCGAGAAACTGGTTGAAGAAGCTCAGGACCGAGGAGTCCGGGGTCACCGTGCCGAGGGGCGTTCCCACGTCGATCGCGATGACGACGTCGGCGCCCATCTTGCGGGCGACGTCGACCGGGACGTTGTTCACGATGCCGCCGTCGATCAGGATCCGCCCGTCGAGCTCGACCGGCGGGAAGACGCCGGGGAGCGACATGCTGGCGCGGATCGCGTCGGCGATGTTCCCGTGGTCGAAGACCACGACTTCGCCGCTGTTGATGTCGGCCGACACCGCGCGGTACGGGATGGCGAGCTTGTCGAAGTCGGTGACCGCGGAGGCCTTGATGGTGTGGTTCTTCAGCTCGAAGCCGAGTTTTTGCCCGGCGATGAAGCCCCGCGGCAACCGGAGGCCCTTCTTCAGACTGGCACCGAATTCGATGTCGATGAAGCGCTCCTGGTCGCGTTTTCTGCGAAAGCTCAGCCAGTCCTGGGAGGGCCAGTCTGCAAAGAGCTCGGTCCAGGGGATCTCGTGGAACGCCTGGTCGATCTCCGCCGGGGAGTTTCCGATGGCGTAGAGCCCGCCGACGATGGAGCCCATGCTCGTGCCGACCACGAAGTCCACGGGGACGCGGTTCTCCTCGAGGACCTTGAGGATGCCGACGTGGGCCGCGCCGCGGGCGCCGCCGCCGCCGAGGACCAGGCCGATCTTCGGGCGCTGCGCCTCCTGCGCCCAGCCGCTGCCGGCGACGGCGACGGCAAGGCAGCAAGCGGCGGTCATGGTTCCGAGTACTTTTTTCATCGCGTCTTCCTCCTTATAAGTATCCGAAATCAGCCACGGCGAAATCGTGCTGACGTGCGTACGCCGGGGTGCGCGAGCCGCTCTCCGATCGGCGTCTCGCTACTCCTGCGCGCCGCCGCCCAGAAGCGCCTCGAACAGCACGCTCAGCCGCACGTTGAGCCCCCAGCGCCACGGGTCGGGTTGCTCCCACTTGTAGTAGTAGATCGGCTTGACTTCCCACTCGATCCAGGGCTTCCACATCTTGCCTACGAACATCAGCTGGGCGTAGGTGCGGTCGTCGTCGATGCCGGTGTCTGGCAGGGTGTAGGTGTTCTTCTTCTCCGGGTCGCCCCCGTATTTGTTGTAATTCACGCCGATTTCAGCCGAGAGAGCAGTGTCCCAGTAAAAGTGCCGCCGGTAGATCAGGGCGGTGTGGAGATTTGTCCCGTAGAGCGCCTCGTAGTAGTCCGCCTGGTTCGCCCACCGGATGTACGAGCCCTTGTCGGGGAGCACGTAGTCGAGGTTGATTGAGGTGCGCCCGCCCCAGCCGTCATCCGTTCTCCAGAAGGCCTGCTGTTCGAGGTAGGCCGCCCAGGCATCCCACTTCTTGTCGTAGCGAAGCACGACCTTGGGGCCGATGTCCCAGCCGCCGTAGACGTCGAATTTCAGCTGGATGTCGATCTCCTTGGTGAGTTTCTTGAGATAGGCGATGGACAGCGAGGAGTTGTGGTCTTCGGTCACCGTGTTGACGCTCGACACGTCGCTGCTCGGGGAGGTGGTGAGGTCGATGAAGAGGTTCGCCCTGCGTTGGAGCGCGGGCAGCGGGATGCGGAAGTTGCTCGGTATTTTCCAGTCCGTCCCCTCCGTCTCGGTCCAATCGGCCTCGAGGCCGACCTTCGCGCGGACGATCTGCTGGCGGTCCTCGACGCGGGATTCCCCAAAGGCCTTGTCGGTGGCGTCAACGACGTCGGCGAATGTCTGGCCGAGCCATTGGTGACGCTTGTCCATGTCGGTGAGCACCGTGAAGATGGAATCGCCGGTCTTCTTGGTGGCCTCGGTCGCGCCGGCGGTTTCAGCAGTGCCGGTTGTCTCGGCCTTGGCGGTTATCTCGGTCGTGCCGGTGGTGCCGGCTATCTCCACCGTGCCGGCCGTCTTGGTCGTGCCGGTGGTCTTGCCCTTGCCAGTGGCGCAGCCTCCGGTGATGGTGATGACAGCGAGGATCATTGCCAAGGCGCGGAGTCTGGCCTGACCTGTGGCTGACCGCATGGACGGAAACGATCTGATCGCGTGCATGGTACCCCCCCCCGAGTTTGCTGCTAGACTTCCGAATGGGTCCATTATCCAGCATTGCCCGCATAGGGTCAATGCAACATCCCGCCGGGGATTGTTCCCTTGACGCGAACCGGCGGCGGTCCTATTCTCACCGGTGAGCAGCCGTTTCCGCTCACGAACAGTTCACCATCGTTGAACGCGGGGCGATCCCCGCACAGCAAGGGGGGGCGACCATGAAGAAAGCACTGCTGGGCCTGTTGGGAATCATGCTGACGGCAACCTTCGTGCCGAGCGTCGCGAAGGCCGAGATCGGCGGCTGGAGTCTCGCCGTGACGCCCTACCTGTGGGGCGCGGGCATCGACGGCACGGTGACGGTCGGTGGGCATTCGGCCGAGGTGAGCCGTTCTTTCGACGAGCTCCTCAAGAGTCTGGACCTTGCGGGGATGATCAATCTTCAGGCGCGCACGGGCCGCTTCGGGCTCTACTCCGACGTGGCGTTCATCGGGTTGAGCGATTCGACAAGCGTCAAGGACCCGGCCACCGGCGCCACGCTCCTCAATGCGACCGCGTCGATCGACGAGTGGCTGGTCGACTTCGGCGCTTCGTGGGCCGTGGCTCAGTGGGGCGCGGGCGGGACCGGCACGAAGGGGATCGTCGATCTGTTTCTCGGCGGGCGGTACTGGAGTGTCGCGACCGAATTGAAGGCGGACAGCCCCTTTTTCGCCGGCGAGCCCAGCGTGAAGAAGACCGTGGACTGGGTCGACCCGATCGTCGGTGCCCGCCTGTCCGTCGATGTGACGCCGAAGTTGGAGCTGATCGGCCGCGGCGACGTGGGCGGCGGTCTCGGGGGCAGCACCTCGAAGCTGACGTGGTCCGCGAGCGCCCTGCTGGGCTGGCACTTCACGCCCCTGCTCAGCGCCTATGCCGGCTGGAAGTATCTGTCCGTCGAGCGCGAGGGTGACCGCGGCAGCACAGTCGACCTGGCCATGAGCGGTCCGGTGCTCGGCCTGGCTTTCACCTTCTGATCACCGGCGGGCGGGAATTCGCGCAGGTTCGTCCCGGGTCGCGGCAGCCGGCCGCGGCTCGGGCAGGGCTTCTCCCTGAAGTGCGGCGGCTTGCGGCGATCGTGGAGGTGTGATGAGCGTGAAACGGTTCTTTGTCGCCACCTTTTTCGCCCTGATTGCGCCCGCGCTCGCCGGGGCGCAACAGCCCCCATCGACTTCGCCTGCCGCTCTGCCCCCCGCCGGCGTCGAGGCGCGCGCCGATCAGGAGCTCAGGAGGATGAGCGAGTTCCTGGCCAAACTCCCCCGTTTCGCCCTCGAGGCCGAGGAGACCTTCGACGAGATCGAAGCCGGCGAGCCGAGGCGGCAGCTGACGAACCTCCGCCGGGTGGCGGTGGAGCGGCCCGCGCTCTTTGCGGCCGACGCCACGGGCGACACGCTGAACCGCGCCGCCTGGTATGACGGCGCCCGCTTGAGCATCGTCGACAAGGAGCACAACACCTACGCCACGGTCGAGGCCCCTGCGACCATCGACGCCACGCTCGACATGCTCGAAGACAACTACGGTGTCGTGCTGCCGCTGGCCGACCTTCTGTACAGCGACCCCTACCGGGGGCTGATCGAGGGCGTCACCTACGGGCGCTATCTCGGCCTGCACCTGGCCGCCGGCGTGCCCTGCCACCACCTCGCCTTCGCGCAGGGCACGATCGAGTGGCAGGTCTGGATCGAGGCGGGCGACAAGCCCCTCCCGCGCAAGCTCGTGATCACCTACGTTCTCGAAGAGGGAGAGCCGCAGTACTCGGCGACGATCCGGCGCTGGAACCTGGAACCGACGTTCGCCGAAGGGCTCTTTACCTTCGTGGCGCCGGAGGGTGCGCAGAGGATCGTCCCCGTTGCGAAGCCGCTCCCGCAGGCTGGCGGCGTCGGGGGAGAACGGTGATGGATACGCACCGTGAGGGCTTCGAGCGGCTGCGCCCGGCCGCAGTTGCCGCTGCGATTCTCCTGCTCGCCAGCCTGGCGACACCGGTGGACGCTCCGTCGCAGTCGCGGGGGTCGGTCCGCAGCGCCAACCGCAGCGCGGGCGGCGCCAGTTATTCGGGCGCCCGGGCGAGCGGATCGACGAGCTACTCCAGTACGGGCAGCTCGGCGTCCCGTTCGACCACGGCCACGGGCTATGGCGGGCAGACCGCGACCGGGACCACAAGCGTCACCAAGTCGGGCGATCAGTACAACGTGAACAAGAACGTCCAGAGCAGCACCGGCGCGAGCAAGAGCACGCAGAAGACCTACACTGCGGACAGCGGGCACGTCGATTCCGTGGAGCGCAGCACGCAGGCCACCAACAAGCAGGGTCAGACCTCCAGTTGGGACGGCAAGGCAGAGCGCTCCGGCTACGGCGTGGAATTCGAGGGCCAGGGCACGAACCGCTACGGGCAGAGCGTCTCCGCTGACGGTTATGGCGCGCGGGGCCCGTATGGGTCGGGAGTGACCGCGGACATCCACGGCGGCAGCGGCGGCAACCGCACCGTTACGGCGGCGCACGCCTACGGCGGGCCGGTGTATGTCACGAGCATGCCCCACGGCGCAAAGCCCTATCCCTACCACGGCAATTCGTACTACGTGCACGGCGGCGCCTACTATCGCCCCTACTCCTATCACGGCGTGGCGTACTACGGTCACATGCCGCCGCCGTGGGGTGTCTGTTACCCGGCACCGCCGGTCGGCGCAATCGCCCTCACCGTCGCGGGCATGAGCTTGCTCTACGCGGATGGCGCCTACTACCAGACGACGTATGTCGAGGGCGCGACCCAGTACCAGGTGGTGGTCCCGCCGGCGGGCGCGAGCATCCCGGGCACCGCGCTGCCAGCGGACCGGGCCGCAGTCACGCTTGCCGGCACAACCTACTACCTCTACGGGAACGCGTTCTACAAGCCGATCGTCGTCGACGGCAAGGAGAGCTTCGTGGTCGTGACGAAACCCGCCGGGCTGGTGAGCGTCAAGGCGCTGCCCGCCGACGTCGAGCCGCTGCAGAAGGGCAGCCTCATCTACTTCCGCTCCAAGGACCGGTACTACCTCCCGTGCCTCGACCCGAGCGGGGAGGAGTTGTTCGTCATGGTCGACGCGCCGACCGGCGCGGTGCCGGCGACGGCTGCAGCCGCACCCGCGGGGGGGGCTGCGGCGGCGCCGGTCTCCGCGCCGAGCGTCGTCTCCCTGACGGTCGCCCCGGGCACGCCCCTCGTGGTGCGGGTGGCAACCGAGCTCAATCCTGCCCTGGTCCGGGCCGGCCAGCGTTTCCAGGGGAACCTCGACGGCGACCTGCTCGCCAATGGCCGCGTGCTCGCGGCCCGCGGCGCGCGCGTCTACGTCCGGGTCGTGGAAGCCAAGGCGGGCGCGGGCGGCGCCCAGCCGGTTCTCGTGCTCGAGTTGACCGACATCGAGGTCGGCGGCAGCGTTGTTCCCATCGCGACCGAACCGAGCGCCTGCACGGGCAAGGCGGCGAACTCGGGCAAGCAGAGCGCCGCCGGCGCGACGCTCGGGACCGCCGTCGACGGTGGTCCGGCGGCAGCTGCGGGGTCGCCCGGGACCCAGGTGACGGTCGCTCCCGGCACGGCGCTCGAGTTCCGGCTGGCCCGGCCGCTCAGCGTCGACATTGCAGGGTAGGAGGCTGCATTCCCTCGCGCTTGACACCGTAACTCCAGTCACTATCATGATCCGGACCCGCGAAGCGCCTGTACGGCGCCGCTGCGGAACGTGTTGTCCCGGAAGATGGAATCGCCACGAGTTGGATCCACGATGAAGGAGGAAGCAGATGCCCTTGAAGAAAAGTGCCTGGTTGGTCGCCGCGGCTTGCATATCGCTGACGGCGGCGAGCGGCTCCGCTCGCGCCGAGGACAAGCCCTCGATCGAACCCCGCGCCGAGCGGATCCTGAAGGCCGCAGTCGAGAACCTCGTCGCGCACAAGAGCTTCATGTTCCGCGGTGCCGTGACCACCGAATCCGCCCTTCGCGTGGGACAGCGCATCGAGTACAACGGCACCGTCCAGGCGGCCGTGCGCCGGCCGGACCGCGTCTGGGTCAAGAACGACGGCGAGACTGCCCGGGGGAGCAACTGGTACGACGGGAAGAGCCTCACCCACCTCGATCTGGACAACAACGCGTACGCGAGCTGGCAGGCGCCGTCAAACAACGACGAGCTGTTCGAGAAGATGAAGGAGAAGCTCGGCTTCGTGCTCCCGCTCTCCCCCCTGATGCGCAGCGACCTCGACAAGGAGATCTTCAAGAAGATCCAGACCGGCTTCTACGTCGGGGAGACCGTCGTGAACGGCAACACGTGCAGCCATCTCGCGTTCAGCCAGGAGAACATCGACTGGCAGCTCTGGGTCGACACCGTGGTGCCCGTGATCAGGCGGGTCGCCATCACCTACAAGAAGCAGCCGGGAGCCCCGCAGTACGCCGTCACCTTCACCAGCTGGGATTTCAACGTGATGCTCCCCGATTCCGTTTTCACGTTCGAGCCGCCCCCGGGTGCGATGCGGGCCGAGTTCGAGATCGTGAAGCAGTAGCTGGCAGACGACGAGCCGAGACAGGGGTGACGACGATGAGAAACGATATGGTAGGAACGAAAGGCAAGTTTGCGATGTACGGCGCTGTCCTCGCGGGGGTGCTCCTCGCCCTGGCGCAGCCCGCCGCCGCCTGGGACGACTGGGGCTACGGCGGTGGCTACGGCGGCTACGGCGGCTACGATTCCTTCGACCGGCAGGAGGACCGGGAGTCCTCGGAGGAGTCGGCCCGGGAGGCCGGGCGCCAAGTGCGGCGCGAAGAGGTCGAGAAGAAAAAAGAGGCCAACGCGGCCGAGCACGCGGCGTACACCGACGCCATCATGGCCGAGAGCAAGGCCTCGGTGCAGGCCCCCCGCGGCGTCTACTACCGCAAGCCGGGCTTCATCAGCGGGGAGGCTCCGGGGAGCGGCGCGCAGGTGATCGAGGAGTCCGGGGTCAAGGTGTTCTACGAGCAGGGGATATTCTGGGTCAAGCAGGGGACACAGTACGTGGTGGTCAACGCGCCCTACGGCGTCGTCGTGGACACGATCCCCGCCGCCACGACCCGCGTGGCGAACAGGCAGGGCGAAGAATACGGCTATTTCTTCGGGACGTTCTTCCAGCGGAAGGACAAGAAATTCGTGGTGGTCAAACCGCCGGTCGGGATGAACGTCACGTACCTTCCCGACGGCTACATCACCGAGGGTGCGAAGGACGGGACGATCTACAAGGTGGGGAACACCACCTTCAAGCCTGTCTTCGTCCTGGGGGTCCTGGTCTATCAGGTGGTTGCGTCCTAGGGTTGACTCGGGAGCCCGGCAAGCCCGCCGCGGACGCGGCGGGCTTTTTGTTGCCCGGCGCCCGGGTCACGCCGCGGGCGGTGTCGCTGGCTGCGGTGCGTCCGAAGGCGGGTTCAGCTTCACGAGGTACAGGCGGGCCATGCCCCGGCGGTACCCGCGAAACCCTTTGACGTAGCGGTGCAGGTGCGTGTCGTAGTTCTCGATCAATTCCCGGTAGTCGCGCTCCGGCTGCAGGAAGAGGCTGCGCTCGCGGTCGCCGCCGCAGGCGTCCTCCAGGGCTTCGAGCAGCGCGTGTCCGCCGTTGCGGCCCGTGGGGTCGACCACGAAACAGGCGCCGCAGGCGCAGCGGCCCCCGGGGAGCACCGACGTCGTGTTCAACAGTCGCTTCCTGGGACGCGGCAGCGCGGCGCCGCAGAACGGACAGGCGGGCGGGTCGCCGTGTTGGCGCAAAATCGGCATCGGCATGGGGGTAGCATACGTGGGAGCCCGCATGTCGGTCAAGGCGCCACCGCTACTCCCACCGCGGGAAGGGCGGGGGGGCTTGACAGCGGTGATCCCCGGGCGGTAGATGGGAGCACGCTATCGCAGGCGAAAGGTGATCGATTGGCGACGAGACAGAAAAATGGCGGCGAGGGGGACGCCCCGGTGTCGCTCGGGAGCGTGCTCGAGGAACAGATCGCGGGCTGGATCGGCCGGGTGGAGCGGACCGGGCACTGGAAGCAGCGGAGCGACATCCACCAGCGGTTGATGGCGGAAGTCGAGAAGATCGTCATCCGGGCGGCCCTCGAAAAAACAAATTTCGTCCAGACCGACGCCGCGGATTTCCTCGGCATCAACCGCAACACGCTCGCGAAGAAGATCCGCGCCTACGGCATCCGCCGTGCGTGAGATCTCGAGCGGAAAGGGAGGGGCCGTGCCGGGATGGAAGCGGGAGGTGCGTGCGCGGGGCGCGCGTCGTCTGATCGCGTGCGGGGTCGCCGCCGTGTTGCTCTGCGGAGCGCCGTTCGCCGCTGCAGGGGCCGACCCGTATCGGGATGTCTCGCTGGCGCTGGGCGAGGGGCTGCTCGCGCTCTTCCCCGCCGTCGAGGGGTTCGTCGTCTCCGCGAGCGGCGGGGAGGCCTACATCGACGCGGCGCGCAAGGACCTTGTGAAGCCGGGCATGGAACTTCAGGTCTACCGGCCAGGCGCCGACATGATCCACCCGGTGACCAAGCAGGTGCTCGGCACCTACGAACAGAACCTCGGCGTCCTGAGCGTGACCGAGGTGCGCGACACCTACTCCCGCGGGACGCTCGACGCGGCCGGCGCCGCCGCGGGCATCGTCCCGGGGGACCGGGTGCGCCTCTCCGCGCGACGGCTGCGCGCGCTGCTGCACTTCGCGGGTGCGGCCCCCGGGATCGATATCGGACCCCTGGCGCAGTCGCTGATTGCGCGCGGCGAGCAGTCAGGCCGTTTTGCGATGATCGACGAGCCGGGCTGGGCCCCATCTCTCGCCGCCCTTGGCTCGCCGTGGGAGGCCGTTCACGCCGACCCCGCACTGCTGCGCCGCCTCGGGGAACTTTCGGCGGCGGATCTGCTGCTGAGCGCGAGGATCGAGGCGGGTGCCGCTCCCGGTGTCGCGATCGAGGTGCGCTCGCTGCGCACCGGGACGATGCTGGGAGAACTCAGCGAGCGCTGGCCAGCCCCTGCCCCGGCCGCCGTCCCGATTGCCGGGAAGCCCGCGGCGGCACCGCGAAGCGAGGCCGGCCCCGCGCGCGTGGCAACGCCATCGTCTGCGGCAGCGTCGCCGGGCGCGGGCGCGCCGGTCCCGGTGGTCGTGCCGGTCGCGGCGCAAGGAGCGCCCGCGGCACCGGCCCCGGTCGCCGCGGCGCCGACGCAGGCCCCCGACGAGTATCTCGTGCGCGAACTGGCCACGCCCGCGCGCGGCCTTGCCGCCGGCAACATCCTCGGCGAAGGGCTGGTCGATATCGTCCTGACCGATGGCGAGAGGCTCACCCTCTTCCGCTGGGAGACGGGGGCGCTTGCCTGGCGCTGGGACGAGGAGGGCCGGGGAGGTCGGCGCATCCTCTCGCTCGATGCCGCAGATCTCGACGGGGACGGCCGGTCCGAAGTCCTCGTTACGGCGGTTGTCCGCGGCAGGGTCACCTCGGAACTCAGGCGCTGGCAGGACGGGGCGCTGAAAATCGTGGCGACCATCGACGGAGTCTATCTGCGGGCGGCGCCGCGCCCCGGCGGCGTCGCGCTGCTGCTCGGACAGCGTTCGGGGATGGACGAGGTCCTCAGCGGGCGGGTGGAGCAGTACCGGCTCGACGGGGCGTCGTTCGAGCGGGTCCCGGGCAGCGCCCTGCCCGTGGGGGCGGGCATCTTCGGGTTGGCGCTCGCTCCGGCGGGCGAGGCCGTGGCGCTCTACGCGCTCGATCACGCCGGCTTCATCTCGGGGTTTGGCGCGGCGGGCGGTGTCGCCTGGCAGAGCGCCCGATCGTACGGCGGCTATCCGCCGCCGGTGACGGCGGTGGAACTTTTCGGCTCCGGCGCCATCGAAGCAGAAGGGTTCGACGAGAAGGCGCGCGCTTTCCAGGGCCGGCTGCTCTCCGAAGCGGCCACCGGCGGCGTGCGGCTCGTGGTGCCCAGGAATTTCGGCGACTCCCCGGTGTCGCTCGCGCGCCAGCGCGCCTACGGCCAGGGGGAGGTCGTGCTTCTCGAGGGTCCCGCGGGAGCCCTGGAGGAACGGCAGCGGAGCCGTGCCTTCGACGGGTACGTGGCGGACGTTGCGCGCGCGGACGTCGATGGCGACGGGAATGCGGAGATACTCTTCGTCGTCAACCGCGTCGCCGGTATTCTGCAGGGAGAGCGGGGCAGGCTGGTCGCGTGGCGGCCTGTTGTCGCGCTTCTGAAGTCAAAATAAGCCCTTGACACCCATTGTGACCTGCTGATAGTTTCCCTACTAAATAACCTTTGAATGAATTGAAAAAAATTTAAGAAAACGAAGGAAGCCAGACGGAACGCATGACGGGGAGGTGATGGGCTCGAGGGGAAGGGTTGTTCGGGCTGTGTGGCAGTAAGGGGAACCAGGCTTTCCCGGATGGCAGGCAGGATGGTTCGGCAGGGTTCATCGCCGGCCGGGGAAACGGGAACCATGCAGGCAACAGGCACAGGAGGAACAAGATGAAGAAGTTGATGAAGATCGGTTTGGCCGCGGCGGCGATTCTGACCTTGGCGGGGCAGGCCAAGGCGGCGCCCCTCGAGACCAGCGGTGAGCTTCGCGCGCGGGGTTGGTACGTGGACAACTATGTCGTCAATACGAAAAGCACCGAGTGGTGGGATCAGCGCCTGCGCCTGAACATGGTGTGGCCGGTCGCCGAGGGCGTCAAGGTCAACGTCCGGGCCGACATCCTCGAAGGTCAGTGGGGCACGGGGGTCAAGACCGCCGAGGAGCCCTTCAACAAGGAACAGATCTCGTTCGACTGGGTCAATATGCAGTTTGTCGTGCCCAACACCCCGATGACCGTCATGATGGGCCGCATGGACTCGAGCTTCGGCACGGGCCTGTTGCTCAGCAAGGACTACGTCGATCGCTTGAAGGCCACCTGGAAGTTCG
>Ga0315271_10002622_pt1 | contig 11285 bp, 6 predicted proteins | sample C3_top_MG_FD_204664 | JGI IMG/M metagenome (GOLD analysis project Ga0315271, IMG submission 204664) | Sediment microbial communities from Yellowstone Lake, YNP, Wyoming, USA - C3_top | ecosystem: Environmental > Aquatic > Freshwater > Lake > Sediment | place: USA: Wyoming | collected 2017-08-01
CTAAAGCCCCGTGCTACAGGGGTCACGACGGCCTGAGGCAATGCGGCAGCCGCTACTTTCTGATCAAGACCGCCAGGCGCGGGAACGCGAACGTCCCGGCCACGTCGTCCACCAGGTTCACCTGGCAGGTATACAGGCCAGGCGCGAGGTCGGTCGTCGGCACGTCGAGCTGGAAGATCGTCGCCTTGCGATCGGGCGCGGTCACCGTGGACGCCTCCATCAGGGACGTTTCGTAGACCTTCCTGGCGCCCTTGAAGAAGGCCACGTTCGACATCACGCGGACGGGTTCACGCGCGCCGGCCGCCTGCCGGTTGGTGTTCTCGGCAGCCGCTTTCTGGACCGCCGCCGCGTCGGCCCCTTGCGGCAGGGGCTTGGCAGCCGGGGCATCGGCGCTCGCCGCGTCGTACATCTCGTAGTAGAGGTAGAGCGGCTGGCCCGCGTTGACCACGTGCGCGATGCTCGCGATCAGTTCCTGGCCGTTCTGCACGAGCGGATTGCGCACGTCCTTCTTCGGCGTGGCCTGCAGGCGCGATCCGACGACGACCGAGCTGATGCGAACGGGTGAACGGTTGAGATCGGGCACCGCGATGACCGCTTCGAACGACCCCATGTTGCCCGTCTGGTTCTCGCGAACCACCGCCTTCAGGTTGTAGAGGCCGGGCGGCAGTTCGACGTCGGTCTGATACTGGACGGCCTTGCGCTGGACTTCCTCGGCGACCGCCAGCGTCAGGTTGACGGTGTCGCGAATGCGCGCGACCGGCCGTCCCTGCGTGTCGCGGACGATCGCGAGGATGTCGATGGTGGCCTTGTCCTTGTCGCGCGAGCTGTTGAACGGCACCTTCGAACCCGGCACGGCGATCCACAGCGGCACGAAGTAGCGGTCGCCGCGCAGGCGGAAGTAGCCAGACGAGGCGTAGACCGGGAGGTCGGTGACCGACAGGTCGGAGAACAACTGCTCCATCAACTGCTGCTCGCGGTCGTCCCGGCCCGAGTGCGCGAAGTCGCGCGGCGCGTAATAGCCGGCGCGGTACTCGAGCTTCAGGCCCGGCTGCTTCAGGCTCACACGCACGCGGCGGAACCGGCCGTCCTGCGTGCGGTTGGTGCTGCTGAACCCGAGCAGGTAGTACGCCGACGTGTCGAGGACGATCCGCTCGAACACCGACCCGAACTCGTTCGAATCGAAGAACGCGCGGCCGCCGGTGTCCTCGGCCAGCGAGGTGAGCGCGTCCTGCGACGCCGCCATCGACTCGAACCGGCCCGACACCGCGCGCCCCGAGAACGCCGACTGCCCGCGCGTGCTCGCCTGGCTCGCGTCGCCCGCCGGCCCGAGCGCCTGCAGTCCCCGCGTGTCGGCCGTGTAGATCGACACGTTGCTGCGCACCGCGCGGTCGATCACCGTGCGGATGGCCACGCGGTTGTCCATGCCGGTCTGGTCCATCCCGCTGCTGAAATACACCAGCGACTTCTTCTGCTCGATCGGCGCCATCGCCTCGATCAGCGACTGGATCGCCTGCAGCCGCCGGTCGGTGTTGAACAGCGCGAACTCGCTGTCGTCGGCCGAGAACGCGGTGGCCGATTCGTCGGTGGCGTCGGCCGCCACGAGCGCCTCGAACCCCGCGCCCTCGACGCCGCTCATCTGGTCGATCGTGTTCAGCAGCAGTTCCCGGTCGGCCGTGAAGTCCTGGATCACCCGGAGCGTCGTGGACAGCACGGTAATCGCCACCATGTCGGCCGGCGTCAGCTTCTTCTGGACGTAGTCGCGCGCGGCAGCGGCAGCGCGCATCGCCTCCTCGGGCTGCATCGAACTGAGATCGAACAGCATCGCGATCAGCCGGCGGCCGTGCATGTCGATGACCGTCGGCGTCGCCGCCGCGGGCGCGGCCTCGACCGGCGCGCGGCCCACGCTGCCCAGCACCGTCGGCATCTCGGCCGGCAGGGCCTCGATCGGCTGCGTGTTGATTTCCTCGAAGTCGAACGTGGAAATCGTCTGCGGCTGCCCGTCCTCGGTCACCACGAAATCGTCGCGCTTCAAGCCGCGCACGATGTTGCCGTTCTTGTCGCGCACGACGACGTTGACGGTGACCAGGTCCACGCGGGACCGGAACGTCGCCGCCGGCTTCTGCCGGCTGGGCGCCGCCTGTTGCGCGACGATGACGTGACCGAGCGCGAGGACGCTGGCCACCGCGACGGCGGCCCCGGCGAGCAGGCGGGCGGAGGTGCGGAAATGGACAGGCATGTTAGAAGTTCATCCTCAGCACGAACTGCACCGACCGCATCGACCGGATGGACGTGACCTGGCCGAAGGTCGGCGAGTTCACCGTCGTGCCGATGGATCCCCAGACCGGCGTGTTCAACACGTTGTTGGCCTGCACGCGCAGGCTGACGCCGCGCGTGCCCCGCACCGGGAAGTTCTTGTTCATCCCCATGTTGAACGTGAAGGAGCCCGGGCCGATGATGATGTTCCGGCCGGCGTTGCCGAAGGCCCCGGTCGCCGGGATGCTGAAGGCCGAGGTGTTGAAGAACTGCGCGAGCGTCGGGTTGTCCAATTGAATCGGCGCGCCGTTGTAATTGGCGCGCAGCGTGCCGTTGACGCCGTTCGCGACGTCCGACACCGCGCCGGTCACGAGCGGCGTGAACGGCTGGCCCGAGGCCACCGAGATCGTCCCGTTCAGCATCCAGCCGCCAACGACGTAGTTCGCCCAGCCTTCCTTCGTGAGCCAGCGGCGGCCCGCGCCGAACGGCAGTTCCAGGCTGAAGTCGCCGCTGAAGCGGTGGCGCACGTCGAAGCTGGAGAGGCTCCACTCCGCCGCGAGGTCCTTGTCGTTCTGCGCCACGACCCCGCCGCCGCCGCTGCTGAGGCTCGAGGCGTCGTCCATCGACTTGGAATACGTGTACGTGCCGCCCAGCGTCACGCCCTGGGCCAGTCGCTTCCGCAGCCGCGCCGACAGCGAGTGCAGCGTCGAGTTCGCGTCGGACGACTGCCAGATGAACGGCGCGACGCCGGAAATCGTGGTGCCGCTCGGGCTGCGATTCGGCGCCCGCAGCAGGTCGAGACTGAGGCCCTTCGTCCCCGTGTACGCGAAGCCGGCGGACAGCGTTCGACTCAACTCGCGCTGCAGGTCCACGTTCCACAGGTGCACGTAACCGATCCGGTAGTTGCGGTCCACGCCGTAGTTGTTCGTCGTCGTGGCGTTGGTCGGCCCTGAGAAGGCGTTCGACAGCGCCAGCGGCACCGAGACGGTGCCGACGCGCGTGTCGGTTTCCGCGAAAGGCGGCTGCGCCGCCAGTTTCTGCACGACCGACAGGTAGGGCACCGAGCTGTAGTTGATGCCGTAGCCGCCGCGGACGATCGTCTTGGGATTCACGCGCCACGCGACGCCGATCCGCGGCGAGAAGTTGTTGCGGTCGGGCTCGATGATCGTGAGCGGGTACGGGCCGGTGTAGAGACCGACGCCGCCCGCGACAACCGGTACGGCGGCGGTGAAGTCGCTGTTCGTGTCCAGGTTGACGAGCTGGTTGGCCGCTTCGTGGTAAGGCGACTGGTACTCGTAGCGGACGCCGATGTTGAGCGTGAAGTTGTTGCGCACCCGCCAGTCGTCCTGGAAGAACGCGTTGAACGAGTGCGTGCGGAACCGCTCCTCGCCAGCGGTGTACTGAATCGCGGCCTGCTGGGGCATCCCGAGCAGGAAGTCCGCGAAGTCGGCGCCGTCCACGTTGGACGTGCCGCCGCCGCTGAACAATCCTGTGAACACGAACGACCCGCGCGCATTGCTGTTCGACCGGCTGTCCAGGTGCTCGCTCTTGTAGTCCACGCCCCAACGGAGGTTGTGGCGCTTGTGCATCTTCATCATCGAGTCGGAGACGGTGATCGTCTGCGTCCTCCGCATCGACGCCGAAATGTCGCGCAGGCCCGAGAACGTCGAGAACGAGAGCGTGGGCACGCCCCAGTCGAAGGGATCGGTCGAGACGCCCGTGATGCCGGCGTTGCCGGCCACGTTGGTGACGTTGGTGTAGGCGTTCGTCGTCGAGGACTTGTTCAGGTTGTAGCCCGCCTGCAGCTGCTGGGTGATGCCCCACTTGCTGAAGGAGAAGCTGACCGGGATGTTCCACCCGGTCTGGTTCGACGCGCCCGAGAGCGTGGGGAATGCCGCGCTCTGCGTGCTGTCCAGGTTGTGCCACGTCAAGGACACGTTCAGGTTCGTGCCGCCGCCGCCCGGTCCTCCGCCACGCCCGCCGCCGCCGGCACCGCCCATCCCCCCGCCACCGCCTCCGCGTCCGCCTCGACGCTGCTGCGTCCCGAACGATCGCACGAACCGGAAGCTGAGGTCGTCCGCGGACGTGGTGTTGGTGGTCGAGTAGTAGTAGTTCTGCTTGTTGCCCGGCTGGTTCGGCAGCGGGATGTACTGCATCAGCGCCTGCGCCGAGGGATCGATGCGGTTGGCCGGGACGACGTTCCCCGGGAACGGCAGCTTCGTCACCGGGTCGATCAGCGTGGCCGATGACGCGGAGAGGTCGCCGGTGCGCATCGCGGCGTTGGGAACCGTCGAGTACGCGTTGAAGAGGTTCGAGGATCGGTTCCCCGAGTAGTTGAGGAAATACGAGGTGCGCGAGCCGAGGTCGAACAGGTGCGGGACCTTGAACTGCCCGCCGATCGACCCGCCGAAGCGCTGCTGCAAGTACGTCGGCGCCGTCTGCTGCTTCCCGTTCAGCGGGTAAGGCGCCGCGTCGAAGGGCGAGCCGCCCAGTTGATACGACGCATTGCCGTGCGGGCGATCCTGCTGCATGCGGTTCGCGAGCGCGAGACGGTCGCCGAGCGCGCCAGGGCCGCCCCTCTGGCCGCCGCCGCGCATGCCGCCGCCGGGTCCGCCCATCCCGCCCCCCGGGCCGCCGAACTCGCCGCCGCCGCCGCGACCGCCACCCCCGCCGAACTCGCCGCCGCGACCACCGGGGCCGCCGCCCGGGCCGCCGGCCCCCGCCGCGGTGAAGCCGCCGGTCTCGCTGCCCGGCATCCCTTCAGGCATGCCTGGCATCCCCGGCATTCCACCGCGCATCCCGAATTCGCCGCCCGGCCCGAACAGCAGGTTCTCGTTCGTCTGGCCCGTGCGCCCGAACGCGGTGACCGTCTCGGACAACGCCTCGGTCGAAAACCCTGGAGGCAGGCTGAGGTGTTCGGCCAGTGCGCGGCTGTCATCGGCGGTCGTCGAAAGGTCCGCCTGCTGGCCCTGCGCCCCGGTGCCCGCCCCGGCGACGCGCTGGAATCCCTGTCCGGCGCGCTGGCCAGCCTGGGCTCCGGCCCGCTGACCGGCCGGGGCCGCGGCCCGTTGACCGGTGCCCGCCGCCTGCGGCGAGGCGGGTGCGTTCGCCGGCTTCTCGGACGCCGCCTGACCCGGCTGGCCGGGCTGCGCGGATGGCGCTGCCGGCTTTGGCGCACGCGACGCCAGCGTCATCGGGAGATCGACCCGCGCCTGGCACGGCGACCCGACCGACACGTCCTTCACCACCGTCGCGAACGCCGCAAGTTCCGCTTTGACTTCGTACTGGCCGGGCCCCGGCACGGGCAGCGAGAACTTGCCATCCACGCCGGTCGAGGTCGCGAGCGGATCGGTCGTGGCGGTCTTCGGGGTCGGGGTCACGCTGACGACAACACCAGGCAGCTTGGCCTGCCCGGCCGCGACGGTTCCGCTGATGCTGCACCCCGCCGCAATCGCGGGCACCTGTGGCGCTGCGTCCTGCTGGGGCGACTCGGCCAGCAGGCCGGGCACCGCCAGCGGGACGAGCAGCAGCAGAACGAGCGGCGCGAGCGCGCGCCCGACCGTGGTGAACGAGGCCCTGCCAGGCGGCTGGGGTTGGTGGCGGCGCGATCGGTTGGCTTTGGCCATAGTCTGTCTGACACCCGGGTCTACGAGCCTAATACGACGCCGCGCTCCGCATCGTGACAGGCCTCCACGACGAACCTGTGACAGAATCAACCGATGGGACGTTCGATGACGTCATGGAGCGCTGTCGCCGCCGTGTTCCTGGCTGGGGCTGTGATGCTCGGCGCGTTCGGAGCGCACGCGCTTCGCGGCCGCCTCGACGCGTACTCGGCCGGCGTCTGGGAGAAGGCCGTCTTCTACCACTTCGTCCACGCGATGGGCGTGCTGGTGGTGTCCCTGCTCCCGCGGTTGGGCGTGCTCGACGCGCGGCCGTCGGGCTGGGTGTGCGGGCTGCTGACCTCCGGAATCGTCCTGTTCTCGGGCAGCCTCTACGTGCTGGCGGTGACCGGCGTGCGCCTGCTGGGCGCCGTCACGCCGGTCGGCGGCGTGGCCTTCATCGCCGGCTGGCTGCTGCTCGCCTGGCGACTCCTCGCGACACCATGAACAGCCTCGATGAGGCTGCCGCGCGAGTGCATCGAAGAACTTAGACTCGCGGGCGGGTGGGTTTATTCACTTCTGCACCGACACTTCGAGCGGCGCGCGCAGCTTCTGCGCCGTCTCAGCGACGAACCTGTCCCAGCCGTCCAGGCCGCCGGGCACTTGCTTCGTCTCTTCCCAGGCAAATCCGGCGTAATACACGGCAGGCGCCCCGGCTGTGACCTTGGCGGCGACCAGGTAGTTCCCGTCGGCCTGCGGGAAATCGACGACCTGCGCCGGATCGACGATCACCGCGCACCCGAGGCTGCCGGCCACGTTCTTGATCGGCTCCCACGCGCGCAGCGTCCCCCGCTCCTTGCTGCTCGCGACGGTGGAGCCGGCGTTGTTCTTGATGCCCGCCGCGTAGGTGAAGTCATGCGGCCCGCCGTCGAACGTGTAGCGGCTCTCGAAACGGTTGAAGTTCTGCCCCGCGTCGAGCGTGATCCGTTTCACCTCGGAGACCTTCGCGCCCGCCGCGTCCCACGCCTGGTAGACCAGGTCGAACATCACGCGGATCGGGCCGTTCGCGTAGACCCGCGAATTGCGGAAGTTCGCCGACGCGTAGAGCTTTCCGCCGATCCACAACCCGTTGCCCCCGCAGCCCCGGCTCTTGCCCGCCGAGTAGAAGTCGCCGCCCGTCTCGCCGTCCTTGTGGTAGTCGTCGATCATGTACCAGTCGTTCACGACCAGGCGCGACACGCGCTTGGTCCAGACGTCCACGGCGCTGCTCGTCAGCGGCTCCTGCGGCCACGTCTCGAGTTCCTGGCCGTACATCCGGTGCGCCACGCGGTCGTTCTCCCACGCGAAGTCGTCCCGCCGCTCGCGGACGAAGCGCCCGTAGGCCTTGAAGTCGTCGCGCTTGTAGGCGGGCCGCTCGCCCAGCGCCAGCGAGAACGTCTTCGACTCCTTCGGGCCGATGTCCACCTGGAAGATCAGCTCCTCGAACTTCCCGTCGTCGTTGACATCGACCGCCTGCGCCAGCACCTCGCGCCCGGCGGCGTCGCGCACGTGCACCTTGCGGAGGTCGTCCGTCGTCACGGCCTTCGCCACGTCGGCGGCGGTCAGCGTGATCGTCTCGCTCGCGCGGGCGATCGCCAGCGGGTTGCGGACGGTGACCGTTGCGCCGGCGGCGAACAGGAGAGACGCGGGCGCGGCCAGGACGATGAGCGAGAGGGCGGACAGCGTGCGGCGCATGGAAGTCTCCGGTGCTACTTCTGTTTCGGAAAATAGTAATAGGTGTTGTTCGCCTTGCGAATCTCGAAGTTGCGCAGCATGGCGATCACCTCGGCGCCCGCCATCAACGCCGGGCCGTAGCCCTGCATCGCGTCCGCGGACGCGGGACGGTTGTAGTAGTAGACCATGTCGTAGGCGGCCGTCGTGCCGACGCAGATACCCTCGATCTGGCCGTCGGACCGGACGCGCTGCTCGAGCGCGCGCCAGCCGGCCTGTGCCATCGGCGCATACGCGGGGGCAATCCACCCGCGGTTCACGCCGCGCGCGATCGCGTAGGTGTACATCGCGGTCGCCGAGCTTTCCAGGTAGCTGTCGGACTTGTCCACCAGCTGGTGCCACATGCCGGTGCCGCCCTGCCACGCGGCCACGCCCTGCACGCTGCGCTGGAACTGGTCGAGAACCTTCGCGCGGTCGGGATGGTCGGCCGGCATCACGTCGAGCAGTTCCGTCATCGCCATCAGCATCCAGCCCGCGCCGCGGCCCCAGAAGAAGCGGCCGTCCACCGGGGCGTCCTGGAACCACGAGTGGTCGTACAGCTGCTTCGCGGGGTCGAACAGCCGCGCCGACATCCCGATCACCTGCTTCGCCGCGTCGTCGTAGTAGCGCCGCTCGCCGGTGAGTTTTCCCATCTGCGCGAGGAACGGAATGCTCATGTAGGCATCGTCTATCCAGAGCGCGACGGGCACCGGGCGAGGACGGGCCAGCGTGCCGTCCGCCAGCCGCAGTTGCCTCTTGGAGATGTGCTCGTCCACCAGGCCGATGCCCTCGCGGTAGCGCGGGTCCGGCTTCTGCGCGTACGCCTTCACGAGGGCCGCGCCGATCGCCCCGCAGTCGTCGAGCTCGTGCATCTCGATCAACCGGCGGTAGCCGCGGGCCTGCGGCCCGAACTCCTTGGCCTGCCGGCGGAAGTAGTCGATGTGGTCGAAGATGAAGTCGAAATTCTTGAACGTGTAGGCGGCGAAGGTCTTGTCGCCGGTGACCTGCGAGACCTGGAGCATGGCCGCGAGCACCACGCCCATCGAGTACGTCCAGTCGTTGAACTCGTTCACGCGATTGTCGATGCCGGCGGTCTTGATCGGCTTCGAGAAGTCGGTGATCGGCTGGTTCGTCGCGGTGTCGACGATGGTGTAGGGCGTGGAGCGGACGAAGTAATCGCGGACGCGGTCGAGCACCGCCTTGATCTCGACCTCGTTCGGAATCGTGTAGTCCACGCCGGGCGCGATCGACGGCGCCGAGAACGAGGGATCGCTGCGGCCGCCGGGCGGGAGCTTCCCCTGTGTCGCCTGCGCCGACGCGAGGCCGGAGAATATCAGCAGCGCCATCAGCGCGGTCATCAGGGCCCGTGGAGTCAGGTGCATATGGATTCCTACCTCCGGGTGATCTTCTCGTTCCGCGTCGTGCCGTTCACCTTCACGTTCGCCAGGACGATGTCCTTCACCGCCTCCAGCACGTCCGGCTTCGCGACGTCGTCGAACGTGCAGTCCACCACGCGCACGTCGGTGACCGGGTCGTGCGGGTAGCCGCGCAGCAGCAGCCCGTACTGGCTCTTCCTGCTCGTCACGTTGCGCAGTTCCACGTCGCGCACGATCGGCGGGAACTTGCCAGCGTCCCCTTCCTCGTAGAAGAAGTTGACCGTCACCACGGCCTCGGCCACCTGGCCGATTGTCACGTCGCGCATGTAGACGTGCTCGACGGTGCCGCCGCGGACCGAGTTCGACTTGATGCGCAGTGCGCGGTCCAGCTGCGGGCTGTCCATCCGGCAGCGCTCCGCAAAGATGTTGCGCGCGCCGCCCGAGATCTCGCTGCCGATCACCACGCCGCCGTGCCCGTCCTTCATCACGCAGTCACGGACGATCACGTTCTCGACCGGGACGTTCACGCGACGGCCGTCTTCGTTGCGGCCCGACTTGAGGGCGATGCAATCGTCGCCCGTGTCGAAGCTGCAGCGCTCAATCAAGACGTTGTTGCACGACTCGGGGTCGCAGCCGTCGTTGTTGGGGCCGTGGCTCTGGATGTCCACGCCGCGCACAATCACGTTCGCGCACAGCACGGGGTGGATCTCCCACATCGGCGAATTGCGGATCTTCACCCCGTCGATCAGCACGTTCTGGCAGCGATACGGCTGGATGAAGTTCGGCCGCAGGTTGCCGCCGTCGCCGAACACGCGGTCGGCCACCGGCACGCCCCTCGCGCCCATCTCGATCAGCCGGGCGCGCGCCGCGTTCTGGTTCGGCCCCGCTGGGTCTTTCGTTCCCTTCCACGGCCACCAGTGCTCCGCGTCGGCCTGGCCGTCGAGGGTGCCCGTCCCCGTCACGGCGATGTTCCGCTCGTCGAGCGCATAGATCAGCGCCGAGTAGTTCATCAGCTCCACGCCTTCCCAGCGCGTGAAGACGACGGGCAGGTACTGGCGCGGATCGCGGCTGAATCTGATGACGCTCCCCGGCACGTCCAGGTGCAGGTTCACGCCGCTCTTGAGCCTGATGGCGCCGGTGAGGAATGATCCCTCGGGCACGACCACGCGCCCGCCGCCGGCCGCGTGGCAGGCGGCGATGGCGTCCCGGAACGGGCCGGTGCAGTCCTTCGCCCCGTCGCCCACGGCGCCATACTTGGTGACGTCGAAGTCGCGGGCGGGGAACGTCGGCGCGACGATCCGGCCCAGGATGCCAGGTACCTGGGCCCACCCGGCCAACGCGGCGAGCGGTGCACGAGCCGCCTGGGGCCAGGCGCCGGACACGCCCGGCCACAGCAGGCCGGCTCCGGCCGATCCGGTCAGCGCGAGGAATTCCCGGCGAGTCCAATCGTTGGGCATGACGTGGTTGTTGGCGTCAGTGGTAAAACCACTCAGCGGATTTGAGCGGCGCGACCCGATCCGTTTCGCACGGTTTAAGTACACCGCGGACGCTCGGACAGTCAAGCAAGTCGGACTTTATCGACCCTTTAGCCGAACTTGTGTGACTTGCCGCGTGGACGGGCCAATAGTAGGCTTAGTCGTCTTGTGGACTATCCATAGCCACGTCAACTCATTCAGGTGACCCCATGAACCTGCCAGCCATCGATCCACGGACCTGCATCGTGCGAAACACCGCCGCGAAGAAGGGCCGGACCCGCAGCGTCGCGCCCGGCACCACCGCCGCGCGGCACCTCCACTACGGGCGCATCATCCTCGACGCGGGCGATGCGGCCATCCACGTCGAGCCCGGCTCGCACGAGACCGGCCTCGTCTGCCTCAAGGGGCACGGCTTCGTTCGCGTCGCCGGCCAGACGTTCGAGGTGACGCCGTACGACTCGATCTACATCCCGCGCGAGACGCCGTTCGACGTCGCGCCCGCCGGGGAGGGCTGCGACCTCGCCGAACTCTCGGCGCACGTGGACAACCCCTACCCGCTGCAGTTCGTCTCGTTCGCGGAAGTTCAGAAAGACCCGGGGCTGCACTTCACGACCGGCGGCGAGAACTCGGGGCGCACGATCAACCTGCTGCTGGCGAAGAACGTGGAGGCGGGCCGCATCGTCGCGGGCGTGACGTTCAGCGAGCCCGGGCACTGGACGTCGTGGCCGCCGCACGAGCACTCCGCCATGCTGGAGGAGGCGTACCTCTACGTGGCGATGCCGGCACCCGCCTTCGGCGTGCAGCTGGTCTACACGAACGCGGCCGAGCCGGAG
>Ga0315271_10002623_pt1 | contig 11284 bp, 9 predicted proteins | sample C3_top_MG_FD_204664 | JGI IMG/M metagenome (GOLD analysis project Ga0315271, IMG submission 204664) | Sediment microbial communities from Yellowstone Lake, YNP, Wyoming, USA - C3_top | ecosystem: Environmental > Aquatic > Freshwater > Lake > Sediment | place: USA: Wyoming | collected 2017-08-01
ATCTCGCCGGAACAGATCAACGACTACAGCGGCGTGACCCACAAGGCCGACATCTACTCGCTCGGAATGGTGGCCTACGAGGTCTTCGCCCACCGAACGCCCTTCGGCCTGCCCGATCTGTTGAACCTCATTCGCATGCACCTGGACGAGATCCCGAGGTCCCCTCGTGACTTCAATCCGGCCATTCCCGAGCCCCTGGCCCGCACCATCCTGAAGGCCCTGGAGAAGAAACCGGCCCTCCGGCACGAGAACTGCGAAGAGCTGAAGAAGGAGCTGATGGCGGTGCGACCGCTCCTTATTTGACGGTCGCGGTTTGCACTTTCAGGGTTCGGTTCCTAATATTGCCCGGTCGTTCCCTCCTTAAAGACTCCGTACCCATCCCGCCTGTCTCTCGCGCGGGTTGCGTCCGATCGAATCGATCCGCAGCCTGACCTTGCGAGCCCGAAAGAAAAACCAAATGTCCGACGAAGAGAAACCCAAAGGGTCCGAAGACCCCGGGTCGGCCCCGCCGTCCGACGCGCCCGCGGGCGAACCGGGGGCGGAGGGCCGTGCCAAAGGGGATCGCGGACGAGGGCGGCGCGGGCGGCGCGGTCAGAGGGGCGGTGCGGCGGCCGCCTCGGCGGATTCTCCGCCGGCGCCGGATGCGACCGGTTCGGTGGATGAGTCGGCGGAGCCGCGCGGCGAGGGTCCGGCGCCGCGCGATCGGAAACCGCCAGCCGCGGCCGCCCGTCCGCCCAAGCCCGGCCGAAGCGAGGGACGCGGCAAGCCGCGGCGCGAGAAACCCGGGGTCGCGAATGCCAGGCCCGCCGCGGGGCCTCCGAAGCACCGCGAGCCCAAGCGGCACCACGACGTCCGTACCAAGGACGGCCGCCTGATCGACGTCGAGGACGATCCGGACACCGCGAAGGCCATAGCGGCCGCGGCGGCGGCCGCCGACAACGCGCGGCTCGACCTGGCCCAGCTCAAGGAGATGCCGATCGGCGAACTCTCCTCCGTGGCGAAGGACCTCGAGATCCCCGGGGCCCTCAACATGAAGAAGCAGGAGCTGGTCTTCCAGATCCTGCGCGCCCAGGCCGAGAAGCTGGGGCTCATCTTCTCGGAAGGCGTGCTCGAAATCCTGCCCGAAGGGTTCGGCTTCCTTCGCGCTCCGGAGTACTGCTACCTGCCCGGGCCCGACGACATCTATGTCTCGCCCTCGCAGATCCGGAAGTTCAACCTGCGGACCGGCGACACCATCTCCGGGCAGATCCGGGCGCCCAAGCCGGATGAGCGCTACTTCGCGCTCATCAAGGTCGACGCCATCAACTTCGAGCCGCCCGATCTCACCCGCGACAAACCGCACTTCGATTCGCTCACGCCCCTCTATCCGCAGGAACGCCTCAAGATGGAGACCGGTCCCGAGCAGATCTCGAACCGGGTGCTCGATCTGGTCGCTCCGCTCGGGAAGGGACAACGCGCGCTCATCGTGGCCCCGCCCCGCACCGGCAAGACCATCCTCCTGCAGCAGATCGCGAATGCGGTGACCCGCAACCATCCCGAGGTCGTCCTCATCGTCCTCCTCATCGACGAGCGACCCGAGGAAGTCACCGACATGCAGCGGTCGGTCCAGGGCGAAGTCATCTCATCCACGTTCGACGAGGCTGGCGAGCGCCACGTGCAGGTCGCGCGCATGGTGCTCGAGAAGGCGAAGCGCCTGGTCGAGCAGCGCAAGGACGTCCTGATCCTTCTCGACTCCATCACGCGCCTCGCCCGCGCCTACAACACGGTGGCGCCCCAGTCGGGCCGCGTGCTCTCGGGCGGCGTCGACGCGAACGCCCTCCAGGAGCCGAAGCGCTTCTTCGGGGCCGCGCGCGCGGTGGAGGAGGGCGGGTCGCTCACCATCATCGCCTCGGCCCTGGTGGAGACCGGGTCGCGGATGGACGAGGTGATCTTCGAGGAGTTCAAGGGCACCGGCAACGCGGAAATCGTGCTCTCCCGCAAGCTGACGGAAAAGCGGATCTACCCGTCGATCGACATCGAGAAGACGGGAACCCGGAAAGAGGAGCTGCTGGTTCCGAAGGACGAGCTCAACCGGGTCTGGGTCCTGCGCAAGGTCCTCTCCGCCATGTCGCCGGTGGAGGCGATGGAGCTGCTGGTCGAGCGGCTCTCGAAGAGCAAGTCCAACGCCGCCTTCCTGCAGAGCATGGGCAACGGCGGCTAGCCTAAAGGGTCAGCGGGGACGCGGCATACCGGACCGGCGCCGGTCGTCCTCGAGGTTCACCAGCGACTTCTGGAGGTCGGCCAGCTTCTTCTTGTCGGCTTCGATCGTGTTGGAAAGGTCGGCGCGCGCGGGAGTGATATTGATGAACGAGGCCAGGTTTCGCTCGTTCTTCGCGATGGTGGCCTCGAGTTCCTTGATCTGATCCTGGGCCTGCTGGACCTTGTCGTTCCATTCCTTCTGCTTGTCGGCCGCGATTTCTTCAGGAGTCTTCTCCTTCTTCTTGCTCGCGGACCCGGTGGGCGCCCCCGCGCCGGCCGCGGGAGCGGCCGCGCTTTCCGGCTGCGATGCGTCGCCGCTGCCGGTGCGATCGCCGTCCGTGTAGACCTTAGCGGGACCTCCCGCTTTCTGCAGCTGGGCCCGGCGCGCCTTTTCCGCCTTCGCGAGCTCGGGGAGGCTTGGCTGGGTTTGAGCGGCCGCCGTGGTGGCGAGGGCGAGGGCGGAAACGAGGCACAGAAGATTCTTGATGTTCATCGGATGTCTCCTCCTGAGAGAGAACTGAACCTTGGCAGTATAGAACGCAACCCGCCTCGGACCGCGTGATAATGTCCACACTTGACCGCCGCCAGCCAGACAGGGCCGATGGAACCCTTGGCGGAAGCCGACCGATCGAGGGCGGCCAGAAACGCCAACGTCGCGGCGGTCATGACCTTCGCCGCGTTCCTGGGCCTTGGTTTCGCCCTGCCCTTCCTTCCCCTCTTCGTCCAGGAACTGGGGGTCGCTGACCCGAAAGACGCGGCGCAATGGGCGGGCGTCCTGATCGGGGTGGGGCCCTTGCTGGCCGGACTCCTGGCGCCCTTCTGGGGAGGCCTCGCGGACCGGCACGGCTACAAGCGAATCGCTCTCCTGGCCCTCACCGCCATCGGCCTGGCCCAGGTGGTGGCCTCCGTGGCCCGGAGCCCCATGCACGTCATGGTGTCGCGCATCCTCTCGGGACTGTTCGGTGGCGTCGGTCCTCTGGGTCTGGCCATGGCCTCGGGTTCGTCCCAGAAGGGCGGGGGAGCCAGCAAAGCGATTGGAAAGATCCAGGCCGCGCAGATTCTGGCCGCCGGATTCGGGCCGCTGCTGGGCGGCACGCTCGCTTCCTATCTCGGCATCCGGGCCGCGTTCTGGGGAGCCTCCGTCTCCTGTCTCTTCGCGGCCCTTGTCGTGGGGTTCTTCTACTCGGAGGAAGGGCCGGCATCGCGCGTCCCTCTCCCGGCCGCGGCCTCCTCCGCGTTTGTCCAGCCCCGGGGCTTTTTCGCCGCCCTCGTGTTCGTGGTGTTCTTCGTGAACTTCGCGTCGCGCTCCTTCACCCCGATCCTTCCCGCGCAGCTCGGATTCCTAGGCGTCGCTCCCTCCTCCCTGGCCATGAGCACCGGCATCCTGATCTCGGCGTACTCGATCGCCGCCGCGGTCTCGTCGTTCGGCTTTGGACGCCTGGCCGCCGCGATCGACCCCGTCCGGCTCATCGGCCTTTCCTTCTTCCTTTCGCTCTTCGCCGCCATCTCCATGGCGTACGTGTCCACCTTCGCGGCGTTCCTGGGGGTCGCCCTGGTGTACGGCATCGTGTCGGGCGGGGGGCTGACGCTTGGATACAGCATCGGCTCGCGCCGGTTCCCGGAAGCGTCCCGGGGCGCCTCCTTCGGAAAACTCTCGGGCGCGGCCCTGATCGGCGGGGCCATAGCACCCGCGCTCGCCGCGTTCGTGGCGCGTTCGGCGCTCGAGGATGTCTATTGGATGAATGCGCTGATCTACGTCCTCCTCATCGGGGTCGCGGTCTGGTTCCTGCGGGGACCCGCGAGCCGGGCCTGAGACCCTCCGCTACTTGCGCGGAGCGCCCGCGAGGGAGGTGCGGTTCCGGCCCGTCTCCTTGGAGGCGTAGAGCGCTTCGTCGGCCGAGTGGATGAGCTCCTCGGGAGTCGCGTAGCCGAGGTCGGTGGCCGAGACGCCGCAGCTCGCCGTGACCCTCAGCTGCTCGTCTCCAACCTTGATCACCCGGCCCGCGAGGGCCTTGCGCAGGCGTTCGGCCATCCGGAACGCCGCGGGGCCGTCGGTGTCGGGAAGGATGATCGCGAATTCCTCGCCCCCGTAACGCGCGGCCAGGTCTCCGCCTCGAACCTGCTGGAGGATCTCCGCGGCCGCCGCCTGAAGAGCGATGTCGCCGGCGGTGTGACCGTAGGTGTCGTTGAGCTGCTTGAAGTGATCGAGGTCGATCATGAGCAACGAGAGGGATTGCCCGCCGCGGCTGGCCTGCGAGGCCGCGCGTTCGAGGGACTCGTCGAAGGCCCGGCGGTTCAGGAGATCGGTGAGGCCGTCGTGAAGGGCCAGCCGCCGATTCGCCTCCGCCAATTCGATGAGAGCGATCGCGGCCGCGGCCTGGTTGGACATGAGGGAAATGACCCGGCAGACGCTGGCGTCGAACGCCGCCCGCTCCCCGACTGCTACCAGGGCGCCCTGCAGCCGGTTGCTGAAGACGAGGGGATGGACGAGCAGGGTCTCTCCGGGCAGGCCGCCGCCCAGGCGGAAGAGAGGAAGGCCCTGATCCCGCGGGGTGTCGATGCGCATCGGCTCCGGCGGCTGGAGCTTCAGGTACCAGGCCATCCACGTTCGTTCGGAGCTCTTGCTGCCCGAGCCCATCCATTCCTGGAACTGCTCCGACATGCCGGGCAGACCTTCGATGGTTTCTCCACGGAGGCGCACGATCCCCGCGCCGAGGGTCTTCGGAGCCATGTCCTTCACCGCCCGGGCCACGAACTGGTGGATTTCCGCTACCTCGGTGATGAGGGCCATGCTCTGCGACGCCGAAGCCGCGGCCTCGAACTCCACTTCGCGCTCCGCGTGGGCCAGGGTCTCCCGCTCGTTCTCGACCACCTGCGAGATGAGATGCGCGAGCTGCTGCAGGATCGGCTCGGCATCGGAGAGGGCCTGGCTCTCTTCGTGATCCACCACGAGAACCCCGTTGATCATCCCGCGCACCAGCACCGGCACCGCGATGAGCGTGCCGATTCGTTTCTGGGTCTTGTAGTAGGGCAACGACCAGAGGAGGGTGCGGAAGTCGGTGGCGTAGAAAGTGCGGCGGCGCTCGAGGACGAAACCCACCGGGTCGGTGTCGAGGGGCAGAACCGCGTCGCCGAAGATCTCCCTGGGCCCGTCCTGGGCCCGGAGGAACGCGCCGCCCCGCGCCTGGTCGATGTCGAAGAACAAGGCGGCATGCGCGTGGTTCATGGCCCGGGCGAGCTGCAGAAAGGGGGCCAGGGTCCTGGTGAGGTGGGCCGAGCGTTCCAGGTCGCGCACGGTGCGGGCTTCCTCGCTCACCTTGTGGAGGGTCGGACCTTCCTTCCGCCGCACCGTGCCCCGGAACGTCTTGTCGGGGTCCATCTCGGTCTCGAGGAAGTCGGCGCCCTGCCGCATCTTGGTGATGGCGCGCCCGAGTTCGATGGTCCGGCTCTTGAGCCTCGCGAAGGCGGCGCTCGCGGCGAATGCCGTTCCCCCGAGTCCCAGCACGTCGGCCAGGAACTCAAAGACGGAGGGCGACCGGGTGGCGCCGGCCAGGAGCAGTCCCGAGCCGAGGCCAAGGCTCAACGTCCACAACATCGACTCCGAACTGGCGGTGAAGATCACGAGGACGGCGAGGGGCAGCCACAGCGGCGCCGCCTTCGGGAGAATGGTGATGCCGAGGGCGATGAGCAGGGCCACCAGGGTGTGCTGGGCCGCGCGCGCGATCCAGGGCGCCTTGGGAAGGGGCACCACGAGGAGGCTCACCAGGAGGGTGGTCGCGGTGATGAGGACGAAGATCGCGCCCAGGGTCGTCCCGACCTTGATTCCGGGGACGAACGGCGCCGCGAGGAACAGCGCCGAGAGAACGAGGGCCAGGATCAGGAGGGCGCGCGCGATCGCCGGAATCCTCGATCGCTGCGCGGCCCTTGTTTGCATCGTCTGGTTTGCCCCTGCCGGCTACTTTAGTTCGGGTCCGAGCACCAGTGCGTAGGAGACGAGGTCGTCCTCGGTGAGGCCAAGGTTGTTCAGGTTCGAGTAGTACTGCCGGATCTCTTCGGCGTGATCCGCGTTGCTCGCGCGTCGCTCGCGGATGTCCTTGATCAGCTTGAGGAGGGTCTGAACCAGTTTGGGCGTGATGGAAACACCACCGCGCGTGAGCTTCGCCTCGTTGCGTTGCAGCACCGCTTCGATCGCCACCGCCCCCGAGTGCTTGCCGAAGAGGAAGCGGAGCTGACCGCCCACCATCTCGGGTTGCACCACCTGGTAGATGGCGGGATGGATGGTGATGCCCGCGGTGTGGATTCCGGTCTCGTGGGTGAAGACGTTGTGGCCGATGATGGGCTCGCCGCCCGCGACGGGAAGACCGCTCATCTCCTCGACCTTGCGCTTCAACTCCCACAGCATGTCGTAACGGAAGCCCGGGATGGTGACGCCGTACAGTTCCTTGAGAATCATCACCGTGGTGTGCAGCGGCGCGTTCCCGGCGCGCTCGCCGATGCCGTTGACCGTGACCGTGGGGATGGTGGCGCCGTGATGCAGCGCGCGCACGGTGTTGTAGGCGGCCAGACCAAAGTCGTTGTGGAAGTGGACGACCAGCGGCTTGTCCGGGAAAGCGGCGACGAGCTTCGGGATGTAGTAGTCGACGCCTTCGGGCGCGAAATACCCGACGGTGTCGGGGTAGGCGTAGCGCGCGCCGCCCGCCTTGTAGCAGGCCCCCGCGAGCTCGATGAGGTAGTCGACGTGGGCGCGCGATCCGTCCTCGCCTCCGAACTCCACCACCTGCACGCCGCGCTTGTGGGCATGCCTGATCGCGTGAGTGGCCATCCGGATGTTCGCCTCGCGGTAGAACGAGACCGGCAGATCGAGCCACTCCTCCGGCTTGCGGCCCTCGAGGCCGAGCAGGGTCTTGCCGATCTTGTACTTGAGGTGAAGGTCGGAGCCGGAGGTGAAGACGAAGAGGCTGACGTCGTGGGGCCTCGCGCCGATGCCGCCGAGGAAGTCGAGGGTGACGTCGATGTCCCGGGCACTCGAACGGCACATCACCACGATCTCGCTCCTGATCCGCCCGCGCTTCTTCGCGTCGAGGATGAGCTGGAGCGAGGCGCGTTCGGAAGGCGCCGCGGAAGGGAAGCCGACGTCCAGCATGTGCACGCCGGCGTCCGAGAGCATGCACGCGAGCTCGAACTTCTGCTCTGGAGTGAAGGCGACTCCCGGGGTCTGCTCGCCGTCGCGGAGCGTGGTGTCGTAGAGCCGGATTTCGCCGGCGCGAGGGAAGGTGGTTCCGGCGGTGAACTGTCTGGGGGAGTGGATCAGCTGTTCGAGGGGTTCGCGCAGTTCAACCATTCAAGTCCTTGTCTGGGGTGCGGATGGGGATGGGCCGATGATAGCCGGGCGGGCCCGGTGGAGCCCGTTGATTTGGCTAGCCATCCTGCAGGCTGCGCGCCATGAATCGCGTGCCCGGGACGGGGTTGAAACGGTAGGAGGGGATCTCTATGAATCCGAGCCGCTCGTACAGCTTGTGGGCGGCTCGCATGGACGGGAGGGTGTCCAGCAGCATTCGCTGATACCCCGCGGCGCGAGCCCACTCCATCGCCTCCCGCGCCAGTCTCTCGCCGGCGCTCAGCCCGCGGAAGGCGTCCCGCACGTAGAGGCGCTTCATCTCGCAGTCGCGATCGTCGATGCGACGGACCGCGATGCACCCCGCCGGTCTGGCCTCCGCCCAGGCGAGAAGAAGGGCGCCCCCGGGAGGCGTGTACTCGCCGGGCAGCCCCCTCAGTTCCTCCGCGAAATTCTGGAAGGAAAGGTCGATGGCGATCCATGCCGCGTAGTCTTCGAAGAGTCTCCTCGCCACCGCGATGTCGCTCTCCCCGGTGGCGCGCCGTATCGCCAGCATCCGCTCTAGCGTCCGGCCTCTCCGGCTTCGTGCAGGGTGTCGATCGCGGTCTTGAGCAGCAGGATGAGCGAGCCCTTCTCCTCCGGCGACATCGCCACCGGCTGGTTCTCATCCTCCTCGGCTTCGGCGATCGCTTCGATCACGTACCGGAACACCGCGGGCTGGCGGGTGAGCCGGGCGAGGGCGGCCTCGTCGATCTGCTGCGGGTCCGTGCCGTCGAGGCTCATCAACTCCTGCTCGTTCTGTTCGAGCCTTCGCTGGATGGCCTCCGCGGTCACCGGCTTCATCCGGCCGGAGCTTCCCGCGCGGAAGACCCGCCAGATGACGAAGTAGATGAACCCCGCGAGTTCGCTCAACCCCGGGCCCATGCCCTCGGTGGATCCGAGGATGAAGGCGAGAAGCTCGGGTTGCTCACGGCTGGCCTTCCCCATCTCCATGGGAATGCGCGACTCCGGAATACGACCGGCCTCCTGCCAGGCGGCGTCGACCATGGAGGCCTCTATGACGCCCACGTTCCCTATTCCTTCTGGTCGAGATGGAAGCGATGCATGGCCCGGTGCAGGACCGGAGCCAGGACGAGGCCGATGGCGAGCACGAAGACGAGGCCCGCGAACAGCGCGTAGGTTCCCGCGAACAGCTTTCCGGCCGCGGTGTGGAGTTCGGCCACCGGGCCCATCCCGCCCAGGATCATGGACGCGTTCAGATAGGCGTCGACCCACGTCTGGTCTTCGAGCCAGTGATAGCCGGCCATGCCGGCGGAGAGGGTAAGGACTAGGAGGGCCAGGGCGCCGATGACATGACTGGTCACCCGGTCGACGAACCGCCGGTGGGACAGGAGAGGCTGATGTCGATGTTCGTACACGGGAGTCGCCGTCAATTCCGCTTCCGCAGGATCACGCCCTGAATGATAGGGCCGCGCCCCTCGATCGCGCCCGTCTCCGGCTATTCGATCGGGGCGTGCAGCAACCCGAGCTCCCTCGCGAACCGGGCGTAGGTGAAGCCCGCGATGACGTCGTAGGCGAAGTGCACGAGCATCGCCGGGTACAGGGAGCCGGCGATGAAGACCAGGGCGTGGAAGGCGGCGGCAATGGCGGCGATGGCGAGGACGCTACGCAGTCCCTGGATGGCGTGGGCGAGCGCGAACGACGCGACGGAGAGCGCGATCCCGATGGCCGGACTTCCGGTCAGCAGCGCGATCAGCGCGGGCAGGACGCCCCGCCACACGAGTTCCTCTCCAATTCCCGCGGAGAGCGACAGCGCGACCCACATTCTTTGCTCGCGCCGGTTCGTGGGCGCGAAAAGCCGCCAGGTCGGCTTGTCTTCTTCGATGGAGCGCCGCCAGTGGGGGCGAACCAGGAGGAGGGCGACCGCGAGGAACAAGACTCCGGCGAGCCACGACAGGAGCGAGGGAGCCCGCGCGGGAAAGAGTTCGATGCCCTCCACGAAACCCGTGGCCAGGGCCAGAACGCCCAGGACGACCTGGGGCAGCAGCATCGCGTGGAAACGGAAGGCGAGAGGGATGCCCGCCATCGCGAGGGCGCTTTCCCGGTTGCGCAGGACCGCCCACGGCACCACGATCGTCACGAAGACGACGAAAGCCCATCCGAGCACGGAAACCGAGCCGAGGTTCAAAGGGGACCTCGACCGGCGGTCAGAATTTGTACACTGCGCAAGTGCGGCGGATTGTAGGCGACACAGCGAAGTCGGGCGTGAGCCCGGCTGTGTCCTCGTTCCATCCGGCGACCCGGGCGTGGTTCGGGCGTCGGTTCGAAGGCGCCTCTCCCGCCCAGAAGAAGGCCTGGCCTCACATCATGGCCGGCGAGTCGACGCTGATCGCCGCGCCCACCGGTTCGGGAAAGACCCTCGCGGCGTTTCTGTGCGCCATCGACCGGATGGTCTTCGACGGCTCCGAGGCGAGGCCTTCGTCCGAGTCTCGCCGCGGGGTGCGCATCCTCTACATCTCCCCGGTCAAGGCCCTCGCCAGGGATGTCGAGAAAAACCTCCAGGAGCCGCTCGTCGGAATCTGCGAGGTTGCGAAGGAGCGCGGCGATGCCTACCGCGTGCCCAGGGTCGCCGTCCGGTCTGGCGATACGCCCCAGAGCGAGCGTCAGAAGATGCGGCGCGATCCTCCCGACATCCTGATCACGACGCCCGAGTCTCTCTTCCTGATCCTGACCTCGGATGCGCGCGACATCCTGCGCACCGTCGACACCGTGATCCTCGACGAGATCCACGCGATCGTGGGGACGAAGCGCGGCGCCCACCTGGCTCTGTCCGTCGAGCGCGTGATGCGGCTCGCGGGCAAGCCCATCCAGCGCATAGGCCTCTCGGCCACGTCGCGCCCGCTCGATCTGGTCGCGCGTTTTCTCGCCGGGTCGCGCGGCCGCAGGGTCGAGATCGTCGATGCCTCGATCAAGCGGGCCTTCGACGTGCGGGTCGAATCCGCGGTGCCCGACATGACCGCGCTGCCGCGCGAGACCATCGAGACTCCAGGGTCCGACTCGGGAGGACGCGCGGTCGAGCGCCCGTGGATGGGGTCGGGAACGTCCGCGTCAGGCCGGGGCTTCGTGCCGCCTTTCGCGACGGACGACGCCCCCCCACCGGCCGTCCAGGGCGCGCCCTCCATCTGGCCCGCGATCCACCGCCGCGTTCTCGAGTTGATCCTGGCCCATCGCGCCACCATCGTGTTCGTCAATTCGCGCCGGGTGGCCGAGCGTGTGGCCGCGGCCCTCAACGAACTCGCAGGCGCTGGGGAGCCCATCATCTGCCGGGCCCATCACGGGTCGCTCGCGAAGGAGGAGCGGGAACTCGTCGAGGCGGCGCTCAAGGAGGGGAGCCTGCGCGCCGTGGTCGCCACGTCCTCGCTCGAACTCGGCATCGACATGGGTCTCGTGGACCTCGTCGTTCAGATCGAGACCCCGCCCTCGGTCTCGAGCGCCACCCAGCGCGTGGGTCGCGCGTCGCATCACCTCGGCGGCGTGCCCAAGGCCCTGGTCTTCCCGACCTTCCGCGGCGATCTCCTCGCCGCCGCGGCCACCATTGACGCGCTCCAGCGCGGCGACATCGAACCCGTTACCCTGCCGCTCAATCCCCTCGACGTCCTGGCCCAGCACATCCTCTCCATCCTCGTCGCCGAGAAGATGAACATCGACGAT
>Ga0315271_10002624_pt1 | contig 11279 bp, 10 predicted proteins | sample C3_top_MG_FD_204664 | JGI IMG/M metagenome (GOLD analysis project Ga0315271, IMG submission 204664) | Sediment microbial communities from Yellowstone Lake, YNP, Wyoming, USA - C3_top | ecosystem: Environmental > Aquatic > Freshwater > Lake > Sediment | place: USA: Wyoming | collected 2017-08-01
ACCGGCCAATCCCTACACCCAGGTGATTGACCTTGACCTGCCGCAGCAACCCATCGCCTCCGTTGGTCCAGCCAGTATGCACCATGATGCGCAGAGCTGGGAACGAGTGACGGTCCAGCCCGGCCAAACGCTTGATGCGATATTTCGCCAGCAAGGCTTCAGTATTGCCCTGCTGCAAAGCATGCTGGACCTGGGTGACGCTACCCGGCAACTCACCCACATCAAGCCCGGTGACGTATTTGAATTCCGCCGCGACCCGGGCGGTGAAATGACCGAAATGCGTTATCCCATCGACGAAGAACACTACCTGCTGGTTCGCCGTGAAGGCGGAGACCTGACCGCCGACATGCAGCAACGCCAGATCACTCGCGAAATTGCTCAAGCAGAGGGCGTGATCAATTCATCACTGTTTCTTGCCGCGCGCGCGGCTGGCCTCAAAGACCAGATGATTTTGGAGCTGGCTAATATTTTCGGATGGGACATTGATTTCGTGCTGGACATACGCGGCGGTGATCGTTTCATGCTGGTCTATGAAAAAATCTTCCGCGATGGCGAGTTTCTGCGCGACGGGAAAATCCTCGCCGCAACTTTCATCAACCAGGGCGAACGGTTCCAGGCCATCTGGTATGACAACGGCGAAATTGCGGACTATTACGCACCGGACGGCCGCAACATGCGCAAGGAATTCCTGCGCGCGCCACTGAATTTTTCCTACATCAGCTCCGCTTTCAACCCCAAACGCATGCACCCGATACTCAAGCGCATCCGGCCGCACAATGGCATTGATTACTTTGCACCGGAAGGCACGCCGGTCTACGCGGCCGGCGACGGCACCGTGATTCGCTCCGCCTACTCAGCTGCCAACGGAAACCATGTGTTTATCCAGCATTCCAACAGCATCGTGACCAAGTACCTGCATTTTTCCAGGCGTGCGGTAAAGCAAGGCCAAAAAGTGAAACAAGGCCAGACCATCGGCTATGTTGGCTCGACCGGCCTGGCAACGGGCCCGCATCTGCATTACGAGTTCGTGCTGGACGGCGTGCACCGGGATCCGCGGACGGTACCCTTGCCCAAGGTTGAACCACTGGGCCCTGAGTTACTGCTGGACTTTCAGCTCAAGGCTGCTCCCATGCTGACCCAGCTCAGCAGATTGGAGTCGGCATCGCTGTATGCGCAACGGCCGTGAAGACAGGTTTTTTGTCGGCATGTTGTCCGGCACCAGCCGGGATGGTGTCGATACGGTTTTGGTGCATTTCGGCGAAGATCAGCCCAAGGTCATTGCTTCCCACTGCGTAGCCTATCCAGCATCGCTGCAGGACATGCTGCGCAAAATGATAGACCGCCGCATCCGTCCGGCAGAAGACGAAATGGCGGTGGCGAATGAAGATTTGGCGGAGGTGTTTGCCCTTTCGGTCTGGGCCTTGCTCGACCAGGCCGGCGTCAAACCCAAGGATGTGATCGCCATCGGTTCCCACGGGCAGACGGTGTGGCACCACCCGACCGGTAAAAATCCGGAATCCATCCAGCTCGGCAAGCCCCAGCTCATTGCCAACCTCACCGGAATTCCCACGGTAGGCAATTTCCGCCAGGCGGACATTGCCGCCGGAGGCCAGGGAGCACCACTGGCTCCCTTGTTGCACGCCGCCCTGCTCATGCCCGCGGAAGGCGTGCGTGCGGTGCTCAACATCGGTGGTATCTCCAATATTTCGGTGCTTGCCGCCAATGGCGTGATCAGCGGCTATGACACCGGTCCGGGGAATTGCCTGCTGGATGCCTGGGTAAAGAAACACGAGGGCAGCGACTTTGATGATGGCGGGCTATGGGCTGCCGGCGGCACGGCGGACGAGAGCTTGCTGGAACTGTTGCTGGCCGACCCGTATTTCGCCCTGCCGCCACCCAAGAGTACTGGTGTGGAGTATTTCAACATCTACTGGCTGAAGAGGCGCATGGACGAGCATGCATCCAGCCCTGCCGTTGAGCGCCCGGGGACGAGTGATCGCCCAGGCGGCCCCCCAGGCGCCAGGGACATCCAGGCCACGCTCAGTGAACTGACTGCCCGCTCCGTGGCAGCCGCCGTCAGCCGCAGCGGGGCCAGCGAGCTCCTGGTCTGTGGTGGTGGCGTGCACAACCTGGATTTGCTCAAGCGCCTGCAGCGCTTGCTGCCGGATACCCGGGTGGGCCGGACCAACGACAGCGCCACTGATAGCGGCATAGACCCGGACCTGGTGGAGGCCATCCTGTTTGCCTGGCTGGCGCGTGAACGCATTGCCAACAGGGCGCTGGACACACGCCGTATCACTGGAGCGCGTGAACCGGTATTGCTGGGTGAAATTTTCGATCCGGCCTGACCCAACGGAGTGGGGCAAAGCACGCTACACTCCCCCGAATCCGACCAACCCTGATCAGGTGCCCTATTTTGCCACTAAAGCCCATTGCACTCATTGCCCTGCTACTGCTCACTCCCGCCCTCCGGGCTCAAGCGGCGCAGGCCCTTCCAGTTGACCAGGAGGCCCTTGCCTGGCTGCAGGATTACATCCGCATCGACACCGTGAACCCTCCGGGCAATGAGTCCCGGGCAGTCGACTTTCTGGGCGCCATCCTTACCGCCGAAGGCATTTCCTGGCAATCTGCCGAGAGCGCGCCAGGGCGCGGCAACCTGTGGGCCCGCATCAAGGGTGGCGACAAGCCCGCGCTGATCCTGTTGCAGCACACCGACGTGGTGCCGGCCGACCCGAAATACTGGACTACCGATCCGCTGTCCGGTGAGATTCGCGACGGTTACCTGTGGGGGCGCGGAACCCTGGACATGAAGGGCACCGGTATCTCCCAGCTCGCCGCCTTCATCAGCCTTCACCGTGCAGGCCTGCCGCTCAACCGCGACGTGGTGCTGGTCGCCACGGCCGACGAGGAAGCCGGTGGTCTCTATGGCGCTGGCTGGCTGCTGAAACAGCACCCGGAAATCTTCGCCGGCGCCGGCATCCTGATCAACGAAGGCGACGGTGGCACCGACCGCGATGGCAAAGTCGCATTCAGTATCGAGGTCACGCAAAAGGTACCGGTCTGGCTGCATTTGAAAGCGGTGGATACCCCGGGGCATGGCTCAATGCCCAATGCCACGAGTTCCGTGACGCGCATCGTCGAGGCACTGAACCGCTTGCGCGAGCATGAATTTCCGGCACGAATACTGCCGGAGGTCGATGCCATGTTTACCACTTTGGCAGCCGATGCCAGCGAAGAGTGGGCTGAATCTTACCGGGACATGGCCAGCGCCATTCTTCAGCCGGGATTCCTCGACAAACTGCGGGCGCAATCGCCCTTCCTGCACGCGCTGACCCGTGACACCTGCACCATCACGCGCATGGAGGGCTCCAACAAGATCAACGTCGTGCCGCCGGAGGCCTGGGCAGAAGTCGATTGCCGCATGCTGCCCGACCGGCCGGCAGAGGCGCTGGTGCAAGATGTGCGGGACCTGCTGGATGGCACCGGGGTGGAAGTTGAGGTCATCATGGCCTTTACGCCGGCGGTGTCTGCTACCGACACGGATCTGTACCAGGCAATCGAAGCAGTAATCGCCGAACAGCACGCGGGCGCGACCGTTACCCCGTCGGTTGGGACAGGTTTCACCGACAGCCACTTCACCCGCGATGTCGGCATAGCCAGCTACGGTTTCGATCCGGTCATCGTTTCCGAAAGCGATGGGCTACGCATCCATGGCAACGACGAGCGCGTCAGCGTCGATGCCTTCCAACGGGGCGTCCGGGACATGCAGGCCATCATCGACACGGTGGTTTACGACTGAATTCCGGACGATGCTCAGAAGATTATTGGGGCATGATGCTTCGCTCAATGTCGCCGCAACGCCCTGACGCCGGGACGACAATCACGGATCTTGCTATCATTGCCGCATGAACCTGCTGCTCAACCTCATCTGGCTCATCCTTGGCGGCTTTATCGTTGTGCTGGCTTATTTCCTCGGCGGCATCTTGCTGTGCGTCACCATCATAGGCATCCCGTTTGGCTTCCAGTGTTTCAAGCTGGCCGGATTGGCCGTGGCGCCCTTTGGCAGTGAAGTGCGGGAAAACGATCCGCCCAGCGGTGCCCTGGCGGTGATTATGAACATCATCTGGCTGTTGCTGTTGGGCCTGAGCCTTGCCGTCTTTCACCTGGTGATGGCTTTGGCGCTAGCCATCACCATCATCGGACTGCCCCTGGCCGCGCAACATCTCAAGATGACCCGACTGGCTTTATTGCCGTTTGGCACGGAAGTCAGGGGGTAATACTGAGATTTCTGAATTTACTCAGAACATTGCTGCACTTTCAGAACATCGCTTCGGGAAAATCAATAATGCTCACCCCGCCGGATTCCAGTGCGGCGGCATACGTTTGCGCCCTGGGCATGATCTGCTCGAGGTAAAAACGCGCAGTCTGTACGTAACTTTCCGCCCCTTTCTCCCGGGCCTGCATCGCGGCGAATGCGTGGCGGGAGATCAGCCAACCTCCCACTACAGTGCCCGTGAGCATCAGGTAGTTGAACGCAATGGCGCTCACCGTATTGGGGTCGTCGGCCGAATGCTTGACCACCCACGAAGTGGCGCTGTCCAGTAATTCCGCACCGGCGAGCAGGCGCCTGGCTTCGAGCACATTTGCTTCCGGCATGCCGGCTGACAGTTGCCGTATTTCTTCGATGATGCCACGCAGGGTGGCATCGCCCTGCTTGAGCAGTTTGCGCGCCACCAGGTCCAGGGCCTGGATACCGTTGGTGCCTTCGTAAATGGGCAGGATACGTGCGTCTCTCATGTGCTGGGCTACGCCGGTTTCTTCCACGTAGCCCATGCCGCCAAAGACCTGCACCGACAGCGACGCTGCTTCCTGGGCAATTTCCGTACACCAGCCTTTGGCTACCGGTGTCAGGAGGTCAGCATAGAGCCGGTACTTCTGGCGTATTTCTTCGTGGTCGCCATGCGCCTGGATGTCCAGCCCCGCCGCAGTTTCCAGCACGATGGCCCGCGCAGCCAGGGTGAGTGCGCGCAAGGTCAGAACCATGCGGCGCACATCGCCATGTTCAATAATCCTGACGTCACCGTGCCCGGGAATCTGTCCCTGCACCCGCTCCCGGGCGTAATCCACTGAGTCCTGGTAGGCCCGCTGCGCAATGCCCACGCCCTGCAGACCGACCCCCAGCCGCATCTGGTTCATCATGGTGAACATGCAGGACAGACCCGCACCTTCAGCCCCCACGAGGTAGCCGATGGCGCCATCGTGGTCACCGTAGCTCATCACACACGTCGGGCTAGAGTGAATGCCCAGCTTGTGCTCAATTGACAGCACCTGCATATCATTGCGCTGGCCGCGATTACCCTGCGAATCCGGTAAAAACTTGGGTACCAGGAACAATGACAGCCCACGGGAACCCGGTGCAGCCCCCGGCGTGCGCGCCAATACCAGGTGAATCACGTTTTCCGCCATGTCGTGATCACCCCAGGTGATATAGATCTTGCGACCACGCACGAAGTAGTGGTCACCCGCCGGCACCGCCATCGTGGTGACACGTCCAAGATCGGATCCGGCCGAAGGTTCGGTCAAATCCATCGATGAGGTGAAACGCCCACTGATCAGGGGCTCCAGGTAACGCTGCTGCAGTTGCTCACTGGCATGTGACTGCAACGCGTGGATGCCACCCTGGGTGAGCTTGGTGCACAGGGTGAACGCCATGTTTGCCGCGCTGAACATCTCGTATACCGCGGCCACCACCAACTCGGGAAAGCCCTGCCCCCCGAATTGCGGATTGCCGCCCAGCGCGGGCCAACCGTTGTCCACGAACTGACCGTACGCTTCAATAAATTCCTTCGGTACCGTAACCTGGCCGGCGGCGCACTGTGCTCCCTGCCGATCGCCCAGCTGGTTGATCGGCGCCAGTACCCGTTGGGCAAATTTTGCGGCTTCATCAAGTACCGCATCTGCCAGATCATCGGTGGTTTCGGCAAAGGCCTGCAGCCCAAAAATACCGTGCCTGCGGGCAACGTGGTTTAGCTGCGAACGGATGGTATCCAGCGGTGCAATGAACTCTGCCATGATCTGATCTGAGACGAATTGGGGAGTTGCAAAGTGTACCGGCTTTTGTTGCCAAAGGAAGGCGCTATTCGCATGCTTTTTGACGTGGAGCAGTCGCGCCTCACCGAAACCCGCTGCAGGTCTCACTCACGCAGTATTCTGTCCCGGGCGGAGTGAATTGGTTAACAGGGGTCAGAGAACCATTTCCCGGAACGACGCGGTTACTCTTGCTTAAGGCGTTCCAGAGAAATGATTCTCTGACCCCGGTTTTCCCCACGGCGCCACTTTCAGCAGCATCAGCATCCCCGGTATCGCCACCGCGGTGCACAGCAGGAAGAAATGTGTATATCCCATGGCTTCGACCAGGAAGCCGGTGCTGGCATTGGCAAACGTGCGGGGGATGGCGATAAAGCTGGAAAGCAACGCAAATTGCGTGGCGGTAAATGCGCGGCTGGTCTCGCGCGACATGTAGGCCAAAAGTGCCACGGTCCCCAGCCCGACACCCAGGTATTCCGCGCTGATCACCACGAACAGGCCGATCAGGGTGTGGCCCGCTGTGCTCAACCAGGCCAGGCCGAGAATGGAAAGCATTTGTACCGCCCCGAAAATCCACAGGGCGCGGTTGATGGGCAGTTTAAGCATGAGCACGCCACCCAGAACGCCGCCTGCGATCGATGCCCACAAGGCAGCCACCTTGGCGGTCGAGCCAATTTCGGTATTGCTGAAGCCCATGTCGATGTAAAACGGCGTCTGTAGCGCAACAGCCATGTTGTCACCCAGCTTGTACAGGAACATGAATGCCAAAATGGCGAAGCCGCCACGCATACCATCACGTGAGAAAAATTCCCGGAAAGGGTCAACCACCGCCGCCCGAAAGGAGTGTGGCGCCAACGCGTCATCGCTGACCTCGCGAATCATCAGCGTGGTGACCAGGCCAACCCCCATGAACGCTGCCGTGATCCAGAAAACTGCAGTCCAGGACACGTGATCTGACAGGATCAGCGCGAGCGCCCCGGGCACCAGCGAGGCAATGCGGTAGGCATTGACGAAAATGGAATTACCGGCGCCCAGCTCGTCATCTGCAAGCAACTCGCGGCGATAGGCATCGACAACGATATCCTGGCTGGCTGAAAACAAGGCAACCAGGAACACCAGCACTACGATGACGCCCAGTGAACGGGTCGGGTCAAGGAAACCGAACGCGCCAATGGTAAAAAAAAGCAGAACCTGCGTTACCAGCGCCCAACCCCTGCGCCGGCCGAGGAAGGGCCAGCTGAACCGGTCCATCACCGGGGACCACAGGAACTTCCACGTATAAGGCAGCGACACCAGGGAAAACAAGCCGATGGTCGCCAGATCGATACCGTTGTTGCGCAACCAGGCGGGCACCAGCTGGATGAGGACGTACAAGGGCATGCCCGAGGTGAAGCCAATGAACAGGCACACCAGCATGCGCCGGTTCAGCAGGATTTCCTGCCAATTGCGCAGTGGCGCCGGCTCGTTCACCACCGATTGGCTCACCCCGGAATCTTCCGCGCAGGAAATTCGTAATCGTATTCCATGATCAGCGGTGCGTGATCGGAAAAGCGCTGGTCCTTGTAAATCGAGGCTGATCGGGCAGTGCCGGCCACACCGGGGGTGGCCACATGGTAGTCAATGCGCCACCCGGTGTTGTTGGCCCAGGCTTGCCCGCGGTTGGACCACCAGGTGTATTGCTCTTCGCGCTGATCCACACGCCGGAATGCGTCCACCCAGCCCGCGATGCCGAACACTTCGTCCAGCCATGCGCGCTCCTGTGGCAGAAATCCCGACTGTTTCTGGTTGCCGCGCCAGTTTTTCAGGTCAATTTTCTGATGAGCGATGTTCCAGTCACCGCAAATAATGTACTCCCTTCCATCAGCGGCCAATTCCCGCAGACGCGGCAGCAGGTAGTCCATGGCCTGGAACTTGACCTCCTGTCGCTCTTCACTGCTGGAACCTGACTGCAAATACAGCGAAACCACCGAAAGCTTGCCAAAATCCGCCTGCAGCCAACGCCCTTCATGATCCATCACATCCCAGCCTAAGCCATGGCTCACCCGGTCCGGTTGATGGCGGCTGTAAATGGCTGTGCCGCTATAGCCCGGCTTGAGGGCATCGTGATACCAGCAGTGGTAGCCTTCCGGGAAAAACATCCCGTCCTGCAACTGGTGAATTTGCGCCTTGGTTTCCTGGATGCAGACAAGATCAGGATTTTGTTCGCGCATCCAGTCGAAAAAACCCTTGCTGGCAGCAGAGCGAATACCGTTGGCGTTCAGTGTGATGATCTTCATGGATTCCTGGTTCGCGTAAGGGCCTGGATGTTGGCGGCCAGCATACCGGATGTTCTTTGCTCACCCAAGGCGGGATATACTGGCCGTTGTCTGGAAGGGATTCTTCGATGAAAGAGTACACGCAAAAATTCTTCCAACTGGCCCTGCACAAGGGCGTTCTGCGTTTTGGCAGGTTTTCCCTGAAGTCGGAACGCATCAGCCCCTATTTCTTCAATGCCGGCGGCTTTGATGATGGCGCCTCCCTGGCACAGTTAAGCAGTTGCTATGCGGCCGCCATTACAGATTCCGCGCTGGAATTTGACATGCTGTTTGGTCCTGCCTACAAAGGCATACCGCTGGCTGCCGCCACCGCCATGGCCTTGCAACTGGACTACGGGCGCAACGTGCCGTTTGCCTATAACCGCAAGGAAGTCAAAGACCACGGTGAAGGCGGCACTGTTGTGGGTGCGCCCCTGCATGCCCGGGTGTTGATCGTTGATGATGTCATTTCCGCCGGCACTTCGGTGCGCGAATCGATCCTCGCCATAAAGGCAGCCGGGGCTGAGGTCGCCGGCGTTGCCATCGCCCTGGATCGCCAGGAACGTGGCCAGGGGGAACTCTCTGCCGTGCAGGAAGTACAAAGGGATTACGGCATTCCCTGTGTGGCAATCGCGGCGCTTGATGACCTGATCGGCTACCTGGAAGCTCATTGCCCTGCCGGTATCGACCTCCCTGCCATTCATCGCTATCGTGAGCAGTATGGAGTTTGATATGAGAATCCTGTCCTTGCTTTTCCTGGCGACGGGGCTGGTCCTGGCGGGCAGTGCGCAAGCAAAAGTCTATAAGTGGGTAGATGAAAATGGTGAAGTCCACTACAGCGAGACCCTGCCCCCGGATTTCCAGGACAAGAAGGCCGATGTATTGAACAACGAAGGTGTTACGCAACAAAAAGACCTGTCACTGGTGCCGCCGCCCCCCCCTCCACCACCCCCGCCCGGCGCTAAGAAAGAAGGACCCGTTGAACTGCCGCGCGACAGTTCCGGACAGAAGCGGCCAGCCCCGCTGTACAGTCCCGACCAGGTAAAGCAGCAACAGGATGCCTTGCTGTTGCTGCGTTATGACTCCGAGCAGGAAATCCTCGACGCCATGGAGGTGGAAATCAAACAACTGGGCTACGACGCAGCGCTGCTCAATGGCTCAAGGTCCAGCCTGATGCAAGCGTATCGCGGCAACATTCGCGAGGCGGCCGACAAACAACGAGCCGGTCTACCGGTGGAACCGGCGCTGATAGCCGAAATTGACAACCTGAAGCAAAAACTGGCCAGCAACGGGGCCAGCCTGGCCACGTTCAAAGCCAGAGAAGACGAGATACGCAGCAACTTCAACAGGGAACTGGAAACCTACCGGAGATTGTCAGCCGAAGCGGCTGCGCAAAAGCACTAGGGCGGAATGTAGCCATGTTTACCCGCTGCCATGCTTGCCATACCGTTCATCCAATCAATGCCGAATTACTGGCTCGTGGAGGCGGCAAGTTCCGCTGTGGCAAGTGCCACAAAATCAATAACGCGCTGGAAGCCCTGTTTGACCAGTGGCCCGAGACCAGCCAGCAAGGTGCACAAGCTGGTGACCTGCCGGAATTGGGGATTGCGCTGTCGCTCAGCGGACGCGGCGAAAACCCCGACAACCCGCAAGAGGCTACCGCCGGGAGCGATGCATCCGGAGGCCCGACCGGTTACCAGCCCCCGCGCAGAGCATGGATAAGAGTCCTTTGGATAACTGCTGCCGTCGTGTTGACACTGGTGGTCAGTTTTAACCTGGCTGTATTTTTTCAGCTGCCCGTGCTGAACCACCCCTTGTTACAGCCGGTGCTGATCACGCTGGGCATCAAGCAGGCCACGAACACTTCTCCGGCCAGCAGTGCAGAGGCGATAGAACTGCTGGCCCGGACCATGGAGCCTCATCCTTCCCGCCCCGGGGTGCTGCTGTTAACCGCCAGTATTGTCAACCGCGCTGATGTGCGGCAGCCCTACCCGGATGTTGACGTAACACTGGTGGATATCGGTGGACGACGCCTGTCCCGGAAATTGTTCAAACCCGGTGACTACCTGACCCACACCACGGAGTTACGCTCGGGCATGGCGCCCGGAGGCCACCTGACGTTTTCACTGGAAATCGAAGACCCGGGTAACGAGGCAACAGGCTTCGAACTCCAGTTTCGTTGATTGGCAACACCCCGTAGCCGAGAAATTTGCGCCAAACCGGTGCGCACTCCAGCCACGGGTTGTGGTAGGGTTACAGGTCCAAGCCGATAAAAATATTTCCAGCACAAATGCCTGCAAAAATGACCAGAGAAACCGAACACACCACCCCGCTCAGAAAAAATGTTCAGCACGCCATCAGGCGCTACCTGGAAGATATGGGGCAGTGCCAGACCGAAAGCCTGTACCAGACGCTGTTAGCCGAGGTTGAGCCTCCGTTGATTGAAGAGGTGCTGCGCTATACGCATGGCAACCAGTCACAAACGGCTCGCATCCTGGGCATTACCCGCAATACCTTGCGTACCAAGCTGAGCCGCTACGACATCCCAGTCACCAATGGCAAGCACTGGCCTGCCTGACCAGGCAGTGCATGGCATATGAATGGCCCCAAGCTACCCGTGCCCAGGCTGGCCCTGGTCAGCGTTTCGGACAAAGACGGAATTGTTGAGTTTGCCAACCGCCTCGTAGCACTGGGCTTTTCTTTACTGAGCACAGGCGGCACCGCCAGGCACCTTGCTGATTCCGGGCTCGCTGTAACCGAAGTTTCCGACCACACCGGGTTTCCTGAAATCATGGCGGGCCGGGTAAAAACCCTGCATCCGCGCATCCACGGCGGATTACTCGGGCGCGCGGGTACGGATGATGCGGTCATGTCCGAGCAGGACATTCCGCGCATCGC
>Ga0315271_10002625_pt1 | contig 11277 bp, 7 predicted proteins | sample C3_top_MG_FD_204664 | JGI IMG/M metagenome (GOLD analysis project Ga0315271, IMG submission 204664) | Sediment microbial communities from Yellowstone Lake, YNP, Wyoming, USA - C3_top | ecosystem: Environmental > Aquatic > Freshwater > Lake > Sediment | place: USA: Wyoming | collected 2017-08-01
ACCTGTTTCATTGGGGTTATGTCGCGAAGGCGTTTGCCTACGTCGTGTGCTATGTGGGGGCGGCGCTGGCCTGTGCGGTGGCATTGTTTGAGGAACGAGAACTGAGTTAAGATCATGGAACGAGACACAAAGAGAAACGGAGCATTGAACCTCTGCGCGTTGCTGCTGGCGGGTGTGGCCGGCTATGCCGTGGCGCGATATGCCAACTCGTTGGCGGGGCAGGTGGGAATGGTCTTTGTCGGGGTGGGAATGCTGGTGGCGGCGGTGAGTTGGTTCCAGATGCGGCTTGAGGACAGGGAACGCCTCGAAAGACTCGAGTTCGATGAGTTGACCAAAGGGAAGGGCGCATCGGCGCTGTTCGAGAGCAAGGATGCGGAAGCATTTCCCGCGCAACGTTCGCGGGAGCAATTTGAGCGGTTTTTTGTCCCTGTTTTCACGGTCTTCCTGCTCTTAATCCAGGGCGGGGCCGCCTGGTTCTTTCACCGCTTGTTGTCCCAGGTGGCGCTAGACACTCGAGTGACACAGGCGACGATGGCGCTGTCGCTTTTCGCGGTATTTGCGCTGATTTTATTCATTCTGGGAAAGTTTTCCGCGACGATGGCTCGAATGGGGGAATTCCGGCTGTTGCGCCCGGGAGCCAGCTACGTGCTGCTGGGGGCCTATTTGTGCTTTGCCATCACGATGGGAATTGTGGGCGTGGCGGCGGGTTTCCCGAAGGCGGATTTTTACCTGGCATACGGGCTATGCGTCCTGCTCGGATTGGTGGCGGTCGAAACGGTCATCAGCCTGGTGCTGGAGATTTATCGCCCGCGAATCAAGGGCAAGGTGGGGCGGCCGTTGTATGAGAGCCGGTTGGTGGGGCTGCTGGGACAGCCCGAAGGGCTGATAACCACCGCGGCGCAGGCATTGGATTACCAGTTTGGGTTCAAGGTGTCCGACACCTGGTTTTATCGTTTTTTTGAGAAGGCGCTGGGTTGGCTGGTGTTGCTGCAGGCGGTTATTCTGCTGCTTTCGACGTGCCTGGTGGTGATCGATGCGGGAGAGCAGGGGCTGCTGGAGCGTTTTGGCAAGCCGGTAGCCGGCAACACGCTGCTCGAGCCGGGCGCGCACTTGAAGATGCCCTGGCCGATTGACCGGGTGTATCGTTACCGCACGGAGCAGATCCAGAGCTTCACTGTTGGATCCACTCCCGACCCAAGCAAAGAAAAAGAGCGGCTGGTTCTTTGGACGGTTTCTCACACCAAAGAGGAGAACTTCCTCGTGGCCAGCCGCGATCAAGGTTACGGCACCACCAACCGGGCGGGCGGCAAGCGGACGCCGCCAGTGAGCTTGCTGGTCGTCAGCATCCCGGTCCAATACCAGATCACGAACCTGGTGGCCTGGGCTTACAATAACGAGGACGCCGACTCCCTGCTGCAGGACATCGCGACGCGCGAGGTGGTCCGGTTCCTTGCGGGAGCTGATCTGGGGGATCTGATGACCTCCGGCCGACTGGAGGCCTCGCAGACGTTGCTGGAGAGGATCCAGGAAGGAGCCGAGGTGCGGAAGATGGGCGCGAAAGTGATTTCCGTCGGGCTTCAGGACTTGCATCCGCCGGTGAAGGTGGCCCCCGATTTCGAGAAGGTGATCGGCGCTCTGCAGACCAAGCAGGCTAAGATTCTCGCCGCCAAGGCCGATGACATCAAGACCAACGCCCTGGCGGAGGCGTTCGCGTTCGCAATGGTGAACTCTTCGGAGGCCGAACGGGTGGCCCGCGAACTCGAGGCGCTTTCCCAGGCAAGCCTCTTTCAGAACCAGGTGCCCGCGTTCCAGGCGGCGCCCTCGGTTTATGCGCAGCGCGCGTTCCTTCAGACGTTCGCCCGCGCCACGGCCGGCGCCCGAAAATATGTCCTGCTCACCACCAACACGCACGATGTGCTGACCTTCGATTTGCAGGAGAAGATCCGCGCGGACCTGTATGACCTGACCGTGCCCGCCCCCAAGAAATAAACCGCCCGAATGATTTGAATTGAACGAACCATGAAAAGAAACCCGCTGACAATTGGCATTGGCATTTTGCTGATCATCATTTTCGCCCTGTGGCTGTGCGTGTTCCAGGTGCGGCAATCCGAAGTGGCGGTAGTGACCACTTTTGGCAAGGTGACCCGCTCGATTACGGAACCTGGCGCCTACCTCAAGGCGCCGTGGCCGATCCAAAGCGACCACCACCTCGATCAACGGGTGCAAAACTTTGAAGAAAGCAAGTTCACCGAGGGCCTCACCAAGGACGGTTTCAACCTGCTGACCTCCGTTTATGTCGGCTGGCGCATCACCGATCCCAAGGCGTTCTTCCCCAAATACGCCGTCAGCGCCACGCCCATGGTTGAGGCCGAGCGGGGCCTGGAGCGGTTGCTTGGGAATGCAAAGACCGCCGTGATCGGTCGCCATCCGCTGGGAGCTTTTATTTCCGCGGCGGACGGGGGCAATCAGTTCGTGGAAATTGAAAAACAAATCCTGGAGGCCATCAAGACCGAGCTAAAGGCGAACAACTACGGGTTGGACATCGATTTCCTCGGGTTCAAGCGATTGGGCCTGCCGGAGAGCGTGACCCAAAACGTGTTCGAGCGGATGACCTCCGAGCGGCAATTGCTCATCAATCGCTCGCAGTTCGAGGGCGAAGCGGAAGCCCTGAAAATCCGGTCCGAGGCGGACCGCAAGGCAGCGGAACAGTTGTCGGCCGCCGAAGCGAAGGCGCGCGAGATTCGCGGCAAAGGCGAGGCCGAGGCCGCCAAGTCGCTTTCGGTGTTTCAGCAGAATCCGGAGCTGGCCAATTTCATTTTCCGGCTGGAAGCCTTGGAAAGTTCGCTGAAGGATCGTTCGACGCTGGTTTTTGATCAAAGCACGCCGCCATTTGACCTTTTCCGCGGCGCTTCGACGAACCTGCTGAGGAAGTAACGAGCCAACCAGTCGATCGACAATTGCCATGAACGATCATCAACATCCAGACGCAAATGCGCGCGGGCATACGCCGGAGACCCCGGTTGATCCCGGCGCGCACGCGCTTTCAGAGGCCCTGCGGAGCAGCTTCGTCATCGTCAAAGTGGTGATGGTGGTGCTGCTGGTGGTGTTCTTGGGCTCGGGGTTTTTCAAGGTCGGCCCGGATGAACGGGCCATCATTCTCCGCCTCGGCAAACCCGTCGGCGCCGGGGAATCCGCTTTGCTTGGACCCGGGTTGCATTGGTCGTGGCCCTATCCCATCGACGAGTATCGGAAGGTATCGATTTCAGGCATCCAAAAAGTGTTCTCCTCCGTGGGGTGGTTCGCGACAACTCCAGAGCAGGAATTGGCGGGCACGGAGCCGATGCCCGGCCCGACGCTGAACCCCGCGATCGACGGCTATGTGCTGACCGCGGACGGCAACATCATCCACACTCGCGCCACGCTGACTTACCGTATCGCCGATCCCATCACTTTCGTGTTTAGCTTCGTCAACGCCTCGAACGCAGTTCAGAACGCCCTGGACAACGCGCTGCTTTACGCCGCGGCGCGCCGCACCGTGGACGATATTCTGACGCGCGACGTGATCGTGTTCAATGAACTGGTGCGCCGCCGCACCATGGAACTGGTCGCTGCCCAGAACCTCGGCATTGTCGTTGAGCAGTGCACGGTCCAAAGCGCCCCGCCCAGGCAGTTGCGCGACGCGTTTGCCAGCGTGTTGAAGGCCGAAATTGCCCGCAGCAAGGCGCTGAACGAGGCGCGAAGCCATGAAAACCAGGTAATCAGCAAGGCGGGCGCAGACGCGCAATCACGGCTCAACCTGGCGGAGTCCGAGCGGGTTCGGTTGGTGTCGGACTTGCGCAGCCGGGCGGAGGTGTTTTTGGCGTTGCTGCCGACCTATGACGAGAACCCCAACCTGTTTGTGCAGCGGCGCCTCACCGCATCGCTCGGCCGGGTGATGACGAATGTGCAGGATAAGATTTTCCTCACCGAAGGCGATAATGGCCGAACCAAGGAACTGAGGTTATTGTTAAACCGCGAGCTGCCGAAGGCCCGGACGACCGAGGAGTCGAGGTAAGCACGCAGAAAATTTTTGTATGCAAGTAACGTCCCTATTGAGCCGCCGCGAGGCCGGGCCTGATCACGATCATCACCATCATGACCATGACCACGAACATGGCGAGGGCTGCGGCTGCGGGCATGACCACGAACACGCCCCCGTTAAACTGTGGCAGACCATTTTCGGCATTGTTTTTGTGTTCAACGCCTTCCTGGTGGATTGGATGTTCACAAAGGGCGGCACGGTGGCCAGCGCCAGCGCCATGATCGGCGCCATCATCCTCGGTTATCCTATTGTCTGGACAGCCGCCAAGGACATCTGGCGCGGCGTGCTCAGCATTAACGAGTTGGTGGCAATCGCGGTGCTGGCGGCGTTTGCCTCGGGCGACTACAAGACCGCCGGGGTCGTCGCCTTCTTCATGCTGCTGGGGGAGATTATCGAAACCCGCACCGCGGAAGGCGCGCGCGATTCGATCGAATCTCTGATCAAGCTGACTCCGACCAAGGCACGGCGGATCAACCAACAGGGCGAGGAAGAAGTCGCGGCACAGGATTTGGCGATCGGCGACGTTATCCGGATCCGCCCCGGGGATAATGTTGCCGCGGACGGCTTGATTGTGACGGGGCAGGGCTCCTTCAATCAGGCCACCATCACGGGTGAATCCCTCCCGGTGGATAAGAAGCCGGGCGACGAAGTTTTCGCCGGGACCCAGAATCTTACCGGGGTTTTGGAGATCAAGGTGACGCGCGCCGGGACGGATACGACCCTGGGCCGCGTGCGTGAACTGATACTCGCGGCGGAAAAGACCAAGCTCCCGATTCAGAAGATCGTGGATCAGTATATGGGTTTCTATACGCCGCTGGTGCTGGTGATCGCGGCGCTGGTCTGGGCCTTCACCCGCAACCTCAACAACGTCATTTCGGTCATCATCTTCAGCTGCCCGTGCGCGTTTATCCTGGCGACGCCGACGGCGATGGTCGCAGCCCTCTCTGCAGCAGCCCGGCTTGGCATCCTGATCAAGAATGTGGCGGACATCGAATCCGCCGCCAAAATCAACGCGTTCATCTTTGACAAGACCGGCACCCTGACCACTGGCGAGTTGGCGGTGAGCCGGTTGGCCCCGATCGGGGACGTCAAACCCGCGGAACTACTGCGGCTGGCGGCCTCGGCTGAGAAATATAGCAATCACCCGACGGCTAAAGCCCTGGCGCAGCTGGCTTCTGAGGCGGGAGTGCCGCTGATTGAGCCAAAAGACTTCAACGAAACCGCGGGCCGCGGCATCAAAGCGGCGGTCAACGGAGCCGCTGTGCTGGTGGGCCGCGCTCAATGGCTCAAAGACAATGGTATCCAGGGGGATTTTCTCAATTCCGTGGACCTCAACGAAACCGAGGGCTGGAGCCTGATTTTCGTGGCTCGCGACGGTCAGTGCATCGGCTGGGTGGGCATGCAGGATAAGACCCGCAGCGAAGCCCGCGAGGCACTCCTTGAACTGAAAAACAGCGGCGTTCGCCGCATCGCCATGGTTTCCGGCGATCGCCAGCCCGTCGCCACTCGCGTCGCCGCCGAGATTGGCTGCGAGGAAGCGCAGGGAGATTGTCTGCCGCAGAACAAGGTTGATTTTGTCCGCAGCGTAAAGAGCAAGGGCTACAAGGTGGCGGTGGTCGGTGACGGAGTTAACGACGCGCCCGCCCTGGCCGCGGGAGACATCGGCATCGCCATGGGCGCCGCCGGCAGCGAAGTCGCGATCCACAGCGCTACGATTGCGTTGATGAACAACGACCTCCGGCGCCTGCCGTTCCTGATCAAGCTTTCGCGCAGCACGCGCACTGTGATCAACCAGAACTTTCTGTTCGGCATAGCGTTCATTGTCGGAGGCATGACCTTGTCCGCCCTCAGTTACGTGCCGCCGTGGCTGGCGGCCATTATGCACACCGCGGGCTCGTTGATCGTGGTTTTTAACAGCGCCCGGTTGGTGCGCATGGGCGAGGAACTGGAGCATTATCATCCGGAACCGGAAGCGCCTTCGCGTCCAGTGGCGCCTCCGGTGGCGCCTGAGTTGGCGCCGAAGCCCGCGTAGGCATCGTGGGCCGAAAGCGCCAGAGTCCACGACGCTCCGCTCGGTTCGGGGCGTTTTGGCGGTGCGCCAGTCCTCTGGCGCTTTTCCGAACGCGCGATACGAAACGGCAGAATTGAGAAACAACCTAGGCAACAAGCGTCTTTGTGATTGCTGAGAAACGAATGAGGAAAATTGACTTGGCCGCTCCGCTGCGAAAAGCGAGCGCCGGGAATTGAATTTATGGCAATTCTGGCAGAAACAGCCTTGAGCAACACGGTTGCCGCCCAACCCGATAAGCGCGAAACTATCGTCGCCGTGCGCGGCCTCACAAAGATCTTCAAAGATTTTTGGGGTCGACCCAAGGCGCGCGCCGTGGATGACGTTGATTTTGAAGTGCGGCGCGGCGAGGTTTTTGGCCTGCTTGGGCCGAACGGTTCGGGCAAGAGCACGACTGTCAAGCTTCTGCTCGGCCTGCTGCATCCCACCAAGGGGCATATCGAAGTTTTCGGTCGCTCGCCCCGGCACGTGGCGACCAAAGCGCGCATCGGCTATCTGCCCGAGGAATCCTATCTCTACCGGTATTTGAATTCTCGCGAGACGCTGGATTTCTTCGGCAACCTGTTCGAGTTGTCGAGGAGCGATCGCAACAACCGCGCCGAGCAGTTGCTTGAGATGGTGGGATTAAACCAGGCCCGTCTCCGCGCGGTGGGCGAATTTTCCAAAGGCATGCAGCGGCGCATCGGGCTGGCCCAGGCGCTGATCAATGATCCCGACCTCGTTATTCTTGATGAGCCAACCTCCGGCCTTGATCCTATCGGCTGCCGCGAGGTCAAGGACCTCATCGTCGCCCTCGCGCGGCGCGGCAAGACGGTGATTCTCAGCAGCCACCTGCTGGCCGATGTGGAGGACGTGTGCGACCGAGTGGTGATTTATTATGGCGGCAAAATCCAGGCGATGGGGACCTTGAGAGAGTTGCTGGCCACTCCGGACGCCATTCGCATCACGACCCCGGCGCTGCCGCGGGCGACGCTGGAGCGGGTGATGGAAATAATTCGCCAGGACGTCGCGCAGGACAAGGTCCACATCGATACTCCCACACAAAATTTGGAGAGTTATTTCTTGGAGGTGGTGCGAAAGGCGCGCACTGCGGCCGCTGATACCAGCGGGGCCACTTCCGGGGCGCGTGTGGCGAAGTATCTGAGGGGCGACCCCGAAGGTGAAGCGGCTTCCGACAGAATTTTGGAACGATTGGCCGCGCCTGCCGCGTCCGCCGCACCGGATTTAAATCCTGCGCCGGCGGAAACGGTGGATCAGGCAAAACTCGCCGCGTTAACGCAACCCGCCGCGCCGGCCCCGGAAGCGGCTGTGGAGAAGCCGGGCCAGGCGGCGGAACCCAGCTTTGACGAGGCGAACGATAAACTTTCTGGTCTGCTTGGGAAGAAGTCCTGACCCATGCAAAAAATCCTCGCCATCGCGCTGCTGACCTGGAAGGCCGCTTTCCGATTCCGGCTTTTCCTGGTCGTCGCGGTCCTGCTCCTGGGGGCGGTGGTCGGTTTGCCACTGCTCATCAAGGATGACGGGACAGCGCGCGGGTTTACGCAGATCCTGCTGACCTACACGCTGAGCGCAATCACGGCGTTGCTGGGCATGAGCACCCTGTGGCTGGCTTGCGGTACGCTCGCTCGCGACATCGAGGATTGCCAGATCCAGGTCGTGGCCGTGAAACCGATCGCCCGGTGGCAGATCTGGATCGGCAAATGGCTGGGGCTGGTTTCGCTGAATGCCGCCCTGCTGGCCCTGTCCGGCCTGAGTGTCTTTGCCCTGTTGCAATATCGGGCAACCCGCCTTCCCGAGGCGCAGCAGCAGATTCTCCGAAACGAGGTGCTGGTCGCCCGCGGTTCTGCCCGGGAAGCCAATCTCGATGTCGAGATTGCGCGGGAAGCCGACCGGCTGTTGCGGGAGCGTCTGGAAAAAAACCCGACCAGCCAGGCTGACCTTCCCGAGGTGCGGCGCCAGATCCTGGAACAGGTCAAGGCCGAATACCAATTGGTGCAACCGGGCTACATTCGCCAATGGGATATCGACCTCAGTTCGGGCCGGAAGTCCCTGAGCGGCCAGCCGCTGTTCATCCGGATTAAATTTAACGCGGCGGACAAGAGTTCGTCCGGCACTTTCACCCTCATGGTGCAGGCTGGTGCGCCTCCGCTGGCACCCTGGCGCAGCGAAGCGCTCAGCCTGGCTCCGGACACTTTTCACGAGGTTGAAGTTCCCTCCAGCTTCATTGGGGCGGATGGCAAGCTTTCTATTGCCATCCTGAATCCGAACGACACGGCGCTCTTATTTCCGTTGGACGAAGGCCTGGAGGTGCTCTACCGGGAAGGAAGTTTCGGACTGAATTTTGCGCGAGGGTTGGGCATCATTTTTTGCTGGATGGCCCTGCTGGCCACTATCGGGCTGGCCTCGGCCAGTTTCCTGTCATTCCCCGTCGCCGCCTTCTTTTCCCTCGGCCTGCTGGTGATTACGCTCTCGAGCGGCACCATCGCGTCGGCGGTCAACGATGGTACGTTGATGGGATTTAACTCCGAGACCGGTTCGAAGGGCTCCTCAGTTTTTGATCTCGTGGTCATCCCGGTCTTCCGCAGCATTTTGACGATCGTGAACCTGGCGAAGGATTTTTCGCCGGTGGACGCGCTCAGCGGCGGTCGCAGCATTACGTGGGGGATGCTGGGGCGTGCCGCCGCTCAGATTATTGGGGTGCTCGCCGGCCTGTTCGGAGTTTTTGGTATTTGGATATTCAACCGGCGCGAACTGGCGACCGCACAAGGAACCCAGTGATGAAGCCGCACGTTAAGACCATGCTATTGCTGGCGATGGCCGCCGTGCTGCTCGTTGGCTCGGGGTTCTTCCAGCGCGGTCTCAACCAGGATCGCGATAAACTCGGCCTGACTCGGATTGCGCCGTTGGAGAATGCCCCACCCGTACTGGCCTTCACCACCGTGGCGCTGGGTGGGTTCCGGGGCTTGATTTCCAACGCGCTTTGGATTCGCGCCACTGACCTTCAGGATGAGGACAAATATTTTGAGATGGCCCAGCTGGCGGATTGGATCACCAAGCTCGAGCCGCATTTTGTGCAGGTGTGGCTCGTGCAGTCCTGGAACATGGCCTACAACATCTCGGTCAAGTTCAAGGATTTCGACGACCGCTGGCGCTGGGTCAGGCGGGGGATTGTGCTCCTGCGGGATGATGGGCTTCGTTTCAACCCGAACGAAACCCTGATTTACCGGGAGCTGGCCTGGTTTTTCCAGCACAAGATGGGGGCGAACCTGGATGATGCCCACCTGGTTTATAAGCAGGAATGGGCCAACGAGATGGCGAAAGTCTTTGCCAAGCAAACCCCCAACCTCGATGAATTGATCAACCCCCGGACGGACGATCAGAAAGAGCGCGCGAAATTATTGCGGGAGACCTACAAGATGGACCCCGCGTTCATGAAAGTGGTGGATGAACGCTACGGCCCGCTGGAATGGCGCCTGCCGGAGGCTCACGCCATTTATTGGGCCGCCATGGGTCTCCGGAAGGCTGAGGAAAATCCCGAACGCATCAAGCCCGAGGATCTGATCACACTGCGGCGCGTCATTTACCAGTCGATGCTGCTCAGCTTCCAGCGCGGCAAACTCATTCCCAATCCATTTTCCAAACAATTCGAGTTTGGGCCGAACCTGGCGATCATTCCCAAAGTCAGCGCTGCCTACGAACAGGCCGCGGAGGAAGATAAGAACAACACGGAACACATCCTGCGGGCGCACCGGAACTTTCTGCGCGACGCCGTCTATTTCCTCTACTCGCACAACCGGGTGCCCGACGCCGCGAAGTGGTATCGCTATCTGGGCGAGAAATATCCCAACGGGACACTCATTGAGGGTGATACCAATTCGGTACCGCGCAATGTCACCCTGGACCGCTATGTGTTCAATCGCGTCCAGGTGGATGTGAACGAAACCGACGTCAATCGCGTCCGTAGCTCCCTGGAGGGGCTGTTAATCAACAGCTACATGAGCATGGCCATTGACGAGGACGAACGCAGCGCCGGCTTCAAGCTCCTCGCCCGACAGATCCACACGACCTTCCAGAGTGAGGTCAAAGCCAGCGGGGACCGCGTGAGTCTTCCTCCCTTGGAGAGCATTGATGCGGAGATTCGCCGGCGCCTCCTGGATCCCAATGAAGGAATGCCTGTCGAGATGCGCGCTGCGTTGCGCGCCCGCATGGGCCTGCCGGTGGAGGCGGAGCCGCCGCCAGCGGCCCCCGGCACCAATGCGCCTCCTACAGCCCGTTCGTCGTAGAGCCTTTTTTCAAACCGGTGCTTAGCCCGAGTTGCTTGAACGGTCGTGGCTCAGGTCCCGGTCGTTTCTCCGGGTTCCTTCAGCTTTGATTTCACCCAGGCCCGGGCTTCGGCGGGTGAGGCGAGTTCCTCCTGGAGTTGTTTGTCGCGCAATTCCTGTAGCAGACAGCCCATTTCCGGGCCGGGTTTCATGCCCAGTTCCACCAGGTCATCTCCCGTCAACAGCGGCGGTCTCAAGGACGGTTTCTCCTCAAGACTCCGCGCCTCAACGAGCAATCGTTCGTAGATATCAAGCTGGCCGTGAGAGCCCAGGCAATCGAGGCGGTGCAATGCCAGCTCGAGGGGAAAGGTGGGACGCAGCAACATGCGTCGGAGCGTGGCCTTGCGCATGAGCGGCGCGTCCTTGAATTGCATGTGGTAGCGCACGGCGGTAGCGATATCCTCGATGTGTTTCCGTGGGAAACGAAAGCGCTCCAGGATCCGCACGGCCATGTCCTCGCCGATTCTCTCGTGGGCGTAGAAATGGATCCGGCCGGTTTCAGGGTTGCGGTCGGCGCTGACAGGCTTGGCGACATCGTGAAGCAGGGCGGCCCAAGGCAGAAGTTCGTCCGCGTCGGCGGGCAGTTTTGAGAGCATCGCCAGCAGATGGTTGAACACGTCGCCTTCCGGATGGAAGTCGGGTGTTTGTTCGCAGCCGCGGGTGGCCGCGATTTCGGGAAGCACTTCGGGCAACAGGCCGCTTTCGTGCAGCAGTTCGAGGCCCCGCGCCGCATGGGGGGGGCGAAAGAGCTTCACCAATTCCTCACGCACGCGTTCGGCGCTGATCAATCGAATTTTGGCGCGAGC
>Ga0315271_10002626_pt1 | contig 11273 bp, 8 predicted proteins | sample C3_top_MG_FD_204664 | JGI IMG/M metagenome (GOLD analysis project Ga0315271, IMG submission 204664) | Sediment microbial communities from Yellowstone Lake, YNP, Wyoming, USA - C3_top | ecosystem: Environmental > Aquatic > Freshwater > Lake > Sediment | place: USA: Wyoming | collected 2017-08-01
AGCTCCGGGACTTACGGTGGCATAGAAGTGCGCAACGTGAGTGGAACGCCGTATGGCGTCAGCCTCACCGATAGCGCCACGAACAACAAGAGCGCGCACTTCCACAATGCGTCATCGTTCTCCACCTCAGCGCTCATCGGTGGTCTCAGCCTCAACGCCGGCACTGGCGTAGCCAGGCTTTCCAGCGATGGCAGCCTGACCCATGACTATGCTCCTGCCACTTTCACTGGCGGCGACATCGGCCTGGAATCTAAAGGCACATTCATTCTCAGTACTCCGCTGAGCAGCAGCGGCAACATTGCCCTTGCTTCGGAAACCGCTCTCGCCATAACTTCAACGGTTAATTCATCGGGCGGTAGCGTCAACCTGCTGTCTTTCGGCAATGTCGACGTCAGCGCTGCAGTGACGGCCTACAAAGACGCGCTACTGCTTGGCAACAACATCAACATTAACGCAGGTGGTTCTGTCACCTCGACCACGGGCGACATTGGCATGTTGGCATTCAATGACCTGACCATCAATGGAACGGTGATGGCCAACGGTACGTACGGCCAGGTCCTCATGGCTGGTGGCAACACCGTCAACATCAATGGCGCGGTCTCGGCAGTGGGCGACATCGGGGTCATTGGCGGCATCCCCGGCTTTGACTACAACAACCTGCCGGCGGGCGCCGTACCCTTCCAGACCGCCCAACTCAAAGGCACGGTCAATATCAGCAGCACCGGCTCGCTGACTACGACCAATGACGACATTGGCATCCTCGCCAACAATATCAATGTAACCGGCGGCTCGATCAATTCCGGCTACAACGCCTACCTGGGTGCTGCCCAGGACATCCGCTTAAACAACGGCGCAAAAGTAGAGGCTGCAAATGACATCTACCTCGGCCTCTTTGGCGGCAATTCCAAGCTCTACATCAACGAACTGACCACCGGCCTGTCGCCGTCCTATCTCTGGGCCAAGTCGCCCAATACCATCAGCCTTGCCTTCTGGGGCTTGGGCAGCGGCGGGGTCGTCATCGACGGCGTCGCCACCGCGAAAACAGCTGGCAGCAGCGGCTTCTTCGCCGGCCCGTCCAAGACCGCGGCCAGCGAAGGCAAGGGGTTGAAGCTTTTTTACGGCAATACCAAACTTGATCCGGCTGTAGCGAGTTTGTTTGACAAGACGGGTGACGACGCAACTAACAAGAACACCGACACTGGCGGTGGCCTGCCGGGCACCGGCCCCAAAACATTGCTGGCCGGCGGTGGCGACACTGCGGGCGGTGGCAAAGGTGAATTCGGTGAAAAGGAAAAGGACGACAAAGGCGACGATCCCAACGCGGGCAAGAAAATCGGCAACAAGGACGGCCGCAAACAAGCCGCCCAATGCAGGGGCTGACCATGAACCGAAATATGCAACTCGCCGCATTTACCCTGCTCGTGGCCGCCAACCTCATGGCGGCCAGTTCAGCCCTGGCTGCGACGGCAGGCCAGATCACCCATTTGTCGGGTACGCTTTCGGTCAAGCGCGCCGACGGCAGCACCAAGCTGCTCTCCATCAAGTCTGACGTCATGGAAGGCGACACCTTGTCGACCGAGGCCGAGACCTACGCACGCGTCAAGTTCGTTGATGGTGCCGAAGTCGTGCTGCGTCCCGGCAGCCAGCTCAAGATCGACGCCTATGCCTACCAGCCCAACAAGCCCGAAGCTGACAACATCGTGCTGGGCATGCTCAAGGGCGGCCTGCGGGCCGTCACCGGCCTGCTCGGCAAACGCAACCGCGACAAGGTGACGGTGAACACCGCCACCGCCACCATCGGCATCCGCGGTACCCACTTCGGCGCGCTCTTCTGCCAGGGTGATTGCGGCGGCGTGGCCACCACCACCGGACAGCCCCCACCCAACGGTTTGCACCTCGACGTCGCCGACGGCGCCATCGTGGTCAGAAATGCCGCGGGTCAGACAGTGGTCAACACCGGCCAGTTCGGCTTCGTCGCCGGCGCCAATGTGCTGCCGATCATCGTGCCGCCCAACCAGGGCATCCAGATCACCATGCCCCAGTCCATCAGCCAGAACAAATCCGGCTCGCAGGGCATCGGCAAGTCGGAACAGACGGAGTGCGGGTTGTAGGAATTCCGGGTTGACAACAAAATGCCGGCGCAAGCCGGCATTTTGTATTTTGCTTTGCCCGAACCCGGCTCTTGCCAATTCCATTGCCAGGTCGTATTTTCGCGGCACGTGCCCGTCAAGGAGTTCCCATGAATAATCCCAGCCCCGAATTCAACAGCCTCAACCCCGCGCTCAAGGTCAATCGGCGCGGTTTCATCGTTACTGCTCTTGGCGCCGGCTTTGCCTTGGCCATGCAGCCGATCATGGCGCAGACGACGATCAAGACCGATACAAACGGACTCCTTGCCGGCGAGATCAAGGTGCCGGTGGCCGATGGTGAAATGGTGGCGTATCGGGCGCAACCGGCCAATGGAGCGCATTTCCCGGTGGTGTTGGTGGTTTCCGAAATATTCGGTGTGCATGAATACATCGCCGACGTTTGCCGCCGCCTGGCCAAGCTCGGCTATCTGGCCATCGCGCCCGAATTGTTCGCGCGCTACGGCGACCCGCGCAAGCCGGCGAGTGTTGATGAGGTTCTCTCGGGCATCGTCGCCAAGGTGCCCGATGCCGGCGTGATGAGTGATCTTGACGCCTGTGTTGCCTGGGCAGGGAAACATGGCGGCAATGTGGCGCGGCTGGCGATTACCGGCTTTTGCTGGGGCGGGCGCATTACATGGCTCTACGCCGCCCACAATCCCAAGCTCAAGGCCGCTGTGTCCTGGTACGGTCAGGTGGATGGCCCGGCGACGGAGCTGCGACCCAAGCATCCGCTCGACATTGTCGGCGCCCTCAAGGTCCCGGTGCTGGGGCTGTATGGTGGTGCCGATCAGGGCATAGTGGCGGATGATGTCGAAGCGCTGAAGGACGCCATCAAAAAGGCCGGCGGCAAGTCGCAGATCCATGTCTACCCGGATGCCGGTCACGCCTTTCACACGGACTATCGGCCGACCTACCGCAAGGCCGAAGCCGAGGACGGCTGGAAGCGGTTGCAGGCTTGGTTCAAAACCCACGGTGTGTAGCCCCAAAGGCCACCTTTCATAGTGCCGGGGAGTGGACTATATTTGTCGATATTGGTGAAAGGGTGCCATGTCGTCGCTTGGGGTTTCTCTCAGCAGTGTCGGAATCTCCCGCGCCTCGGGGGTGGAGTTGGTCGCGCAACGCGAGCAACTCGATGCGACCCTGCCAGTTAGCGGCAGCCCCACAAACGCCGCCGCGCCGGCGGGCAAGACTGACAGCAAAAGCACCATCAAGGCCGGACCGGCCGAACTCACGGCAGACCAGCGCCGTGCCGTTGCCGAGCTGCAGGAGATCGACCGAAACGTAAGGGCCCATGAGCAGGCGCATATCCAGGCCGGGCGCGGCGTAATCACCAGCGGGCCCAATTACACCTATACCTACGGGCCGGATGGCAAGCAGTATGCGGTTGGCGGCGAGGTTGGTATTGATACGTCACCGGAACGCAAGCCGGAAGCCAACATCGACAAGGGTGTGCGCATTCAGGCGGCGGCGCTTGCGCCGCGCGATCCCAGCCCGCAGGACTACCGCGTGGCAACGGTGGGCGGCCGGCTGGAGACACAGGGACGCAGCGACCTCGCCCAACAACGAGCCGAAGAGCGCTCCCTTGAGACCGAGCGCAACGCCCGGGCGCGGGAAGAGTCCTTGCAAAAAGCCTATGCCGCCCCCGCGGCGACGCCGGAGAAAGCCGCTCCTGGCGAGGCCCTGAGCGTCTTCGCCTGAATTCAGCCTACCCCAACCTGTTTGCGCCGCTGACAGTCCGCAGCGGCATCACGCTGAGCAACCGCGTGATCATGGGTTCCATGCATACCGGCCTGGAAGAGGCACCCAATGGCATGGCACGTCTCGCCGAGTTCTATGTGGCGCGCGCCCGCGGCGGCGTGGGTTTGATCGTCTCCGGAGGCATCGCCCCCAACGCTGAAGGCGCCATGATGCCGGGGACTGCAACGCTGGAGACCGCGGCGCAGGCGGAGGCACACCGCGTGGTTGCCGATGCCGTGCACGCCGCAGGCGGCCGTATCTGCCTGCAGATCCTGCATACGGGACGCTATGCCGTACACCCCGGCGCCGTGGCGCCCTCGCCTTTGCGCGCCCCCATTTCCCCGGTGGTGCCGCGAGAGATGACGGTGTCCGACATCGCTCGCACCATTGCCGACTTTGCCAGCTGTGCGACGCTGGCAATAGCGGCCGGCTACGATGGCATCGAGGTGATGGGTTCCGAGGGCTACCTCATCAACCAGTTTCTCGCACCACGCACCAATCGACGCATGGATGACTGGGGCGGCAGTGCAGAAAACCGCCGACGCTTCGCGGTGGAAGTCGTGCGTGCGGTGCGCACGGCAATTGGCGCAGAACGAATCCTGATCTTCCGTCTGTCGCTACTGGATCTGGTGGAAGACGGCAGCAGCTGGGAGGAGGTTGTTGCCACGGGACAGGCTGTCGTGGCAGCCGGCGCCGACATCATCAACAGCGGCATTGGTTGGCACGAGGCGCGCATTCCAACCATCGCTGCCATGGTCCCGCATGCAGCCTTTGCCTGGGCCACGCGGCAGCTGCGCGCCGCGGTGGATGTTCCAGTCGTTGCCACCAACCGCATCAATGACCCGGAAGCGGCCGAGGTGCTGCTCGCGGCGGGCGATGCCGACATGGTGTCGATGGCACGCCCTTTCCTTGCCGACTCCGACTTCATTGCCAAGGCGGCGGCGGGTCGCGCCAACGAAATAAATACCTGCATTGCCTGCAATCAGGCCTGTCTGGATCATGTCTTCGCCGGCCGGGCGGCGAGCTGCCTGGTGAATCCGGCGGCCTGCCGCGAGGCGGAGTTCGCCATGGAACCGACATCGGCGCCGCGGCGCATTGCCGTGGTGGGTGCCGGTCCGGCCGGCATGGCCTGTGCCGCGACACTGGCCGAACGCGGCCATGCGGTGACGCTTTATGAAGCCACCGCGCGCATCGGTGGGCAGTTCAATCTCGCCGCGCGCATTCCCGGCAAGGAAGACTATGCGCAAACCATACGCTACTTCGAGCAGCGACTCGCAGCACTGGGTGTCGATGTGCGCCTGGGCGTGCGCGCGGACATGGCCCTGTTGAGTACGTTCGATCACGCCGTGCTGGCCACCGGCGTTACACCGCGTCGGCCCGAGATTGCCGGCATCGACCATCCCAAGGTCGCCGGTTACGCTGATGTCATTGCCGGGCGCAAACCGGCGGGACGCAGCGTGGCGATCATTGGTGCCGGCGGCATCGGCTTTGACGTGGCCGAGTTGCTCAGCCACGCCGACAGCGACTTCCTGGCGACATGGGGCATCGACCGCAAGCTGGCGCAGCGTGGTGCCCTGATGCCGCCGCGCGTTGCTCCGTCGCCGCGCGCGTTGTGGCTGTTGCAGCGTAAACCCGGACGCGTCGGCGCGGCGCTGGCCAGGACCACCGGCTGGATTCGACGCCTCACACTCGAACAGCGTGGGGTGGTGATGCAGGCCGGCGTCGAATACCTGCGGATTGATGACGCTGGCCTGCACATTCGGGTCGACGGTACCGAGCATGTGCTTGCAGTCGATACGGTGGTGGTCTGTGCGGGGCAGGAGCCGTTGCGCGAATTGCAGGCACCGCTCGCTGCGGCCGGCGTTGCGGTCACGCTCATTGGTGGCGCGGACGTGGCAATGGAACTAGATGCCAAACGTGCCATCGAGCAGGGCACGCGCGTCGGATTGACGCTCTAGGTATCGACCTGTTGGCGGATGCGCTCGGACAACAGGCGCATGATGGACAGCGCGAACAACGGCGTTGACTCCAGCATGGCCATGAACTGGCGCTCGCCGATCTTGGCAATGCGGCTGTGTGCCGTTGCAACGGCTGCGGCCATCCGCGGCTGACCGTCGATGAGCCCCATTTCGCCAAAGACCGAGCCGGGCTCGACCATGGAAATCAACTTGGCGCCCTTGCGAATTTCGACGGCACCGCGCAACAACACCGCCAGATAATCGCCGGGGTCGCCGGCGGCAAATATTTCTTCGCCCGGCGCAAAGGCATGCAGTGAGGTGCGGTAGTGCTCCTCATTGTCGAGCAATTCCTTGAGCAGCCAGGTTTCGAGGATCTTCATGGTCAGTCGAAGTAAGTGCGCGCCTCTTCGAAGCGCGCGGCAAACCAGCCGGATTCGAGGCTTTCGGTGCGGACCTTGCCATGACTGTTGGGGGCGTGAACGAACCGGCCGTCGCCGATGTAGATGCCGACATGGGAATGCGGCTTGTGGCGGGTATTGAAAAATACCAGGTCGCCGGGGCGCAGTTGCGCCGCCTCGATGGCGCGCCCTTGCTGGGCGATATCGGCGGCAGAGCCAGGCAGGCGCAGGCCGGCGGCCTTGTCGAACACATGACTGACCATGCCGCTGCAATCGAGACCGGCCTCGGGATTCTTGCCGCCAAAGGTATAGCCGGTTTCCACCAACCCCAGCGCGTAGAGCACGACATCCTGTGCTTTTGCTGGCGCCGCATGGCGGGCAGCGAAGCTTGAGTGCTTCTCTGGCGCGGGGCGACTGGCAGCGGTGCGCTCACCGGCAACCGGTGCCGGTGCCTGCGATAGCGTCAGTACGCCGCAGGCCGATAGCACCAGCGTCGAGCAGGCTGTCAGCAAGTGCACGCGCGGCAGAGCAGGTAACGCCATGGCAGCATGGTAGAGCGCCTGCCACGCGACCGGCGGCACGAGAAACCCCCCAAAATCCATGCTATTGGCCCTATGCAAGTCTGTCGCAAGCTTGGAGCGGGTACCATGCTGGTTCAACAACGAGGGACAGCGTATGACCAGCAGACTCTATGACGAAGCCACTCCCCGACAACTCACCCACATGATCGGCGGCGTGCCCAATCCGGGCGATGGCGCGCGCTTTGGCGATATCTTCAATCCCGCCACCGGCGAGGTGGTGGCACAAGTACCGCTGGCCGGCCGTGCCGACATTGACGCCGCGATCAACGCCGCCAGTGCTGCGCTGCCCGCCTGGGCCGACATGACACCGCTGCGCCGTGCCCGCATCCTGTTCAAGTTCAAGGGTCTGCTGGAGTCGTATGCTGACGAGATAGCGGCGATGATCACGCATGAACACGGCAAGGTGCTGTCGGATGCCAAAGGCGAACTTACGCGCGGGATGGAGGTTGTCGAGTTTGCCTGCGGTATTCCGCACTTGCTCAAGGGCGAGCATTCCGACCAGGTGGGCACCGGCATTGACAGCTGGTCGCTGCGCCAGCCGGTGGGTGTTTGCGTTGGCATCACGCCCTTCAATTTCCCGGTCATGGTGCCGATGTGGATGTTCCCGGTGGCGCTGGCCTGCGGCAACACTTTCATCCTCAAGCCGTCCGAGCGTGATCCATCCCCCAGCCTGATGCTGGCTGAATTGCTGCGCGAAGCCGGCCTGCCTGACGGTGTTTTCAATGTCGTGCATGGCGATCGCGTGGCGGTGGATCTCCTGCTCACCGACCCGCGCGTGGCAGCGGTAAGCTTTGTCGGCTCGACACCGGTGGCGCAGCACATTTACGCTACGGCGACCGCGCACGGCAAGCGTGTGCAGGCGCTGGGTGGGGCCAAGAATCACCTGGTGGTGATGCCGGATGCCGACATGGATCTGGCGGTGGACGGGCTGGTGGGTGCAGCATACGGTTCGGCTGGCGAGCGCTGCATGGCGATTTCGGTGGCGGTGGCGGTGGGCGACATCGCCGATGATCTGGTGGCGCGCTTGGCGACACGGGTTCGCGACCTCAAGATCGGCGCGGGCATCGATCCCGAGGTGGACATGGGACCACTCGTCACGGCAACACATCGTGACCGCGTGAAAGGTTATGTCGATACCGGCGTGGCCGAGGGCGCGGACCTTGTTGTTGATGGTCGCGATTTGGTAATCCCCGGCCGCGAAGGCGGCTTCTTCCTTGGCGGTTCGCTGTTCGATCGGGTGTTGCCGGAGATGCGCATTTACCGCGAAGAAATTTTTGGGCCGGTGCTCGGCGTGGTGCGCGTGCCGACGATTGACGCGGCAATCGCCCTGGTCAATGCCCATGAGTTCGGCAATGGCGTGGCGCTATTTACGCGCAGCGGCGGTGCGGCACGCGAATTTTCCCGCCGCATCGCGGCCGGCATGGTCGGCATCAACGTGCCCATTCCCGTGCCGATGGCCTTTCACAGTTTCGGCGGCTGGAAACACTCTCTGTTTGGCGATCATGCGGTGCACGGTCCAGAGGGCGTGCATTTCTATACCCGGCTCAAAACCGTTACCGCGCGCTGGCCGGCAACGGGCGAACTGCATGCCAACCCGTTCATCATGCCGACCCACTGACCATGAAACTTCTTGATCCTTCACTGCTGCGTGACCGGACATTCATTGACAACACATGGCTGGGTGCAGACAGTGGGGTGACGCTTGCCGTGCGCAATCCGGCGACGGGCGACGTGCTGGCCAGCGTGCCGGACATGGGTGCGATGGAAACCCGCCGCGCGATTGACGCCGCCCAGCGGGCGTTGCCGGCCTGGCGCGCCCTGACCGGCAAGGAACGTGGCGCAGTGCTGCGGCGCTGGTTCGAGCTGATCCTGGCCAATATCGATGACATTGCGCAATTGATGACGGCCGAGCAGGGCAAGCCGCTGGCCGAAGCCAGGGGCGAAGTGACCTATGCGGCAAGCTTTGTCGAATGGTTCGCCGAGGAAGGCAAGCGGGTTTACGGAGACGTCATCCCGGCACCCACGCCCGACAAGCGCATCGTCGTGCTCAAGCAACCGATCGGCGTTTGCGCCGCGATCACGCCATGGAACTTCCCGGCGGCGATGATTACACGCAAGGTGTCGCCGGCCCTGGCTGCTGGCTGCACTGTGGTGGTGAAGCCGGCCGAACAGACACCGCTGACGGCGCTGGCCCTGGCTGAATTGGCGCAGCGTGCCGGATTTCCTGCCGGCGTCTTCAACATTGTCACCGGCTCGGCTGCTTCCGCGCCAATGATCGGCGGGGAGCTGACATCCAATCCCGTCGTCAAGAAACTTTCTTTCACCGGATCGACTGAAGTCGGTCGCTTGCTGATGGCGCAATGCGCGCCGACCATCAAGAAGGTGTCGCTGGAACTCGGCGGTAACGCGCCCTTCATAGTCTTCGACGATGCCGACATCGAAGCCGCCGTTGCGGGCGCGATGATTTCCAAGTACCGCAACGCCGGGCAGACCTGCGTTTGCGCCAACCGCCTGCTGGTGCAGGCGGGCATCTACGATGAATTTGCCGCGAAGCTTGCCGCCAAGGTGAAAGCCCTGAAGGTCGGCGGCGGTACGGAGGCGGGAACAACCCAGGGGCCACTCATCGACGCCGCGGCGCTGGAAAAGGTGGAAGCGCACGTGGCTGACGCGGTGGCCAAGGGCGCGCGTGTCCTGGTGGGGGGTCACCGCCATGCCCTTGGCGGAAATTTTTTCGAACCCACCGTGCTGGCGGATGTGACAACCGAGATGCTTTGCTCGCGCGAAGAGACCTTCGGGCCGGTGGCGCCACTTTTCAAGTTCAGGGACGAGGCTGATGCCATCCGTTTGGCCAATGCCACCGAGTTTGGTCTGGCCGGCTATTTCTATGCGCGGGACATCTCCCGCGTCTGGCGTGTGGCCGAAGCACTTGACTATGGCATCGTCGGGATCAATACCGGCATCATTTCCAACGAGGTCGCGCCCTTCGGCGGCATCAAGCAATCAGGCATCGGCCGCGAGGGTTCGAAGTACGGCATTGAAGACTATCTGGAAATCAAATACCTGTGCATTTCCGTCTAACGCCGGTTCAATCGTTTCTCCAGCTCGACCACAAAATAGGCAACGACTGCAACGGCAACAATGATGGCCCAGCTTGCGGCGTCCAGGCCTTCGGTGTGGAAGGCGCGCTGCAGAGGTGGTGCGTAGGTGAATAGTAATTGCAGTAGTGCCATGCCGATGGCGCCGACCCAAACCCAGACATTGCTGAACCAGCCCACGCTGCCGGGGCTTGTCGTGAGCGAGCGGCAATTGAAGAGGTAAGTGATCTCGACTGCGACAAAGACATTGACCGCTGCCGTGCGGGCATGGCCGACACTGGCGCCGCGATCCATCTCGAACAGGAACATGCCGAAGGCGCCGGCCAGCGTTATGAGTCCGACCAGCGCGATGCGCAGGGCCAGTGTGGCGTCGAAGATGGGGGCTTGTGGCGGCCGTGGCGGCCGTGACATTACGTCGTGTTCGATCGGCTCGAATGCCAGCATCAGACCCAGCAGCAGCGCCGTCATCATGTTGACCCAGAGAATCTGCAGCGGCGTGATCGGCAGTTGCGTGCCGACACCGATGGCGACCAGGATCACCAGCCCTTCGGCAATGTTGGTGGGCAACGTCCAGGTGATGAACTTCAGCAGGTTGTCGTAGACGCCGCGCCCTTCGCGCACGGCGGCAACGATGGTGGCGAAGTTGTCGTCGGTGATGACCATGGCCGCCGCTTCCCTGGCGACATCGGTTCCACCCAGTCCCATGGCGACGCCGATGTCGGCGGTCTTGAGCGCCGGGGCGTCGTTCACACCGTCGCCAGTCATGGCGACAATGTCGCCATTGTGCTGCAGGGCCTGAACGAGCTTGAGCTTCTGTTCCGGTTCGACGCGCGCGAAGACGTTGATCTCGCCCGCTGCCTTGCGCCACCCGGCGTCGTCCATTGGCGCCAGCTGGCGTCCGGTGAGCACCGCCGCGTTCGCACCGGCGATGCCAACCTGCGTGGCGATGGCCTGTGCGGTGACGGCGTGATCCCCCGTGATCATGACCACCCGCACGCCTGCCTTCCGGCATTCGGCGACTGCCGCGGCCGATTCTGGCCGCGGCGGATCCATCATGCCGACCAGGCCGATATACGAGAGCGCGCCTTGCAATGCATCGCGGCTCAGCAGCGCGCCGTTTGGCTGGCCGCGGGCGAAGGCGAGGACGCGCATGCCCTGGGCGGCAAGTGCGGTCGCTTCTGCTTCTATCTGTACGTGGTCGACATTGCGGCAGAATCCGAGGACGCGCTCCAACGCCCCCTTGACGCTAATTTCGATACCGCGTTCCGCGCCTTCGTCCAGCGTAGCCATGTATTGGTGGCGTGCGTCGAACGGAAGAACATCGATGCGCCGACAGTTGGCACGCAGCGCATCGATGTCGATGCCATTGTCGCGG
>Ga0315271_10002627_pt1 | contig 11271 bp, 8 predicted proteins | sample C3_top_MG_FD_204664 | JGI IMG/M metagenome (GOLD analysis project Ga0315271, IMG submission 204664) | Sediment microbial communities from Yellowstone Lake, YNP, Wyoming, USA - C3_top | ecosystem: Environmental > Aquatic > Freshwater > Lake > Sediment | place: USA: Wyoming | collected 2017-08-01
GTCGGGCGAGAAGACGAAGTTGTTCGGCACCGAGCCGGGACCGAAGTCGAATTCCGCAACCGGTGTCACGTCCTTCTTCATCAGCCTCGCGACGTCGTACACGCGCACGCCCTGGTGGCTGTTCACCTGGCCGAAGGAGCAGGCCAACTGCGTCCCATCGGGGGACACGTCGAGGTCGTATGGAACCTCGCCATATTCGAACGTGTGCACCTGCGTCCAGTCGGTGTACGGGGTACGGATGCGGACGATGGTGGCGAGGCCGTTCAGGTGACGGATGCCCCAGAGGATCTTGTCCGCCCGGCTGAACGCGAGGTCGCCAATGCGCTCGTCCTTCATCAGCGTCTTCCGGCGGCCGGTTGCCGGGTCGAGCAGGACCACGTCGCGGAAGGCGTTGTTGTCGGTCGTATAGAACAACCGGCGGGCGTCCGGGTCCCAGGCGAGCCCGGTGACCGTGTACATCGCCGGGTCCTTGACGTCCACGATGTGGTGGACGGCGCCGCCCTTGACGTCGATCCACCCGACATGGGCGACGACGCCCGGGTAGTTGAACGCCGCGTAGATCTTCCCGGCCTTGTCGTCGTAGAAGGCCCGGGAGACCGCGCCCAGCGCGCGCGGCGAGAGATCTCTGTACGGGGTGATCGGGAACTTCCGGATCTCGGCGAGGTTCTTCTCCTGCCACGTCTTCTCGAAAGAGATCCATTCGTTCCAGGCGTCGTCGAGCGAGCGCCCGAACACCTTCTTGAACTGCGAGGAGTAGTAGGCCTTGCTGCCCGGCTTCCGCGACACCCACTCCACCAGCTTTTCCGGGGTGTAGCGGTCGGCAAGCCATGTCATGAACCGCGCGCCATACAGGTACGAATTGATCTGCAACTGGAAGTCGATCTTCGTGCCCTGCGAGACGAGGCCCAGCGGGTCGTAGAAATGGGCGTGGTCCCTCACCATCGCGCGAAAGACCATCTCGTCCCAGCCGCCCTGCGCGCGACCGATGCCGCCGTCCATCCAGGTGTCGCTGAAAACCGCGATGCCTTCGTGGAACCAGCGCGGGGCTGCCACCCGCGGCGCGGTGAAGTACCCGTAGACCGCGCTCTCCGGCTGCTCTTTCCGGTATGCCACCTTGCCGCGAAACAGCGTGCGGAAGAACTTGTCCGGCCCGGCCGGCTGACCCATCGTCGCCACGTGGACCATCTCGTGGTTCATGATGAGGATCATCCGGTCGTTCGCGGCAATCGTTTCGAACGCATAGCTGAGCGGCGCGATCTTGATCGACAGCGTGTTGCGCGGCGTGACCGACGCACCCGCGTCGGCGCCGTCGGCGAAATCGGTCAGCAGCACGTAGACCCGATCCTTGGGATCGAAGCCGAACGTGCGGCGCTGGAAATCGAGCGACGTGAAGAACGATTGCACTGAGTGCGGAATCAGGTAGGTCTCGGTCGGGTCCAGGTAGACGACCGTCAGCGGTCCGGCCTCGAGGCGCGCGAGCTGCGCGAAAGCGGGAGAGCCGGTCGCCAGCGCGATCAGGCAGGCAACTGCGGCAACGTGGGCGAGCCAGCGGCGAGTCATAGACCCCCTTTCGCGCAGGCAGGCAGACGAACGCCCGGCAGCCGAGAAGGGTCGGCTGCCGGGCTGGGAAAGGCCCGGCGACTCTGGGGGCACAGCCGCCGGGCTCGGGAGAACCGTTGAAACAGCCGACGGCTACTGCTGCTTGGCCAGGGCCGCCTGCAGCGCGCTCTGGTTCTGCATCAGGGCCGCGAACGCCGGGTTGTTCAGCGCCGCGGGCAGCGATCCATCCCTCATGGCTGCCTGGATGCCTGCCTGCGAGACGAGCGCAGCGAAGCCGCCGAGCTTCGCCTCCGCGTGCAAGGCCGCCGAAGGATCCTTCAGCCGCGCCTGGGCGAGCGCGCTCTGGCTGTCCTTGATGGCCGCCATGAACGCCTGGTTCCCAATCAACTGCGCGATGCCCGTCTCGCCGTGCATCGCCGCCTGCACGGCGTCGTCGGTAAACAGGTTGGCCATCGCGTCGCCCTTGATCATGGCCGCCCGCACCGAAGCCTGCGCCATCAGCGACAGGAACGGCTTCACCTGGGCCTGCGGGGCCAGCGCGACGAACTTCAGGAACGCCTGGTTCTGCATGGCCGCCTGTATCTTCGCCTGGCCGCCGAGCGCCGCCTCCGGCTTCAGGGCCACCTGCTCCTTGAGTCCCGCGTGTCTCAGCGCCGACTGTGCCTGGCCGACGAGCTGCGCGAACAGCTTCTCATTGCGGAGCGCCGCCATCACGTCCGCATCCGCGAGAGCCGCGCGAGCCCCGCCGTCGTTCAGCGCCGCCTCGACGTACTCGTTCCCGAGGGCCGACTGGACGGACACCTGGCGGATTGCCGCCTGGACCTCCGCATCGGCGAGCGCCGCCTGGACGGAATCGTCAGCCAGCGCGGCCTGGAGGCTCGCGCTGCGGACCGCGGCCATCACGTTGACGTCAGCCATCGCCGCCTGCACTTGAGGGTCCTTCAGCGCGGCCTCGGCGGAACCGTTCGCGAGAATCGCGCACGCGGCCGGGTCGGCCAGCAGGCCCCGCAGTTCCTTGTTCTTCAGGATCTTGTTGAACGTGTCGGTCTGCAGGAACGCCTGCACGTCGCCCGTCGGCACGTTCACGCTGGCCGGCTGCGCGCCCACCGCGCGGTTCGCCCCGGCGATGGTGCCTTCCACGCCCTGGTCCACCGACCGGGTGCCGTTGAAGTAAACGAACACGAGAATTGCCGCGACCGCCACGCCCGCAACCGCCCATAGCGTCTTCTTCGCCACGATCGCACCTCCTCCATTGAAACCCGACATGCCGGTCAGTTCGCTGCCCGGGGTGGACCCGGACAAATGACACGCGACCCAATCCCAAAGTTGGCGGGCCGCGCCGGTCACCTCGAGGCGCCGTTCGGTCCCGCGAGCGCGCGCGTCCCGTTCGCGCACTGACACTGCCGCCATCACCCGGTTCACCAGGTCGTCGGGGGGGTCGGCCGGTCCGGCCTCCTCGAGCGCCTGCTGCAACTCCCGCAACCGCACCGACTCGGCTCTCAACGCCGGGTCGGCAGCCAGCCGCTCGCGCAGCCGCGCCGCTTCGGCATCCGACAGGGTGTCGTCGAGCGCGCCGTTGAGCAGTTCCTTGTCGGCCTTCTCGTTCATCGCCCACCGTCCCAGCCAACCAGCAGCTCGCTCAGCCGCTGCCGCGCCGAATACAGGCGCGATTTCACCGTCTTCTCGGGGATGCCCAGCGTCGCCGCGATCTCCTGGTAGGAGAGGTCCGCGTAGTGCCGCAGGACGATCACCTCGCGGTAATCCCCGGAAAGCTTCGCGAGGCACGCCCGGACTTTCGCCTTCGTTTCACTCGCCTGCGCGGCCCGGTGCGGGTCGTCGGCCGATGGCATCGCGGTCGAGAGCGGCTCGAACCGCCGCCGCGCCCGGCGGACGTTCAGGCACTCGTTGACGAGAATGCGGTACAGCCAGCTGAAGAACTTGTGGGCCGGGTCGTACGTCTGAAGCTTGTCGTAGGCCCGGACAAACGCGTTCTGCGCAGCATCGGCCGCTTCCGCCTCGTCGCCGAGCATCCGCGCCGCCACCGTGAACAGCACCCGTTGATACCGTTCGACCAGCGGCCGAAATGCCGAGGCGTCGCCACCCAGGCACTGCTCGACGAGAGCCTTGTCCGTCGCTGTGTCCTGAACGAATGACACGCGCCCTCCGGGGAAAGTTGGTGCGCGCTCGCTGAACTCACGATTGGAAGAGAGGTGCGGATCTTATACCACAGGGCGGGGTGGTATGATGCCCCGTCCGGCACGAGCCATGAGCGTCCCTCCGCCGCTGTCGATCCGCGTCCCCGGCACGGTCGCCGGGATCGGCGAGGCGGCCGCCGCATTCGATGCCTTCCGCGCCGCCGCCGCCATCGCGGACGAGGGCGCGTGGCCTGTCCAGGTGGTGCTCGACGAGGTGCTCGCCAACATCGTCCACCACGCCTACGCGGGGCGCGGGGACGGCCGGATCGATCTCACGTTCTCCGTCAGCCCGACCGCGATCACCGTCGTCGTTGCCGACGACGGGCCGGAGATGAATCCGCTGGCCCTGCCGGAACCGGATACGACCGCGCCGCTCGAGGACCGCCGCGTCGGCGGCCTCGGCATCCACCTGGTTCGACGCCTGATGGACCGCGCCGAGTATTCGCGCCGGGATGGCCGCAACTGTCTCGTGCTCGTTCGTCGTTTCGGGGCGGGCGCCCCGACCGACCCCTCGAAGGCCTGACCCATGGACATCCTCCAGGAATCGCTGAACGGCGTCAGCATCGTCGCGCCCGCGGGGCGCATCGACAGCACCACGAGCATCGAGCTCGAACGCGCGGTCGGCGGCGCGCTGGCAACTGGCCGCCAGCTCGTGGTGGATTTCGAACGCGTGACCTACATCAGCAGCGCAGGCCTGCGCGTCTTGCTCATGACCGCCAAGCGGCTGGGCGGCGGCAAGGGGTCACTCGTCTTGTGCGCGATGAACGACGTCGTCCGCCAGGTTTTCGATCTCGCCGGGTTCCTGCCCCTGTTCAGCATCGAGGAAACGCGCGAGCTGGCGGCCGCGAAGGCGGCGGGTGCGTGATGGTGGCGGCGGATGCGGGAGAGCTGCGGCTACGTATCGAGCGGCCGGGCCGAGAGCCGACCGGCCACGCCGGGTTCGCGGATGTCGTGATCGGGCGCACCGAGAAGGCGGACGTGCGTGTGGACGACCAGAGCGCCTCCCGGCGCCACGCCCGGTTCTACCGCGACGGTCACCGGTGGATGATCGAGGATCTCGGGTCGCGCAACGGGACGCTGCTCAACGGGAAGCGGCTCTCGGAGCCTTCGGAGATCCACCCTGGGGACGCGGTCCGCGTCTGCGACGTGACCGTTCGCGTCGAGGGCACCGGCTCGGAAGCCGCGCCGTCGGCCGAGCCGGCAAACGGCACCGACGCGCCGGCCCTCACCGACCACGACACCGACAGCTCCCTGTTCTCGGTCATCCGCCCGGCGGCAGAACTCGCGGCGCTGCCGGACGAAGGCGCCTCGTCGCGCCTGCAGCTGCTCAACGAGGTGCACCGCGCGCTCGCCAGGCCGATCACCAGCGCGGAGCTGCTGCAGATGATCCTCGACCGCGCGTTCGCGGTGCTGAAACCCGAGCAGGGCGCGATCTTCCTCCAGGGAGCGGACGGCCAGCTGGCGCGGGCCGCGGAGCGCCAGTTGCCGGGGACGAAGGGCAGCCTGCTGGTGTCCCGGCGCCTCGCGGAAGAAGTGACCGTGAAGGGTGCCGCGGCGCTCGTCCTCGACGCGCAATCGGACCAACGCTTCTCGGGGTCCGAGAGCATCCTGTTCTCGGGCGTGCGCAGCATCCTCGCCGCGCCGCTGTCGGACGCCGACGGGTGTCTCGGGATGATCGTGCTCTACTCGAGCATCCAGGTTCGCCGCTTCACCGAGCAGGACCTCGAGCTCCTGGCCTCGCTCGCCACCGTCGCGGCGATCCGCATCCGCAACATCGCGCACGCCGAAGCCGCGGCCGCGCGGAAGGTGGTGGACCACGAACTCTCGCTCGCGCGGGAAGTCCAGATGGCGATGCTGCGACGCCGGCCGCTCACGCGCCCCGACGTGGACCTGGGCGCCCGCCTGGCGCCCGCCCGCATCGTCGGCGGAGACTTCTACGACTTCCTGCTCGATGGCGACTCGCTGTGGTTCATCGTGGCCGACGTGTCCGGCAAAGGCATGGCCGCGGCCCTGATGATGGCCGTGGCCCAGACGCTCTTTCGCGCGATCGCGCCGACCGGCCTGCCGGTGGACGAGATGATGGCTCGGGTGAACCGCGAGCTGGCGCGCGACAACGAGGGCTCGATGTTCGTCACGGCCTTCGGCGGCCGCCTGCGGCTCGATTCGGGACGAATGGAACTCGCGAACGCCGGGCACAACCTGCCCTACTTCCTGGGGAAGGACGGCCGTGTCGAGCTGGTGCGGGCGAAAAATGGCGTCGCGCTCGGGGTCGTGGAGGAGGCGAGCTATCCGATTACCGAGCTCGCGCTGGCGCCAGGCGAGGCGCTGCTGCTCTACACCGACGGTGTCTGCGATGCCGTCGATCCTGCGGGCCAGGCGTTCGGCACGGCGCGCATCGAGGAATTCCTGACGGCGCACCATCACGTGCGGCCTGCCGACGCGCTGGTGCAAGGGCTCTTCGACGCGGTCAACGCGTTCGCCGGCAATGCGCCCCAGGAAGACGACATCACGGTGGCCGTGCTGCGCTACACGGGCCAGTGACGGGCCGCTCCAGGACCACGGCCGTTGCCGAATTCTCCATGCTCGTTGAACTCGACCATGAACTCCCTGCTGTCTCTCGCCCTCGTACTCCTCGGCGCGGCCAACACCGGTGCATTCGAGCAGATCGGCAACCTCTCCTCGACCTTCCGCACGGGCGCTGACGCGATGGCCGTCGTGGCCGTGACCGCCAAGGACTCGTGCCAGGCAACGGGCGCCGCACGGGTCACGGCGGCCGCCATCTGGGTGGACGGCCGATACGGCCACGAGTTGCTGCTGCTGCCAGGGTCAGGCCGGGAAACGTATGACTCGCTTGTTGGCCCGCTCACGGCCGGGCAGCACACCGTGGAGTTGCGGCCGTCGGAGTACTGGAAAGCGGTGCCCTGCCTCCGTGCCGAGGGAATGGCGGTTGCCGGGGTCGAACCAAGCGAGCCTCGCCACACGCTGCTGCGCTATGCGCCCGTGCTCGAACTGCGGGCGGATACCGTCGGCGAGCAGACGGACGTGCCGCTCTTCGAGTACGTCGAGAGCGACCTGCAGGCCGCGGCGCTTCGGTTGCGCTACACGGTGGTCTTCACCAACGAGGACGGCGGAACGCAGACACGCGCGCTGTTCGCGCGCTGGGGACGAACCACCGACATCGAGCAGGTCTACGAGGCGTGGCTGCGCGAAGGCCGCGTGGCGCGCGAGGAGTTCCAGGGGCCCGACCACGAAGTCCGCGCGTTCAAGGGGCGACGCCTGGGAGCGGCGCCGGTCCTGCTTGTCGCGACGATGAACAACATGGTGACCGACCGCGGGCGGGGAATCGCCGCCGTGCGCCCGGTGCCCGACCCGGTCGATCTCGCGGGCGCCACGCGCGAATCCACGCTCGACAGCCGCCCGTGGGCCTATCGCGCAATGCAGGCGGAGATGGCCGCCGAGGGACGGATCGCCGCGGGGGCGCCGCAAGACGACCACTGGATGCGCGTGGCGCCCGACCCGCGCGACCATGTGTATTTCGAGGCGAAGCTCACGCTCGACCACGCCGTCGCCGCCGCCTGGGTGCAGGACGCCAGCGGACGGCGGTACTGGTCGCACTACGAATTGGAATCGCTGGCCCTCGATCGCAATGGCTGGGCGCGGACGGCCGTGGCCGTCGGGCCGAACCCGGGGTCGAAGGTGGTCCAGGCTGGCTGGGCGTGCATCAAGCCGGCGAAGGAGATGGTGACCGGCACCTGCGCGATCGACGCGACGCGCGCGTTCGCCTTCGGCGACAACTGGGCGCCAGGCGCGAACCTCGTGGCGCCGGCAAGGTTGGAACTGCACGCGGGCGAAGAAGCGGTAATCAAGGGTCGAGAAGATTCGCCTGAACCGCACCGACCGCTGTAGCACGGGGCTTTCTTGCCCCGAGCAAAGTCGAGGGGAGCCCCGTGCCCAGGCCGAGGGGCTGAAGCCCCTCGGCTACAGCTTCCCTGCTGCCTACTGCCTGCTGCTTACTGCCTACTGTTCCCGCTAGACACTAGCCACTACAGCTGCTGCTGCCTACTGCCCTACTCGTAGTGCAGCGCGTAGACCGGGTCGAGGCTGGACGCACGCACGGCGGGATACACGCCGAACACGAGGCCCACCGAGACGGACACGAAGAACGCAAGCGCGATCGAGGTCAGCGACACGATCGTGGACCAGCCGGCGAAGAAGCCGACGAGCTGCGACAGGACGACGCCGAGGACGATGCCCAGCACGCCCCCGGTCGTGGTGATCATCGTCGTCTCGATGAGGAACTGCCGGACGATGTCGAAGCGGCGGGCGCCGACCGCGCGGCGGACGCCGATCTCGCGCGTCCGCTCGAGGACGCTGGCCAGCATGATGTTCATGATCCCGATGCCGCCGACCAGCAGCGAGATCGACGCGATCGCGACCATCACCACCTGGAAGATGCGGCGCGTGCGCTGCTGTTCGGCCAGCAGCTCCGCCGGCACGATCACGCTGAAGTCGCCGGCGCCGCGGTGCGTCGCGTCGAGCAGCCCGCGCACCACCGCGCCGGCCTCGGTGATGTCGCCCTCGCTGATCAGGGTCAAGTAGATGCCGTCGATCTCGTCCTTCCGATAGCTCTGCGAGTCCTCGATCCGCAGCAGCGCGCTCCGCAGCGGCACGTAGATCACGTTGTTGCGGTCCTGCGCCGGCAGGCCCGCCACGTCGGCCTGGGCCGCGAGCTGGGGACCGGCGACGCCAATCACGCGGAACCACTGCTGGTTCACCTTGACGTAGCGCCCGACCGGCTCCTCGGCCCCGAAGAGCGACGCGGCGGTCGCCTGTCCCAGCACCGCGACCGCGCCGGCTTCCCCGTCACCCGCGTCGAAGAAGCGCCCGGACGACACGCGAAGGCCGGCGATGGGCGCGTAGGTCGGCTCCACGCCGTAGACCATCGGCATCTCGGCCTGCGGCCGCGGCAGCATCTTCACCGGCATCACGCGCTTGCGCGCGCTCGTGGCCGCCAGCCGTGCGACATTCGCCTGAATGTCGCGCAGGTCCTGCAGCGTCAGGCCCGTCGAGAGCGCCCTCACCTTCTCGAGGGTTGGCCCGTCGGGCGCCTCGCGCGCTTCGACGATCACGTTCCGCACTCCAAGTTGCTCGATGAACGCGATCACTTCCTGCTGCGCCCCCGCGCCGATCGAGAGCATCGCCACCACTGCCCCGACACCGAAGATCATGCCGAGCATCGTCAGCAGCGACCGCAGCTTGCGCGTGCGGAGGTTGTCGAACCCCTGCGCCAGCTCGGGTACCCATTCCTGGGCGCGGCCTTTCCAGCGCGTCATGGCGGCCGGCATGCGGATCCCCTTCATCACCGGCCTCCAGACGCCGGCTTCGGCGCGCCCGCCGCCGGCGATGTCGCCGCCGCCTGTGCCGGGCCGCCCCCGGCCGCCGGGTTGACGAGCGCGACGTCGGACCCCTGCGGCACGCCCTGGATCGCCGTGCGGCTCGCCGACTGGTGGGTCACCTTCACCTCGCGCGCCTCGAACCGGTCGCCCAACCGCACGTAGACCACCGACTTGCCGCCTTCGCGGTAGACGGCCTGGCGCGGCACCGTCAGCACGTCGCGAACTTCCTGCCCCGAGATGAGCACGCGGGCGGTGGTGCCCGGGCGGATGCGAGGCTCTGGCGAGTCGAGCCGCAGCGTCACTTCGAACTGGCGGAGCGGGCCGGCCTGCTCGCGCGACCGCACCGCCACGCCGGACAACGCGGAGATGTGCGCGCTGAAGGGCTGCGTCGGCAGGCCGTCCGCCCGCACCGCGACGGGCTGGCCGACGACGAGCGCCGCGCGTTCCTGTTCGTTGACGCGCACCGTGATCTCGAGGTCCGAGGTGTCGGAGACGTCGGCGATCACGCGGCCCGACCACACCGTGTCTCCCACGCGGTATTCCGGGAGCGACATCCCCGAGAAGAAGACGCCGCCCGTCGCGTCGCGGTTCTCCCGGATCAGCACCAGGCCGTCGATGGGCGCGCGGACCACCAGGCTGTCGATGATCTGGCGCGCGCGATCGGCGTTGATCCGCGCGCGGTTGCGCGCCTGCTCGACAACCGCGAGCGCCGCGTTGAGCGTCGTGCGGTTCTGGACGACGTCGTGCTCGGCCTGCGCGAGCCGGCGCTTCATCTCCTCGAGCGTCAGCTTGCGCTTCTGGAACTCATTGGCGGCCACCAGCCGCTCGGGCGTCTTGCAGTCGAGTTCTGCGCGGCGCACCCGGTAGCGCGCGTTGAGCAGGCTGACGTCGTCCTGCGCGACCCGCGCCTCGATGTCGGCACGCCGGCGAATCACCTGCTGCTCGGCTTCGGCCAGCTCGGAGAGCGCCTGGTCGAGCGCGTACTGCTGCTCCGCCGGGTCGAATTCCATCACCATGTCGCCCGGGTGGACGGCGGTGCCCGTCTCCGCCAGGTGGACCAGCCGCAGGCCGCCGCCGGCCGACGGCGCGGAGAGCGGCATCACGCGCGCCGCGCGAAACGCGCCCGTTGCCTGCACGTCCAGCTTGAGCGCCCCGCGCTCCACGCGGGCCGTCGGGGCGCGGTGAGTCGCCGCCACCGGCCCGGCCTTCAACGCGGTCGCCGCGGCAGCCAGGCCGCCCAGCGCGGCCAGCACCCCGGCAGCCCACAGGGTTCGCTTGAGCTTCATCGGGTGCCGCGCCCCTTCACGATGGTCGGGTTCTCCAGCGCCACGCGCTCGCCCGGCGCCACGCCGGACGCCAGCGCCACCTGTTCGCGGCCGCGCCTCGTCATCACGACCGTCCGCGCCTCGAAGCCCGATCCTGTCTGCACGAACACCGTGGGCCGGCCGTTTACCAGCGACACCGCCTGCGCAGGAACGAGCAGGGCGTTCGGGTAGCGGGCGACGGCGATGCGCACGCTCGCGGTCATGCCCGGCTTCAGCCGGACGTCAGGGTCCGCCATCACGAGCTCGAGATCGAAGTCGCGCGCCGGCGGCCAGCTGCTCGAGAAGTCCACGCGGGCGAGCAGCGAGATCCTCGAGACCTCGGAGTGATAGACGCGGTCGGGCACGGCGTCGAGGTGGACCGTCGCCGGCTGGCCCACTTCGACGCGGCCGCGGTCCGACTCGTCCAGCCGTGCGGTCAGATGCACCGCCGACAGGTCGGGCAATTCCACGATCGACGCGCCAGGCCACGCCCGGTCGCCTTCCCTGAAGTCCTGGTTGCCGCCGGTCGCGCTGCCCGAGCGCGGGTTCTGCATGAGGCTGGCGGTGCCGCCCGAGGGTGCACGCACCAGCAGGCTCTCGATGCTCCGATCGATCCGGGCCAGGTCCTGCTGCACCCGGTCGCGCCGGCGGACGCGGCCGGCGACCGTGGCCGCCGCGGCGGCGACGTCGGCCACCTGCCGCTTCTGCGCTTCCACGAGGCGCTGCTCGGCGTCGATCAGCCCGAGCTTGGCGCGCTCCACGTCGAGCCTCGCGAGAAAGCCGTGATCCACGGCGTCGATCTTCGCGCGTTCGACG
>Ga0315271_10002628_pt1 | contig 11269 bp, 12 predicted proteins | sample C3_top_MG_FD_204664 | JGI IMG/M metagenome (GOLD analysis project Ga0315271, IMG submission 204664) | Sediment microbial communities from Yellowstone Lake, YNP, Wyoming, USA - C3_top | ecosystem: Environmental > Aquatic > Freshwater > Lake > Sediment | place: USA: Wyoming | collected 2017-08-01
CGTGCTCAGCCTGCCGGTGGGCTAGGGCGACGGTTCACACGACAGACAGCGGCGACGACTCGCTACCAGTTGTCGGAACGAACCAGCGGCTGCCACCGCGCATCGCGCCGTTCGTAGACACTGATCGCGCCGTGAACCTGCTCGCCGTCGCTGCCGAAGCGCATCGTGGTGGTGACCGGGGCGATGGCGTCGATGGCCACCAGCTTGGCGCGCAACACCGCCGGATCCACCGATTGCGCGCGTCGAATCACGTCGGCCAGCACGTAGACCGCATCGTAGGCATAGTGCGCGGCCCACACCGGATCGGCCTTGTAGGTCGCGCGAAACTTGGTCAGGAACGCGGCGCCGGACGGAAATTCGCTCGGATCGAGCGAACTCGAGGTCAGGAACAGCCGCTTCACGTCGACCGGGCCGCTGGCGAGCTTCTGCGTCTTGGCCACGCTGGTCGCGATCACGGCCACGTCGGACAGACCGGCGGCGGTCATCTGCGCCAGCAAGGGCAGCAGTTGGTGGTCACGTACGGCGGCCACCACGGCGTCGGGCGGCGCCGCCTTGAGCTTGGCGACGAAGGCCGCGAAATCGGTCGTCTTGTTGTCGACGGCCTGGACCAGATCGACCTTCTTCTTCAGCTTGACAAGGGCCGCCGACACGTCCTTGGCCATCGGCGTGCCGAAGGCCGTGTCTTCGTGCAGGATCGCGACCTTGTTGGCGTGCAGCGTCTCGACCGTGTAGCCTGCGATCGCCCGTGCCTGCAGGACATCGTTGGCGACGACGCGAAACGCGTTGCCGTCGCCCAGCTTGGTCAGCTCGGCAGCCGAAGACGTGAACAGCTGCGGCACGTTGCCGCTCTTGTAGATCGGGATCACGACCTCGGTGACGTCGGAGCTCAGGTGGCCGATGACGGCATTGACCTTCTGCTCGACCAGCGCCTGGGCCACCTTCTTGGCCTCTTCCTTGTCGCCTTTGTCGTCCATCGCGATGACCTCGAACTGCACGGCCTTGCCAGCCACCTTGTAGCCGGAGGCATTGATTTCGCTGACCGCGAGCTTGACGCCATTCACGAGATCCTGGCCGCGGGCGGCGGACGATCCCGACAAGGGCTGCGCCACGCCGATCTTGATCACCGGTCCGATACTGGGGCCGCAGGCGACCAGGGTCCAGGCCGAGACCACGGCAACCAGGCCTGACGACAAGAACGAGCGAACGGGGTTCATGGGCGGTGACCTCGGCAGGGATGCAAAGCGAGCCCGAAGGCGACGGGCTGCGACCGCTCGAACTCTATTCGTGCCTGCGCACGCGGCCGCCGGCCCGCGCCGTGCAAAACGCGCGACTCAGGCCAAATTGCTCACGCCGGGCCGATTTGGCGACAGATCGGTCGCCGCGCGCTCGGCGTAGCGGTTGAAGCGCCAGGCCGTACCCGCCATCGTGATGCGTCGCCATACCGCGCGCTTGGCGCCCGGGCTCAGTTCGGGCCAATGCTGTACCTCTTGCTCGGTGCGGCCGCAGCCCTTGCATACGGCGTCGCCCTGCGCCGTCGAGCAGATCGCGATGCAAGGCGCGTCGGGGGTGCCGGCGTACCAATCCAGCCAGGCCCGCTTGGCCAAGTCCGGCATCGAGTTCTCGTCGCACTCGGACACGTGATGGAAGACCATCAGGCCATAAACCTCGGCCAGCGCACGCACCGGGGCGCAGGCGGTGATGCCGTCGGCGGAAGGGGACCGCGCGCGCCACCAGTTGATGGCGCATTCGATGTCGGTGATGTGGATGCCGGCCATGCAAGTCGCGACGGGGCGGCAAGGATAGCAGTGCGATCCTGCCTTTGCCGCGCACGCGCCGCGCGGAGTGTCAGCGCGTGGCGCGTTGGCGAACGCACTCGAGGTAGGCCTGGCCGTCGGGCGGCAGCCCCGAACGCTGCGAGGCCCAGATCATCTCGCCCAGGCATTCCATGACCTGGTGCTGTGCCTCGTGCGGCGAACCGAGCCGCGCGCGAAGCAGCTCGAACGCCTGCTTGATGCCGCGCGGCTGGTCGATCGCGACCTGCTCGGTGATGGTCAGGTGCATCGACAGGTGCAGGAACGGATTCGTGCACCCGTCCTCGACCGTGTAGCTTGCGGCCAGCGCGGCCTCGACGTCGACCAATTCGGCGTGGTACTCGGGGTGCTCGGCGATCCACTGCGCTGCCAGTGTTTCCAGCGGCGTCAATGGCAGGGCCCGGCGCTGCTTGTCGTGCGTTGTGCAGAAGAAGCGGCGCACATCGTGCTGGGAAGGGGTGAACATGGTCCGACAATTGTGCGGTCTACCCCGTGGAGGCCCGATGCTGGTACGTACCGAACAACTTTTCACCGAAGCGCGCACGCAGAACGGCTACCGGCCGACGCCGGTTGCCGACGACACGCTGCGCGCGCTGTACGACCTCGTCAAGTGGGGCCCGACGTCGGCCAATTGCTCGCCGGCGCGCTTTGTCTTCGTCAGGAGCGACGCCGCCAAGGCGCGGCTGATCGCCTGCCTGTCGCCGGGCAACGTGCGCAAAGTCGCGGAAGCGCCGGTGACCGCGGTAATCGGCATGGACATGGCGTTTTACGACAAGCTGCCGCAACTGTTCCCGCACACCGACGCCCGCGCCTGGTTTTTCGGCCAGCCGGCGAAGATCGAAGAAACCGCGTTTCGCAACTCCAGCCTGCAGGGTGGCTACTTCATCATCGCGGCGCGCGCGCTCGGCCTCGACTGCGGGCCGATGAGTGGCTTCGACAGCGCCAAGATGGACGCCGCCTTCTGGCCCGATAGCACGGTGCGCACCAACTTCATCTGCAGCCTCGGCGAAGGTGACCCGGGCAAGGTGCTGGCGCGCAGCCCGCGCCTGCCGTTCGCTGACGCGTGCAGCCTGGTCTGATGCCCGCCCTCATCACCGATCCCTGGTTCTATGCGGTGGCGGTGCCGGCCGTCCTGCTGATGGGGTTGGCCAAGAGCGGCTTCCTGATGGGCTTCGGCTCGCTGGCCACGCCGCTGCTGGCGCTGGTGTTGCCGGCGCCGCAGGCGGCGGCGCTGATGCTGCCGCTCTTGCTGGCCATGGATGCCACCGGCGTGCGCCAACTCTGGCGCGAACGCGACCGCGAGCTGCTGCGCCTGCTGTTGCCGGCGGCATTGATCGGCACCGTGGTCGGCACGCTGCTGTTCGGCCTGCTGCAGGGCAAGACCGTCGCCGCCGTGGTCGGCGGGCTGACACTGTTGTTCCTGGCTCAGCGCTTGGCCTTCCCGCCGCGCAGCGACTCGGCCCCGCCGTCCAGGGCCGTCGGCTTCCTGCTCGGCATCGCGGGCGGGTTTACCAGCTTCGTGGCCCACGCCGGCGGCCCGCCGATCGCGGCCTATGTGCTGCCGTTGCGCCTCGCGCCGCTGCGCATGGCGGCCACGTTGGCGGTGCTGTTCGGCTTCATCAACCTGTCGAAGTGGATTCCCTACGCCGCCCTGGGGCTGTTCGACGCCCGCATCCTGCTCACCTCGCTGGTGCTGATGCCGTTGGCGCCCCTGGGCGTCTGGCTCGGCATCTGGGCCACCCGGCGCATTGCCTCGGGCTGGTTCTACCGCATCGCTTACGGTGGCATGTTCCTGACCGGGGTGAAGCTGTTGTGGGACGGGCTGCGGTAGACGGGCTCGCTGGGTTGGTTTGACCGCGCTGCTTTGCCGGGGCGGGACCCGGCAGGGCAACGCCGTCTGCCACTGTCGGCAGCTCAATCCGTGTCAGTCGCGGGCCGCCTGCGCGTCCGGACGGTCAGCCCAGTCGGCTGACTGCCTGCGGCTGTCCTTGCGCGCACGCTCGTCGGCCATGAACTTCTCCATCTGCTGGCGGCCGATCTTGGACATGGCGATGAGCTTGGACTCGTCGCGGAAATGCGGCGCGCTCTCGCGCAACTGCTCGAGGTTGTGGCGGCGAAAGCGCAGCGCCAGGGTGCGCGCCTGGTGGCGCTCGAAACCCATCGCTTCGAGCACGCTGCGCCCGCTCATCAATGCCGAGTCGAGGGTTTCGCGTTCGATGTGGGCCACGCCGCGCTCGTTGAGCTGGTACCAATGCTGCACGTTGCGAGCGCGGGCCACGATCGTAAGCTGCGGGAAGTGCTCGCGTGCCAGATCGACCAGGGCCAGGCTCTGCCCGATGTCGTCGATGGCCACGACCAGCACGCGAGCCTGCGCCGCGCCGGCCACGCGCAGCAGGTCCAGCCGCGTCGCGTCGCCGTAAAAGGCACGCCAGCCGAAGCGGCGCACGGATTCGATCTGCTCGCTGTCGTGGTCGAGCACGGTCGGTGCGATGCCGTTGGCCAGCAGCAGGCGGCTGACGACCTGACCGTAACGGCCGAAGCCGGCAACGATCACCGCAGCCTGTTGCGGCTCGTCGATCTCGGCCAGTTTGGCACCGTTTTGCGCCGCCAAGCGTGGCGCGACCAGGCGGTCGACGCCGAGCAAGGCCAGCGGCGTCAGCAACATCGAAATCGCCACCGCGGCCAGCAGCAGCGACGAGGTGGCTGCATCGATCACGCCGGCCTGCGTCGCGGCCTGGAAGACGACGAAGCCGAACTCGCCGCCCTGCGCCAGCAGGACCGTGAACAACGGCCGCCCGGCCAGCGGCAGGGCCATGGCGCGCGCCATCACCAGCAGCAGCGCCGTCTTCACGGCCAGGAAGCCGAGCACGACCAGCGCCACCCGCCACGGGCTGGCCAGCACCACCGCGAAGTCGATGCTCATGCCCACGGCGATGAAGAACAGGCCGAGCAGCAGGCCTTTGAAGGGCTCGAGGTCGGTCTCCAGTTCGCGCCGGTACTCGCTCTCGGCCAACAGCACGCCGGCCAGAAAGGTGCCCAGCGCCATCGACAACCCGGCCGCATGCATCAGCGCCGCAGTGGCCAGCACCAGCAGCAGCGATGCGGCGGTGAAGATCTCCGGTGTGCGGCTGCGTGCGATCCAGCGCAAGGCCGGGCGCAGCGCCAGGCGGCCGCCGAGCAGCAGCGCGGCGATGACGGCGATGGCCTTGCCCGCCGCCCACCAGGCACTGCCATCGCTGCCCGGCGTGGCCTGCGGCACGGCCGCGGGCAGCAGTGGCAGCAGCGCCAGGATCGGGATCGCCGCCACATCCTGGAACAACGCGACGCCGAGTACGCCCTGACCGGCCGGCGTGCGCTGCACGTTGCGCTCGGCCAGCTCGGCCAGGCCGATCGCGGTCGACGACATGGCCAGGCCCAGCGCGGCCGCCAGCGCCACGGGCCAGGCCACACCGAAGGCGACGGCGATGGCCGTCATCGCCGCCGCGCTGGCACCGACCTGCAGCGAGCCCCAGCCGAAGATCGGCCGGCGCATGGCCCACAGCCGTCGCGGCTCGAGTTCGAGGCCGACCAGGAACAGCATCAGCACGACGCCGAACTCGGCCACCGTGAGGATGGTCTGTGCATCGGTCACCAGGCCCAGGCCCCAGGGGCCGATGACGATGCCCGCGCCGAGGTAGCCGATGATCGACCCCAACCCGAGCGCGCGCGCCAGCGGCACCGCGATCACCGCCGCGGCGAGGTAGATCAGGCTGGTCGTGAGCCAGCTCGTGGCGGGGTCCATCAGGCGGGCTCTGCCGGTCGGTCGATGCTCGGCACCTCGCGCACATCGCAGGGTGCGATGTCTTCGATCTCGGGCCAGTCGGGATAGCTCTGCAGGCGCGACGCAAAGGTCTGCGCATGGGCCTGGACTTCGGCCTCGCTGGCCCGGTGCGCGCCGTGCAATACCAGCGGCGGCAGAAAGCGCATGCCGACCAACTGCGAGGTCTGTTCGTACGGCGGCAGGAAGGCGTCGAAGAAGTAGCGGTTCAGGCCATCGGGGCGGTAGGCCTCGGCGCTGCCGCCGGTCGAGGTCACCAACCACAGGTCCTTGTCGCGCAAGGCGTTGCCGCCGGGGCCGTAGGCCCAGCCGAAGGACAGGACCTCGTCGGCCCAAAGTTTGAGCAGCGGCGTCATGCCGTACCAATGGGCCGGGTGCAGCCAGACGATCAGCGCGGCGTCGGCCAGGGCCGCCTGTTCGGCGGCCACGTCGATCAGGTAGTCGGGGTAGAGCGCGTACAGGTCGCGCACCTCGGTCTGCGCAACGCCGGCCACGGCCCGCGCCAGCGTACGCGTCACCCGCGAATGCTCGAGGTGCGGGTGGGCACAGAGGACGACGATGCGGGCCACGGACGGCGAGGTGTGGGGGTTGGCGCTAGGCCGCGGAATGCGGGCCACCGCTACCATAACCGGGAACCAACAGGAGGCAATCGATGCCAGTGATCGTCGTCGCCAACCCCAAGGGTGGCGTGGGCAAGAGCACCCTGGCCACCAACCTGGCCGGTGCGCTGGCACGGGCCGGGCACGCGGTAATGCTGGGTGACGCCGACCGCCAGCAATCGGCACGGCAGTGGCTGGGCCTGCGCCCGGCGCAGTTGCCGCCGATCCGCAGCTGGGACCAGGTGCACGACGACGTCGTGCGCCCACCCAAGGGCACGACGCATGTCGTGCTCGACACGCCGGCCGGACTGCACGGCAGGAAACTCGACGAGGTGATGAAGATTGCCGAACGCGTGATCGTGCCATTGCAACCGAGCCTGTTCGACATCCAGGCCAGCCATGCCTTCATCCGTGAGCTGGCCGCGCACCGGCGCGGCGACCAGGTGCGCGTCGGGGTGGTCGGCATGCGCGTACGCGAGGGCACGATCGCGACCGACCAGCTGCACCACTTTCTCGATGGGCTGGGGGTGCCGGTGCTGGGGATGCTGCGCGACACGCAGTTGTACGTGCAGCTGGCCGCGCGCGGTGCGACGCTGTGGGACATCGCCCCCGGCCGCGCCGAGCGCGACCTGGCGCAGTGGCAACCGATCCTCGACTGGCTGCAGGCGTGAGGCATTTCGCGCACCAGCAGGACCTGGCCGCCACGCTCGGCGAGCCGCTGGCCGACAGCGACTGGGTCAGCGTCGATCAGCCGCGCATCGATGCCTTTGCCGCCGCCACCGGCGACGAGCAGTGGATCCATGTCGATCCGGTGCGCGCCGCGGCCGGGCCGTTCGGCGGCACGATCGCCCACGGCTTCCTGACGCTGTCGCTGCTGCCGGTGCTGCGCGCGAGCGCGTTCGCCATCGACGACGTGCGCATGAGCGTCAACTACGGGCTGAACCGGGTGCGCTTTCCCGCGCCGGTGCCGGCCGGCAGCCGGCTGCGGGCGCGGTTCCGGCTGCTGGCCTTCGAACCGCTGGCCGACGGGGCCCAGCTGATCATCGAAGCGACGATCGAGCGCGAGGGCGGCGGCAAACCGGTCTGCATTGCCGAAATGGTCAGCCGCCACCACCGCTAAGTCGCGTCTGCGCATGAAAGTCCTGCTGATCGACGACCACCCGCTGATCCTGGCGGCGTTGCAGGCCGTGATCCGCGGCCTCGGCGACGACGTGACGATGGTCGGTGTCGGCACCCCGGCCGAAGCCCGCACGGCGCTGAAGAACGATCCCGACCAGGACTTGGTACTGCTTGATCTGTACCTCGGCGAGGGCGACGGCTTCGAGTTGTTGTCCGAGCTGCGCACGCGCTATCCGGCGTTGCCGATCGTGGTCGTGTCGGCATCCGACCGCGCCAGCGACGTGATTCGGGCCATCGATGCCGGCGCCATGGGCTTCGTGCCCAAGCGGGCCAGCAACGCGACGCTGTTCGATGCGCTGCGTCTGGTCATGTCGGGCGGCATCTACGTGCCACCGATGACGCTGGGCGGGGCTTACGGGTCAATCGAGCCGCCCACTGACGGCGATACGATGCCCGATGTCATGCGCCCGAGTCCGGGCGAGCGCGTCGATCGGCAGCCCAGCACCGCGCCACACCCGACGCCGGCGACGTCGCTCGATGCGCTGGGCCTGTCCAAGCGCCAGACCGATGTGCTGGCCTACCTGCTGCAGGGCATGCCCAACAAGCTCATCGCACGCGAGATGCATCTGTCCGTCGACACCGTCAAGGACCATGTGGCGGCGGTGCTGCGTGCGCTCGGTGTGTCGTCGCGAACGCAGGCGGTGTTGGCGGTCAGCCAGATGACGCAGCACGCCGCCGGTCACGCCGTGCCGGCCTGGACAAGATCGCAGCGCTGATGGCCGACGACCGCCCGGACACCGGGCAGCACGTCGACGGCCTGCGCGCGTTGTACGAGCAGGCCCCGGCCAGCCTGGGCGGCAACGCGATCGGCATCGGCGTGATTGCCTTTGCGTTCTGGCCGCTGGCCGAACCGCCGCGGCTGCTGGCCTGGCTGGCGGTGGCTGGTGTGCTGTGGTTGCTGCGCGTGGCGCATTACCGGCGCTATCGCGCGGCGCGCGACAGCCGCCAGGACACATTGCTGGCCTGGCGCACCAGTTGGCGCGCGCTGGTGCTGGCGCAGGGTGCCATGTGGCCGCTCGCGGTATGGCTGTTCTGGGGTCTGGGTGCGCCGTTCCACGAGTTGGCCCTGATCGTGATCGCCAACAGCTACACCCTGGCTTCGGTGCAATTGCTGGCGCCGCAGCGCCGCTTGTTCATTGTCTTTACCTGCATGATCCTGCTGCCGACGATCGCCCGCGTCGCCAGCGACACCAGCCAGCCCTGGCATTGGCAACTGGCCGGCGTGCTGGGCCTGGTGTTTGCGGTCGCCATGCTGCTCGGCCGTGCCTACCGCAGTGCGTTGGGTCAGGCGATCGGACTCAAGCAACGTACCGAGCAGTTGGCCGTGCAGCTGCGCGTCGAGAAGGCGGCAGCCGACGAGGCGCGGCGCAGCGCCGAAGCCGCCAACCGCGCCAAGAGCCAGTTCTTCGCCGCCGCCAGCCACGACCTGCGCCAGCCCTTGCATGCCATGGGCCTGTTCGCCGAGGCCTTGCGCCAGCGCGCCAACGACCCCGAGGTCGCCTCGCTGGTCAACAGCATCAACCAGAGCGTCGACGCGCTCGAGAGCCTGTTCGGCGAACTGCTCGACATCACGCGCATCGACAGCGGCGGCGTCGACGTGCAGAACGGGCCGGTCAGCGTCAAGGACCTGTTCGCGCGCCTGCGCCTGACCTTCGAGGCGACCGCGTTCGAGAAGGGCCTGGCGCTCGCCTTTCACGGTGCCCAGCGCTTTGCCCAAACCGACGGCCTGCTGCTCGAACGCATCCTGCGCAACCTGGTCAGCAACGCCATCCGCTACACCGAAGACGGCGGCGTGTTGGTGGCTTGCCGGCCCAAACCCGGTGATCGCGGCAGCTTGCTGTTCCAGGTCTGGGACAGCGGCATCGGCATCGCGCCGGCCAGCCTGCCGCACATCTTCGACGAGTTCTACCAGGTGCAGAGCAGCCGCCCGCTCGAGGCCCACCAGAAGAAGGGCATGGGCCTGGGGCTGGCCATCGTCAAGCGGCTGGCCGATTTGCTCGAGGCCCCGCTCACGGTGCGTTCGCAGGCGGGGCGCGGCTCGGTGTTCACGCTCGAGGTACCGGCCGGGCGCGAGCCACGCGGCCTGGCGCCGGCAGTGCCAAGCGGCGGCGCCAGGCTCGGCGTTACGCTGCAGGGCCGCCGCCTGCTCGTGGTCGAAGACGAGCCCACCGTGCGCGAGGGCCTGACGGTCTTGCTCGAGACCTGGGGCGCGGAGGTCCACGCGCTGGCCGACATCGCCTCGCTTGTGCAATGGCTGGAGGCGCCCGATGTCCGGCCGCCCGACCTGCTGCTCGTCGACTACCGGCTGCCGCAGGGCCGCACAGGCATCGAGGCGCTGGCCGCGCTGCGCGCACGCTGGCCCGAGCGCGTACTGCCGGCGATCGTGGTCACGGGCAGCAGCCTGGGTGGCCACGAGGACGAGGCCGGCCGGCACGACTTCCACCTGCTGATCAAGCCGGTGCTGCCGAACAAGCTGCGCGCGATGGTGGCCTTCAAGCTCGGCCTGCGCTGAGCCGTGCCGCTCGCGCAGAGCCGATCGCCGACACCGGTGTGGCCTGTTCAACGATTCGGCAAGGCCTGTAGGAAATCGGCGACGTCCGCAATGTTCTGCCGTGTCAGTTCGTGCGCCACGACTTTCATGATGCTGCCCTCGGGGCGCTCGTCGGTGCGCTGGAACACCACCAATTGCTTGATCAGGTAATCGACATGCTGGCCAGACAGGCGCGGGAATGCGGCGTTGCCCTGCGCCACGTCGCCGTGGCAGGAGTTGCATGCGGGCACGGTCGTACCTGGCACGCCCTGATTGAAAATCGACTTGCCGGCCTCGATGCGGCTGGCTTCGCCCTCTAGCGGTTGCCGTTCCGGCGTCTTGGCTGAGTAATACGCCGCCAGCCCGTTGATCTGCTGCTCGGTCAGGCTGCGACTCAGGCCCCACATGTATTCGAAGCCTGCGGGGTCCTGGCGATTGTGGCTCTTGAAACCATTGAGTTGGGCGACGATGTAGGCATCGGTCTGAGCGGCCAGGTTCGGGAAGTTGGGTGATACCGCGGTCCCGTTCAGGCCGTGGCAGTTGGAGCAGACTTGTTGGGCCATCGTGGTCGCAGAGACCGCCGGATTGGCCAGATCACGAGAGCGCTCGGGGTTGGCGCATCCGGTGGCGAGCGCTGCCAGGGCAGCGAATGAGGCAAGGGTCGTGAATTTCACAAGCATCTCCGGTTGGGCGCGGATGTTCAGTACGCCGTCCAGGCGTAGAGAAAGAGCGAGTTGTTGTCACTGGCATTGCGGCCGAAACCGTCGTAGTTGGTCGAGGTGCCGTTGAAGCGGCTGTAGATGACGTATTGCGCCCCCAAACGCAAATACTGGATCGGCGTCCAGAAAGCTTCGACGGTCCAGCCGCGTGTGGCCGGGTCGCCTGACAGGTTGCTCGATGCGCCATCGGCCCGCACGAGCGTGCCTGTCGCGTCGTAGCCCGCAGTCTGGTTGGCGGTGTTGGCAGTGCCGGTGAGATTGAAGAAGCCGAGGCTGCCGCCGTACTTGGCCTGGTACGTGTAGGTCACCTTGGCGCGCAGCACATTGTTCGTGTCTGCCGCGTTCGTATTGGCCAGCGTAGCCGCCCCGGTCGGGTCGAAAAACGCTGCCGGCTGATTGGCCTGATCAGCCGAGTAGCTGACATGGTTGCGCATGTAGGCCACTTGCGCCGTCACCGTGTGCGGATCGAGCAGGTACTGATAGTGGGCATCCAGTCCCAGGTCCTGGAAACGGTGCGTATTCGCGGAATTGGACGTGTCCAGGTTGTCGTCGTAGGCGCGCGCAACCATGCCCGACGTGCCGACCATCAGGTTGTGTGCACCCCACTCGTGGTT
>Ga0315271_10002629_pt1 | contig 11268 bp, 10 predicted proteins | sample C3_top_MG_FD_204664 | JGI IMG/M metagenome (GOLD analysis project Ga0315271, IMG submission 204664) | Sediment microbial communities from Yellowstone Lake, YNP, Wyoming, USA - C3_top | ecosystem: Environmental > Aquatic > Freshwater > Lake > Sediment | place: USA: Wyoming | collected 2017-08-01
AAGCGGGTCCCGTCGCATATGCCGCAACGCCGCGAAGCCGTCCATGCCGGGCAAGACGATGTCGAGAAATATCAGATCCGGCCGTTCCGCGCGCGCCAGAACGATACCCTTCTCCGCGTTAAAGGCTTCCAGCGTGAGATAACCCGCCGAGCGCAACATCTTCCTGAGCACCGCCACGATCGTCGGCGAATCATCGATGATGAGTACCCGCGTCCCTCTCCGCGCATCCTGCCGCGACCGGCGCCGGCGTTCTACCGGCGGTTGTGGCGTCAGCCCCGCGGGCGTGTGTGGCGGCGGTTTGGGTGTGGTCTTTTTGAAAAGCGACCAAAGTTTCCCGAAAAATCCCACGATTTTCCCTTCCTGACAGGCCAACCTTAAAAACGATGCATGATTAATTTGATTATGCATTACCAAAAATGGCCAATGCATTAATGCCAGCAACGACATTCAAAGACGGCTTAACAGTATGTTGAACAGGCGATCCACCTCGTTCGGTTTTAGCCGCCGCAGCACGCGCACCGCTTCCTGCACCGTCGCTTCGTCTCCGGATCGGGAATAGTCAACCATGAGCCTGTACCAGGCTGTTGCAACCTTCGGGTTGATGCTCCATGCCTGCTGAAGCGCATCCATCACACCCGCCTGGCCTTTCACGCCGTAATACGTCAGCCCGATGTTGTGCCACGCCTTAATATAATCCGGATTGATTCGCACCGCTTCGCGATAGGCATGCATGGCATCGCGATAACGCTTGCTATCCCGGTACACATTTCCCAGATTATTGCGGGCATACACATCGCCGGGCTCGATGCGCAGACTCTGCTGATACGCGGCAATCGCCTCGGGATTGCGTTTAAGCTCGTTCAACGCGCGTCCCTGCACAAACCACGCAATCGCATTGCCGCCTTCAGTCTGCGTCCATTGCCGGCCCCAATCCAGCAAACCCTGCCAATCCCTGCGTCTTTCCAGGGCTTGAGCCTGCTTCACCCATTCAGCCTGAGTACGTGCGATTCCCGTCGCCCATTTGCCTGCCAGCGAAGCGTCCGCACCTGGACCGGCCACCTGAACCGTGGCTTTTGCAGGATCCAAGACCGGAACTAGCGCCTGCGCAATGGAGGCAGACGAAAAGAAAAGCAGGCCCGGCAGAAGGCTCTGGAACAGGTAATGTAGGTAGCGTAAATTCAAGTTGTATTCTGCTGTTATTGGGACAATCGGTGACACATTATCGTGCTTAACGGTATTCACCCCAACCCATTTAAGCTTAATCCGGCTTTGGACGGCGTGGAGTGTGCGGTTTTTGGTGGGCGGGGCAAGGCGCAACGACGTGGAATGGCCGCTCCCTTGCAAGGCGTTGCAACGCAGCCATGCGCCCAAAAAGCCGTGTAATCCGCTCCGTACCTACGCCCAGGTCTGGACGGTGCGGGTACTGACCCTGACCGACCCGCAGGGCCGTCCGCTGGCACGGCGCAGCTTCGCCCCCAGCGAATACCTGGGCGACCCCGTGAGCAGGGACACCGGCATTCCCGCCTACAGTGAGCAGCCGCTCGTTCTTCCCTTGACGGTGCGCGATCTGAAAGTAACCCACTGAGCCGCGTGGTGCGGGCGAAAAAAACGCGGGCATCGCGCCCGCGTTTTTTTAGTGCGCTAAAAAACCCGCTTACACAGAGGGATCATAGGAAAACAAAAACACGGGTGATTTTCCTCTGCTACCGCTGATCCCTCAGTGTGAATTCGCCCGTCAGGTCCATTCGCGGTGAGCCCTTCGACGGGGTTCAGGGCGAACGGCGGGATTACGTCAGCGCTTCATCTAATTGACCACATACCCTCTGGCCTGCAGGCAGGTGGCCCGTGCGCGCGCATACCCGGCGGCGGCGTTGTTGGCCGAAGCCGCCGCCTGCTGTTGCTGGGCCTTGTCCTGCTTCACCGCGCCGCCGACCCCTCCCAAGACCCCGCCGACAATGGCGGCCGTGCCTGCATTCCCATCCGCGATCGCGCCGATAAGGGCGCCGCCCGCGGCACCCTTGAGTATGCCCCGCGAAACCGCGCCGGTAGGCTGGGCAGCCGGCGCCTGTTGCGGTTGTTGGGCAGCCTGCAAGGGATCGTAGCCGGTCTGCTTTACCGCCCACTGATGGCAGGCATATTCGTCCTGCTGCTGTTGCTGCGGCGACTGGCCTTCCTTGGGATAGACATATTGCTGGGCTTGCGCCGTCGTCTGAAGCGAAAGCGCCAGCGCCAGCGCCGAGAGAACAATATAGGGTTTACGCATCATGCATCCTCACTGAAAAATTGCCCGGATTACTTCAGGCAATATTTGACAGAAGACCACACTGCGATGCCTTCCGCACTCCCCACCACGGCGTTGCCCCCGATTTTGCCGGCCAGATCGGCCAACTGGGTGCGGCTCCGGTAGTTTCCCCCGCCGGAAATTTTTTCGAACTGGCCTGTCCCGCCCACCAGGGTGAAATACCCGTCGCACATGCCGGGTTGTCCCTCGCAGTCGAAGCGGGCATATATCGTGTCCTCATCGGTCACGTCGATCGCGCAGCGTCCGGTCGCCTGCGTGGCGCCGGCCGCCAGATTGAATTCCTGGGTGACCGCACAGACGATGTCCGCGCCGTCCAGCAGCCCGCCGCCGTCCTCGGTAAACATCATGCCCTCGAAGCTGCCCTGAAACAGCAGCTTCTCGGGCTCGACCGCGAAAAAGTTGCCGTGCGCCTCCCAGGTGCTGAAGAACTTGTCGCGCGCCGGCTGTGCCGCCGCATCGGACACAGGCCCATTGGCCCACGCGGACAGGGTCAGCGTAGCGGCCAGTGCGCTTGCCAGCAATTGCATTGGGGTCGTTTTCATGTGGAGGCTCCTTGTCGTTGAAAAAACATTTGCGAGTGAAGTTCATCATACCCGGGTTTCCGCGGCGGGGATTCCCCACCGCGCGGCAGCCAGATACAGCAGAAGTCCACGCGCCGCGCACACCAGCACCAGGGCGAAGAACAGGCCGAACACCACGTGCAGTGCCTGCAAGACGCCGTAAACGGCGGCGACCGCCAGGCCGAACAGCATTTGCTGGCGCGGCTTGATAGGCGTGGTGGCGGGGTCGGGAATCATGTACAGGGTGAAGATGATGAAGGCGGCGCTGGTCATGGGCAGGATGGGCACCATCCATGGGATGTCGAACAGCCAGGCGCGGATTTGCCCCTGCAGGACGAAGCCGGCCAGCCAGGCGGCCACCAGAGGAAAGCGACCGGTGAACAATCCGTGCATGGCGATGCCGCTGACCAGGACGAAGACGGGCACGCCCCAGTCCCACAGGCCGCTGATGTTTTCGGTGAACTGATAGGGCGGGGTGAGACCGACCGTGGTGGAGAAAAGTACAAGGGTTACGGCTACGGCCAGGTTGGAGGGATTGAACACGTGCTGGGTCACGCCCGGCGCCACCGGGGCGCGGAACAGAACCTTGGAGGCCATGGCGAAGGCGGCGGCAAAGGCCAGAGGCCATACGCTTTCGCCGGGGAAGAGCAGCATGGACAGGGCCAGCCCCGGGATGATGGCGGGCGGCAGAAAGTTGAGGAAATTGGCCAGGCCTCCGGTGAAGCGGGGCGGCCTGCCGCGGGCGCGTGCGTCCACCCACTCCAGCAGCATCTGCACCGCGATCGCGGTGCAGACCGCCACCGCCGGATGTGCCCAGGACTGCTCGAAGCCGAGTACGGTATGGCCGAAAAAGAGTATCCACGCAGAAAGCAGCGCGGTGAAATACCACAGCGCGGCGAGCCGCCGCCTCGGGTCGTCCTTGGGGTAGAAGAGCAGGGTTGCGTTGCTGAATTGCGATTTTTGCTTTTCTTCCATATTCATCCCAACAAAACGGTGTGCCAGCCCGGCCTGAGCGTCAGGGTGCGGGAGTGCATCTGGCCGTGGCGGTCGCGCCATTGGATTTCGACCTGCAGCGGCTGATCCGCCGAGAGTTTGCCCAGGCCGAAATGGATCTGGGGCGCCCGCTTGCCGGATTGGCCGTTGCCGCCGTCCACCTGGGCGGTCAGGCGCCTGCCATCGGGCAGCATGACCGTCGCCTGGGCGCCGATGGCGGGCCAGCCCGCTGTGTCCGCGGCGGGATGACCGTCCCGCACCAGGGGCGCTTGCCGGTCCTGGCGCGGGATCAGCAGATGCAAACCAAGAGATGCGCCCTGGGTCGGGTTGTCGTTGCGGTAGAAATAGGAATCCTCCCACTGGTTGGCGAAGACGAAGTCCAGATCGCCGTCCCCGTCCACGTCGGCGATGGCGATTCCGCGCGTGACCATGGCTTTTCCCAGGCCGATTTGTTGGGCGATGTCGAAGTATTTCCCGGAGGCATCCCGCACGAAGAAGGCGTTGGGTTCATGGCCGCTGATGTCGGCGCCCGGCTTGAATTTGGGCCAGTGGCGCGGATCGGTGAGCAAGGCGTCGTTGGCGGTGCCCAGCGCCTGCAATTCCGGCCAGCGGTTGATTGTGCCCTTGATGAAGCCGGTGGCCTGGATTGCCTCCAGCGTCCCGTCGTTGTCGAAGTCGGCGAGCCGGGAATCCCAGCCCCAGCCGCTGCGCGACAGGCCCAGGCGCTCGGCACCCTGGACATAGGGCGCGATGCCTTCGCGCATCCGCTGCGACGCCCCGGTGCTGAGCCACAGGAAGTGGCCCTCCTGCAGACCCCAGGCGGTGGAGATGTTGCTCACGTAGATATCCATCAGGCCGTCGCCGTTGACATCGGCCAGATCGGCGCCCATGCCTTTGCAGGAATCCTGGCCGAGGACAAACGATTTGGGCGTGGTGAAACCGCCTTCGCCGCGCAGCACTTCGAAGCGCAGCTTGCCTGGAGTCGAGCGGTTGTGCAGCAGCCGGTCGGGGCCGAAGTCGTTGGCGAAATAGATTTCCGGCAGGCCGTCGCCGTCCAGGTCGCCTGCCGCCAGCGCCAGGGTCCAGCCGCGGGCGACGGCTTCCGGGAGTACCCTGGATGCGTCGCGATAGCGCACCGCCGGGCTGCTCCCGGATTGCGCGCCAACCCAAAGCAGAAGCCGGTTCCAGCCGCCGTTGAAGGAGCGGGACTTGGTCTCGGGCATGACCATCACCCCGCCCGCGCGCGCATCGAGCAGGCGCGATCCGTCCGGATAGGTATTGCCGATCACCAGGTCCAGATGCCCATCCCCGTCCAGGTCGGCCAGCGTGGCGGCGTTGCTGAACCAGCGCTCAAACGCGGGCGCCACCTCCGCCGCAGCGTAGCTGGCGGAGGCAGGCGCGGTGCTGCCAGTCTTGCGCAGGAACGCAACGGGGGTGCGGCCCCAGTAGTAGACCAGGAAATCCATGGCGCCGTCTTCGTTGAGATCGGCGATCAGGCAGCCCATGGGCGCCATGGTTTCGTCGTAGGGAAGCGGGGCGGGGGCGAGGATAAAAGGCGGGTAGCGGTTACCTGTGCCCGGCACCGGCAATACGCTTACTCGATCCGTGCGCGGATCGACATGACACAGGTCGTTGGGCAGGCCGTCAGCGTCCACGTCGCCCAGCGCGGCGGCGGCGCCCATGGCGGAAACCCAGGCCGATATCCGCTCCATGCTGGGATGCACCGGCCGCGCCTCGCGGAGCGGCCCCTGGGGTTTGGGCAGATCGAAGCGGGTGAAGTGGAAGCGCTGCGCCAGCGCCGCCTGCTCGCCAACCGGGGGTGCGTGGGGCAGCGCCATGCCATAGAGCGCCAGCACCGTCACCACGGAAACCAGCAGCGCTGCATGACGACGTAGGAGGGGGAACTTGGCGGCGCTCAATCTCTGGGTCTCATGAAATTTCCGGAGGTGTGGGGCAATGCTACCAGCTTGTACCCCGTGCACCGGTTCGATTACAGACGGTTCTGGTAACGCAGGACGGCAAGTGTGTGGCAGGCGGCGGAGAAGGCGAGCAGGCCCAGGGATTCCGGCACCACGTCCATCAGCCCGCCGCCGCGCACGAAGACATCCAGGAATCCGTCCAGTCCCCAAGCCAGCGGAGAAAGGGTTGCGAACTGCTGCATAAGCGGTGGCATGACCGCCTTGGGCACGAGTATTCCGCCCAGCGCAGCCATGATCATGACAGTGGCGGAGCTGAAGCTGGCGGCCTGTTCGGCGGTGCGCGCGTACATCGCCACCGCAATGCCGAATCCGATGGCGGCAAGGCTCGCCGCAGCACCCAGCAGCGCCAGCGCCAGCGGGGCGTGTCCCGGATCGAGCCGGTCGCCGCCGAGCAGAGGCAGGACGTAAACGCTGACGAGAAGGATGGAAACCATCTGAATCTGGTTGATGACGAAGTAAGGCGTGGTCTTGCCGCCCAGCACGACCCAGCCCGGCACCGACATGGTTTGCAGGCGGGACAGGCTGCCCTGCTCGCGCTCCTTGATGAAGGAGACGGAAAGCGGCACGGTCAGAAAAAACATCGCCAGCAGCGTCCACGCCGGCGCGTTTTGCTGCACCGAAGAAGGAATGGCGTTGAGCCGGCCGCTCCGCAGCGGTTCGTCGCGCATTTCGGCAAAGATGCGGGTACGGGTGAGGTCGGTGGGCAGTTCCAGCGCATAGCCCATGGCACGCAGGTTCTTCTCGATCTGCGCGCCGGACAACCGCATTTCCTCGCCGTGCAGTATCACCGCCAGGGCGGTGCTTACCATGGATCGGTAATCCGTTCGCAGTGTCGGGTCGGAGAGCATGCGCAATTGCACCGATGGATCCTTGAGCAGGGCCGGCGGAACATTGGCGGCGATTTCGCCGACCCGCCGTTTGGCCTGCTCGGTAGCGCCTTCTGGCACTATCACGACGAAGCGGTAGCGGCCATCCAGGATCGCGCGCTCCAGCGCCGCCTGGCCTGGCGCCGGATGCCCCGCCCGTTCGACCCTGAAATGGGGGTTGGCCGCGAAAGCGGAAACCACCGTCTTGCCCACCTCGCCGCCATCCTGGTCCACCACCAGCATCGGGAAGGTGGCGCCCGGCCGGTCGCCAAAAGCGTCACGCAGCGCCAGCGACAGGATCAGCACGAACAACACCGGCATCACGAAAAACAGAATCATGGTCTGGCGGTCGCGCAGAATGATGCGGCTTTCCTTGGCCACGCTGGTGGCGAGCTTCTTCAGGGAGTCCATCATCTACTGCTCCAGAGGGTGTTCGGTGAGGGAGAGAAAAACCTGCTCCAGACTTGCCGTACCGAACTTGAGCGAGACCAGCGGAATTCCCGTGAGCTTGACGGCACCCAGCACGGCAACGGCCGTTTGTTCTGGGTCATCCGTGGTCACAAGGAAACACCGCCCATCCAGGTAGGCTTCGAGCACGCCGGGAATGCGCTGCAATACGCCCTGGAAGGATGGCGGCGGCGGCTGTTCCATCTGGGCCTGGATGCTGCCGCTCCGCTGGGACTCGAGTAATGCGTCCAGCGATCCCTGGGTGACAATCTTGCCCTGGTTGATGATCGCGATATGGTGACAGAGCTGCTCGGCCTCATCCATCTGATGGGTAGACATGACGATGGACACCCCTCTGGCGTGGAGCTCCCGCAGCCGTTGATGGATGAAGGAGCGCGAGTGCGGATCGATGGCCACCGTGGGTTCGTCGAGTATAAGAATTTGCGGCTCGTGAATGAGCCCTATGACCAGGTTCAGGCGGCGCTTGTATCCCCCCGAATAATGCTCCACCCGCTGGTTTTCCACGTCTTTCAGTTCGCCCAGCCGAAGGCACTCCCGGACGCGGACCTGCAAGTGTTCGCCCGTGATTCCCTGCATGCGGCCGAAATACTCGAGGTTCTCGCGTGCGGTGAGCGCGGGGTAAATCGCCGGCTCCTGGGGCACCACACCCAGCAAGCGTTTGACGCTCGAAGCTTGCGTAACGATGTCTTTGCCATCCACCCTGACCCGGCCGGAGGACGGCTTCAGCAAGCCGCACAGAATGGACAGCAGGGTGGTCTTGCCGGCGCCGTTCGGCCCCAGCATGCCGAAGATGACGCCACGCGGAATTTTCAGCGTCACAGAATCCAGCGCCGCGCGCGACGCTCCCTTGAAGGTCTTGCAGAGATTCTCCGCCTCGATGACCGGCGGTGCGGCCGGATCGAATCTGCCGGAGACAGGACAAGAGGTGTTGTTCATGGGTGCGGATGAAAATTAATGGTGGATTCAACTGAATGCATTGGCCATTTTTGACAATGCATAATCAAATTGAAGTGAAAGCTGATAAAGGATGGGTGAGGCAGAATGCGTGAGCATTCTGCCTCATCCATCCATCAATCGCCAAATCGATTTGCCCAATGACGTATTCCAGATCGCATTAGAATCCGCCCGGAAGCATCCCCATTCCTCCGGCGTCATTGCTTGCCGGCGCTCGAAGCGCTGTTGCCGGTGAGCCGGACCGCGCCTGCCTCCCTCAATCCCGCCAAGGAACGGGCAACGGGATGCACCGGCACGATGTCGCCATAGCCCACGGTGCTCAGGGTCGCATAGCTGAAGTACACCCAGCTCTGCACGACGGCATCCCCGCTGCCGATGGGGCCGGCGAACGCGCCCGGATGACGCAGCGCCACCAGTTCGTAGGCACCCGCCCAACTGAAGCCAAGCAGCAGGTACACGGCGATGGCGCCTTCAATGCGGTGATAGGTAACCGGGCCGTCGCGGAACACCCGGGCCATAACGATGAGCGCGAACAGGCCAAAGTCGAGACTCAGGAACAGGGCATGCCACTCCGCATGGCCGGTAGAGGGCATGATCCGGAGCGCCCAGCGCAGGATGAGCACAATGGCAGTCACCAATGACATTGAAGCCATGGCCCAGGGACGTTCGGAAGCCGCTGCGATACCGCCGATCAGCAGCAGCGAAGAGACGATGTCGTTCACGATCTGCCTGAATGTCCAGCCCGGGGCAAGCGGGTGCAGCACCAGCACACCCAGGATCAACAGCGCCAGAAAGGCGGACAGGCCGGGGTCGGATCGTCAGAACCGGATGAGCATGACCCTGAATTGTCTAAACATCACACATCCTCCATGCGGGCCTTACCAGGCCGGATGAAACGGCCCTTCGCCCTTGGCGAAGCACCCCGATCCACCTTCGGGACAGATGACAGATGACGACGAAAAATGCGTGCCGGCCGCGGTCGGCGGCGGTCGCGGCAAGCACGAGTACATTCAGGGCGAATCTGCGCGGCATGGACGTCTCCTTGCGTGGCCAGGCTCTTATAGCATGGCACGGGGTGACAACGGGCCCGATCGGGGTCGAGCCCACATCGCGCCGCCCAGACACGTTAGCCGCCGAAGGGAATGCCCAGCGTCGCGAACAGCGCATAGCCTTCGGGGCGGTTTTGCGCCCAGAACTCCCAGTACCCGCGCACATTCAGGCTTCCCTGCGCGCCGTTGAAATTGAACGTGTAGCCAAGCTCCGGGCCGATGGCAATAACGCGCGACCTGTAGTCGCCCAAGACCTGCGACAGCAGCGCGCCGGCGGCCGGATAGCGGTCCGCGCCAAGCTGGTAGTACACATAACCCGCCAGCCCGATCTGCCAGTCCACGGACAGCATCCACGACACATCCCAGTCCAGATGGGCATCCACGCCACTCGTATAGTCCGTGTCGGGATTCTCGAAGTTGTAGGTGATGCCGAGCACTGCGGAAAACTCATGTCCGCTCTGCGGGTTGAAGAAGGTGTATCCGCCGCCCGCGTCGATCGCGCCATGGCCGATGCCGATGTTTGCGAGGCGCTGGCTGTTGTAGGCCCCCACCGGAATGTTGCCGGTGAGATAGGTTATCCAGTTGTGCACCCCGTCATTCCAGGCGAGGCTCGCAACCGGCGACAGATCCGTGCCACCGATTTTCGAGTCGGAAGTATTGGACTGCGTGGTCATGGATGCAAACGAAACCGTCGCATCCACCTGCGCGCGGTCGCTGCCCGCTCCGAAGCCCAGCCCGAAGAAAGCCTGCCCGCCGAGGATTTTCGTTTCCGGCGCATAACCCGGCTGCACGCTTAGCTGGGCCGACTGCGTAGCGTTCCTGTTGGAAAGAATCAGGCCCTGCGGCAATATCCGGGATTCCTCCATGCGGCCGCTGTAGTAGTAGGGCATCAGGTTAAGTGACCACCCCGGCGCCGGAGGCACCGCCGCCATGCTGGCGACCTGCCCCGGCAGCCAGAAGGATCCCCCGCCTTCATCGGCATGCGCGTTAAGCCCTGGTGCGAGCGCACATGCGAGAAGCAGGATTTCACCGGGCCCGGCAGCCAGGCGGCACAACATCCGATGCAGTATCATCTTCTCCGGCGCTGCCGGCCGGGAACCAGACGCGGCCGCTGAAGGCGATGCTGCGCGCCCAGCGCGACGTGCCAGGCCGGCGCAGCCGGATACGGAACCGCACCAGGCACGGGCCAAGGCCACTACCCGTGTCCATTTACAGGATCTTGTTGACGATCCATTGGAGTATGACCAGTAGCGACACCTGCTTCGCAACGACTGCCAGCAAGGGAAGTCCTGCCGCGATGACGAGCTGCACGATAGCGGCTCTATCGACAGGGATCACCTGCAGTCCCCGCACGGTTTGCAGGGTTGCATACAGGCTCGATAACGGAGAGAGATCGGAAGAGCCCATCAGATCCTTGCCATTTCTAGCCTCATCGATCCACTTGTGATGGAAAGCGCGCTGAAACTGGCTGACCAGTCGGCCATATTCGAGCAACGCCTTTTCACGCGCAGCCAGAATGGGGGGGATGAACACGAGCAGCGGCCCAATGAACACGATCAGGATCATCACAATCCACATTGCAATAGCGAGCCAGACGGTCTGGGCGTCATGTCGCACGAAGTCGAGCTCCTTCAGCATGGCCGACGCGACCACGCAGCTCAGCGCGAAGATGAGACCGCTGAAGATGCTGGGATAAATCGCGAGAAAGCCGAGTCCTCCCGAACGGTCAGGATTCATGGGCGAGAGTTGGAGCCGCAAGCGCGAGATGCGATAGAGCAACGCGGTCCAAACGAGGAAGCGCCAAAACCAGCGCAGAACCAGGAAGAGGAACAGCGGGTTGCTCAGGAAGCTCCCAGCCTCTCCGGCCCAGGACAGGACGGCCTCACCCGCGACGACCGTCCCCTCCCAGCTCGATCCGGTAATCTCGACGGCATATCGTGTGGTGACGGCAGACCAGACCACGGCGACAACCAGGATGAGCAGTTCCGCGAGCCTGGAACTGGAACGACGGTCGGCGATGTCGAGCACGGCTGCAAACGCGGGATGGCTGTCATCGGAGAGGAGCTGTGTATCGCGGAACTCATGCGCCAGCATGAT
>Ga0315271_10002630_pt1 | contig 11265 bp, 8 predicted proteins | sample C3_top_MG_FD_204664 | JGI IMG/M metagenome (GOLD analysis project Ga0315271, IMG submission 204664) | Sediment microbial communities from Yellowstone Lake, YNP, Wyoming, USA - C3_top | ecosystem: Environmental > Aquatic > Freshwater > Lake > Sediment | place: USA: Wyoming | collected 2017-08-01
ATCGAGGTCGGCGCAAAGTTTGAGGACATCCTGCGGCCTGAGCCGGGCATCTTCCAAAGCGGACGGAGAGGTTTCCACCAGAAGCCGGCTGCGGCCCACATCCACGATGCGCTTGCGGCCCGAGGCCACCTCGCGCCCCAGAATGCGGGCCAGGTCGGGGGGCTCGGCCGAAAGGGGCGTGACGGTGGGAAGCCCGATGGCCGCGTAGGCAGCAGGACCCCCCTCCCCCTCCTCCTCGATCCATACGGTACGCTCGCCCAGGGCGATCTCGACGGTGTAGCGGCCCGGCCCGATGGCACCGTCATCCAGAAGGGCGAAGAGCCCCGACACCATGCCCTGCCCGCAGACGGCCAACTCCTGGTGAGGCGTGAAGGTCAGGCTGGAAAACAGGAGGGACGGGTCGTTGGCGGGCATGAGGAAGAAGGTGTCTCGAAATCCGAGTTCGCGGGCGATGCGGTGCATCCGCTCCTTGTCCACCACTCCGCCGTAGTAGACCACCGCCGTGGGGCTCCCCTCGAACCGGCGCGAGGCGAAGGCGTCGAAGACCTTGAACCTCAAGGCGCTTCCGGACGCCCTCCTCACCCCGATCCCCTGGAGAGCAGGAGCGCTTCGGCGGCGTCCCGCTCCACGGGTCGTGAGAAGTAGAACCCCTGCCCGTACTCGCAGTTGAGGGAGCGGAGCTTTTCCAACTGCTCCTTCGTTTCCACGCCCTCGGCCACCACGTCCATCTTGAGGTTGTGGGCCATGGTGACGATGGAGCGCACGATCTCCAGGCTTTCCTCGTCGGTCGTGATCTTGGCCACGAAGGATTGGTCGATCTTCACCGTGTCGATGGGGTATCGCCGCAGGTAGCTCATGGAGGAGTACCCCGTTCCGAAGTCGTCGATGGCGAGGCGCACGCTCAGCGCCTTGAGTTGCTTGAGCATATCCATGGCGTACTGGGCGTGTTCCATGATGATGCTCTCGGTGATCTCCAATTTCAGGGTGCGCCCGTCCAAGCCCGTCTCTCTCAGGAGGAGGTCCGTCTGCATGATGAGTTCGGGCTGGAGGAGCTGGATCCCCGAGAGGTTCACGCTCATCATGAGCGGCGGCGTCCGGCGGGCCAACCCCTGCCAGGCACGCAGTTGGCGGCACGACTCCCTCAGCGTCCAAAGGCCGATGGGGACGATGAGCCCCGTCTCTTCGGCCAGGGGGATGAACTTGGCCGGCGGAATCTCCCCCTTGGTGGGGTGGGACCATCGGATGAGCGACTCGAAGCCCACGATCCGCCGGGTCTCCAGGGAAACGATGGGCTGGTAGACCATCCGGAAATCCATCCGCTCCACGGCACGCCTCAGCTCCGTCTCCAGTTCCAAAAGCGCCACGGCGCTGGAGTGCATGGCCCGGTCGAAGACCGCGGAGCGGGCCTTGCCCATGGACTTGGCCCGGTACATGGCGATGTCCGCGTCCCGGAGCATGTCTTCGGGCCGCTCGTAACCCAGGGTGCTGAGCGCGATGCCGATGCTCGCCGTGGTGAACACCTCCCGCCCCTCCAGGTTGAAGGCCACCTTGAGGGCTTTCTGGATCCGGTCGGCGAAGAGGGTGGCGTCGGTGGCCGTGCGGATGTCTTCCAGGAGGATGACGAACTCGTCGCCCCCCAGACGGGCCACCGTGTCCGCCGGGCGGAGGCAGGACGCCAGGCGCTTGGCCATGCTCACCAGGAGCTGGTCCCCCACCATGTGCCCGAGGCTGTCGTTCACGACCTTGAAACGGTCCAGATCCATGAAGAGGATCGCGAACTCGTAGCCCTCGCGGCGCTGAGTGCGGGCGATGGCCTGGGTCAGGCGGTCCACGAAGAGCGCCCGGTTGGGCAGATCGGTGAGGCTGTCGTGCATGGCGTCGTGGAGGAGCCTCTCCTCGGCCACCTTGCGCTCCGTGATGTCGGTCTGGGAGCCCGCCATCCTGTAAGCCCTTCCGGCGGCGTCCTTTACGGCCAGGCCTCGGGTGAGCATCCACCGGTACCCTCCGTCCCTGTGGAGGATGCGGTGTTCGTCTTCGAAGTGGGGCGTGTCCCCCCGCAGGTGAGCCTCCAGCTTGGCCCTGAAGGCGCGCACGTCGTCGGGATGGATGCGGCTGAGCCACTCCTCGGGGGAGTCGTCGGACGCCTCCTCGCTCGACCCCAGCATGGCCTTCCAGCGCGGGGAGAAAAACACCCGTTCTGCCCTGAGATCCCAATCCCAGAGCCCGTCGTTGGCGCCGGCGGCGGCCAACGCGTAGCGCTCTTCGCTGGCCCGGAGCTCCTCCTCCGCCCTCATGCGCTCGCTGAGCCCCTTGCCCGTGGAGACGAATTGGGTGATGTTCCCCTCGGAGTCCGTCAGGGGCGTGATGGTTTTCTCCTCGTAGTACAGCGAGGAATCCTTCTTGCGGTTGGCCATGAGGGTCCTCACGGTCTGTCCCGCCAAGAGCGCCTTCCAGACCCCCTCGTAGTGCGCCTGGTCGTAGTGTCCCGACTTGAGAATCCTGGGCGTCTTCCCGAGCGCCTCCGCCTGCGCAAAGCCCGTGTAGGCCTCGAAGGCCGGGTTGACATAGGTGATGACCCCCTCCCGGTCCGTAAAGAAGACCATCTCGCTGCACTGTTGCACCGCGCGCACGAAGGGGGCGGCGTCCCCGTTGCACGGCGAGCTCGTCGGACCGAAATGGACGAGGAGTGCGTGGTTTTCCTGAAGGACCCGCAGCACGGTGGCCGCGCTTGCACGCCAGGTCCCCTCCGAAGCCGCCGTCCGGCAGGCCACCACCGGCGCGGATCCCGGGCCGTCGTCGTACCGGGCGAGAACGCGCTTCAGCCCCGGCCAGTCTTCGGGGTGGATGAAAGATTCCAGGGATCGGCCCTTGGCGCTCTTGCCGGAGGTTCCCAGGAGGCGGAGGAGGGCGCCGCTCATGCATTCGACGCGACCGTCGGGGTGAACAACGGCCAGAGGATCGGGAGAGTTTTCCACGAGGGCCTCCAGAACCTTGGCGCCCCCTTTGCGCAGGGACATCTCCCCCCCCATCAAACCCCGGTCATGAACCCCGGTCCGACATGCCCCAAGAGCCGATTGACGATTTGCGCATTGAGTATAGCCTAAGGATGTGTCCTGTCAACGAGGGGCGCCGCACAGGGGAAAAGCCCCGCGCTTCCGGAGGGGCGCAGGCCGGGAACGGGCCGGGGGCGAGGTCAGCGGTAGTTCCCGTACTCCAGTTCAACGCCCAGGTCCTGCTGTTTGAGGAGTGCGATCACTTCCTGGAGTTCGTCGCGGGAGGGCGAGGAAACGCGAACCTTGTCCGCCTCGATGGCCGCCTGAACCTTCTTGAACTTGGCGTCCTTGATGGCTTTGACGATCTTCCGGCAGATCTCGATGTCCAGGCCAGAAACGAGTTTCACTTCCTGGCGGACCCGGTCTCCGCCCGCCTTCTGGACGGAGCCCCGCTGGCAGTTTTTCACGGGGACCTGGCGTCGGATGAGCTTGCTCAGCAACATCTCCCACATGGCGTTCAGCTTCATGTCATCGGGCGCGTCGAAAAGGATGAGGTGGTCCGCCTTTTTCAGGTCCATCTTCACGTCCAGGCCTTTGAAATCGTATCGCTGGGCGATTTCCTTGTGCGCCTGGTTGACGGCGTTTTCCACCTCCATGAGGTCCACGCCGGTGGTCACATCAAAGGTTTCCATCTTGGCCATGGTTTCTCCTCGCTGGACGGGTTGAAGTATACCATCGGGAAGGAGGCTTCGGCAGGAGGCGCGGACAAACGAAGAAGGCGGAGCCCCCCCGCTCCGCCCGGTGAAACAGAATCCCCCACTGAATCCCTCTGGGCGGGTTTCCCGCACCCAAGACATTATGATAAGCACTGAGCGAACGGTTTGCCAGGGATTGGCGCGACTCGCGGGTACGGTGAGGGATTTGCCCCTATCCTCTTCGTATCTGCTACTACCTGAACAACATAGCCGAGACGACGACGCCTGCACCGACGACCCAAAGCGGCGGAATTTTGGCCCTGAGCGCTGCCAGAGCCGCGGCGGTGACGAGCCACCCTCGCCAGTCCCCCACGGCCGCCTGGGCGACTTGCCAGAGCACGTACACAAGCATGGCCACGAAGGCAGCAAGGAGCCCCCGCACCATGCGGTGGACCAGGACCAGCGAACGCATGCGCTGGAACTGAGGGGCCAGGAGGGCCAGGAGGAGCCAGGAGGGCAGGAAGATTCCGACGGTGGCGACCAGCGCCCCGGCCATGCCCGCCACTTTGTACCCCACGAAGGTGGCCGTGATCATGACGGGCCCCGGAGTGATCTGTCCGAGGGCGAGACCGTCCAGGAACTCCGGGCTCGTGAGCCAGGGATGGACCTTGACGACCTGGTCGTGCATGAGGGCGATGGCCGTGTAGCCGCCTCCGAACGCGAGCATGTCCACCTTGACCATGGTGAGCGCCAGCCCGGGCAGGGCGGGGTTCCACGCCCCCGACAGCGCCACCGCACCCGAGAACAGAAGGGCAACCGTGAGGATGGTGGCGATGGTCGTCCAACGCTGGGTCGGGCGGGCGGCACCCTCTCCCCGTCTCTCCTTTTCCTCGGGAGGCTTCATACCCCAGAGCAGCAGGGTCGCAGCGAGGGCCGACCCCAGAAGCACCAGGAGCGCTCCAGCTCCCAGGAGCAGGGCGGCCGCGGCGGCCGCGGCCATGAGGACGCCCCGCCAGTCCTTGAGCGCGGGCCGGGCCATGGAGAGGATGGAGTCCATGACGATGGCCACCACCACCGCCCTCAAGCCTTGCAAGACGGACACCACCGCAGGGAGTTCACCGAGCCGGACGTACAACGCCGAGAGGGCGAGCATGAAGACGAAGGTCGGAAGCACGTAGGCGACGGTCACGAGGAGGGCGCCCAGCGCCCCCCCCATGCGCCAGCCGACGTGGGCCGCCGTCTGGACCGCAATGGGACCGGGCAGGGTCTGACAGAAGGCCAGGGACTCCTGAAATTCATCGTCCGTGAGCCACCTCTTCTTGTGCACGGTGACCGTTCGAATTTGCGCCACGATGGCCGGACCACCGTAGGAGGTCAGGCCGATGAGAAAGAAGGTTTGCGCCAACTCGCGCGGAGCCACGCGCCCCGTCGGGCGGTCGGGTGCCAGGACGCCGTCAGCCTTGGCCTGCGGGTCCACCTCAGGAATCCCCACCGGACCGCAGGATGCCCGCGGCGGCGCGGGTCTGGCCGAAGCGGGTGATCAGATCCGCCATCCGCTCCGCCGCCGCGCCCGCCTCCGAAGAGAGCGCCTCCGGAGCGTAGATCACGCCGAGAACGCGGGTCGTGGCCTGGTGGGTCTTGGTGGACTGGCTGTCTTTGACGGGTGAAGCGCAGGCGGTATCCGAGGGCAGGCGCGAGAGCAGCAGCAGGTCCTGCAGGCCGAGCACCTGTCCCGAGGGGTTGAACACATAGGATTCCCCCTCCCGGCCCCGCCGGCAGAGAAAGCGGTCCGCTTCCGCGCGATCCAAGTCCACGAGAGAGATGGGCAGAAGGCTCTCCACCGAAACGAGGTTGTTGATGTCCACGAGCGTGTTCACGAAGGGGAAGGTCCCCTCGGCCGCGGCGTTGAGGAGGTACTCGCTGGCGGGTTTGCCCCGTCCCGTGGGCTTGTAGGCGCCAAAGCGCAGGAGGTCCCGTACGGCGGCCTTCAGGGCAATGCTCCGGGGGCTGTCACGCAGCGCCGTGGCGAGCTCCGCCGCCGCGCGAACCTCTTCCAACAGGCCTGCAGATGACGGCCCCGCCGAGCACGCCTCGGCCACCACCCAGCCTAAAGCCACGCCCGGCACCCCGAGGTCCAGTTGCACCGATGCTCTCATGGCCTCATCCCCCGAACGCCACCATGGTAACCTAAAGTGAAGAGTAAAAAGTGAGAAGCTAAGAGAGAAAAGTGAAAACAGGATAAGGCGTCCGATGTGCATTGGGTCGTCCCACGAGTTCCCTTTTTACTCCTCACTTTTCACTATCTCTCCATCCGCCGTGATACCGTTAACTTCGGAGGAATTCATGCGCTTTCTCGCCACGGCATCCAAGGGGCTCGAAGAGGTGGTGGCCGGCGAACTGAGGGCCCTTGACCTCCCCGTGCTCGATGTGGCGCCAGGCCTCGTGGGCTTCAAGGGACGGATGGAGGACGCCTGGCGAGCCTGCCTCTGGCTACGGGCCGGACGCCGTGTCCTGCTCCCGCTGGGCACCTTTCCCGCGCCCGACGCGGAGGCGCTTTACGAGGGCGCTCTGGGATTGCCCTGGGAGGACTATCTGGCCACGGACCGCACCTTCGCGGTGGAGGCCTCCGTCAGGGATTCGGCCTTCAACCACTCCGGCTTCGTGGCCCTCAAGGTGAAGGACGCCGTGGCGGATCGCCTGAGGGAGCGGCTGGGGAGCCGGCCCGACGTGGACCGCACGGACCCGGATGTGAGGGTGGTCGTCCACGTGGGTCGAGGGGAGGCCGACGTGAGCCTCGACGTGGCCGGTGGCCCCCTCCATAAGCGAGGCTACCGGGCCAAGTCCGTCTCCGCCCCCCTCAACGAGACCCTGGCGGCGGGGATCCTCCTTCTGGCGGGGTACGACGGGCAGGTCCCCTTCGCGGACCCCTTCTGCGGGTCGGGCACCTTTTGCATCGAGGCGGCCCTCATCGCCACGAACACCGCTCCCGGTCTCTTGCGCAGCAAGCCCTTCGGCTTCCAGCGCTGGCCCGGAACCGACGAGGAGGCCTGGCGGCGCATGGTGGCCCAAGCCGAGGAGGCCCGGCGCCCCGCGCCGCGCCCAATCTTCGGTTCCGACGTGGATCCCGCGGCCGTGCGGGCCGCCGACGCCAACGCCGAGATGGCGTGCATGGAGCGGTGGGCCAAATTCCGCCGGGCCGATGCCCGGGCTTTCACCCCACCGCGAGGGGCTGCGGGCCTCATCGCGGCCAATCCCCCCTACGGCGATCACGCCGGGGCCGGCGAGGATCTGCCGGAGATTTACCACGCCTTCGGCGACGCCCTGAAGCAACGCTGTCCGGGCTGGCGCGCCTTCGTCCTCACGGGCGCCCCCGCCCTGGCCAAGTCCATCGGCCTCCACCCCAAACGAAAGTTCGCGCTGTTCAACGGTCCCCTGCCCGTCAAACTGTTGGAGTTCGAGATGTACGAGGGCACGAGGAAAGGACCGAGCCAACGAACCAACGAGTCAACGAGCCAACGAGAGAATGAGGAACCGGGACCTGGCAGTCAGCGACTAAGAGACTAGGGGACTAGGAAAGCCGGCACGACGCGCCGGTGGCCCCGTTCTCCGATCCAGGCTCCCTTCATTCCGAATTCCGAATTTCCTTCCGGATCCACTTCCCCTGTCCCTTGTCCCTTCTTTCATATACACTTATCTCTTGGGCACATGCCCGGACTGGAGCGCCATGACCAATTTCCGCATCGCCAAGCTGGCCCAACTCGTGAACGGCTGGAAAGAAACGAGCCAGGTCAAGGCCCTGATTGAGCAGGTGGATGACCGCGCCATGATGGGCAAGATCCCCTTCGCGGGCTCGCCCCTGCCCGAGAGCCTGACGGCCGGTCGTCTCCCGCCGGGCATTCGGAGCGCCTGGGTCTTCGTCCAGCGCCCCAAGGCCTCCCCGCCGCCCCACAAGCACCCCAACTCGGTCCAGCACATGGCCGTCATCGCGGGGACCGGCATGTGCCGCATCGGCCGGAGGGCGTCGGTCATCCAGCCCTTCGACCCGGCCTACCCCGACCAGAGCATCTACGTGATCCCCGAGAACACGCCCCACTCCCTGGAATCCTTCAACGAGCCGCTTGTTATCCTCTCCTTCCATACGGCGCTCGCCGAGGATCTCGAAGAGGTGGACGCGGACACGGGCGACCGGCGGAAGTACATCTGACGAGCGGCTGCCTTCTCAGAGGCTGAATTGGCCCACACTCATTCCCCCGCCGACATGGATCGCAGGCTCCTCTGGAGCGTCCTTCTCAACGCGGTCATCACGGCCGCGGAGGTGGTGGGCGGAATCCTCTCCGGAAGCCTTGCGCTTCTGGCCGACGCTCTCCACAACCTGAGCGACGTGGCGGCCCTCGGCATGGCCATGGCGGCCCGCGCCCTCTCCCGGCGTCCCCCTTCGGCGCAGCATACCTACGGGCTCAAACGGGTCGAGGTCCTGTCCGCACTGGTGAACGCGCTGGTGCTTTTCGCCATCACGGGGTTCATCGCCCGAGAGGCCCTCTTTCGCCTGCTCAACCCGCAGCCCGTCAAATCGGGGATCATGTTGGCAGTGGCGCTGGTGGCCCTGGTGGCCAACCTGGCGTCGGTCTTCCTCCTGCGTCACCACCAGAAGGACGATCTGAACGTGAAGAGCGCGTTCCTTCACCTCCTCCAGGATGCCCTGGCCTCCCTGGCGGTGGTGCTGGCGGCCCTCTTCTCGGGCACTCGGTTCGGCCCTTATCTGGATCCCGTGGCCTCCCTCGTGGTGGGATTCGCCGTGCTGCACAGCGCCCTGTCCATCGTGTGGGAGTCCCTGGGAATGCTGGTGGAGGCCGTGCCCAAAGGCCTCGATCTGGGTGAACTGGTGCGCTCCACGGAATCGGCCTTTGCCCCCGCCCGCGTGCACCACGTCCACGTGTGGGAGGTGGGGCCGGGCCAACGCGTCTTGACGGCACACGTTTCCGTGCCGGAGATGAGCGTGGCCTCTTGCGAAGGACTCTTTCAGGACATTCGGTCTTTTCTCCACGACCGGTGGTCCATCGAGCACACCACGCTCGAAGCCGAGGTCAACGGGTGCGGCCACGCCGGCGAGTGCGGCGCGCCCGAAGGAGTGAAAAGTGAAAAGTGAAAAGTCAAATGTGAGGACCAAGGACAATTCGTCCCCTTCTCGAATCTCGCTTCACCCAAATTCCACCCTGCTCTTTCCCAAATCCCAAATCCCCAATTCGCCATCTCCATCCCCTGTCCCCGTCCCCTGTCTTCCTGAGAAAGGATCCCTCATGAAAAAGACCGCCCTCATTCTCCTGACCGTAGCGGTGGCCGCAGCCGCCATCGCCCAGACCGAAATGCCCGCCCCCAAGCCGCTGGGCGAGAACAAGGCCGCCGCGCAGAAACAAAACACCACCCCTCCCAAACCCCCCGCCACCGAAGTCACTACGCCCTCGGGCCTCAAGTACGTGGACATCAAAATCGGTACGGGCGCCCAACCCAAGCCCGGTCAGACCGTGTCCGTCCATTACACGGGAACGCTCACGGACGGCACCAAGTTCGACAGCTCGGTGGACAGGGGCCAACCCCTCGAGTTCAAGCTCGGCGCGGGAATGGTCATCAAGGGATGGGACGAGGGCATCGCCACCATGAAGGTGGGCGGCAAGCGGAAGCTCACCATCCCGCCGCAGCTTGCCTACGGAGAGCGCGGCTTCCCCGGGGTCATCCCGCCCAACGCCACCCTGATCTTTGATGTGGAACTCATGGGCGTGAAGTAAAGACCGCACCGCCGATCCGCCAAGGACGACCGGGGCACGAAGGAGAGCATGGGGTTCTTCTCTTCTCCTTCGTGCTCTTGGTGTCTTGTGGGCAGGGGGGGCCTATTGGGGCCGGGGAAGCTCCACGAGGACGTTGGAGCCCGGTTCCATGTTCTCGATGGCGATGACACCGCCGTACTTGGCCAGGACCTCCTTCACCAGAAACAGTCCCATGCCGAGCCCGGGGGTCTTGTAGCTGGGGACCTGGGGTTTGTCGGGCTCGATGGGTTCCAAGAGGCGCTCCTGCTGATCCTTGGGGAATCCGGGGCCGTAGTCGCGGGCCGCGAAAATGACCTTCTTGGGATCCTGCAGAAGATAGAGCTTCACCTTCACGCCCTCGGGTGAAAACTGGATGGCGTTGTCCAGGATCTGGCGGAAAAGGACCGCGGCATCTTCCCGGTTGATCTCGTAAAAAAGGGCCTCCTGGCCCTTCTGAAGGTTCACCGTGAGGCGCTTTTCCTCGATCTTGGGAGCCACCGCCTGGAGCACGTCCTCCAGAACCGCCGGGAGGTCACAGAACTCTCCTCGGGCAGGCTCCTTGACCTTGGTGTAGGAGAGCAGGTCGCTGACCATGGTTTCCATGTGCACGGTCTCGTCGTGGATGATGCCCAGGTACTCGTCCAGGTTTTTCTCCCGCTGTTGCGGGTAGCGCTTGAGGAGGTCGGCGTAGGAGCGGATGTTGGTGAGCGGCGTCTTCATCTCGTGAGAGACATTGTTGAGGAAGGCCCGCTTGAGCTGGTCCAGCTCGGTGAGTTGGGTGAGGGCGAGCCGGAGGTCTGCCGTCCGGTCCATGACCTTGACCTCCAGGCGCTCGTTGGCCTCCGCCAGCTCCTGAACGAGTCCCAGGGTGATGAGCCGGGGCGTGACCAGTTGCTCCAGGAGGGACAGAAACCGTTCCTCTTCCTTGGAAAAGGGCTGGTCGGGCGGGCAGTAGATGATGTAGTGGCCGGCGGGGGCGCCGGGCGGGCCCAGGGGAATGGCCAGCGCTTCGCCCAAGTCGGGCGGAGGCGCCGCCTTCAACTCCTGAAGCCGGTCCTGAAGGTTGTCCAGGCGCATCCGTTCGTTCCGTTGGAGCAGGGAGAGCGCCAGGTTGCCCGCGCCTGGGGCGTCCGCCTCCCACAGGGGATCCGATTCCTGGCCCACGCATTCGATGAGAACGGGCGTCCCCCCCCGGGGCGCGAAGACGGAGACCTTCCAGCCCGGTCGGGCCTCCATGAGATTTCGGGCAGTCAGGGTCAAGGCCTCCTCCACACCTGAGGAATCGGCGAGGCTGCGGCCAATCTCGAAGAGGGCGGTCATCTCCTTCAGGCGAGCCTGGTACATGCGGCTCAGGAGGTGCGCCTCCTGAAACTCCTCGGCCAGCTGTGTGCTGGACTGGAGGGCCGCTTCCAGTTGCTCCTCCTCGGAAAGGCTGTGGATGGGCGCGCTTGTTGCCACGGCGACCCTGCTGTCCGCGGGCTGGTAGCCCTTTCGCCGGCGATCCAGGAAGGGCGTGAAGACCTCGCGGATTCCCTTCAGGAGGCGCTCCGGCGTGGCCCCCTTCTGGTCGAGCTTGAACCGCTCGGAGAAGAGCACCAGGGACTGCTCCACGCAGGTCATGAAGGTCTCCACCACCCCTTCGCCACTCAGGGCGCTGGCGAGGGTCACTGCAGGCCCGGTCACGCGCATGGCCGCGAGGACTTCCTCCGGGGTCATGATCCCGGGGAGGTCCCTCTTGTTGCACTGGATCACGGTCGTGGTCTGGCTGAGGTCCAT
>Ga0315271_10002631_pt1 | contig 11265 bp, 3 predicted proteins | sample C3_top_MG_FD_204664 | JGI IMG/M metagenome (GOLD analysis project Ga0315271, IMG submission 204664) | Sediment microbial communities from Yellowstone Lake, YNP, Wyoming, USA - C3_top | ecosystem: Environmental > Aquatic > Freshwater > Lake > Sediment | place: USA: Wyoming | collected 2017-08-01
CCCTGGAGCCGAGGGTAAGATCCAGGCAAGACTAGACCGCAACCGACGGATTCGAGACAACCTCGAGCCGATGCCGTCAAAGGATGTCGACCCAGAGTTCCGGTACTTCGACCCAGATGCACCGGACCCAGCGCTTGGCTATGGCGAGGGCGCAGGGGGATCGACTCGGGGAAGGGTCGATCCTGTTACTGGTTTGGCTCAGCCGCGTGATACATCGTCACTTCCGGGCTCTAGCTTTGAGCAGCTAACACCGCAGCAGCAGTTCGACCAGTCCAAAGCCAAGTTCGGGCTCATGGCTGTCGCCGCCGAAAAGGCACGCCGTGCCCGTGCTGAGACGCTGGCCAATCCGAAGTTGGTTAGCGGCGATGAGAGCGCTGACATCTACCGAGCAGCGGGCGTTGAAATGGGGCCGCCACGTCGCTTCTCTGCGGTCGAAGCCTTCGAGGACAAGTACGCAGACGATAGCCGCCCCTGGGCTGGCTACGAGTCGGCTGGTGGTGCTGGTGGCGGCGCAAGTGGCGGTGGGGCCACTGGCGGTGGTGCTGGCGGCATAAGCGGTCGCATTCAAGTCGATGTGATGAACTGGCCGGCGGCCCTGCTGGCAGGTGCTGCCGGTGCCGGCGGTAGCGGAGAGCCGCCTTCGGCTGATGTTGCTGCGCCTGCTGAAGATGAGCAGCCCGAAGAGCCGAAGCCACCGAGGGTGAACAAGGGCGGCAAGCGCCGCAAGAACCTCAACGCTCGAGACGTCGGCACAGAAGCCAATCTCGATCGGATCTATGCGTTCGAGCCGGGTGAGGATCCCGATGAGGATCCGGCTCGTGGCCGTGCTCGTGACGCCATGTTCACGGCACAGAGCGCTCGAGATGCCAGGACGAACGCCGCCGAAGACCGCCTTCGTATGCCTCTTGGGGATCGCTCCAGGAAGCGCATGGCAACTGGCGATACCGGCACATCAGTCAGTCCGAATGGTGTCTATTCGTTCGAGCCTGGGCAGGACCCAGATGAAGATCCAAGCAGGCTGCGGTCTCGAGAACGGCTGTACAGCGCAACGCTTACCTCTCAGGACCAGCAGGAAGCTCTCGGCACCAAGCAAGTTCGATCGCTCGTTTCAAGTGAAGCGAGTCGAGTGCTCCAGGAGACCCGGAAGGCATCCCCGACTGCCAAGCGTGGCCTCATCGGGATGCCGTCTCGTGGCAGTGTCGAAGAGGGTCTTGGACGGCTTGGCGTTGACGTTAGTCTCGAGGATGCGCCTGGTGTCGCGAATCGCCTGACGGGTCTACCGGACGAGCGGATCATGAAGGCTAGAGCGGCCAAGCTTAGAGCTGCTCGATCGTTGCCACAGCGTGCCCTAAGCACATCATTCGTGCAGCTTGCGCAGAACAAGCTCGGAGGGGTCGAGGGTCCGCAGCGCAGACTGATGGAACTCGGCAACCGTACGGCTGATGTCGAAACGCTTGGCAACCAGTACCAGAGTCTCCAAGCGCAACGGGCGCAGAACAAGGTCGAACGAGCCACGTTGCGCGAAGGGATCCGGGTGGCTCAGGCGATGCCTGGGGTCAAGGCGGATGACCCGGATATCGCACGCGCCAAGAAGCGCATGGAAGCTCTCAGCGAAGAGCACATGCGCCTCACGAAGTCGACTAGGGCCGTTAGCAAGGCGTTCGACGAAGGCGTCGTCGATGTCGAAAAGCTAGCGAAGAGCGCCGTCACGACAAGCGATATCGTCCGCAACCTGGGCACTGGCTTCATCGGTGGTATTGCAGGTGGCTTGGTCACTGGCGTTCTAAGCCAGGTGGTTGGGTCTACTACTGAGGTTACGACCAGGCTCCTCGATCGAGCTATGGGCCAGATCAACGAGGTATCGGCGGGCGGAAAGGCACTTGGATCCGCCACTCAAGCCGTAAGCGGTCGTAGTGACATCGCTGTTGCGCAACTGGCAACGTCAACTGGTATGTCTGACGCTGCCTACGCTCAGACGGGAGCGGGCCTTTCAGAGGCCGCTCAGGTCGAGGCTGGTAACAATGCTATCGATGCTCAGCTCAAGGCAGCCAGGTTGTATTTCCGTGGGCAGGAACTTGGAACGGGAGCTGGCGTTAGCCAGGGACTTGGGGGAGCCTACGGGTTGCCATTCGGAGCGACCGCTCCGATGCAAGAGCAATTCGGAACGTTCCTGAATGAACGGGTTCCTGCTTCATTCGGTAGGAACTTGGAGCGTGAGCAGGAACGGGCGAACTCTCCATTCGCGAATCAAGACGGAACACGCGGTGGTATTGCTGGGCAGATATCTGAGTTCTTCGATCCAGGGAGCACAACTCCGAAGGAAGAAGCCAGGACACCGGAACAAATCGACAAGGCAGAGGCTGCCTATAAGTCGCTCAACGACATTCTGAACAAGGGAACGAAGAGCGCTGTCGAGTTCGGTGATGCCTCTAAGTTCCTCGGCGAGGATTTGCTAAAGCAGGCTGAGGGGATCAAGAACCCCGACTTGAAGGCGGCTATCACCTCTGGTCGAGCCGCCATCGTTGAGACCCAGGGGCCCAACAAAGGCAAGTTGGCACCTCAGGAGATGATCGACCGGGAATTCCTCAGGGCTGATAAAGCCGCTGCTATTCCCGACTTGCAGTCGCTCATTGACCAGACAAGGGTTCAGCGCGAGAACCAGCTCTACGCGCAGAACCTGATGCAAATCAACCAGGCCGAGAACATCAACCCGCAGACCACGGCCATGGGCAACGTCATGGAGGGCTTCGGGACACTGGGTGGGCCTGGTGGTCCTTCGGCCACCTCTGGCACCAACTTCAGCGATCAGTCGGCTGGGGCCCAGAAGAAGTACAACGCCGAGCTAGGCATCACCCAGAAGCTGTACGACGACATCAACAAGTCCACCGATGAAGGAATCGTTGCGGCACAAGCCTTCGTCAACGAGTTCAACCCCGAACAAGCCATGGCGTTTGGTGATGCGCTCGGTAACGTCATGGAGATGGGCAAGAACATCGCCAACATCAAGATCGGTGTTGAGACACAGAATGCGGCGCTGGCGGCAGACCAGTTCGCCAACTCGATCTACATCGCCAAGCGCTCACTCCAAGACGCCAAGGGCCTGGTCGGGAAGGCCGGCGGGGCGAACAACCTGGGTGCCATCGAGCGCCAGCAGTTCATGCTCCAGCGCGAGAGTCAGGGCCTTGGCCTTGGTCTGAACCAGCGCCAGATCAACTTCCAGCGGGCCCAGGCCAGCTTCCAGGCCCCTGGTGACACCTCGGAGGAACGCGCCGCCCGCAAGGAGCAGGCCAAGATCGAGGCCGACTACGCCCAGAAGCAGCTCGACATCCAGAAGAAGCTGTTCGGTCTGGGCAAGCGCTCGTTCGACATCTCGGGTGCCCGCCAGGTCAGGGACCTCAACAAGCAGGTTGACCTGCTTGAGCGCGGCCGTTCGGTCGCACTCGACACCATCGTTGCCAACAAGAAGATCGAAGCCCTGTCCAAGGCGATGACGGCGGAGAACAAGCGGGTCGAGACCTTCTACAACACCGCTGTCCAGCGCAGCACCGATGTCATCGGCCTGACGCAGCAGATCGCGAACGCGGCCGGCAAGGCGATGCGTGAAGTCGGCAGTGTCATGTTGACGGAGATCGACAAATACTTCGATGGGTTGATCAAGGCCGCGAACGATGCGGCGGCTGGCGTCACCGATTCCGGGTACAACAGAGGCAATGCCAAAACGCGTACGCAAAACGCTGGTGGTTTCGCCGGGACCGTCAGCGGCACCACCTCGCTCGGTCCAGTCGGCGTGGCTGGCGAGGCGGCTGGTGAGGCCGTGGCCATCCTCAAGGATCCCAAGAAGCTCATCTCACCGATGGGAGGAATGGGTGGTGGCGGCGACACCTACAACGAGACGGTCATCATCAACAACCCGGTGATCCGGAATGACCAGGACATCACTGCCCTCACGGTACAGGTCGAGAAGGCCCTGAACCGACGTGCCGCGTTGATCGGAATGCGAAGCCTGCGGTGAGCGTCATCGTCATCTCTGTGGACGGAACCCCTGTCACCGATGACGTGATCATCGCGGGGGCCTCGTTCATCTCACTGGTGAACGGCTCGCCTGGACAGTGTGCGTTCCAGGTGCGGGACGATGCCCATACCTACTCCTTCCTGGCAGGCCAGTCCATCACCATGAGCATCGATGGGACGGTGTACTGGGGCGGCTACGTGATGCGGGCCCGCTACACCTACCCACTCTCCGTCATGGATACGACCATCACCCCGGTGACCGTCGCACGCTACTGGTCCATCGAGGGCGTCGACTACAACATCCTGTTCCAGAAGCGGATCGTGTTCAAGCCGTCCGACCCGACTGGCAAACTCGACTTCATGTACCCCGTCGATACGTACGACGACACCATCATCAAGGACATCTTCGATAACTACCTCGACATCAGCGGTGATGGCCTGACGCGCACCGATGTCAACCGGGTCGCCAAGGCGTTCCTCGATATCGCCGGCGTCACCCACAAGGCAGGTGGCATGGTCGCCTCAGCGGGCATGACCTGGGGCGACATGATGAATAGCGTCGCCCGGGCCACGGGCGGCGTGTACTACATCACCCCGGACAAGAACCTGCACTACGTGGATGCGGGCACGGTCACATCGGCGTACACGCTGACAGACAGGCCATACCCCGTTGGAGAGCCGCCTCCTCCGCCCCCAACGCCGGAGACGCTGCTCTCGGACGACTTCACTCGCACCGTCTCGCCTGGCTTAGGGAATGGGTACACCCATGCGTGGGGCGATATCGATGCCGGGTCCGTCAACGGTTCGTATGCGATGGTCGCGGCGGGAGTCAGCAACTACGAAGCGTTCGACATCCCCATCGCCGTCGTTGCCGGGCCGGTCACGGTCCAGATGGACTTCTGGGTCCAGTCCCTTGCCAGTATGCAGGCCGCTGGGTACAACATGTACTACTGGCTCCAGGTCGGACACATCGGCCTTGATTTCTGGGTCAACAGCAGTTCCACAGGTACTCCGCACGTTGGCACGATTGAAATCCTCGCTGACGCCTGGGAAGAGGCCCAGGTGCTCTTTGACCCAAGCAGTTGGTACACGGTCAAGGCCACCTACGACGGCACGGCGACGATGGCAAAGGTCTGGAAGCGTGGAGACACAGAGCCGGCTGAATGGGCGCTCACAGCACCTGGTGGCTACGGGCGCAGCGATAACGCCGTCGAGATCGACGCCCTGACTCTGGAGATGGGGGCCATCGATAACCTGCTGATCACGTCTCCAGCCACGATCAATCCAGATACCTTCGATCGGACCACTACATCTGGGTTGGGAAACGGCTGGGTTTCATACTACACACCGGCAAGGGCCTACGTTGACGGTTCGACTGCCGTTGTCGCCCCGCGAACCTACGACTACGTTACGTCAACACTCACCGCAACTCCTGATATGGCGGTTCAGTTCGACTTCTGGGTCCAGGCAGCGTCAAGCATAACCGACTGGACCACCTACTACTACACGAACTTCTACCGTACATGGTTGGATGTCTATCCGATCTTCCCCCCTACCAGCTCTCCGTTCGAGATGCAAGTCGAGCTTGGTTACTTTCCATCCACCGACTGGCCCGCATCATCTGTTCTCCTCATGTTCGATGAGAGTTCTTGGTATACCGTCAAGGTCGAGGAGTTCGGCGGAGGGCTGGCAGATGGAGGCGCAAGAGCCAAGGTCTGGAAGCGCGGGGAGGCAGAGCCGGCTGAATGGCTCTTGAGCATGACTGATGCTCGACCCATCACTGCGCCGCCATGGACTGTCGAGCTCGAGCTAGACGGGTCCGAGCTTGAGGAAGGACGTGTAGACAATTTCTACGCCGGGCCCGTATCGGAAGTACCCGATGGCCCGCCCGCGTACGTCCCGCCCGCGTACTACTACGTCCCGCCCGACGACGCCATTGGCTACCAAGCCTTCTCCATCCTCGAGGATGGGTCGAACCTGGTCAACGACATGTTTGCCTGGGGTTCGGGCATGGGATCCCCGAGCTACGTCTTCTCGCGAACGGAAGATGCGACGTCTATCGCCGCCCATAACCGCTGGCAGAGCAGCATCAACACGTCCGGCATGTACCGCCAGTCGACCGCCAACATCGTGTCCCGCTCGTACGTCTATGGCACCCCGCAGAGCCTTCGGGGTGGCAAGGACGACGCCACGTCGTTCATGTGTCGGGTGTTCGATCCGGTGTTCCAGGTCGCCGAGGTCGTTCCCATCATCTGTGACATCTTCGATTTCACCAGGAGTCTCCCGATCCGGCGGATGCAGATCACGTTCGCCAACCCGACCTCACCCGTCTTCGACCTGTTGCTCTCGAACGCCATCGACCTACCCGTTTCCATCTTCGAGCAGACGCCGATCATAATCCCCAAGCTCAAGACGCCGAAGGTGATCCCGCCCAAAGAGATAGAGACCGGCGACCCTACCTGCCCTGACCCCAGCATCGCCAACGGGCAGCTTCTAAACACCACGCTTCCCGTGTTCACCGATGACTTCAACCGAGCATCGGGGACACAGCCGAATAACGGCGAGCATGGGTACTGGGGCAACTCGGGTGGAACTAGCACTCCGCCGACTTTCACGAACCCGCCGGGGCTCCTGCTTTCTGGATACAGCTACATCTGGTTCGAGGCCCCGCTACCGGCTGGGATCCAGGTCATCGCCAAGCTGAATATATCCTCCACCTCGAGTCTTGCGATTGGCGATTTGTGCGGGATATCCAATGTTGGCGGCACCTATGGGTTCTGGGTTGCTGATGGCCTGTATCCAAGCGATACCCGTGCCTACGGCTACCCAACAGGCGATGTCTTCGTCCGGTACGTCAACTTCCCGGGTCTCTATTCCGCCGCCAAGATCTGGGCACAAGGAAGTCCTGAGCCATCCACCTGGTCGGTAACGGGCGCTCCATATTTGCGAAGTGGGCTGACTGTCTTTACGAATCTCCGCCTTAGCGGCTTCGGCGTGTCACCCTACCTTCAGTCCATCACGATCTTCGTTGAAGTAGACCCGACGCCTACCCAAGTATCAATGCCTCCTGACACAACGACTGTCGGCAACCTGTCGATGTCGTGGTATCACGCATGGCCGTTCAATGAGCCGTTCAAGCTCGATTGGAATAACCCCCCGTTCTCGTGGGACGACTTCTGGGCGATCTCCGGGGAAGATAACCCGGTGTGGTCGGTAGAGGCAAGCTCGCGTGCGGCGACCAATACCAACCCGTATCACGACGTTGGCATCGTTTGGAGCATGTTCCACACCTACGGCCCATATACCAAACACGCGCATCACCAGACCGAGGCTGTGACCATCCCGACCGGGTATGGTCCGACCGGGCGCATCCGTGTTACCGGAACCGTGTCGGTCAAGGTGGACTGGGACTATCGGTTGGGCGAAAACAGGACGCCAACAACGGTGCCCGTGACCGTCAACCTCGATGTATACGACTACGGCGAAGGAGAACCGTACTGGGTGGGCCCGCCCTATGCCGCACTCGGGCGAACGGCCACCAGCGTCTACGCTTCATGCTACGCCAGCAACGGATGGAACGACCCAGTAACGGTGCCATTCTCATTCGATGTGCCAGCAGACATGCTGACGAACATCGATGTGGTCGGAGGGTTCCAATGGGGTGTGAAGATCTACGACCCAGAGGGAGTCCTTCGCAACCTTAGCGGCGAGGGGAGGGGCATCGTCACCGCCGGGGCGAATACCGCTGCGGCTACCGCCTCCGTGAATGGCGGTTCTCTCCAGTACGCCGTGTCCTATGCCCAGGGTGGCGGCACTTCGTACTTCTGCGTTCCTGCCTGCGGTGGGATCACCGACACGTTCACGCGGACGATAGCTCCACTAACTGGGACATTTGACGACGGCGCAGCCGCATGGGGCGTCAGTGACGCGGGCATACCTTGGGTCTTGTCATTCGCTTACTCAGGTTCGACTGGTGGCGTTGACGGTAGCAAGGGCTACGTTACGACCACCTCGAACTCAGGCGTGGTAAATGCCGAGCTTTCAGGGGTGAAACTCGGTTCCGACTTTACATTTGCGGCCAAGTTTGATGTAACTCCATCGGGTCCATTCGCCCCTTGGTCGGCAAGAAACTACGCATGGAATATCACCCTTGAAGTCGGCGACCTAATGGTGGAATTCTACGGGAACGTGTGCCTGGATTGGTACGACGCGGGGATTTCATACGCCTCGATGCTTGACCTTACCGGTACTCCAGTCGAAACCATGGCTGGTGCGTTGTCGGGTCCATTCTGGGTGAAGATCGGCGCGGAAGGTGGGTCAACCGTTCACGCCAAGGCTTGGCGTGATGGGACGACTGAACCCGACTGGCAGACTTCCGAATCAGGATGGGACGGTAGCAACTTCAATGGAGTGACTCGGGTCACATTCGCAGGTAACGGGACAGATCCAGAGGGCTACAACATCGACTTCACATACGCGATTGACAACCTCGACCTCGCCTGCTCAGGTGCAGGGATTTTGGCCCCAGGCCAGGGCTCATCTGGCTACATCTGCCAGACCGTAGACCATGCCGGAGGGACGAGCTTCACCACGCTGCACAACTTCGCTCAGCTCTCGCTCGAGGTCTATGTCAACGGCATCAGGCAGTTCGATTTCACGAGTGTCGGCTCGGCTAGGACTTTCACGTTGCCCGAGGCCATCGCTGCGGATGACTTCCTGCGGGTCTGCTATAACGCGCTTCCGAACCTGTACGGAGCTCCGAGCTGATGGCTTCGACGATCCTCATCGAGTACAACGGCACGGACATAAGCGATGACTGCCTGTTTGCGGAATGCTCGTTCGAGAGCCAGATGGCGGCTATCCCAGGGCAGTTCACCGTGGTCGTTCGAGATATGGATCAGACGCGCAGTTTCGTCACCGGCAAGGAACTAACGCTCACGGTCGATGGCCAGCTTCTCTATGGCGGCTATGTCCTCCAGGCAACGAAGAAGTACGCCTTCTCGGCCGATGACACGAACAACCCAGACGCGACGGCGGTCCTGAGCCGGCAGTGGGTACTGGTCGGCGTGGACTGGAACATCCTGTTCGATAAGCGTGTCCTGCGGAACCCGGGCAGCTACACCACCGATGTCCCGAAGGTCACCGGAACGCACACCGATGCCTGGATCATCCGAACGTGGTTCTCGACCTACTTCGACATCCCGGCTGGCTTCGACTTCACCTCGGCCACCTACATCCTCGACCGTTTCACCTACACGGATGGGTTCACCTGGGACACGCAGGGATCGACCATGCGAACGGTCCTCGAGAAGTTGGGATACTGGGGTGGAGTATTTTGGATCAGCGCCGACAAGCAGTTCCACTTCATGCCTGTCCAGGATGTCGTCGCACCGTGGGGCTTTTCCGATGTGCCGAACGGTCAGGCCATCGGGGCCACGCCCAAGCCCCTGATCGGGTTCCGCGACGGCGACTTCACCGAGGATGCCTCTGCGGTCATCAACGACGCCCTGGTCTGGGGCGGGTCGGAGTGGGCAGCAGATGGCGACATCGTATTCGCCCGTCGTCAGGATGCGACATCGGTGGCGGATCATGGCGACTGGCAGATTGGTGAGAACCGAGTCGGTGACCTCAAGATCCAGAGCGCGGTCAATGCGAGAGCTGGCGTCATCGTCGATGGTGACGAGTCAGGCGTCTTCAAGACGGGCAGCAAGGGCCTGGTCAACCCTGAGAGCCAGTATCGCTGCACCTGGTTCGCACACGACGTTCCGCAGAGCGGCGGAATCCCCGTTCACCTCATGCCTGGTCAGGTCACACCGATCGAGTTGTGGGTGTTCTCCGCTGATGGTGGCAGCACGCCGTTCGTCACGGATCTGCCGCTCCGCCAGATGACCATCTCGTTCCCTGGGCTCGACGCCAACGGCGACGCCTACGTCCAGTTCGAGGGCTTCTTCGGTGTCCTGATGAGCGACCCGTTCTGGATGTGGGACTTCCTGCGAAGCCAGGCTGGAGCTCGACAGCAGGCCGGCGTGACGACCATCGCTAACGACAACTCGGTCGACCCACCGTATGGATCGAAGTACACGGGCACGGCGACCATCGCCGGCGGGTTACCACCGGATGGTTTGGATCGGGTCTTCTACGTGGCTGGAGGAGCGGCTGACGGCCCGTGGGGCTACATCGGCGGCACGCTCAAGGTCTATCTGAATGGGCTGATCCAACAGCTCACGACGGCGTACTGGGAGTCCGACCCACCACAAGGGGCCTTCACCTTCGTCACGGCCCCAAGCGCAACAGACAAGGTCGTAGTGGAGGCGACGCTGATCGGATGACAAGAACGACGCACCACCGCGACCGAGACCATTTCGGCCTCGACTTCGATACGAATATCGTGCTTGATGGCGATCTCGGCACGACCGCATCCGGTTCGACGCTTCACGCCGCGTTCGAGGACCTATGGCTGTCCGACTCGTTCCAATGGCCGTTCTACATCGATGGCGTCCAGACCACGATCAGCGGTGGCACGGACTACTTCGAGACGCCAGAAGCCGCTGTCATCGATGAGGTGCGCGTTCATCTGGGAGCAACGTGCAGTGGCTCGAACTTCATCATCGATGTCAACGATGACGGGGTAACGGTCTTCACCACGCAAGCGAACCGTCCGACGATCACGCCTGGCGGCTTCAGTGTGACATCGGGGGCAGCCGATGGGGGCTTGACGGTTGCCAAGAACAGCGTCCTGACCGTGGACGTTGATCAAGTTGGGTCAGGCATCGCCGGGTCAGACCTGGCGATCTTCGTCCGGGGCCGATTCATCAGGTAGGACCAGGTAGCAAGAGGGAATGGTATGACGTATCGACCGACGTTCCGTAAGCAGGGGGATGGGTCGCGCTGTCAGTGGGTCAACTGCGGGCCAGCCAGTCAGGCGATGGCCGCCCAGCGGCATCGCAAGGGCGTTGACCCGCGCAACAGTCATGGCTGGCCTCCGATGCCACCTGAGATCCGCAACCGGATCAGCCCGTATGGATGCAGCAACACAAATCTGAACCAACTCGATGCTGCTGCCCTCCACCTCTACGGGGTGGACATGCTCGTTCGCTACGGCATCTCGTGGTCGAGCTTCCAGTCGCTCATCATCTCGGGTCGCGGGGCCATCGTGCAGATCTCCTACCGGGTCATCGCGCCGACCAAGTTCGATGCCTCGCCTGGGTTCTACGACAACCATGGGATCTACGCGAATGAGCGCCGCGCCAGCGA
>Ga0315271_10002632_pt1 | contig 11261 bp, 13 predicted proteins | sample C3_top_MG_FD_204664 | JGI IMG/M metagenome (GOLD analysis project Ga0315271, IMG submission 204664) | Sediment microbial communities from Yellowstone Lake, YNP, Wyoming, USA - C3_top | ecosystem: Environmental > Aquatic > Freshwater > Lake > Sediment | place: USA: Wyoming | collected 2017-08-01
CCACCATTGCGCAAACCGTTCACGCCTTGTCCGTCTTGACGGGACAGCCGCCGGCGGCTTTGTCAAGTGTTTTGGCTGAGCCTGCCCCTGTGCCGCAGGCTTCAAGCAAACTTGCCCTGTCGATTCCGGCTGACACCTTGCGCCAGCGCAGCGATGTTCGCGCCGCTGAATTCCAGGTTTCGGCTGCTGCGGCACGCGTCAGTCAGGCCGATGCAGCGCGCCTGCCCAGCTTCAATCTCGGCGGCTCGCTGGGTCTGAGTGCCCTGACGCTGGGCGCACTGACTGACGGTGCGTCAGTGGCTGCCGCCTTTTTGGCCAGCGCATCGCTTCCGCTGTTTGATGCCGGGGCCGCCGACGCGCAGATTCGAGCCCAGCAGGCCGCGCTGGGACAGGCGAACACGGTCTACCAGGCCACGGTGCTGAACGCCCTCACCGAAGTTGAGGATGCACTGGTTGCGCTGCGATGGGACCGCGAGCGTCTGCAGCGGCTGCAAAACGCCTTCGAGGCGGCAGACGTTGCTGCCTTGTTGGCCAGTGAGCGCTACCGCAGCGGACTGGTGGACTTTCAGATTGTTCTGGAAACCCAGCGCACCCGACTTGGCACGCAAGAAAGCGTTGCCGTCTCGCGCGCCGCAGTGAGCGCCGACCATGTGCGCTTGTACAAAGCGCTCGGCGGCGGCTGGCTGCCCGCAGATAACAGTGCCGAATCTAGCTTGGCCAAGGACTTACCCAGGACACCCAACTCATGACGACCCCATCAACAATAGCGACGGTGCCGCCTTCGGAGCCAGCCGCAAAGCCTGCACCCGTCCCAGCTGAGACTCAGCCAGGCAAGGATGTCGACCTCGCTACTTTGCTCGACGAGCCTGCGCGGCGGGCGTGGTACCGCCGTCCTGTCCTCTGGGCAAGTTTGCTGGTACTGGCACTGGTAGGTGGCGGCTTATGGTGGTGGCAAGCTACAACTGCAGCCAACGCGGCGCCCAGCTACTCCACCCAGGCGGCGGCCCGCGGGAATCTGGTCTTGACGGTGACGGCCAATGGCACGCTGCAACCGACGCGCTCGATTGCCATCGGCAGCGAACTCTCGGGCACCGTGCTCAAAGTCAATGTGGATGTCAACGACCAGATCAAGAAGGGCCAGGTGCTGGTGGTGCTCGACACCGCCAAGTTGAATGATCAGATCCTTCGTTCAAAGGCCACCTTGTCGTCAGCGAATTCAAAGGTCGAGCAGACGCAGGCGACCGTCAAAGAGGCTACAGCCAGTCTGGCGCGTTATGAAGAGGTGGCGCGCCTTTCCGGCGGCAAAGTGCCGTCCCAGGTAGAACTCGACAGTGCTCGCGCAACGCTTGAACGTGCCAGGGCCGATGAGGCCGGCGCCCGTGCCAGCGTCAGGGACGCACAGGCCGCCTTGTCAACGGATGAAATCAATCTCTCCAAGGCGTCGATCAGCGCCCCCGCCGACGGTGTGGTCCTGACGCGTTCGGTCGATCCCGGCAACGCCGTGGCAGCTTCCTTGCAGGCAGTGACGCTCTTCACAGTGGCGGAGAACCTGAACAAGCTGCGCCTGTGGGTCTATGTGGACGAGGCCGATGTGGGCGCCGTGAAAGTGGGCCAGAATGCCACCTTCACGGTAAGCGCCTACCTTAGCCGCAAGTTTCCGGCACGCATCACGCGGGTCGGCTTTGGCTCCACCATCACCGACAACGTGGTGACCTACCTGACTTATCTGGACGTTGACAACGCCGACCTGAATCTTCGCCCCGGCATGACAGCCACGGCGACGATCACCGCCACCACGCGCACCGATGTGTTGCTGGTGCACAATACCGCGCTGCGCTTCACGCCGACAGAAACTGCCAGCAACACCGCCGCGCCGAGCGGAGTTCTTGCCAGCCTGACGCCGCGCATGCCCGGCAACCGCACGCGCAAGTCAGCCGCAGCCGGTGCCAGCACCGCCATGGCCAAGCAGGTCTGGGTGCTGCCCAAGGACGGCAAACCCGTGGCCGTGGCCGTGACTCCCGGTATTTCGGATGGTCACATGACCGAGATTACCGGTGGCGACCTGTTAGCAGGGATGCTCGTGATCACCGACCAGAAAACCGCGGCAAGCAAATGAGCGAGATGCTGATCCAGTTGCGCGGCGTGAGCAAGCGTTACGGTAGCGGTGCCACGGAGCTGATGGCGCTCAAGAGCATCGACCTGGACATTGCCGCCGGTGAGTTTGTGGCCATCATGGGTCCGAGCGGCTCCGGCAAATCGACGGCCATGAACATCCTGGGCTGTCTTGATACCCCGAGTGCCGGGCAGTATCTGTTCAAAGGTTCGCATGTCGAATCGCTCTCACGCGACCAGCGGGCGCGACTGCGTCGGCGTTACCTCGGTTTTGTCTTTCAGGGTTTCAACCTGCTGGCACGCACCTCGGCACAGGAGAACGTGGAGCTGCCCCTGCTGTACCGTGGTGACAGCGCCAGTGCGCGCCGCGTGGCGGCCACCAAAGCCCTGCAATCGGTCGGGCTCGCAGGCTGGGAACACCACACGCCGTCAGAACTCTCTGGCGGGCAGCAGCAGCGCGTGGCCATTGCGCGCGCCATCGTCACGGAACCGGCCGTGGTGCTGGCCGACGAGCCCACCGGCAATCTTGACACCCAGCGCAGTATTGAGATCATGAATTTGCTGCTGGCGCTGAACCGCGACCATGGCATCACCGTCCTCATGGTGACGCACGAGCCCGACATGGCCGCCTACGCCCGGCGCATGGTGCATTTTCTGGACGGCCGTGTGGCCGGCGACGTCGTCAATCCGAATCCTGTCACCGCCACCCCGACAAGTCCGGTGCCAGCGGAGACCACCTGATGCTCTACAGCGTCTTTTTGCTCGCCCTGCGTTCGGTGCAGCGCAATATGCTGCGCTCGTTCCTGACCATTCTGGGCATTGTCATTGGCGTGAGCGCGGTGATCACCATGGTCACTCTGGGCAATGGGGCCACGCAGGCGATTCAGTTGCAGATCACGAGCCTGGGCACCAACTTGCTGATGGTCAACCCAGGCCAGCGCGGTCCGGGTGGTGGTGGCGGCGGAGGCGGTGGCGGGGTTCCGCATTTCATCGAGGCCGACGCCGAAGCGATCCAGTCCCAGGTCGGCGGCGTAGCCGCAGTCGCACCGCAAGGGCGTGCCAGCGTGACGGTGGTCGCCAACGGACGCAACTGGGTGACCAGCGTGACGGGCAGCACCAATGCGTGGTTTACAACAGGCAACTGGAAGCTCAGCCAGGGTCGCATTTTCGAGCCCGACGAGCAACTGGGCGGCGCAGCCGTGTGCATCATGGGCGAGACCGTGCGCCGCGAGATCTTCGGTGGCACGGCGGGGCTGACCGGTCTGGGCGAGCAATTGCGCGTCAAGCAGTTCTCCTGCGATGTGATCGGCATTCTTGCGTCAAAGGGACAGAGCGGCATGGGCGATCAGGACGATACCGTGGTGGTGCCGCTGCACACCCTGCAGCGGCGCGTCACCGGCAGTCGCAAGGTCGACGCGCTGATGGTGTCCATGCAGGATGGCGCCGACAGCGTGCCCCTGAAGGCCAGCTTGCGGCAATTGCTGCGCGAGCGGCGCAAACTCGCCGAAAGCGATGACGACAACTTCAATATCTTCGACACGCAGCAGCTGGCCGAGACACTCTCGAGCACCATGGGGGTGCTGACCAGCCTGCTGGGCGCCGTGGCAGCGGTCAGCCTGCTGGTAGGCGGCATCGGTATCATGAACATCATGCTGGTGAGCGTGACCGAGCGTACGCGTGAGATAGGATTGCGCCTGGCCGTGGGCGCGCTGGAGAGCGAGGTGCTGTTGCAATTCCTGATTGAAGCGATGGTTCTTTCCGCGCTGGGCGGCGTGGTGGGCGTTGTCATTGCCACCGCGGCGTCGTATGGCTTGTCGATCGTGATGGATGTGCCCTATGAGTTCGACCTTTCCATCAATCTGCTGGCGCTGCTGTTTTCAGCAGCGATCGGTGTGCTGTTTGGCTACTTTCCGGCTCGCCGCGCTGCGCGCATGGACCCGATCGAAGCGCTGCGGCATGAGTAGTGCGTTGCAGGGGTTTGAGCCAGGGACCATGGACCTGGTATTGGCGCGCTGTGGCAGGGAGCCGCAGGCGCTGCTGCAGATTCTGCGCGAGTTGCAGCTTGCCTTGGGCTGGCTGCCGCGAGATGCGCTGAGCCAGGTTGCCAGGGCGCTCGGTCTGACGCTGGCGCAGGTTGAAGGGGTGGCTGGTTTCTACCGCTTTCTTTACCTGCAGCCGGTCGGCGCTTACCGGATCCTGTTCAGTGACAATGTGACTGACCGCATGCGTGGCAGCGAGTCGCTGCTGGCCGATCTGTGCCAACGCCTGGGTGTGCAGCCCGGTCAGCTGGACGACGATGGCATGGTGAGCGTTGACAGAACCTCATGCACCGGCCTGTGCGATCAGGGGCCGGCCTTGCTGATCAATCAGCACCAGGTTGTCACAAGGCTTGATGCCGCTCGGGTGGCCCAGCTGGCCGAACTGATTCGCGCTCGCGTGCCGCTGCTGCACTGGCCCGCGCACTGGTTCCAGGTGCAGGACAATATCCGGCGCCCGGATGTGTTGCTCGCCGAGCCTGCCGCGCCGGGGCTTGCGCTGGCGGTGGCGCTGGCGCGAGGGCCGGATGCGATGCTGGCCGAGATCAAGCGTTCCAAGCTGCGCGGTCGCGGCGGCGCGGGCTTTGCGACCGGATTGAAATGGGAACTTTGTCGCCATGCCCCCGGTAGCGAACACGTCGTGGTCTGCAACGCCGACGAAGGTGAACCTGGCACTTTCAAGGACCGCGTACTGCTGAGCCGCCACGCTGACGCAGTGTTCGATGGCATGACAATGGCGGCCCATGCGATCGGCGCTCGCAGCGGGCTGCTTTATTTGCGTGGCGAGTACCGCTATCTGCTCGAACACCTGTTGGCTGTGCTGCAAGGTCGACGCAAGGCGAAACTGCTGGGCCAAAGCATCCTCGGTCATGCAGGGTTCGATTTCGACATCGGCATTCATGTCGGCGCCGGCGCCTATGTGTGCGGCGAGGAGTCGGCGCTGATCGAGTCGCTCGAAGGCAAGCGTGGCACGCCGCGCATCCGCCCGCCGTTTCCAGTGCAGCGCGGCTATCTCGGCCATCCGACCGTTGTCAACAACGTCGAGACCTTTTGCGCCGTCAGCCACATCGCGCAGCGGGGTGGTGAATGGTGGTCCGGCATTGGTACGCCGGATTCCACCGGTACCAAGATCCACTCGGTGTCGGGCGACTGCGAACGCCCGGGCCTGTATGAGTACCCGTTCGGCACCCGTGTTGATCGCATCCTGCAAGACTGTGGTGCGCTCGACGCACAGGCTGTGCAGGTGGGTGGCCCGTCTGGCCTGTGCCTTTCGGCCGCCGAATTTGGTCGTCGCATCGCGTTTGAAGACGTGCCGACCGCTGGGGCCTTCATGGTCTTTGACCGCAGCCGCGACATGTTCGAAGTCGCGCAAAATTTTGCGCATTTTTTCAAGCACGAGAGTTGCGGCTTTTGCACCCCGTGCCGGGTTGGTACTGCGCTGGTTGCAAGGACCATGGACAAGCTGGCCGCAGGCCATGGTTCGCGCTACGACCTTGATCGATTGAACGAGCTCGACAAGCTGCTGCACAGCGCCAGCCATTGTGGCTTGGGCGCGAGCGCTTGCAACCCGCTGCGCGACAGCATTGCCAAATTCCGCCCGGCCTACGAGCAACGCATGCAGTCGCTGCATTTTGAGCCGAGCTTCGATCTTGACGCCGAACTTTCCATTGCCCGGCGTATGACCCAGCGCAATGACGCCGGCGCTCACCTGAAGAACGAGTCATGACGGAAGTGTTTCAGCCCCCGCAGAGCTTCATGCTCGATGGTAAGGAGGTGCTGTTCAGACTCGGGGAAACGCTGTTGCAGGCCGCCACCCGCGCGCATCACTACATCCCGCACCTGTGCTGGCACGCTGATTTCAAGGCCCACGGCTCGTGCCGGCTCTGCAGCGTGAAGGTCAATGGCCAGCCGCGCGCCGCCTGCACGGTGCAGGCCGCTACCGGCCTGACGGTCGAAAGCAATACCGAAGAGCTCAACCTCCAGCGCAAGACCCTCTTGCAGATGTTGTTCATCGAAGGCAACCACTTCTGCCCCAGCTGCGAAAAAAGCGGCAATTGCCTGCTGCAGGCCACGGCCTATGAAATGGGCATGGAAGGGCCTCACTTCGAGGAGTTTTACCCGGATCGTCCGGTCGATGCCAGCCACCCCGACATCCTGCTCGACTTCAACCGCTGCATTCTGTGCGAGCTGTGCGTCAAGGCCAGCCGCGATGTCGATGGCAAAAGCATCTTTGCCATCGCTGGTCATGGTATGGCGATCCGCCTGCTGGTCAACAGCGAATCCGGCAAACTGGCTGACACCGCCATGACACTGGACGACCGCGCCGCCAGCATCTGTCCGGTGGGTGCGATCCTGCCCAAGCGGCGAGGCTTTTCAGTTCCCATCGGACGGCGCCGCTTTGACATGAGGTCGGTGGCGCAGGAAGTGCAGGGCGGTTCAGAATGAGCGAAAAAGCGATGTCCATCCTGCCGCGCAAGTTCAAGGTTGCCACCGTCTCCCTGGCCGGTTGCTTTGGTTGCCATACGTCCTTTCTTGACATCGATGAGCGCCTGTTCGAACTGATGGAGCACATCGAGTTCGACCGCTCGCCGCTGACCGACATCAAGCAGGTCGGGCCGTGCGATATCGGCCTGATTGAAGGCGGCCTGTGCAACGCCGAGAATGTTCTCGTGTTGCGCGAGTTCCGCGCGCACTGCAAGACTCTGGTCGCTGTTGGAGCCTGTGCCATCAACGGCGGCCTGCCGGCGCAGCGCAACCATCTCGACCTGGCGAAACTCTTGACCGATGTCTACCGCAGTCGACCCGGCATGAGCCAAGGCAGCGCGATCCCGAACGACGCCGAACTGCCACTGCCGCTGAACAAGGTGCGCCCGATTCACGAGCTGGTTCATGTGGACTATTTCCTGCCGGGCTGTCCACCGCCGGCCGACGCGTTCTGGCATTTCCTGACCGATCTGATGGCCGGGCGCACGCCGCACATTGGCATCGGCTTGCTGCACTACGACTGACCATGAGCTCTTCACTTGAAACCGCCAAACCCGAAGTCGTCGCGAGAGGCTTGCGCCGTGTCGCCATTGACCCGGTCTCGCGCGTCGAAGGCCATGGCAAGGTGACCATCCTGCTGGACGCGCAAAGCCGCGTGCAGCAGGTGCGCCTGCACATTGTCGAGTTTCGCGGCTTCGAGAAATTTATCGAGGGCCGACCCTACTGGGAAGTGCCGGTGATGGTGCAACGGCTCTGCGGTATCTGCCCGGTGTCGCACCACCTGGCGGCTTCCAAGGCCTTTGATCGCGTCGTGGGCGCCATGCCGGTCACACGTTCGGCTGAAAAGATACGCCGGCTGATGCATTACGGGCAGGTGATGCAGTCGCACGCCTTGCACTTCTTTTATCTGGCCTCACCGGACTTGCTGTTCGGCTTCGACTCGGAACTCAACCGCCGCAATATTGTGGGGGTGGCGCAAGCGCACCCGGACATCGCCAGAAAAGGCGTGCTGCTGCGCAAGTACGGGCAGGAGGTGATCCGCGCCACGGCCGGCAAACGTGTGCATGGTACCGGCTCGGTGCCGGGTGGCGTCAACAAGCATGTCGGTCCTGAAGACCTCGCGCTGCTGCAGCGCGACCTGCCGCAGATGCTGGCCTGGGCGCAGGACGCCGTCAATATTGCCAAACAGTTGCATGCCCAGAATCCGGCCCTGTACGACAGCTTTGGAAGCTTTCGCTCCAATCTGCTGTCCCTGGTGCGCGTCGACGGCGCCCTGGACTTGTACGACGGCGTGCTGCGCGCGCGTGACCCAAGCGGCACAGTCATCTTCGACAGCGTTGATGACCAAAGCTACCTGGGCCTGATCGAGGAAGAAGTCAAACCCTGGACCTACCTGAAGTTCCCTTTCCTCAAGAGCCTCGGTCCCGAGTTGGGCTGGTACCGTGTCGGGCCACTGGCTCGCCTGCAAAACTGCGACTTCATTCCCACTGCGCTGGCCGAGGCGCAGCGTCGCGAGTTCCTTGCCTGGGGCAAGGGTGCGCCGATCCACGCGACGCTGGCCTACCACTGGGCGCGCATGGTCGAACTATTGCACTGCGTCGAGGTGATCAAGGAGCTGCTAGCCGACCCTGACATCCTGTCGGGTGAGCTGATGGCGCGAGGAGATCGCCAACGCGGTGGTGTGGGCGTGATCGAGGCGCCGCGCGGCACGCTGATTCACCACTATGAGGTCGGCGACGACGATCTGGTGACGATGTGCAATCTGATCGTCTCCACAACCCACAACAACCAGGCCATGAACGAGGCGGTGCGTTCGGTGGCGCGTGAGTACCTTGACAGGCGCGAGCTGACCGAGGGCCTGCTGAACCACATCGAAGTGGCGATCCGCGCCTACGACCCCTGCCTGTCGTGTGCCACCCATGCGCTCGGGAAAATGCCTTTGGACGTCGCTTTGCTCGGTGCCGAAGGCGAATTGATCGACCGTGTGGTCTTGTCGCAGCAGGGTGAATTGCGTCGTGAATTGAGTGCACCGTCACACTTGTCCGCATGACGCTGCCGCTCGCCATCGTGCCACCTCTTCTGGTATTGGGCTGGGGCAATCGCAGCCGTGGCGACGACGCGCTGGGGCCCATGTGCATCGAGTCCTTGCGTGCCGCCGTGGGCGCAGACGCGGACGTTGAATTTCTTGAAGATTACCAGTTGCAGGTTGAGCATGCGCTGGACCTGGTGGGTCGAGCGCGTGTGCTTTTTGTTGATGCCAGTGCGAGTTGTCAAACGCCCTTCGAGGTGACGACTTTGCGGGCCGCGCAGGATGCCAGCATCACCACCCATACCTTGTCAGCGCAGGCCTTGCTGCACCTGTTTGTCAAATTGAGGGGTGAGACGCCGCCGCCCAGCACGCTGTTGGCAATTCGGGGCGAAGGATTCGGCCTGGGCGAGCCACTCAGCGATGCGGCCCGTTCAAACCTTCAGCAGGCTTTGGGCTGGTGCGGCCGCTGGCTGAACTTGAAGATCGATTGCTGAGGAACCGCAGGCGAGCTTGATTCGGCTCACCTCGGCTCAGAAAAGTGGCGCTTATGTGCGCAGACACACAGATGATTTTCCGGGAAATTCATAGTATTCCCATGTCAGCCACTTGTTGGTTCACAGGTGTAGCAACTACTTATTCAAAGGAAAAATCATGATCAACAAAAACCAAGTCCACGGCGCTGTCAAGAACATCGCTGGAAAAGTTCAGGAGGAAGCCGGCAAACTGGTAGGTAACAAGGAACAGCAGGCCAAGGGCATTCAAAAACAGGTGTCCGGTAAGGCCGAGGAGAGACTCGGTGACGCCAAGGAGGTCGTCAAGCACGCGCGGGAGGCCGTCAAGGACGCCGTTGCCAAGCACTAGGCACCTGAGGTCAGCCGCATGAACACAACAGACCTTGGCTTCAGCGCGCTGGCGCTGGCACTCTTATTCAGTGCCAGCGCCACAGCGCAAGGTTTGTCCAAGGACCAGTACAAGGCCGCCAAGCAAAAGATTACCGCAGAGTGCGCAGCGGCCAAGACGGCCTGCGACTCCCTGTCCGGCAACACCAGGGACATCTGCATCGCAGAGGCCAGAGGCAAGGAGAAGATCGCCAAAGCCGAAGTGCTGGCGAGACACAAGCCAAGTCTGCAGACCCACCACAAGGTGCGCGTTGCGAGCGCCCAGGCAAGTTACGCTGTGGCCCTGGAACGCTGTGATGATCTGGCAGGCAACGTCAAGGATGTTTGCGTCGAGGAGGCCAAGGCAGCTCAAGCCAGCGCACTGGCTGACGCCGACGTCGAGTTGAAGACGGCGCAGGCCGACAAAGCAGCCAATGAAAAGACCAGCGAAGCGCGCATCCCGGCTCAAGGCAAGGCGCACTTTGGCAAGCTGTAAATCTGGAACCTCTTATGCTGCACTATGCCCTTGTTTTCTTCGTTATCGCCATGTTCGCCGCCTTGTTCGGTTTCGCGGGTATTGCGGCGGGCGCCGTGCAAATCGGGAAGATTCTTTTTGCTGTCTTTTTGATTCTCGCGATCGCCAGCTTTCTGTTTGGCATTCTCAGGAATCGCTGACTTTCTGTCTGACTTCATTCAACCCAACTCAAAGGAAATCAAATGTTTGACAATAAATCTCTGGAACACGCCGGCAAGCTCGCAGACCAGGTTGCGCAGTCGGCCGATCTCGCCATCAAGTCCACCCAGCGCGTCGCCAGCGATGCGCTCGACAGCGTGCGCGACACCTCGCGACAGTTGCGTGACAAAGCGCAGCAGGCCTCCGACAGCACCGTCTGCTACATCCGCGACGACCCGGTCAAGTCGGTTTTGATCGCTGCCGCCACCGGCGCTGCATTGATGGCGCTGATCAGCTTCGTCAGTCATTCGCGTAATCGTCACTGAGGTTCAGGAGCGGGTAGCCAGTTCATCGTTGCCAAGAAGGCTTGCCCATGTTGTACTCGCTCCTTCGATTGTCACTGACGCAACCGCAGTTGCTGGCTGATCACGCCGACGCTTCTGACCAGACATCAGGCTTCGTTCGCGACGGAATTTCTCTTACTCAACAATTTCCCAAGTTGTGCAAACTACGAACATCTTGGTTGGATCCGGACCGAAGGGTGCCCGGTCAGTTGTAAGGACCAGGTGATTGCCTTGCACCGTGAAATTGCGCGGTTGTTGCGTACCATTCCAGATTTCGTCCGAGCTCGCATCGACCGAAGTCACGAGCCTGTTGCCCTCGATGCGATACTCGCCGGAGTAGGCCGTGAGCGTGTCATACAAAGCGGCCTCATCTTGAATCGAGGAATTCGACTTGCGCCCTTCCCCGGTGATCACTGCGATGAAGTGGGTTGGCGTGATCACCGAGTAGCCACGGGGCGTCTTGCCCATGGGTTCGCGCAGCGTCCCATCAATGTCAACGACAAATGACGAGAGCCTGTACGTCCCGACAAGCGACTGTTGCGCGAAACATGGCATCTGGATCAAGAATCCCAGCAGAAAGACACCCGCAAGCCGAAACAGTGTTCCCACCTTAGACGTTTTTGGGCGACAGCACAAAGAAGGGACCGCTGCGATGCGGGTGTGCATGGTCAGGCTGCAGGATCACTGCGGTGTCTGCTTGATGAT
>Ga0315271_10002633_pt1 | contig 11260 bp, 6 predicted proteins | sample C3_top_MG_FD_204664 | JGI IMG/M metagenome (GOLD analysis project Ga0315271, IMG submission 204664) | Sediment microbial communities from Yellowstone Lake, YNP, Wyoming, USA - C3_top | ecosystem: Environmental > Aquatic > Freshwater > Lake > Sediment | place: USA: Wyoming | collected 2017-08-01
TGGCAGCGAACTGATGCTGCGCGCCGGCTCGCAGGTCGCGGCCGAGCTGGTCAAGCGCTGGTCGCAGCGTCCGATCCTGGTGCTGTGCGGCCCCGGCAACAACGGCGGCGACGGATTCGTCGTGGCCCGGGTCCTGTGGCAGCGCGGCATCGAGGCCCAGGTGTACGTCATCGGGCCGCTCGACGAGGTGCGCGGCGACGCCCGCGCGAATCTCGACATCCTCGGACGCCTCGGCCTCCCGGTGGTCGAAATCCAGAGCGATGAAGACTGGGAACTCCACAGCAGCGAGGTCCTGCGCAGCGATATCGTCGTCGACGCGATCTTCGGGACAGGCCTGTCCTCGCCGCTGCGGGGCCTGCATGAAACCGTCGCAGAGGACCTGAACGCCGTCGACGTGCCGGTGGTCGCCGTCGACCTGCCCAGCGGCCTGTCCGCCGATTCCGACACCCCCATCGGGACGACGGTGCACGCGACGCTGACGGTGACGCTCGGGGCGCCCAAGGTGCCGCTGATGCTGCCGCCGGCTGAATCGCTGGCAGGCACGGTCGTCGTCGCCGACATCGGCATTCCGCGGACCGTCATTGAGACCTTGCCCGGGCGAAGGATCGACCGTCTCATGCGCGAGGAGGTCAGGGCCCTGGTGCCCGAGCGGCGGTCCGACGCCCACAAGGGCACCTTCGGGCACCTGCTCATTGCCGCCGGGTCGCGCGGCCGGACGGGCGCCGCGCATCTGGCCGCCGAGGCCGCTCTGCGCAGCGGCGTGGGCCTGGTCACGCTGGCCACGCCCGCGTCGTCGCTTCCCATCGTCGCCGCGCTCGGCGCCTGCTACATGACGCTGCCGCTGGACGAGACGCTCGACGGCGCCGTCGCTGCCTCCGCCGTCGAGCGCGTGCTCGGCGGGTCGCATGACGCCATCGCCATTGGCCCCGGCCTCGGGACCGGCCCCGACCAGGCGGTGTTCGTGAAGGCGCTGCTGGCGCGATCCGCGGTCCCGCTGGTGCTCGACGCGGACGCGCTGACGGTGCTCGCCGGCGACGCCTCGGTGCTTCGAGGGCGGCCCGATCGCCCCGTCGTCATCACGCCGCATCCTGGGGAAATGGCGCGCCTGGCGGGCACCACCACGGCCGGGGTTCAGGCCAACCGCCTGACCGTCGCGCGGGAGTTTGCCGTGGAGCACGGCGTCTACGTGATCCTCAAGGGGCATCGCACGCTCATCGCGGGGCCGGATGGCGCGGTGATCATCAACGCCACCGGGAACCCGGGCATGGCGACCGGCGGGACGGGCGACGTCCTGACCGGGATGGTCGGCGCCTGGCTCGCGCAGGGGCTCGCGCCGGCCCATGCGTGTGCGCTCGCGGTATATCTGCACGGCGCCGCCGGTGATCTCGCGGCCGCTGACGTCGGGGAAGTCGCCATGACGGCCGCCGACCTGCTGCCTCAACTCGGGGAAGCGGTGCTCGAGTTGACCGCGCGCGAGCGACGGGAGCGTACGCCGGCATGAGCGCGCGCGTGGTCGAAACCCGATCAGAGGCCGAGACCCTCGACCTGGCGCGCGCCGTAGCCGCGCGGCTGGGGCCGGGATCGGTGCTCCTGCTGCGCGGCGACCTGGGCGCCGGCAAGACCGCCTTTGTGCGAGGGCTGGCGGAAGGGCTCGGCGTCCCGGACGATCAAGTCAGCAGCCCGACCTTCACGCTCGTGCAGTCGTACCGGGGCAGGCTGCCGCTCCTTCACGCCGACCTCTACCGCATTTCGACCGCGGAGGTGGAGGACCTGGGGCTGGACGAGGTGGGGGAGGAGGGGGTGCTGGCGATCGAGTGGGCCGAGAAACTCTCCCGGCCCGTTCCTGGCGCGATTTCGATCCTGCTGGAAGACCTCGGCGACGACCGCCGCCGCATCACCATCGACGGTCTGTAATCCCTACTCCGACCGGTAGTTCGGGGCTTCCTTCGTGATGACGACATCGTGCACGTGCCCTTCGCGCACGCCGGCGGGCGTCACGCGGATGAATCGCGCGTTGTCGTGCAGCAGCGCGATGGTGCCGCAGCCCACGTAGCCCATGCCGGCCCGCAGGCCTCCCACGAGCTGGTGGATCATGCCCGCGACCGTGCCGCGGTACGGCACGCGGCCCTCGATGCCCTCGGGCACCAGCTTCTCCTGGCCCGTGCCCGGGGCGTCGAGATCGAAGTCGTCCTGGAAATAGCGATCGCGGGCGCCGCGGCGCATCGCGCCGATCGATCCCATGCCGCGGTACTCCTTGAAGCTCCGGCCCTGGTACAGCACCACCTCGCCGGGGCTCTCATCCGTGCCCGCGAACAGGCTGCCGATCATGACGCAACTCGCGCCGGACGCCATGGCCTTCGTGATGTCTCCCGAATAGCGGATGCCCCCGTCGGCGATGATCGGCACGCCCGCCTTCCGCGCCACGCGCGCGCAATCGAGGACGGCGGTGACCATCGGCACGCCAATCCCGGCCACCACGCGCGTCGTGCAGATCGATCCGGCGCCGATGCCGACCTTGACGGCGTCCACCCCGAGCGCGATGAGGTCCTTCGTCGCCTCGCCGGTCGCCACGTTGCCGGCCACCAGATCCACCTCGGGGAAGCGCCGCCGCAGTTCGGCGACCGTGTCCATCACCTTTTGCGCATGGCCGTGCGCCGTGTCGACCACCAGCACGTCCACGTGCGAGGCCACCAGCGCATCCGCCCGGTCGAGCGTGTCCTTGCCGACGCCGACGGCCGCGCCCACGCGCAACCGGCCCAGCGCGTCCTTGGACGCGAAGGGGTACTTGATCACCTTCTGGATGTCCTTGACGGTGATGAGCCCCTTCAGCATGTAATTGTGGTCGACGACCAGCAGCTTCTCGACCTTGTGCCGGTGCAGGATCTCCCGCGCCTCGTCCAGCGTGGTGCCGACCGGCACGGTGATCAGGTGCTCCTTCGTCATGACCGCCGAAATGGGCCGGTCCACGTTGGTTTCGAATCGCAGGTCGCGGTTCGTGAGGATGCCGACCAGCCGCCCTTCCTTGCCGCCGTCCTCGGTGATCGGCACGCCCGAGATCCGGTACTTCGTCATCAGGGCGAGCGCCTCGAAGATCCGGTGCGTGGGGGAGAGCGTGATCGGGTTGACGATCATGCCGCTTTCCGATCGCTTGACGCGATCGACCTCGGACGCCTGCTCCTCGACCGTGAGGTTCTTGTGGATGATGCCGATTCCGCCGTGCTGCGCCATGGCGATCGCCAGGCGCGACTCGGTGACCGTGTCCATCGCGGCGCTCACGATGGGCACGTGCAGCGGGATGTGGCGCGTGAAGCGCGTCGCCACGTCCACATGGGTGGGCAGGACCTGCGAATGCCAGGGTACCAGCAGCACGTCGTCGAAGGTCAGCGCGGTGGCGGGCTCGCCGCCAGCCTGAATCATCCCCGGAGTGACTCCCTGCAGGTCCATGCGTCATGCCTCCCGTCGGCCGCCGCAGCGGCCCGTATATGACAAGGGCCGGCCAAGCGGCCGGCCCGTCGTCAGGCTTCTGTCCCGTGGCACTTCTTGTACTTCTTCCCGCTGCCGCACGGGCACGGGTCGTTCCGGCCCACCTTCGGCTCCTCGCGCCGCACCGTCTTCACCGGCGCATCGTCGCCGCCCGTGCGCGGTGGCGCAGGGGCGCCGCCGCCCGTCGCGTCCTTGGCCGATCCGAAGAACCCCCCGTCGCCGGCCGGCGCGCTGAACGTCATCGGGGCGCTGCGGCGCGTCGCCCCTCGCCGCACCGCCGGGGCGGCGTCTTCGCCCGCAGCCGGCTTCAGCCAGAACAGATATCGCACCGACTCCTCGTCGACGCGCGCCTTCATGTCCTGGAAGAGCGTGAAGCTCTCCTTCTTGTACTCGACGAGCGGGTCCTTCTGGCCGTACCCTCTGAGCCCGATGCCTTCCTTCAGGTGGTCGAGGCTGTAGAGGTGGTCCTTCCACTGGGTATCCACGATCTGCAGCATGATGTCGCGTTCGACGCGCTGAAGGACGTCCCTCCCGACGGCGGCCTCCTTCTCTTCGTACTTCCGGGAGATGAGGGTCCACATCGCCGACTGCATCTCGCCGGCCGTCTTGCCGTCGAACGCGAAGGCCGCCAGTTCGGGCGCCTCGAGGCCGAAGGCCCGGCCGGCCTCGCGGCGCAGGGCGTCCAGGTCCCAGGCGTCGGGCTCCTGGTCCTCCGGGCAGTACGTGTCGAGCAACTCGTCCAGCAGCCCCTCGCCCAGGTGCATCAGGTAGCCGCGCGAGTCGGCCGACTCGGCCTCGCCGATCGTGATCCGCCCTTCGAGCAATTCGCGGCGCAGCGCGTAGATGTTCTCGCGCTGCTTGTTCATGACGTCGTCGTACTCGAGGAGGTGCTTGCGGATGGAGAAGTTCTGGCCTTCCACCTGCTTCTGCGCGCGCTCGATCGCGCGGCTGACCATCCCGTGCTCGATCGGGACGCCTTCCTCCATCCCGAGCTTCTCCATCAGCCCGGAGATGCGCTCCGACCCGAAGATGCGCATCAGGTCGTCTTCGAGGGAGAGGTAGAAGCGGGAGGAGCCCGGATCGCCCTGCCGGCCGGCGCGGCCGCGCAGCTGGTTGTCGATGCGCCGCGCTTCGTGGCGCTCGGTGCCGATGATGTGCAGGCCGCCCACCTTCACGACCTGCTCGTGCTCGGCCTCGCACTGCGTCTTGAAGTGCAAGGCGACGCGATCCCAGTCGGCGCGCCCCACGGAATAGTACGCATCCAGGTGGTGGAAGTAGACGAACTCGTCGTCGTCGATGAACTTCTCCTCCCCCTTCGGCAGGCGCTCGGACAGCTCGTCGGCCAGGCACTTCTGGCGCGACATGAACTCGGCGTTGCCGCCGAGCAGGATGTCCGTGCCGCGGCCCGCCATGTTGGTCGCGATCGTCACGGCGCCGTAGCGGCCCGCCTGGGCCACGATCTCCGCTTCCTGCGCGTGGAACTTCGCGTTCAGCACCACGTGCTTGATGCCGCGCTTGCGCAGCATCCCGGCGAGCTTCTCCGACTTCTCGATCGAGACCGTGCCGACCAGCGTCGGCCGCCCGGCCGTCTGCTGCTCCTGGATGTCCGTGACGATCGCGTCGTACTTCTCGCGCGCCGTGCGGTAGATGGCGTCGGGGAGTTCCAGGCGCTGGAGCTTCCGGTTCGCCGGCACGACGACGACCTCGAGGTTGTAGATCTTCGCGAACTCCTCGGCCTCGGTCTCCGCGGTGCCGGTCATCCCCGACAGCTTGCCGTACTTGCGGAAGTAGTTCTGGAAGGTGATCGTCGCGAGCGTCTGGTTCTCGCGCTCGATCTTGACCTTCTCCTTGGCTTCCACCGCCTGGTGGAGACCGTCGCTCCACCGGCGCCCCGGCATCAGGCGGCCGGTGAACTCGTCGACGATGACCACCTCGCCGTCCTTGATCATGTAGTCGACGTCGAGGCGGAACAGCGTGTGCGCCCGCAGGGCCTGGTTGACGTGGTGCAGCAGCGGCATGTTCGCCGGGTCGTACAGCCCGCCCGGGTTCATGCGGTGCGCCAGCAGCTTCTCGGCCTTCGCCATGCCGCTCTCGGTGAGCGTCACCGTCTTGTGCTTCTCGTCGACCAGGTAGTCGCCCGTCGCTTCCAGGCGCTCCCGGTCCTCGGCCTTCGTGTCGCCGCGCGTCACCGCGCCCGCCGTCAGCTTCGGGATGATCCGGTCGACCTCGTAGTACAGGTCGGTGGACTCGTCGGCCGGACCGGAGATGATCAGCGGCGTCCGGGCCTCGTCGATGAGGATGCTGTCGACCTCGTCGACAATGGCGAAGTTGTGGCCTCGCTGGACGTACTGCGCGAGGTCGAACTTCATGTTGTCGCGCAGGTAGTCGAAGCCGAACTCGTTGTTGGTCCCGTAGGTGATGTCGCAGCCGTACGCGCGCTGCCGCTCGGCGTCGTTCAACTCGTGCTGGATGACGCCGACGCTCATGCCGAGGAACCGGTAGATCCGCCCCATCCACTCCGAGTCGCGCCGCGCCAGGTAGTCGTTCACCGTCACGACGTGGACGCCCTTGCCGGACAGGGCGTTCAGGTAGGCGGCCAGCGTCGCCACCAGCGTCTTGCCTTCGCCGGTCTTCATCTCGGCGATGTACCCGCGGTGCAGCACCATGCCGCCGATGAGCTGCACGTCGAAATGCCGCATGTTCAGCGTGCGGCGGCCGGCCTCACGGGCCACGGCGAACGCATCCACCAGCAGGTCGTCCAGCGACGCACCCTGGGCCACCTGGGCCTTGAAGGCCGCCGTGCGCTCGCGGAGTTGCTGGTCGGTCAACGCGCGGACGGCGGCCTCGCGCGCACTGATCTGCGCCACAAGCGGGGTCAGCGTCTTGAGCGTTCGCTCGTTCTGCGTGCCGAATATCTTGGCGAGGAGGGTATTGATCATGTGAGAACAGCGACACCGAGGGTATCAGCCGATTCTAGGGGACGGTCGGCTGCGCGTCAAGAAAGCGGGGGAGGACTGTGCGGGAGGGCGGCTACCGGTTCGCGCTCAACAGCGACAGCGGGTCGATCAACTGCCCGTTGGCCAGTACCTCGTAGTGCAGGTGAGGCCCGGTCGTCCGGCCCGTCGCGCCCACGTACCCGATGAGCGCGCCGCGGCTGACCATCTGCCCCTGTCGCACGGTGAACTGCGCGAGGTGGCCGTAGCGGGTCTTGATGCCGAACCCGTGGTCGATGACCAGCAGGTTGCCGTAGTTGCCGCTCCACGAGGCGCTCTCGACCACGCCGGCGGCCGGCGCCACGACGGGATGGCCCTTGTCGGTGGAGATATCGAGACCGAGGTGGTAGCCCGGATCGCCCGTGAAGGGATCGGCCCGTTCACCGAACCCGGCCGACAGCCACCCGATGGCCGGCCAGATCGAGGGGGTTGCGGCTGCCAGCGCTTCCCGGCGTTCCACGTCGGTCCGCACGGTGCGCAGTCGGCTTTCCAGCCGGCCGAGCACTTCGCGCAGGAGGTCGAACGTGCTTTCGGGGGAGGCCAGCGCCACCGCCATGAAGTCGGACGGCCGAGCCGACGGATCGCCCCCCATCGCCCTCGCCCTCACGACGGCCGGCAGCTTCTGCATGGCTTTCGCGGTGGCGGGGTCGAGATTCGCCCGGGTGGCGAGTTCGTTGATGACCCCCTGGAGCGACACGATCTGCGTCGCCAGTTCACCGGTCGCGGCCTTGTAGCTCGTGTTCTCCATCTCGAGCGAGACGGTGTTCGACCGCAGGGTGCCCAGCTCCGTGAGGGTGCCCCACCGAATGCCGAGGCCGACAAGGACTGGCACGGCAAAGCAGAACGCAAGCGTGGCCAGCGTCCAGTCGAGACGGACGGTAAAACGCCGGCCCACACCGCTGGTGCGGTCGACGAATACCACGGTGAATCGACGGGACAGGTAACTCGCCATTCAGAGTCTTCGGTCGTTTCGGCCGAACAGGCCCCTGCAATAGATATCGGCGTACTACGCTCGCGGGCGAGCGCGGCACGACGGGAATGCGTGAATGTAGCACGCCGGTCGCAGGGCGGGAAGCGCGAAAATGAGACAGGCGAACATATGGCGAATACTCTCGACGCTCGTCGCTGCGGCGGTCTTCGCTCCCCGCGATCCCGCAGGGCTGCGATCCTCCGGCGTATTGCCGATTACAGTCGAGAGCGCCACCATCCCCAGTGAGCCGATGAACCACGCGACGCCGCCTCGGGAGCCTCGAGCCGAACGCATCGAACTCGACGAGTTCGTCCCATGTGACGATGCCGGGCGTCCGCTCGGATCGAAGCCTGCGCCCCATGTGCCCCAGCTGTTCGGGCCGCGGCGCCTCGAAATCCGCCCGTACGGCGGATCGGATGAAAGCCTCATCGTCGTGACTATGCTCATCGTGGTGGGCGTCTACCTGATCGGCTCGTTCTTCAGCCAGTGGATGCCGGTCATACGCGCGATCAAGTAGGCGCACCCTGGGAGGCCCGGGCGACACCCGCGCCCCGCCCGCCTTACGTCGCCAGCCGGTACTGCAGCGCCTCGGCGACGTGCTCGGCCCCGACGTCGGCGGCGCCGGCCAGGTCGGCAATCGTGCGGGCGACGCGCAGGATGCGCTCGTGGGCCCGCCCGCTGAGGGCCAGCCGCCGGACCGCCGAGTCCAGCAGCGCGCGTCCCTCCAGGTCGGGCCTCGCCAGTCGGCGCAGCGCCCGCCCCTTGAGCAGGGCGTTGAGCCGCACGCCTGCTTCCGGTTGCCGGTCCTCCTGCCGCGCCCGGGCCGCCACGACGCGCGCGCGGACGACAGCCGAGGCCTCCTGCGGCCGATCGTCGCCCATGACGTCGGGCGGCACCCACGGCACCTCGACGCAGAGATCGATCCGGTCGAGCAACGGTCCCGAGATCCGCCCGGCGTACTTTTCGCGCTGAAGCGGGGTGCACCGGCAGGCCCTCAACGGGTGACCGGCGTAGCCGCAGGGGCAGGGGTTCATCGCGCCCACCAGGGTCACGCGCGACGGAAACGTGGCGGAACGCGCCGCGCGCGCGATGTGGACCACGCCATCCTCGAGCGGTTGGCGCAGCACTTCGAGCGCGCGACGCTCGAACTCGGGCATCTCGTCCAGGAACAGGATGCCGTTGTGTGCGAGGCTGAGTTCGCCGGGACGGGGCAGCGTTCCGCCGCCCACCAGCGCCACATCCGAGATCGTGTGGTGCGGTGCCCGAAACGGTCGCGCGGTCAGCAACCCGCGCTCCGGAGGCAGGAGCCCCACGACGGAGTGGATGCAGCTGGACTCGAGCGCCTCGTCGAAAGCCAGCGGGGGCAGGATGCCCGCCAGCCGTCTCGCCATCATCGTCTTGCCCGATCCCGGCGGCCCGCTCAGCAGCAGGTTGTGGCCGCCCGAGGCGGCCACCTCCAGCGCGCGGCGCGCCAGCGGCTGGCCGCGCACGTCCGCCAGATCGCCCCAGAGATCGATGGCCTCGTCACGCTCCGGGAGCCTGCCTCGGCCGCCATCCGTCCAGCCGTCGGGGGACGCCATGGCCTCGGCCGCTTCGGCCAGCGTCAGCACCGCCCGCGTCCCGAGGCCCGCCACGACACGGGCCTCGGCGGCGTTGCCGGCTGGCACCATCGCCCGCGCGATCCCGTGGCGCGCGGCGGCCATGGCCACAGGCAGCGCGCCGCCCACCCGCTGGACGCAGCCGTCGAGCGAGAGCGCCCCGATGACGACCGTCTCGGTCATCTCCCGAATGGGCATCGCGCCGGAGGCGGCGAGCAGCGCCAGCGCGATGGGGAGGTCGAAGGCGGCGCCCTCCTTGCGGACGTCGGGGGGCGCCAGGTTCACGGTAATGCGTTCGGAGGGAAACTCGAATCCGGAATTGCGGATCGCCGATCGCACGCGGTCGCGGCTTTCCCGGATGGTCGCGTCGGGTTGCCCGACCACGGTGAAACTCGGCAGGCCGTCGTGCAGGTCCACTTCAACCGTCACAATGGTGGCGTCGATGCCCGAGACCGCGGCGCTGAGAATGGTCGCCAGCACACGCGTCGCGGGTGCAAGGCCGGCGCCATGCGCGCTTCCGGCGCAATACGGCGTAACTCGCTCGCGCGCCCGCCTCAGAGTGGCAGGAATTGAAATGTTGTACCTGTCCCCAGATGGCAGAATGTGCGACGCAGGGTCAGGGACGGGGACGGCCGCCGGGGTCGCGGGTGGTGTAGATCGTCAGGCGATCGCCGGGATTGATGCGGTCGCCCCGGAGGTTGTTCCACGTCCGGATCCGGTTGACGGTCGTGCCGAATTCCTCGGCGATCGCGGTCAGCGTGTCGCCCGGCTTCACCCGGTACGTCACCTTCGTCGGCTCGGCCGGCGGCGCGGGCCTGGCGGCAGGTGCGGCCGGGCTTGGTGGCGCGATCACCGCTGACGGAACCACGGACCCGGTCAGCACGGACTCGGGCCTGCTGGACCGCGCCGTCAGCATCGTGGTCGGCGTCCGGGGGATCACCAGTTTCTGATCCGGCTTCACCGCAGACCGCGCGCTGAGGAAGTTGGCGTCGGCCAGGTCCGTGCGGCGGACCGACAGTTTGTTGGCGATGACCTGGAGCGTCTCCCCGCGCTTCACGGTGTACCACTGCAGCGCGGTCAGCTCCTCGCGCGGCGCCGCGCTGAGCTGCTCGACCACGCTGATGGCCGTCCCGCCGGGCACTTTCAGGACGAAGCTCTCGTACTTCGCGCTGAGGATCGGCGTCGTCATGCGGCGCAACTCGGGGTTGAGCCGCTGAATCTCGTCCACGGTGACCCCGGCCCACTCGGCGACCCGGCGCAGGTCCACCGGGCCCGGCACGGCGACGGTGTCGGAGGGCGGTAGCGCCGCGGGCTCGACCGTGAAGCCGTACTGCGCCGGGTTGCGGGCGATCACGATCGACGCGAGCACCATCGGCACGTACTCCTTGGTCTCGCGAGGGAGGTAACGGCCCCTCTCGGCGAGTTTCCAGAAGTCCGACGTCTTTCTCCGGCGGATGGCCGACTGCACGGTGCCCGGCCCGCCGTTGTACGACGCCAGCGTCAGATGCCAGTCGCCGTCGAACATGGCGTTGAGCACCTTCAGGTACTTGGCCGCGGCAATCGTCGCCTTCTCGGGGTTCGACCGCTCGTCGACGTACCAGTCGTAGCTGAGCCCGTTCTCGACCGCCGTGCCCTGCATCAGCTGCCAGAAGCCCTTCGCTTTCGCCTTCGACAGCGCATCGGTCCTGAAGGCGCTCTCGACGATGGGGATGTACGCGAGGTCCAGGGGCAGCCCCTGGGCGCGGAACGCCTCCCGGATCATCGGCATGTAGGCCACCGAGCGCTGCAGCGAGATCTGGAACCAGTCGCGCAGCCGGCCCTGGAACAGTTCTACGTACGCCAGCACCTGCGGGTTGGCCGGGATCGGGAGATCGTGCGCGGTACTCGCCAGGTCGGCCTCGACCGTGAGCTTGAGGTCGGGCTGCACCGTCGGGGTGTCGGCCGGCGCGATTGCCAGCAGTTCATCGAGCGATGCCGGCACGGTCGGCCGTTCCGTGAATCCGTCGCCCTCCGCAAGCGCCCGCAGTTCGAAGGCGGAGATGCGGACGATCAGGCGGTCGAAATGTTCCTGGAGCCGGGGCGTCGATCGCGCGCCTTCCGGCGACTCGAGCAGCACGTCGAGGGCCGCGTTGAATTCGGCCTTGGCCTTCTCGAGATGCCCGCGCTGCAACTCGGCCTGGCCGGCGTCGAAGCGCGCCTGGGACGCGGCGATCAGC
>Ga0315271_10002634_pt1 | contig 11259 bp, 8 predicted proteins | sample C3_top_MG_FD_204664 | JGI IMG/M metagenome (GOLD analysis project Ga0315271, IMG submission 204664) | Sediment microbial communities from Yellowstone Lake, YNP, Wyoming, USA - C3_top | ecosystem: Environmental > Aquatic > Freshwater > Lake > Sediment | place: USA: Wyoming | collected 2017-08-01
AGAAATCCTATTAGTTTGAAGGTCAGGTTACCATGGTAAATAATATCACTCGACTCTTGGATGCGAAGAAGATCCCTTACCAGGTATTTACTTTGCCGGTTGAGAAACTGGGGGCAGTCGAGACTGCCAAACTATTAAATGTATCAGCCGAACTGGTCTATAAAACCATTGTGGTGGTGAGACCCAAACCTCAAAAACCAATATTGGCGGTCATTCCCGGGGATCGCCAGGTGGACCTGAAGGCATTGGCACAATTCTTAAACGAAAAAAAGATCAATTTGCCCACGGAAAAAGAAGCTGAGTCCCTCACCGGTCTGCAGGCTGGAGGCATCTCTCCCCTGGCTTTGATAAACAAGGGGTTTCAGGTGCTGATCGATGTCCACGCCAGGGACCTGGCAGAGATCCATGTTTCCGGCGGGCAGAGGGGTTTGAATATCCGTTTATCGGTGACGGACCTGGCAAGATTGACCCAGGCAAAGTTTGGCGGGATCAGTCAGCCATTATCAGCAGACGAGAAATTTGAGTGATCAATTTTTCTCAAAAATACGAATCAGGGAGAAATCATCCAACCGGGATCCAGTGACCCGGCAGTAATCTTGCCCGAAAATTATTTGATTTGATACTTTGGATAGCCTGGAATTTATTCATCCCGGTAACGGGTGGCTTCGAATAATTGGGGAGCTTCTATATAGATCCCGCTCCCGCTGACAGCTATGGTTCCATCCGGTAGACGGATCTCGCCGGTTGCATGGATCTTTTTATCAACTCGTTCGGTAAAACGCGCTTCCAATTTCAACAATTGTCCCAGGGGCAATGGTCGTTTGTAATTGATCTCCAGGTTGACAACCGCCACATTAAACCCGGACCGCCAGACGGCTGCACCCATGGCTTCATCCAGGATGGCAGCCGAGGCTCCGCCGTGGGCGTGACCGGGAGGTCCCTGTTGGCTCAGGTCCAGGGTAAATTCAGAATAAATGGTGTTCTTTTCATCTGAAAACCAATTCAATCCGATCCCGTTGGGATTGGAAGATCCACATACGTAACAAATTCCGTGATCTGCTATTTTCTTCAATCGATCTGAATCCTTTATTCCATGATTGTGATAACAGCAACCAGATAGACCTCTGCTTGAATGATCAAAAAAATGTCAGGGGATCAACATATTCCTGTCCGCATTCATAAAATGAGTTCTATAGGCCTTCGTTTCTTCCAGTAAAGTACCGATCTCATTCCAGCATTTTACTGCAAGGGTTGAGTTTTTTCTGGAATTTCCGGCGATTAAGGCGAGTTTGTTGCCGGTATCCACTTTGAGATCGATCATGCCCTGGTAAGCCATCCACTCCAGTCCATGTCGAACGGTGTTTTCCCGTTGCGAGGTCGCCGCTGCCAGGTCTGCGTAGGAAGTGGCACCTTCCAGATGATTGAGTGCATATTTTACCAGCCCCATCAATTTTTTAATAAAAATATCTGGAGATAATAAATAAGGGGATCCTTTTAGCAAAATGATCTGCCCGGGATCGACAATATCCAATGCGGTTCCAAGGAGGCCCGGGGAGGCGGGTGGCGTCCAAATGACCATACATTCCGACCGGGCAAGGTTATTTCGGTCAGCAATTTTTATGGAAGCATTATTGATCTGGTAATCCTTGGCGAACGTGGACCTCTCTTCGCCTTCAACCCAAATGATCGATCCAGCGGGCAGGTTCTGGAGCAGGGAGCGTGGATCCTCCACCCGGCGATGATCGATGATCTCTTTTGCTGACCTTTCCGGTCGGGCGGGTTCATCCGTGGATAGGCGGAAATCGATGAATTCCATTTGAACCTGGCGGACACCCTTCCAATCGCTGGCGCGCAAGTTGTAAGCCAGGTCAAATTTTCCCTCCGGCAATCCTTCAATTCCGGCATTCCACCACAATACTTCTTGTTGGTTTCCGGATCCATCTTCGACAAGGAATTTTGCGTGTTCTTTTTGACGACCGATCCGTGACATGTTACCTGTCGTCAGGTTGTGGGAGGCAAGAATGGGTTTTGGATTTTCCGAACCAAACGGCGCGAGCAGTTCCATGGTGTCAGCCAGATCCATGTCCAGATCCTGGAGGGCAAATACTTTGTCCAATTGGATCACGGGTTCCAGTTGCTTACCCGCCAACTGGGCTGAGATGGATAATTCCAATTTTTCTGCAAATTCCGTTATCTTTTCCGGGTCTATGGACAAACCGGCAGCCATGGGATGCCCGCCAAAATTCAAGAGCAGGTCCTTATGTTCGGCAATGGCAGCCGATATGTTGACCCCTTCCATGGATCGGGCAGACCCGCGCGCCGGTTCATTGGCAGGGTTCGAGATCAATATGACCGGTCGATGATACTGGTCCACCAGGCGGCTGGCGGCAATGCCAAGGATACCGGCGGGCCAGGAGGGGTGAGCCAGGAGGATCAGATGTTTTTGGAGAATGGATTCATCCAGGGATATCTGCGTTTTAGCACCTTCGTACACCTGGCTTGTCAGCAGTTGCCGCTGGGCGTTCAATCCTTCCAGGATGGTGACAATGATCTTCGCCCGCGTGGGGTCGGTCGTGGTCAGGAATTCCACGGAGATATTTGCATCGTCCAACCGACCCAGGGCGTTCAAACGTGGTGCGATCAAGAATCCGATGTGTTCCTCGGTCAGGTTGGCTGGATTCAACCCGGCAACTTCCATTAAAGACTGCAATCCCAGCCTCTTGGTATGACGCAATGAAACCAATCCGCGTTGGACAAGATACCTGGCGTCTCCCTTTAAACCAGCCACGTCTGCCACCAACCCGAGTGCCACAAGGTCGAGATGCTTCGTGATCAGCTCTTCCCTGCTGAAACGGGCATAGAGTTCTTCCGCCAATTTGTATGCCACCCCTGCCCCTGACAACGTGATCAGAGGATGATCTTTTGGCAGAAACTTGGGGTTCGTGATCGCCACAGCCCGGGGTAATTCGGGGGGCAGGTCGTGGTGGTCGGTGACGAGGACATCCGCGCCACGGGAATTGCAGTAATCGATGGATTCATGCGCGCTGACCCCGGTATCGCAGGTCAGGATCAACCTGGCACCTTGATCGATGACCCGGGCAAGGTTGGGAATATTCAATCCATGGCTCTCTGTGCTGCGGATCGGGATATGGAAGGTCACCGCGGCACCCAGGTCACGGAGCATGGAGACCAGGATGGTCGTGGAGGTCTGTCCGTCCACATCAAAATCCCCCCAGACGCAAATGAGCTCATTCTTTCGGATCGAGTCTTCCACCCGGTCTGCCACAGCCAGCAAACCGGTCAATTCACCCGGGGGAGAAGGCGTGTACTGATCCGGATCAAGAAATGCTCTTACCTGTTCCGGAGTGACCAGTCCCAGGTGCGCAAGTCTCCCGGCAACCAGGGGGTCCAGGTCCGACAACGGGGGGTCGAAATGGTAGGATTTGGGTTCCAGCCAGATGGTCATAGGATATCAGGGACGAGGATCAATAGGGTGGACGGGATCGGATTTCAACACTGGATCAGAATTCGATCTCTGATACCTGGTCCAGGTCCAGAGTGGGCATATCCATCCCGCTCATGTTTTCATCATCCAGGGTGGCAGCAGAGATGCCGCGATCGCAATAAGATCGATAGGAACAATAATTGCATTTCTTCTCATCCGGTGTTAACGGGAATTGATCTTCCGTCTCGATCTGAGAGATCAATTGAGCGAGTTGCTGCGAGTCTCGTTCAGCTTGAGAAGTCGAATAAGGCAGGTGGATGGGTTGATCGGGGAAGTTCACCAGCCAATATACCATTTCGATCATTTCCGGGTCGATCGTTTCCTTTCCATCCAGTAAGAAACCACCTGCCCTTGACAATAGATTGCGGTACACCCTGGTTTGATAATGCGTCGACATCCATTCATGGCGCGGGAGTTTTTGATTGGTCTTCCAATCATAGATATAGACCTTATTCTGTCCCACCGCCACCAGGTCATATTTGGCGGTCAACCTGTGTTTTCCAACCTGCATGGTCAGATTTAATTCCGGATAAGTTTTATAGCCGCTCAAACCAAAATCGTAATGCTCGAAGTGTTCCCACCAATCGCTTAAGTTGGAAGATTCTGCCATGCGGGCAAGTTTTTCGGATGGCAAGCCAAGCCAGTATTGTTGGACCAGGCGGTGGAAGATTTCACCCGCCGCCTTTCGGCGTTCATTTTCAAGAACAGGTTCACTATCCACTGCCGGCCAGGCCAGTTGCTCTATGTAACGTAAATAGAAGCGCCGCTCGCAATCACGGTAATCTTGCAGCGAGGACTGGCTGAACGTAAAAGGGATTGGCAGGGAGGAGCGTTGGTTAATGACCATTTCCTTCAGTCAAGTTTTTTCCAGAAAGTTCTGACCACGTTGAATCAATCAAGAAATAATAATTGGATTTCTGTAAATAAATTTAATCACCAATGTCGCTAATTAAGTTGGATGAATGAAATTACTTTAAGGTATTGGTCAAACCAGCTATTAGAGCTTGTTTTTGGGTCGCATCCAGAATGGCATTTTTGTGGATGATGGTGTATTGCAGGGGAGGCATTTCCCCTTCGTTTATTTTTCCGATAATTTCATCTGTTCTTTGAGGTCCTACACCCCAATCGGAAAAATTCAACCTTCGGCGTCCTTCGACGACATCGCGATAGACCAACCAGGAGACCGGTGCAACATTGCTGTACCAGGGCCAGAATGTCAGATCACTATGACAATCGAAGCAGGCCACCTTTGTCAGGTCCCGGGTGGTGGGACTATCCCACTTCGGTTCCACCCCTGCTGCCGGGTTGTTATGATCTTTTCCGTAAGGGACCAATTGGATCGATCCGAAAAGTATGACCAATATCAAGACTGAATAAATGATCTTCTTCATAATTCCTCCATAGGTTCCACTTGAAAAATCGTTCTAAAAAATTGTATTCCCGATCCCGTCTAAGGGCAATGGCTTTTGCCAATCGTTCATCTTTTGAATTGTTCCCACCAACCCTGCAGAGCGATCACGGGAATGGCGGCTTTGATCTCATTCTTCCGGCCGGAATTCCAGGAGAGGATCAAATCACACCTGGCACGCGTGATCCCCACATAAAGCAACCGCAGGCGTTCGCGAATATAATCCTGTCTTGCCTCCTTGGTGGCTTGTCCTTCTTCATACCATTCATATTCATCTGCCCTGGTGGCAACTCTCAGTTGAGATAAAGCCTCGGCTTCCAGGTTCAGGTGGGAACGGATAAACCATTTTTCGGGGATAAAGGAATCATATTGCTGCCCGGAGGGGAAATCATAACTGTTCAAGGACATCAAATAGACCCGATCCCACTCGAGACCTTTGGCTTTATGCATGGTGGTAACCACAACTTTCCCCTTGTGGGTGCCCGGATCGAAGCCTGAATCATCCTGGCTGAAACCGATGAAATGACGCTCGTTTCGAGCGATGATCCCCAACTCACCGCTGAGTTCCGGCAGGCGCCAATCGGAATGATCGTCCGCGATCTGCCTGAGCAATAGAGCCAACTTGTAAGCCAGTGCCAGGTCGGATGGCTCGGTAAATAGATCCTGCGCCAGGGTCAGGACCATCTGGTCGATGGGCAATAAGGTGGTGCCATGCCAGCGGCGGATGACTTCGCTGAAAAGGGTCAGCTCTGCCAGCAGGGATCGTTTGGTCTCCTCCTGCACTTCCAGTAAATACGGTGTCTCTGGTAGAAGAGCCAACCAGTCATTTTCCGGATGGGGGGAGATGAATGCTTCCACCTGGCTGCATTTCCGCAGCAAAGTGGGAACGGATCTGTAAAATCCGTGTTCGTCCCCATCATCGGTTCTCCAGAGGCGACGCCAAACCTCATAGCAGCGTGCCAGTTTTGCCGGGGATTGGGGATCCGCCAGGTAGGCGACCACATTGCCAAGAGCACCGGCAGTGGCACGGGTGGCGGTCGTGCTGGTAAGGTATTCCACGAATTCGATCTTTCGTTTCTTTAGTTCTTCCACTACTTCCGAGCCGCGTGCGTTACGCGGGGTCAGCACTGCCACCGTCCGATCCTTATGATCCGGCAGCCAACTCTCGATCGAATCCACCACAGCCTGTATCTCCCCGGTCGGGGTCAAATTCTCTTCCAGGAATATGATGCCTGCAGGGTTATCCGGGGGATTCTGTTGAGGGTCACCCTGGGGAACAGGTCTGATATCGGGCGGCGCCAGCAAGGCATCTTGGACGGCTGGGAATGGGTGTTCTGTCATTACCCAGTGGACCAGGTGGTTTGCCATGTGGATGATGGATGGTTGGGAGCGTCCAGATTCAGGCAGGTCATAATGAGAATCAGCTTCCGAAGCAATGAAACGCCGCAAGAACCAGGGATTGGCGGTCGTGAACGATTCAAAGATCGCCTGGTTGGGGTCTCCCACCCGCACCCAGTTCCCATTCTCACCGGTCAGGGTACGCAGGATCTGCTCCTGGAGCTGGCTGCTGTCCTGGGACTCGTCTTCCAAAATTACCGGCCAGCGGTAACGCAGACGTTCCAGGAACTCCGTGTCCATTTCCAACAGGTTCAATGCCAGCCGGATCAGGTCATCAAAATCGACAGCCCCCCGGTAGGTCAGCGCCCGCTGGTAATGGGCATAAATTTCACATCCCATCTGTGCCAGTGGCAAAGGCGCTGGCTGTTTATCCAATTCCATCTGCAGGTCTGCGGGCATCAAGCGCAGGTCTTTGGCAGAGCGAATAAAACTCAATGCCATACTATTTATGAGTTCAGGCAGAGGTTTGTTGCGAAGATTTTTGCGTTTGTATTCATCCAGGTCCTGGTCCAGGTAATCATCGAAGAAATCCGGATGAGTCTTTAACCAGGTCTGCGAAGCCTCATTCCGGATCCGGATGGCTTCCCTCTCATCAATTATTTGAAATCTTTCTTCCAAACCGACCAGGGCGGGTTTTTCCCGGACGATGTCATGGGCAAGACCATGCAGCGTACGAACCCGATATCCCATCTGTGGCAGCAAACCTTGTTCGGCGATGAAGCCGCCGATCCGGCTGGAAAAGTTTTCTACAGCGGAATTGACCAGGGTGACAACCAGCACTTCCTGTTCCGGACCCAGGTCTCCTCTGGCGATGATCTCTGCCGCCAGGCGCGAAAGTGTCCAGGTCTTTCCTGAACCTGGGACCGCCGAGATGCCCATCTTCCCGCTTCGATAAGACAGGATATCTTTTTGTGAGGATCTTGGCTGGAAGGACATGATCGTTTATTCGGAAAAGAGGAAGAGAGGAAGCTCGAAGATCCTTGTCAATGTTGGATATGATCCGACTTGGTCTTTATCGCCGCCTGGGAGAGTTCTATGGCGATCTGTTTCAAGATAAGGTTCGTTGTTTCGGTTGGAAACTTGGTTGAAATGGGTACATTCTGATTATTTGCCAGGGTCAGGTTGCTCATCATGTAAGGTATGGTCATGCGGATGTTCATTCCCAGCAATTTTTCTGCTTCTGCTTTCGACAGACCTTCAAGTCCCACCGCACGGTTGAGAATGGGATATAAGTAATCCTGGCTGATATTCTGCTTCAACAGATAGTCAACTGTCCGCTTGGTCAATGTGACCGAGCTGACATCGTTGCTCAAGACCAATACAATCACATCTGCTTCCTGGATGATCGGGAGGCTAATACGTGAGAAGGACCGTCCCAGGTCAACCAGGGTATAGTCATAAGATTTACGCAGGATCTGAATGATATGGTGGGAATTATTGACATTGAAAGAACTGGAGACTCCCGGATCCGGCGAGCCTGGTAACAAATGAAGACTCCAATTGTTGGGTTTGATCATCTTCTCCCGGAAATATTCGGGAGTGATCTTTTCTTTTTCTTGCATCGAAACTTCCACAATATTAAATGGATCACTAACGCCGGTTATTAATGAAAGCGAGCCAATGGGGAGGACCAGGTCAACCAGAGTGACCGTGGATTTTGTCATAACCCGTGAAAGTTCCATGCCGATATTGGCACATAATGAGGATGTCCCAACACCACCCTTGGCACTGACAAAAACCGCCAGGGCTCCATGTGTTTCTACATTAACCTTCGTTTTGGCATCTTCTACCAATTTCTTTATGTTATTAAGAAAACTCATCACTGCCTGGCCGGACTTACCGTAATAATCGTTCGCACCAGATTTCAGATACCGGTCCATTTCTTCCGGATCCATCTGGTTGCTGAATACAACGATCGGTGTGTTTGCCAGGCTGATCTCCTGTCGAACTTTGGCGATAATGGCTTCTGCGCTCAAGTCCGCCAATGCTGAATCACATGTGATGAGATCGGGTGTGAATTGCATGATCTTATGCAAACCATCCTGACCAAGCTCAGCCTCAAGGACCGTGTAATTTTGCTTCTTGAGAACAGTGACCAAAAAAGCCCGGCTGGTTTCATCTGGATCTATAACAAGGATCCTGGTTCCGTCCATAGCGCTGTCTCCTTATAAGATGAAAAAGAACATATGAAGGAAATTAATATTAAAGAAAGGATTATTGAAAGATTATACCATCCCGGAAAATTGGCCGGTTTAATGCAGAGAAGTTCACCGGGCGAGTTGAAATACTCCTTGAAAAGCCTTAAGCAATTGACTTCTCTGTTCATAGCCTGTTTCACCCAAATTGCTGATCCCCAAATAGAGCCTGCTTTTGCAGCGATGCAGCAACCCAGACACCAAGCGTGCCAGCGCTCTTTGGTTGGCGGCAACCTCATCTGAATCTGTCCAGAGACGCGATCCTGAAGGCGAGCCGCTCTCCCAGTTTCGGCTGAGGACATACGGGTGGGTTAATGGTTGGTGCAACCGTTCCACCCATCCGTTCGATCCGGGGTCCAGCCAGAATTGAACTTCAGCCGGTTGGTTCATCATCAAAAAGGTGTATGCGGGGGAGATCAGCACGGCTTCCTGCACCCCGGGATTCCAGGCTTCCATGTATTGCGCTGCCAGGACTCCATCATTCAGCAGGTGGATATACTCCATGCCCACCTCCGGCCTTCTCTCCATCTGAAATAAATAAGCCGGGTCGATCACCTGTCTGAATTTGCGCACCGACTCAATCAGGCTGGTTGCCACGCGGGCTGCATCGAAATTGTCATGAAATCCAAAACCAGGTTGGGAAAGGATCTCCCCAAATAAGCGACGCAGGAAATGATCAAAGGGTTGAGGGCTTTCCGTGCGATAAAGATCCAACCAGTTCTTTAATTGCGTATAGTGATTGCCAAATGAAAAAGTAATGCGATCCTGTAGACCAGCGGTTATCTGATCGAAAGGTGCAAGGGTGAGATCCTTTGGTTGATAGGTGTTGGTGGTCAGAAGTTGTGCCCGTACCAGGTCCATATTTTGGATGCAAAAGAGATATGTATAAGCGACATCAAAGTTGGAGGGATGAATATTCCAGGCGGGGTGGGCGATTGCAGAAAGGGTGAGCAAGGCCTGGCTGGCAGGTTCATCTCTCAGGGAACGGGATGGGCGGAAGGAGCGGGTTGGAATATCTAGTGCATCCAGGCGGTTCACCAATGAAAAACGCAGGGAGTCGGACATGAAGGGAGCCAGGATGACGATATTGGCAGGGGACACTTTTTCGTTGTGGACAAGACCGGCTACTTCATTGGAAACCCATTCGATCATCTGGGGGTAAAAACGGATGTTGGTGGGGAAGATGGCAGGCAGCTCGGGCAGATTCTCATCATTCGATCCGGGTCCCTGATGAGGTTGCCGGGGTGATGAAAAAACCAGTTGGAAGGCTTTATCCAGCGCGTCAATTTGGGGGGACATGACGAAGGAAGAATCCATGACCAGTTTCTGAGCACATTGCTCATGCAATCTCACGGCTGATTCGATGTCAGCCCCCAGGAATTGCCTGAAACCGCCTCCTTCATCAAAGACAAACAAGGCGGAGGCAAGATCAGGCAGCCAATCCAGAATTAGATCATGGGCCCGGGGAGTGTCCTCCTCCGGATTGTCATAAATTAGGTGCTGGTAAGTCTGCAGAATATATTTACGGACAATGGGGTTGAGCCAGAGTACATTGCAGAATATCTCCATTTGCAATGAGAAATCCAGTAAATTCTTCTCAAGGCAGTATTTTCTAAATCGGTTGGCACAATCCTGAACATCAGAGAAAACCCTGCGCTGCGCAGGATCACCCGCCCAGGCAGATTCCAGACGCGAGCTTATTTCGCTATAGGGAAAGCCGATCGAGGCAGCTTTATTCAAGTTGTCAATGATCTGGCTGTAAAGTCGGTTTCGGTCGATCACCACGGACTCGAAATAACCTTCGTCCAGCAGCGGGCGAACCAGATGAGCCATGTGATATTGGGCGGTTTCGAGGGTGAGGAAAATGGGAGGTTGATTGATGTGTGAAAAACCTGCCTGTTCTGCAACCAGGGGCCAAAACAGGTCCACGGTTCGACGCGCCAGGCCTCCGATCGTCAACATGTCAACCACACCACCGGCGGGCAGCGAATTCTTTGACAAAGCCATCAGATAAGGGTTTGCCAGGGTCCGTTGAGGGGTGAGCACCAGGATGGAATTTGCCGGTACACCATGGTGGATCAGGTAAACCATCCGTGCCACAGCGGCAGTTGTTTTGCCACAGCCTGCCGGACCGGATACGGAAACCTTCCCTTGCATGGGCAGATCACGTATGGCTGATTGTGGGCTGGTCAGGTTCACCATGACTCTAGATTAGCGGAATGAAGAAGGTTTGTCAATGGCAAATTCAAAAAGGATCATGCCTCTGCATGATTTGATTAATTCTTATCATCTGTGGGATAATATTGGAAGAGATCTGTTAGTCGAATAAAGGAGCGGAATATGGCATTTATTAAAGAGTTGTTCCATGCGTTGACCGTTTTACATCCTCTGCATACCTTGATCGTTCACTTCCCGGTCGCCCTGACATCAGCGGCATTTTTCTTTATCCTGCTGGCGCTCTGGAAAAAGAGCTCGATCCTGGAGCAGGTTGCATTTGCAAACCTTTCCCTGGCATCTGTCAGTGTGATCGTTGCCGGGTTGACCGGTCTGCGGGATAATTTGATTTTTTATCATGGTGCCGCTCCCAATGTAAATGTAAAGATCATTCTGGCAATTATCTTATTTGTGTTATCAGCAACCGTCTCCATTTGGAGATGGAAAAGGCAAGATATATTTACAAAATCATCCACGCGCTGGATCTACTCTGCAGCTTACCTGGTCTGTTTCATGATCGTGACGGTCATTGCATTCCT
>Ga0315271_10002636_pt1 | contig 11257 bp, 4 predicted proteins | sample C3_top_MG_FD_204664 | JGI IMG/M metagenome (GOLD analysis project Ga0315271, IMG submission 204664) | Sediment microbial communities from Yellowstone Lake, YNP, Wyoming, USA - C3_top | ecosystem: Environmental > Aquatic > Freshwater > Lake > Sediment | place: USA: Wyoming | collected 2017-08-01
GGCAGTCGACGTGGGCGTAGTGACGCTTGTCCGTCTCGTACTCGACGTGCGCGGTGGCGATGGTGATGCCGCGCTCGCGCTCTTCCGGCGCCTTGTCGATCATGTCGAACGCGGTGAACTCGGTGTTACCACCACGGTTGTGCAGCACGAGCGTGATCGCAGCGGTGAGTGTGGTCTTGCCATGGTCGACGTGACCGATGGTGCCCACATTCATGTGCGGCTTGCTGCGGTCAAACTTCTGCTTGGCCATGTCTGCTACTCCTTTTCCCGAAACCCGGAGGTTGAGGTCACACAAAAATCGGCGCGGCGGCCTGCCGCACCAAAGGTCGGCAGTATACATGAAGCTGGCCTGCTTGAGCAAACAGCGTAGCGTTCGTCGCAGGTCACCCGCCACGCACCTTGGTGACGATGTCCTGGGCGATGGCTGCCGGCACTTCGGCGTAGTGCTTGAACTGCATGGTGTAGGTGGCGCGACCCTGCGTCGCCGAACGCAGGTCGGTGGCGTACCCGAACATCGTCGAGAGCGGCACCGTGGCGTTGATGACCTGCGCGTTGCCGCGCGGCTCCATGCCGTCGATGTGGCCGCGACGTGAGCTGATGTCGCCCATGACGTCGCCCATGAAGTCGGCCGGCGTGACGACCTCGACGGCCATCATCGGCTCCAGCAGGACGGGCCTGGCCTTCTGGGCCGCGTTCTTGAACGCCAGCGAGCCGGCGATCTTGAACGCCATGTCCGAGGAGTCGACCTCGTGGTAGCTGCCGTCGACGAGGGTCACTTTGATGTCGACCATGGGGTAACCGGCGAGGACGCCGGTGCTCATGGCCTCCTGGATGCCGTCGTCGACCGACGGGATGTAGTCCCGGGGCACGACGCCGCCCATGATCTTGCTCTCGAACTCGTAGCCGCCGCCTTTGACGTTCGGCTCCATGTTGATGCGGACGTGGCCGTACTGGCCGCGGCCCCCGCTCTGGCGGACGAACCGGCCTTCGACCTTCTCGACCTTGTTGCGGATGGTCTCGCGATAGGCGACCTGGGGCCTGCCGACGTTGGCGTCGACGCCGAACTCGCGTGTGAGGCGGTCGACGATGATCTCGAGGTGCAGCTCGCCCATGCCCTGGATGATGGTCTGCCCCGTCTCCTCGTCGGTGAAGACGCGGAACGTGGGGTCCTCTTCGGCCAGGCGCTGCAGCGAGTTGCCGAGCTTCTCCTCGTCGGCCTTGGTCTTGGGCTCGATGGCGACCATGATGACCGGCTCGGGGAACTCCATGGACTCGAGGATGACCGTCTTGGACGGGTCACACAGCGTGTCGCCGGTGCTGGTGACCTTGAGGCCGACGGCGGCGGCGAGCTCGCCCGCATAGATCTCGTCGCGGTCCTCGCGGTGGTTGGCGTGCATCTGCAGGATGCGGCTGATGCGCTCGCGCTTGTCCTTGCTCGAGTTCAAGACGTAGGAGCCGGCCTTGAGCGTGCCGGAGTAGACGCGGAAGTAGGTGAGCTTGCCCACGTAGGGGTCGACGGCGACCTTGAAGGCCAGCGCCGAGAACGGAGCGTCGTCTGCGGTCTGCCGCGTGACCTCTTCGCCGCCCGGCTTGATGCCGGCGACGGGCGGCACGTCGACCGGCGACGGCAGGAAGTCGACGATCGAGTCCATGAGCGGCTGCACGCCCTTGTTCTTGAAGGCGGAACCGCAGAGGACGGGCGTGATGCTGATGTCGAGCGTCGCCTGGCGGATGACCTCGCGCAGGTGCTCGGGAGTGATCTCTTCACCCTCGAGGTACGCCTCCATCAAGTGGTCGTCGTGGTCGGCGATGGACTCGACCAGCTTGAGACGGTACTCGTCCGCAAGCTCCCGGTGATCGTCCGGGATGTCCGTGATCTCGAAGTCGGTGCCGAGTTCGTCGAGGTAGATGGTGGCGTTCATCTCGATGAGGTCGATGATGCCGCGGAAGTCGGCCTCGCGGCCGATGGGGATCTGCAGCGCCACGGGGTTGGCCCCGAGGCGGTCGACCATCATCTCGAGGCCGCGATAGAAGTCCGCGCCGATGCGATCCATCTTGTTGACGAAGGCGATACGCGGGATGCCGTACTTGTCGGCCTGCCGCCAGACGGTCTCGGACTGCGGCTCCACGCCGCCGACCGAGCAGAACAGGGCGATGGCGCCGTCGAGCACGCGCAGGCTCCGCTCCACCTCCATGGTGAAGTCCACGTGCCCGGGCGTGTCGATGATGTTGATCTGCGTATCGCGCCAGGACACAGTGGTCGCGGCCGATGTGATCGTGATGCCGCGCTCCTGCTCCTGCGCCATCCAGTCCATGACCGCCGCGCCTTCGTGGACCTCGCCGATCTTGTGCGTCTTCCCCGTGTAGTAGAGGATGCGCTCGGTCGTCGTGGTCTTGCCGGCGTCGATGTGCGCCATGATCCCGATGTTGCGTGTCTTATCCAGCGAAAACTGTCGCATACTGCTTATCGTGTTCCTTCCATGCGAAAGCCCCTCACCGACGAAGGTCAGTGAGGGGCCCTCGGCGGATTACCAGCGATAGTGTGCGAAGGCCTTGTTCGCCTGCGCCATACGGAAGATGTCGTCCTTCTTCTTGAACGCGCCACCCTGACCGGCCAGAGCGTCGAGCATCTCGGCGCCCAGGCGCTCTGCCATGACCTTCTCGCGGCGGTCGCGGGCGAAGCCGACCAGCCAGCGGATGGCGAGCGTGCGGGCGCGACGGCCGGGCACCTCGACAGGCACCTGGTACGTGGCGCCGCCGACGCGCCGGCTGCGGACCTCGAGGTGCGGCGTGAGCGCCTGGATGGCGTCCTGCAGCACCTCGACCGGGTCGCGGCCGGTCTTTTCGCGCACGATCTCCAGCGCGCCGTAGACGATCTGCTCGGCCGTGCTCTTCTTGCCGTCCAGCAGGACCTTGTTGATGACCTGCGTGACGAGTTTGCTGTTGTACACGGGATCCGGGAGGACTTCCCGGCGCGTGACGGTGCCTCTGCGCGGCATGCTCTACCTCACCCCTTCGCCTTGGATCCGTAGCGCGAACGCGCCTTCTTGCGGTCGGCTACGCCCGAGGCGTCGAGAGAGCCGCGGATGACCTTGTAACGCACGCCCGGCAGGTCCTTGACACGGCCGCCACGCACGAGCACCACAGAGTGCTCCTGCAGGTTGTGGCCGATGCCGGGGATGTAGGTCGTGACCTCCATGCCATTGACCAGCCGCACACGGGCGACCTTGCGCAGGGCGGAGTTCGGCTTCTTGGGGGTCACCGTGTAAACGCGCGTGCAAACGCCGCGCTTCTGGGGCGAACCCTTGAGCGCCGGGGTCTTCGAACGCTTGATCTTGCTCTCACGCCCCTTGCGGACGAGCTGGCTGATGGTTGTCATCTGACCTCTCTGGTCTTTCTCATGTACGCCGCTGTGGACAACGGCCATGTAGTGTAGCGAAACGGGGCTGCGGCCGCAACATCTGCGGGTCGGCGGCCGCAGCCCCGTGCGTGATTCAGGCTCGATCCGGGGTCAGTCGACCCCGCCGTCGACGCTGTCGAAACCCCACGCCGGGTCGCCCGTCATCAGACGGTCGGCCTCGGCCAGCGCCTCGGCCTGGCCGGCAGGATGGATCTCCACGCCGCGGTAGCGGCGCAGGCCGGTGCCGGCCGGGATGAGCTTGCCGATGATGATGTTCTCCTTGAGGCCGGCGAGATTGTCGACCTTGCCCTCGATGGCCGCGTCGGTGAGCACCTTGGTCGTCTCCTGGAAGGAGGCGGCGCTCAGGAAGCTCTCGGTGGCCAGCGACGCCTTGGTGATGCCGAGGATGATCTCCTCGGCCTCGGCGAGCTCGGCGCCGTCGGCGGCCATGCGCTCGTTCTCCGCCGTGAACTGGTAGCGGTCGACGAGCTGGCCGGGCAGGAACGTGGTGTCCCCGGCCGTCACGAGGCGCACCTTGCGCATCATGCGCCGCACGATGAGCTCGATGTGCTTGTCGTTGATCTCGACGCCCTGCGAGCGGTAGACCTCCTGCACCTCGTTGACGAGGTACTTCTCGGTGGCCGTCGCCCCGGCGTGCTTGAGCACGTCGGCCGGGTAGAGCGAGCCGGGCGTGATCTGCGTGCCCTCCTCGACCCAGTCGCCGTCCTCGACCATCACGTGCGTGCGACGGGCGGCGATGACATACTCCTTCGCCGCGCCCTCGTCCGGCGTGATCGTGACCTTGCAGCCACGCTCGGTGTCCTCGATGGCCACGCGGCCGGTCACTTCGGCGATGCGCGCCACGCCCTTGGGCTTGCGCGCCTCGAAGAGCTCGACGACGCGCGGGAGGCCGTGGGTGATGTCGGCGCCGGCGATGCCGCCGGTGTGGAACGTGCGCATCGTGAGCTGCGTGCCCGGCTCGCCGATGGACTGCGCCGCGACGTGACCGACGGCGTCGCCGATCTCGGCGGGCGCGTTGTTGGCGAGCGCGTAGCCGTAGCACTTCTGGCAGACGCCGATCTCGGCGTCGCACTTGAGCACGCTGCGGACCGGCACCATCGGGTCGGTCTGCGAGCTGCGCGCGAGGATCTCGAGGATCTGGTTGCGCGTCTCGACGTCGATGTGCGTGTCGCGTTCGAACACGACTTCACCGGTCTCTTCCTCGATGACGGCGTCACCGAGGTGCCGGCCGAGAAGGTTCTCGTTGGGCTCGTGCGTCCACATGGCCATGTTGGCCGCGGCCGCCTTGCCCTGCTTGACCTTGACCTTGGCGTTCGGCAGCGTCGAGTAGACCTCGCGGAGGAGGCCGATCTGGGCGGGGCCGATCTTCTCGCCCTTCTTGAGGACGACACGGTCGCTGCGCGGCCGCTTGACGTCCTCGGCGAGGGTCGTGCCCTCCAGCAGCGGGTTCTCCTCACGCCGGCGGGACCAAGGCGACATCGGCACCCATTCTTTGGTGCCGCAGTCTTCCTCGCTCACGGTGACGTCCTGGCACACGTCCACCAGACGGCGGGTGAGGTACCCGGAGTCGGCGGTGCGCAGGGCGGTGTCCGCGAGGCCCTTGCGGGCGCCGTGGGTGGAGATGAAGAACTCGAGCACGGAGAGGCCCTCGATGAAGCTCGACTTCACCGGCTGCTCGACGATCTCGCCCTTCGGATTGGCCATCTGGCCGCGCCAGCCGGCGAGCTGCCGGATCTGCTTGATGTCGCCGCGGGCGCCGGAGGTGGCCATCATGTAGATCGGGTTGAGCGGATTGAAGTTGGCCCGGGTGGCCGCGGTGATCTGGACGTCGGCTTCACGCCAGATCTCCTGCACCTTGCCGCGCCGCTCCTCCTCGGAGAGGAAGCCGTTGTTGTACTCCTCGCGGAGCTGGTCGACCATGGCCTCGTGGGTGCGGAGGATCTCCGCCTTCTCCTTGGCCGGCACGACCACGTCGTTTTTGGACACGGTGACCGCAGCGCGGGTCGCGAAGTGGAACCCGACCTCTTTGAACACGTCGAGGATGCGGGCGACCTTGTTGGCGCCGTAGAGAGCGACCAGCTTGTTGATGAAAGCGGCCAGCCCCTTCTTGGTCATCGTGTAGTTGATGTACGTGTAGTCGCCCTCGTACCCGTCACCGAGGACCTCACGCAGGCCCTCCTCGACGCGCATGTTGAACAGGCCGCGACCGATGGTCGTGACCACACGCTCGCCGCTCGGGAGACGGAGCAGGATCGGGCGGCGCGTGAACTCGGCGACGCCCTCCTCGCGCTTCTCAGGCACTTCGCGCTGGTCGAGGATGCGCTGCTCCCAGGCCCGCTGGACCTCTTCGTAGCCGCTGTAGGCGTGGAGCTGCTTGCCGAAGTGGTCCGGCTGCGCCTCGCTCAGATCGTCCTCGCCGTGATACGTGAGGTAGTACACGCCGATGACCATGTCCTGGCTCGGCACGGCGATGGGCTTGCCGTGCGCCGGCGACAGGATGTTGTTGGTGCTGAGCATGAGCACGCGGGCCTCGGCCTGCGCCTCCCAGCTCAAGGGCAGATGGACGGCCATCTGGTCGCCGTCGAAGTCGGCGTTGAACGCCGCGCAGACGAGCGGATGGATCTGGATGGCCTTGCCCTCGACGAGCAGCGGCTCGAACGCCTGGATGCCGAGCCGGTGCAGTGTCGGCGCGCGGTTCAGCATGACGGGATGCTCGGTGATGACCTCTTCGAGGATGTCCCAGACCTCGGGCACCATCGACTCGACCATCTTCTTGGCCGCCTTGATGTTCTGGACCATCTTGCGGCCCACGAGGCGGCTCATGATGAACGGCTTGAAGAGTTCGAGCGCCATCATCTTGGGGAGGCCGCACTGGTGCATCTTGAGGTGCGGCCCGGCCACGATCACGGAGCGGCCCGAGTAGTCGACGCGCTTGCCGAGCAGGTTCTGACGGAACCGGCCTTGCTTGCCCTTGAGCATGTCGCTGAGCGACTTGAGCGGGCGGTTGCCGGGGCCCGTCACCGCGCGGCCGCGGCGGCCGTTGTCGAACAACGCGTCGACGGCCTCCTGCAGCATGCGCTTCTCGTTGTTGACGATGATGTCCGGCGCCTGCAGGTCCAGCAGCCGCTTGAGGCGGTTGTTCCTGTTGATGACGCGCCGGTAGAGGTCGTTGAGGTCGCTGGTGGCGAACCGGCCGCCGTCGAGCTGCACCATGGGGCGCAGCTCCGGCGGGATGACCGGGATCACGTCCAGGACCATCCACTCAGGATGGTTGCCGCTGCGCAGGAAGGCCGAGACGACCTTGAGGCGCTTGACGGCGCGGGCCTGACGCTGGCCCTTGGCCGTGTGGATGGTCTCGCGCAGCTCGGTCGCCTCGTTGTCGAGGTCGACCCCCTTGAGCAGCTCGCGCACGGCCTCGGCCCCGGTCCCGCCCTTGAAGTACACACCGAAGCTCTCCGGCTCGTAGCCGGACTCGCGGCCGAACATGCGCTCCATCTGCTGGTAGAGCGCCTCGTCGCCGATGACGTCGCGCCCTGCGATGGTCTTGAACTGCTCCCACGCCTTGTCGATCTGCTCTTTGGCGTGTTCCACGTTCTTGAAGCCGCGGTCGATGTAGTCGTCGCGCAGCTTGTCGGTCTTGGTGCGCTGAAGCTTGATCTCGTCGGGGCCGAGAGCCGCGGCGTTCATGGCGATGCGGCGGTACGACTCGTAGATATCGAAGTAGTTGAAGTACCCGAACTCGTCCTCGGGGTCGGAGTCGCGGTGGAAGTCGTCGACGTCGCGCGCGCCGTCGAGGACCTCGACGACCTCGTCGTGCATGGCCTCGATCGCGCCGCGGCGGACCTCGGCGTAGAGGTCGTACCGCGCCTTGATCTCGTCGATCTTCTCCTGGAGCATCAGGAGGTCGTTGTCGCGGCGCTCGGCGTCGACGGAGATGATCACGTAGCTGCCGCCGAAGTAGAGCACCTTCTCGAGTTCCTTGGGGGCGATGTCGAGCAGGTAGCCCATGCGCGACGGCACGCCCTTGAAGAACCAGATGTGGCTGACGGGTGCGGCCAGCCGGATGTGGCCCATGCGCTCGCGACGCACCTTGGCGCGAGTGACCTCGACGCCGCAGCGCTCGCAGATGATGCCCTTGTAGCGCACGCGCTTGTATTTGCCGCAGTAGCACTCCCAGTCCTTGGTGGGACCGAAGATGCGCTCGCAGAACAGACCGTCACGCTCGGGCTTCAGCGTGCGGTAGTTGATCGTCTCGGGCTTGGTGACCTCACCCTTGGACCACGTCTCGATCTGCTTGGGCGATGCGAGCCCGATCCGGATCGAGTCGAAGTTGTTAATGTCGATCACTATGCGCTCCCTCTGCCTAGGCGGGGTCAGTCTTCGTCGGTGTCGGCGTCGTCGGACTCGGGGTCCGCGGCGTCGAGGTCCAGGATGTCGTCGAGGTCCGGCAGTTCGACGCCGTCTGCGGCTACGAACGTCGCGACCTCACTCGACAGTGCGGCGGCGGCGGCGAGCAGATCCTGCGTCGCCGCGACGGTGTCGCCGTCATCCTCGATGACCGGCACGACCTCGCCGTCGTCGAGCACCGGCCCTGTGCCGGCGCCGATGACGTCCTGCAGTGCCGACGAATCGACGCCGACCTGCTCCAGCTCGCCGGCCTCGGCCTGCTGACGGCGCAGGCCGGCGCTGAGGTCGATGCCCAGCTCTTCGGCGGCGCGGAGGAGATCGTCGTCCTCCTCGCGGACCTCGAGCACGTCGCCCTCCTCGCTCTGGACGCTCATGTCGAGAGCCAGGCTCTGGATCTCCTTCATGAGCACCTTGAACGACTCGGGGATGTTGGGCTTGGCGATGTTCTCACCCTTGACGATCGCCTCGTAGGCCTTGACGCGGCCCACGGTGTCATCGGACTTGATGGTGAGCATCTCCTGGAGCACGTACGCGGCTCCGTACGCCTCGAGCGCCCAGACCTCCATCTCGCCGAAGCGCTGGCCGCCGAACTGGGCCTTGCCGCCCAGGGGCTGCTGCGTCACGAGCGAGTACGGGCCGGTGCTGCGCGCGTGGATCTTGTCGTCCACGAGATGCAGCAGCTTGAGGATGTACATGTAGCCGATGGTGACCTTGTTGTCGAAGCGCTCGCCGGTGCGGCCGTCGTACAGCCACACCTTGCCCGAGCACTGGCGGCCCGCCGGCTCCTTGCGGTTGATCTTGAACTCGACCGGGTTGTCGGGGGTCTCCTCGCTGCTGCGGATGAGCAGCTCGTCGATCTCCTCGATGGTGGCGCCGTCGAACACGGGGGAAGCCACGCGCACCGGCGAGTTGCTCGGCGCGGCGGCCTTGTCGGCCGTGTAACCGGCGTGCGCCGCCCAGCCGAGGTGCGTCTCGAGCACCTGGCCGATGTTCATCCGGCTCGGCACGCCGAGCGGGTTGAGGATGATCTCGACGGGCGTACCGTCCTCGAGATGCGGCATGTCCTCTTCGGGCACGATCTTGGAGATGACGCCCTTGTTGCCGTGCCTGCCGGCGAGCTTGTCGCCCTCGGCGATCTTGCGCTTCTTGGCGACGTAGACGCGCACGAGCTCGTTGACGCTCGGCGGGAGCTCGTCGCTGTTCTCGCGCGAGAAGATCTTCACGTCGATGACCTTGCCGCCCTCGCCGTGCGGCACCTTGAGGCTGGTGTCGCGCACCTCGCGTGCCTTCTCCTTGAAGATGGCGCGGATGAGCTTCTCCTCGGCGGTGAGCTCGGTCTCGCCCTTGGGGGTGACCTTGCCGACCAGGAGGTCGCCGGAGTTGACCTCGGCGCCGATGCGGACGATGCCGCGCTCGTCGAGGTCCTTGAGCGACTCCTCCGAGCGGTTCGGGATGTCGCGGGTGATCTCTTCATCGCCGAGCTTGGTGGTGCGCGCGTCGACCTCGTACTCCTCGATATGGATCGAGGAGAGGAGGTCGTTCTTCACGACCTTCTCGCTCAGGATGATGGCGTCCTCGAAGTTGAAGCCCTCCCAGCTCATGAACGCGACCAGGAGGTTGCGGCCGAGCGCGAGCTCGCCGGAGTCGGTGGACGATCCGTCGGCGAGCACGGCGCCCTGAGGCACCTTGTCGCCGGGAAACACGATCGGCTTCTGGTGGATCAGCGTGCCCTGGTTGGAGCGCATGAACTTGACCAGGTCGTAGGTATCCACGTCGCCCTTGCCGGCGTCGATCTCGATGTGGTCGGCGTCGACGTAGGCGACCTTGCCGCCGCGCTCGGCGACGATCACGTCGCCGGTGTCCACGGCGGCCCTGTACTCCATGCCGGTGCCGACATACGGCGCCTCGGCGTGGAGCAGCGGCACCGCCTGGCGCTGCATGTTGGAGCCCATGAGCGCGCGGTTGGCGTCGTCGTGCTCGAGGAACGGGATGAGGGCCGTCGCGACCGACACGAGCTGCGTCGGGCTGACGTCCATGAAGTCGATGTCGGCCGGCGGCACCTGGACGATGTCCGCGCCGGCACGCGTCCGCGCAAGCACGAGGTCTTCCTCGAACTTGCCGGTCTTGGCGTCGAACGGAGCGTTCGCCTGGGCGATGGTCACCCAGCGGATCTCCTTGGTCTTGGGATCGATGATCTCCTCTTCCTCTTCCGAGGCGTCGAGGTACACGATCTCGTCGGTCACCTTGCCCTTGACCACCCTGCGATACGGGGCGCGGATGAAGCCGAACTCGTCCACGGTCGCCATGGAAGCCAGCGAGCCGATGAGACCGATGTTCGGGCCTTCAGGCGTCTCGATCGGGCACATGCGGCCGTAGTGGGTCGGGTGCACGTCGCGCACTTCGATGGGCGCGCGCTCGCGCGTCAGGCCGCCGGCGCCGAGTGCGCTCAGACGGCGACGATGCGTGAGGCCCGACAGCGAGTTGGTCTGGTCCATGAACTGCGAGAGCTGCGAGGAGCCGAAGAACTCCTTGAGCGCCGCGACGACCGGCCGGATGTTGACCAGCGTCGCCGGCACGATGGTGTCCGGGTCCTCGGTGGTGAGGCGCTCGCGGATGACGCGCTCCATGCGCGCGAGGCCGATGCGGAACGCGTCCTGCACCAGCTCGCCGACGGTACGCAGGCGGCGGTTGCCGAAGTGCTCGTACTCGTCGATCTCGTGGGCGATCTCTTCGCGGCGCGTGGCGAGGAACTGGCCCGCGTCGGCCGCGTAGTCCTTGACCTCGACCTCGTTGCCGTCGGCATCCACTCCAACGCCCAGTTTGATCGGGAGGGAGATGAGCCGCTTGATGAGCTCGATGATGTCTTCGTTCACGAGCACGCGCACGTCGGCATCCGGCCGGTCGGCCGGCTTGATGTGGTTGTGCAGGCGGACGTTGAGCTTGTGCCGGCCCACGCGCGAGAGGTCATAGCGCTTGGGGTCGAAGAACAGGCCCTTGAGCATCGCCGTGGCGCCGTCGAGCGTCGGCGGCTCGCCGGGGCGCTGCTTGCGGAAGAGCTCGACCAGCGCCTCTTCCTGCGAACCGGTCGTGTCCTTCTCGACGGTGTTGCGGATGTAGACCGAGTCGTCGAAGAGGGCGAGGAGCTCGTCGTTGGCGCCGTAGCCCATGGCGCGCAGCAGTACCGTGACCGGGAACTTGCGCTTCCGGTCGATGCGCACGTTCACGACGCCCTTCTTGTCGATCTCGAGCTCGAGCCACGAGCCGCGCTGGGGCATGAGGTTCGCGACCAGGACCTGCTTCTCGCGCTCGGCTTGCTTGGGCTCCATGATGTAGGCGCCCGGGGACCGGACGAGCTGCGTGACGACCACGCGCTCGGTGCCGTGGATGATGAAGGTGCCGCGGTCGGTCATCATGGGGAAGTCGCCCATG
>Ga0315271_10002637_pt1 | contig 11253 bp, 11 predicted proteins | sample C3_top_MG_FD_204664 | JGI IMG/M metagenome (GOLD analysis project Ga0315271, IMG submission 204664) | Sediment microbial communities from Yellowstone Lake, YNP, Wyoming, USA - C3_top | ecosystem: Environmental > Aquatic > Freshwater > Lake > Sediment | place: USA: Wyoming | collected 2017-08-01
GACGGCGAGCGTGGCCCTGATCACCGACCCGAACGCGCCCGTCGCCTGCGAAGTCGTCGGCTCGGGCGTGCGCGGCGTGCTCAAGTTCCGCTTCGGGCCCAACCCGGGCCTCTACCTGACCGCGGTGCCGCTGACCGACACGGTGCGGGTGGGGGAGCGCGTCGTGACCTCCGAGACGTCGATCCTGTTCCCCCCGGGGATCCCGGTGGGCCGCGTGTCGCGCGTCGGGCGCGAGCCGACGGGGCTCTTGTCCGCGATCCGGGTCGAGCCGTTCGCGCCGTTGTCGCGCGTGCGCGAGGTGCTGGTCGCGGTCGGTCCGATCGTGCCCGCATGGTGGCCCAAGCCCGTGTCCCCTGCGGACTCGGCCCGGGTCGATTCCGCGGGCGTGGACTCGCTGCGCGCCGACATGGCGCGCGCCGGCCGGGCGCCGGCCGACAGCGCGCGCGGGGGCCGCTGAAATGGCGCGCGCGACGTTCTACCTGCTCGCACTGTGGACTGCCGCCGGCCTGCTGGCACGCTCCTCCGTCTCGTCGATGGTCGGGCTGTGGGGCGTGACCCCGGACCTGCTCACGCTGCTGGTCGTGTTCTGGGCGCTGGCCGGGGGCGCGCGTGCCGGCGTGTTTGCCGGATTCGTGGTCGGCCTCGTCGCCGACGCCGAGGCCGGGCGCTTCCTCGGCCTGAGCGCCGGAACCCTGGCCGCGGTCGGGTTCGCCGTCGGGTCGATGGGCACGAGCCTCCACCGCGAGCGGCCGCCGGCGCAGTTCGTGGTGCTTTTCTTCGCCGCCGCGATCACGCTCGCGTTCCGGCTTTTGTTCGCCACCTACGGCGACGTGCCCGCCTGGCTGGCGGAATTGCCGAGTGCCGCCTTCCTGCGCGCGCTCTACACCGCGGTGCTCGGGCCCCTGGTCTATCTCATCTTCCGCGCGCTTGGCGCACCGGACTTCCTCGCCCATGGCCAGGCAGCAGCTCAACCGCGAGGCTAGGAACCAGCGCGCCGCCGTCCTCGGCGGGTTCATGGCGCTCGGGTTCCTCGTCCTGGTCGCGGGCACGGTCCGCCTGCAGCTGATCAAGCACGAGGACTATCGCCAGCTCGCGGAGCAGAACCGCGTGCGCCTCGAGGTCGTGCGCGCGCCACGCGGGCGGATCTTCGACCGCCAGGGCCGGGTCCTCGCGGACAACGCGCCGGCGTTCTCGATCGTCTACCGCCCGCCCGAGTTCGGCACCGCCATGCTGGATTCGCTCCCGACCGACCAGTCGCTGCTGCTGACGAGCATTCTCGGCTTGAGCGGCGAGGAGCTGAACGCCGTGGTCAAGCGCGCGGTGCATTCGGGGGTGAGCACGCCGTTTCGGTCGGACGTCGACCCGGTGATCGTCTCGGAGATCGAGGAGTCGCGCGGCGAGCTGCCGAACGTCGAGGTGATCGTGAGCCCGCGGCGCTTCTACCCGCTCGGCACGGCAGCGGCGCACATCCTCGGCTACGCCGGCGAGATCAACGAGGTGGAGCTCGAGGCGCGCAAGGACAAGGGCTACCGGATCGGCGACCTGATCGGTCGCTCCGGGCTCGAGCGTTCCTACGAGGAGGCGCTGCGCGGCAAGGACGGCCACCAGTACGTCGTGGTCAACGCGCTCGGGCGCCGCGTCGGCACGCTCGACGACATCCCGGCCGTGCCGCCCACGCCGGGCGAGGACCTGAAGCTCGCGCTCGACCTCGACGTCCAGCAGGCGCTCGAGCTCGCGATGGCGACCGTGGCGCGCGGCGCCGCGGTCGCGATCGATCCCAACACGGGCGGGATCCAGGCGATGGTGAGCCGGCCGACGTTCGACCCGAACGAGTTCGCACGCGGGCTGTCGCGCGCCCGCTGGCAGGAGTTCATGACCGACCGGGCGTATCCGTTGCTCAACCGCGCGATCCAGTCGGCGTATCCGCCGGGTTCGACCTACAAGGTCGTGACCTCGCTTGCCGGGCTCGAGGAGCAGGCGATCGACCCGACCACCCACATGCCGGCGTCCTGCGGCGGCGGGTACCAGTTCGGCAACCGCTACTACAAGTGCTGGAACCACAAGGGGCACGGCAGCCTCGCGCTCACGGCCGCGCTCGCCCAATCGTGCGACGTCTACTACTACCAGCTCGGCCTGCGGCTCGGCGTCGACAAGCTCGCGACCTGGGCGCAGAAGATCGGACTCGGCGCCAAGACCGGGATCGACCTGCCGCAGGAGCGCGCCGGACTCATCCCGACCTCGGGCTACTACGACAAGCGCCGCGGCGCCGGCAAGTGGTCGAGGGGCGTGACCCTGAATCTCGCGATCGGACAGGGCGAGGACCTGATCACGCCGCTCCAGCTGGCCATGATCCCGGCCACGGTCGCAAGCCGCGGCCGCGTGGCACGGCCGCACGTGGTCGAGCAGATCGTGGACCCGATCAGCGGGCAGGGGCACGCGGTCAGCCCGCCGCCCAAGAGCGCGGTCGTGCTGCCGGCCGAGACGTGGGACGCACTCGCCGCGGCCATGGAGCAGGTCGTGGCCGGCGGCACCGGGGGCGCGGCGCGCGTGCCCGGCGTGCGCGTTGGCGGCAAGACGGGCACGGCGCAGAACCCGTCGGGCGTGGATCACGCGTTGTTCATCTGCTACGCGCCGATCGAGAATCCGCAGATCGCGATCGCGGTCGTGGTCGAGAATGGCGGGCACGGCGGATCGACCGCCGCCCCGATCGCCCAGAAGGGGCTGGCGGCGCGGCTCGCGCCCCAGCTCTGGGCGGCGGCGAAGCTCGCAGCCGCGCGCGCCGACTCGCTGCTGGCGCACGGCGCGGCGCACGTGGTCACTGCGACGCCATTGCCGGTCGCCGCACCCGACTCGTTGCTGGGAGACTGACATGTCGAACGCGATGACCGACCGCCGCAGCCTGCGCCAGCTCGACTGGCCCCTGATCGGGGCCGTGCTGGCGCTCGCCGCGCTCGGGATCTGCCTGGTGTACAGCGCGACGTCCTCGCCGGGCTCGGAGCACGCGGGTTTCCAGTGGCGCCAGCTGACCTGGCTCGGGATCGGCGTGCTGTTCGCCTGGGGCGTGACCGCGGTGCACTACCGCATCTACGACACGCTGGCATGGTTCGGCTACGCGCTGTCGCTGGTGTTGCTGGTGCTGGTGTTCCCGATTGGCACCGAGGTGCTGGGCGCGAAGCGCTGGCTCCGGCTCGGCGGGTTCCAGTTCCAGCCGTCCGAGATCGCGAAGCTGTGGACGATCTTCGTGCTCGCACGTCATCTCGACCAGAAGCGGCTCGACCTCTCGCGCGCGAAGAACTGGGTGATCCCGATCCTGATCGTGTTCACGCCGATGGCACTCGTGCTCAAGGAGCCCGATCTCGCGACGTCGCTGTCGTTCTTCGTGTTCTTCGTCGCGATGATGTTCTGGGCCGGGATGCCGGTGACCACGCTGCTGCTCGCGCTGTCGCCGGCGGTGAGCGTGGCGCTGTTCTTCCTGACCAAGAGCGAGTGGCCGTTCGCGATCGTCTTCCTGGCCCTTCTGATGTGGGCCCGCCCGCGGTTGCCCGTCGTGGTCGCGCTGGTCGTGCTCAACGGCGCGGTCATGATCGGGCTGCCCCACCTGTGGAACGGGCTCGAGCCGTACCAGCGCGGGCGCATCGAGACGTTCCTGAACCCCGACGAGGATCCGACCGGCGCCGGCTACCAGGTCATCCAGTCGCAAATCGCGATCGGTTCGGGCGGACCGGTGGGGCGCGGGTACCTGCACGGGACGCAGAAGGGCCTGTCGTTCCTGCCGATGAAGCACACCGACTTCATCTTCTCGGTGCTGGGCGAGGAACTCGGCTTCTGGGGCACGTCGCTCGCGCTGTTCCTGTTCGGGGTGGTGTGCTTCCGGGGCCTCTGGATCGCGCAGACCGCCCGCAATGCGTTCGGCAGCCTGATCGCGGTGGGCGTGGTGTCGGTGTTCTTCTATCACGTGTTCCTGAACGTGCTGATGACGCTCGGCTGGGCCCCGGTCGCCGGCGTCCCGCTGCCCCTGCTATCCTACGGGGGAACGTCCCTGGTCATGAACTGCCTGCAGGTCGGCATCCTGCTGAACGTCGGACTCCGGCGCCACGAGTACTGAGGTCCCATGTTTCCCGAGATCTTCCACATCGGCCCGTTCCACCTGCGCTCGTTCGGCGTCATGCTCGCGCTCGCGTTCCTGGTCGGGACGTGGATCGCGCTCGGGGAGGCGCGCAAGCGGGGCATCGACGAGTCGAAGCTCCTGAACCTCGTGCTCGCGATCCTCGTGAGCTCGATCGTGGGCGCGCGCGGCATGTACGTGCTCACTCACCTCGCCGACTACCGGGCGAACCCGATGCTCGCGTTCGCGCTGTGGGAGGGCGGGCTCACGCTCTACGGCGGGTTCGCGCTCGGGACGATCGGCGGGTTCGCCTATATGCGGCACGCCGGCCTGCCGCTCGGCCTGACCGCCGACGTGGTCACGCCGTCGGTCGCGCTCGGCGTCGGGATCGCGCGCATCGGCTGCTTCCTCAACGGCTGCTGCTTCGGCCTGCCGGGGCACGAAGCGTGGTGCATCAAGTTCCCGGCGGGCTCGCCGCCCGACGCGATCTTTCCGGGGCAGGCGCTGCAGCCGTCGCAGCTCTACAACGCGTTCGCCGCGTTCGGGCTGTTCGCCCTGATGCTCGCATTGCGCGGGAGGTTCAAGGCGCCCGGACAGCTGTGGTGGACGTTCCTCGCGCTGTTCATGCTGGTGCGGATCCCGATCGACGCCACCCGCTACTACGAGCCGTCGGCGTACGTGTGGACCGGTCCGTTCGGCCCGGTCACCGACAGCGGCGTGATCGGGAGCGCGATCTTCGTGATCGCGGTGGTGATGTGGATCCTCGCGGGCCGCGCGGCGCGGAAAAACGCGTGAACTTCGACGCGCAGACCGCGCTCTACGCGGTGCTCGGCACCCCGATCGCGCACAGCCTGTCGCCGGCGCTGCACAACGCGGCGTTCCGCGCCGAGAAGCGCAACGCGGTCTACGTCGCGTGCAATGTCGGCGAGGCCGGTCTCGCGGAGGCGCTGCGCGGTCTCTTCGTGCTCGGCGCGAAGGGCGCGAACCTGACCGCGCCGCTCAAGACCCGGGCGCTCGCGCTGGCGGACGAGGTATCCCCGCTGGCGCGCCGCGCGGGCGCGATCAACACCCTCAAGTTCGAGGGCGGACGCGTGATCGGCCACAACACCGACGGCGAGGGCTTCGTGCGCTTCGTGCAGCGCGCCGGCGTGCCGCTCGAGGGCGCGCACGTCGCGTTCCTCGGGGCGGGGGGCGCGGTGCGCGGACTGGCCGTGTCGCTGCGCACCGCGAAGGTCGCGTCGATGACCGCGGTCGTGCGCTGGCGCGCCACGCGGATGCCGATCGAGGGCGTCGAGTTCGCGCAGGACCCGGCGACGGCCGAGGCCGCCGTGCGCGCCGCGACGATCGTGGTCCAGGCGACCCCGCTCGGGGCGAAGGAGTCGGACGCCTTGCCGGCGCCGGCGGAGTGGTTGGGGGGCTCGGCGGTCGCGATCGATCTCAGGTATGATCCCGCCGCCACGCCGTGGCTCACGGCGGTGCGCGCGCGCGGCGTGCGCGGCGCGAATGGTCTCGGGATGTTGATCGAGCAGGCCCTCCTGAGCCAGGAATTGTGGCACCGTACGATGCCCCCGCGGTCCGCCCTCGAAGAGGCCGTGGCATGGAGCGATCCGTTTTCTCCCGGGCGGCCCGGGAGCTGACTCGGAGCGTTTGCGAGGCGGTGTTCCCCGTCGCGTGCGCCGCCTGCGGCGTGCGGCTCGACGGGCGGGTGGGGGACCTCCCCCTGTGCGGCGCCTGCGACTCCGCGCTGGTGCCGCTCGGCGAGGCGTTCTGTCTCACCTGCGCGCGCACGGGCGGCGATCCCCGGCGCTGTGTTCGCGCCACGCACCTCGCGCTCGCCGGCGCGTTCGTCTGGAACGAGCCGGTGCGCGCGCTCGTGCACGCGCTCAAGTTCGGGGATGCTCCCGAACTCGCGCCGGCGCTCGCGGTCCGCGCCTGGAGTACGGGCGCGTTCGCGCCGCGGCCGCGGCCCGACGCGATCGTGCCGGCGGCATTGCACGCGCTCCGGCGGCGCGAGCGCGGCTACGACCAGTCGGAGGCGCTGGCGCAGGCGTTCGCGCCGTTCGCCGGTGCGCCCGCGGGGCGCTGGCTGAGGCGGCGCCGGCCAACCCGGCAGCAGGCGCGGCTCGGGGCGCGCGAGCGCGCCGCGAACCTGGCGGGTGCGTTCGAGGTGACCGTGCCCGGACTCGTGCGCGGCCGCCGGATCGCCGTCGTGGACGACGTGGTGACGACCGGCGCGACCGGGACCGCAGCTTGTGAGGCGTTGGCTCAGGCCGGAGCGCAGCGCGTGGAACTGTGGGCGATCGCCTACGAGCCGCTCGAGTAGAGGAGACGCGGGATGACGCACCTTCACATTGCGGACGGCGTGCTGCCGGTGTGGCTCTGGCTCTCGGGCCTGGCCATCGCCGCGCTGTGCGCGGGCGTGGCGTCGTACCTGCATCGCCATGATCGCGCCGACCGCCTGACGCTGCTCGCCGCGCTGTGCGCCGTCATGCTGGCGGCGATGTCGGTGCCGATCGGGCCACTCGGCCACCTGAGCTTCGCCCCGATGGTCGGGATCCTGCTCGGGCCCGGGCTCGGCTTCCTTGCCGCCGCGCTGGTCAATGGGACGCTCGCGCTGCTCGGGCACGGGGGACTGACCGTGGTCGGGCTCAATACCTGCGTGCTCGGCGCCGCGACCATGAGCGCGCGCCCGGCGTACATGCTCCTCCGGCGGGGGCTGGCGCCGGGGCGGGCGGGTGCGCTGGCGGCGATCATCGCGCTGCTGTTCTCGGTCGCGGCGCTGTGCGTCGTCATCGCGCTGGCGAACCGCGCGGGCGCGCCGGGCGCGGCGCTCGATCCCGATCACCACCTGCCGGGAGGTGTCGCGACGGGGCGATTCGTCCTCCTGTCCTCGCCGTTCTGGGTGATCGCGATCGCGGCCGAGGCGCTCGTCACCTCGAGCGTGCTGTCGTTCCTCGCGCGCGTCAGGCCGGAACTGCTGCCGTGAGCCACGACCTCGCGCTGGTCGACACCTGGGCGTCGTCCGGGAAGTCGCTGTGGCACCGCGCGTCCGCGCTGTCGAAGCTGGCGTTCGTCGCGCTGGTGCTGGGCACGATCCTGACGACGCACTCGCTGCCCTACCTGGGGACGCTCTACGCCGTGCTGTGCGTGCTCGTGCTGTGGGCGCGCGTTCCGCTCGGGGCGGCCGTCATGCTGTCGCTCTACCCGGTCCTGTTCTCGAGCCTCTACCTGCTGTCGCGCTGGGACGGCACGTGGCAGTTGCCGGCGTTGTTGCTGCTCAGATCACTGGCGAGCAGCCTGCTGGCCGTGCTGCTGGTCGGAACGACGCCGTACCCGGACCTGTTCGCGCCGATCGCCAGGGTGACGCCGCGGCTGATCGGCGACGGACTGTTCCTCACCTATCGCGCGTTCTTTGGATTGATCGCCCGCGCCGATCGCATGTGGACCGCGCTCAAGCTGCGGGGCGGGCTTTCGGGCCGCGGCCTGCCGCGCGATTTCCGTTCGGCGGGCGAGGGGCTCGGGCAGCTGGTCGTGCACTCCTACGACCGCAGCCAGCGGCTGTATGCGATCATGCACATCCGCGGTCACTCCGGCCGCGTGTGCGGCTGCCGGCACTGGGCCGAGTTCGGCGCGGAGGATCTCGTGCCGCTCCTGTGCGGCACGCTGCTGGTGGCGGCGCGCATCTGGTTGGAGGCCCGATGATCGAGGGATCGATGACCGAAGGCCCGCTGGTCCGCGTCTCGTGCGTGCGCCACGTCTACGCCGACCGCACGCAGGTCCACCTGTGCGGGCTCGACTTCGTGGTCCAGCGCGGGCAGCGCGTCGTGATCCTGGGCCCGAACGGCAGTGGCAAGTCGACGCTCCTCTACCACATCCTCGGCCTGCTCGAGCCGAACGAGGGCGAAGTCTCGGTGTTCGGCGTGAACCCGGCCCGCGCGTTCAACAAGATCAGGGAGCGCATCGGAGTCGTGCTCCAGAACGTCGACGAGCAGATCCTCGCCCCGACGGTGTGGGATGACGTGTCGTTCTCGCCCCGCAACTACGGCTACGCCGAGCCCGAGGTCGACCGCATGGTCGACGCCGTGCTCGACGAGGTCGGGATCACGCACCTCAAGGACAAGGTCTGCCACACGCTGTCGGGTGGCGAGAAGCGCAAGGTCGCGCTCGCGGGCGCGCTCGTGCTCCGGCCCGAGCTGCTGGTCATGGACGAGCCGTTCGAGGGGCTCGATCCCAGGTCCAAGAGCGACCTTTCCCACCTGCTGAACCGCCTGCACGCGAAGAACAACATGACCATGGTGACCGCGACCCACGACGTGCACGCCGTGCCCGATCTCGCAGACCTCGTGTACGTGCTGGTGGCGGGCGGCGAGATCAGCGCCATGGGCAGCGTCGAGGAGATCTTCGCCGATGCCGCGCGCCTCAAGGCCTCGAACATCGAACCGCCGCAGATCGTCGAGCTGTTCCAGCGCCTGGACGAGGAGGGGCTCCGCCTCGGCCGGCCGAGTTCGGTCGAGGACGCGGTGGCGCTGATCAAGGCCGCGCTGGCCGCGCGCGGCCGCGAATCGGCCTGAGCGCTTCCTACGCCATGGACCTGTTCGGCGACCGCGAGCTCAAGGCCCCGCTGGCCGAGCGCATGCGGCCGCGCTCGGTCGCCGAGTTCGTCGGACAGGCCGCGCTGCTCGCGCCCGGACGCCCGCTGCGCGAGGCGATCGAGAAGGGCGCCCCGGGATCGATGATCTTCTGGGGCCCGCCCGGCACCGGCAAGACCACGCTCGCACGCCTGATCGCGCGCCACGCGAAGCACGAGTTCGTGGGCTTCAGCGGCGTGTCCGACGGCGTGCCGCGCATCCGCGAGATCATGGCGCAGGCCGAGGAGCGCCGCCGCTCGGGCCGCGGCACGATCCTGTTCGTGGATGAAATTCACCGCTTGAACAAGGCGCAGCAGGATGCGTTCCTGCCGCACGTCGAGCGCGGCACGGTGACGCTGATCGGCGCCACCACCGAGAACCCCTCGTTCGAGGTCAACGGGGCGCTGCTGTCGCGCACGCGCGTGTTCGTGCTCGAGCCGCTCACACCGGCGGACCTCTCGCTGGTCCTCGAACGCGCGCTCGCGGACGCCGAACGCGGCCTGGGGGCGCTCGGTCTCAGCGCCGAGCCGGCGGCGATCACCCGCCTTGCGGTCGAGGCCGACGGCGATGCTCGCCGCGCGCTGACCGCGCTCGAGGCTGCGGCCGAGCACCTCGGCAAGGGCGGCACGATCACGGTCGCGGTCGCAACCGACGCGCTGCAGCGGCGGTTTGCGCGCTACGACAAGTCGGGCGAGGAGCACTTCAACCACATCTCGGCGTATCACAAGGCGCTGAGGGGCAGCGACCCGCAGGGCGCGCTCTACTGGCTCGCGCGCATGATCGCGGCCGGCGAGGACCCGCTCTATGTCGCGCGCCGCACGATCCGCTTCGCGTCCGAGGACGTCGGCCTCGCCGATCCGCAGGCGCTCGGTGTCGCGCTCGCCGCGCGCGAGGCGTTCCACATCCTCGGCAGCCCCGAGGGCGAGCTCGCGCTCGCCGAGGCGGCGATCTACCTCGCCACGTGTCCCAAGTCGAACCGCGTGTACACCGCCTGGGGCGCCGCGCTCGAGGCCGCCAGGGCGACGCCGGCGGCGCCCGTGCCGATGCTGATCCGCAACGCCACGACCGATCTGATGAAGGATCTCGGCTACGGAAAGGGGTATGCCTACGCGCCCGACGCGCCCGACGCCTATGTGCCGCAGGATTACCTGCCCGACGAGTTGAAGGAGCGCGCGTTCTACGAGCCCTCGGCGTTCGGCGCCGAGAAGGACATCGCCGAGCGCATGCGGCACTGGGCCGAGCTCAAGCGGCGCGCATCGAAGTGACTAGCAGTTGCGATTCGGTGTCGTCGGCGTTAGGTTCGGGCGCATGAGGGGATCGTTTCCGCCCGCACCCATGTGATGTTCTCTATGGAGGACGAAATCCGACATGCAGATCACGGTCCGACAGGCCGCATCCTACTTCGGTGTGGACGAGGATACCGTCCGAAGTTGGATCGCGGAGCGAGACCTTCCGGTTCACCGCGTGACCGAGCGTCTACATCTGAATGCGATCGAAGTCTGGGAATGGGCGGTCGAGCGCGGGATCCCGGTGTCGCGCAACCTGCTCGATGAGGCCCGCCGGACGCCTGACGAAGTCCAACCGCTGTGGCTCCTGCTCACCGCAGGCGGGATCCACCGGGACGTCGAGGGGCGGGACAAAGGAGCGATCCTCGCCACCATCGTCCAGCGCCTGACCTTGCCGCCCGAAGTCGATCGCGATCACCTGCTGTCGGTGCTCGAGGCGCGCGAGGCGATGGGCTCGACCGGGATCGGGGACGGGATCGCGATCCCGCACGTGCGCAACCCGATCCTGCTTCACGTGAACCAGCCGATGGTGTCGCTGTTTCTCCTCAGGCAACCGGTGGACTTCGACTCGATCGACCACCAGCCGGTCCACTCCATCTTCCTGGTGATCAGTCCAAGCGTTCCCGTGCACCTTCGCATCCTGGCCCAGCTCGGCTTCGTGCTGCGGGATCCGGAGTTGCGGCAATTGCTCGGCGAGCGCGCGCCCGATGAATCCATCCTCGCCCAGCTCAAGTCGCTGGATCGACCGATGAGCAACCAGTCGCCGGCGCGCCGGTGAACTGCATTCTGGTGTGCGCCGCGCTGGTCGGGCTCGGGGGCTTCGCCGCTCTTGCCCTGGCGCGGTATGCGCGCATCGCCGACGCACTGTTCGGCGGCCTCGTGGTCGCGGGTTGCCTGTGCGGGGCCGTGGCCGCGCTGCGTCCACTGTCGGGCGCGACGATCACGCCGGTCCTCCTGACCTCGACCCTGCCGGGTGGGCCCTGGAGCTTCGGGCTCGACGGGCTGTCCGCATGGTTCGTCCTCATCCTGTGTGTCGCCGGGGGCATCAGCACGCTGTTCGGCGTCTCCTATATGCAGATCGAGCGGGCGCACCGGTCCGTGGCCGTGACGCACGCGCTGTGGGCCGTCCTGCTGGTGGCGATGCTCGGGGTGCTGGTCGCGCAGTCGGCCGTGTTCTTTCTCGTGGCCTGGGAAGTCATGGCGGTCAGCGCGTACTTCCTCATGATGTTCGACC